>Ga0105229_100652_pt1 | contig 10238 bp, 9 predicted proteins | sample Virmet3747_4435_FD_89711 | JGI IMG/M metagenome (GOLD analysis project Ga0105229, IMG submission 89711) | Marine viral communities from the Southern Atlantic ocean transect to study dissolved organic matter and carbon cycling - metaG 3747_4435 | ecosystem: Environmental > Aquatic > Marine >... | reverse complement strand
GTTTGCCAGCCACTTCAATACCAATATTTTCCTGTGCTTCTTGCGTACTTCCCCCTACATGCGGAGTAAGAATAACGTTGTCAAACGCACGAAGCGGAGACGCAAACTCTTCAGTGTTAGACTTAGGCTCAACTGGGAATACGTCGATGGCAGCGCCGTTAAGGTGGCCGCTTTCAAGGGCGCTAGCCAGTGCATCAATATCAACCACGGTCCCGCGAGAAGCATTGATAAGAATGCTGCCTTTTTTCATTTGAGACAGCTCTTTCTCGCCAATCATGTCTTGAGTTTGAGGTGTTTCAGGTACGTGAAGCGAAACAACGTCTGAGGTATTTAGAAGCTTTTCTAACGATTTCACCTGTGTAGAGTTACCGAGCACAAGCTTATCTTCAATATCAAAGAACTGAACACGCATACCAAGGTGTTCAGCAAGAATACTCAGCTGGGTACCGATGTGCCCATAGCCAATGATACCGAGTGTTTTACCGCGAGCTTCATACGAGCCTACAGCTGTTTTTTCCCATTCGCCGCGGTGCGCTTTGGCATTTTTGCTAGGCACTTGACGAAGAAGAAGGATAATTTGACCAAGGACTAACTCAGCGACCGAGCGTGTGTTTGAAAAAGGCGCATTAAACACGGGAATGCCGCGACGCTGGGTCGCTTCTAAATCAACTTGGTTTGTTCCAATACAGAAACAGCCGATTGCTACAAGCTTCTGTGCAGCATCAACCACTTTCTCTGTAATTTGAGTACGCGAGCGAATACCTACAAAGTGGGCGTCTTTAATCTTTTCAATCAACTCATCTTCAGGAAGAGAGGTTTTAAGAAATTCAATGTTGCTATACCCATTACTTTTTAGCGTTTCCAAAGCGCTTTGGTGAACACCTTCTAACAATAAAATGCGGATTTTATCCTTCTCTAATGAAACTTTGCTCATGAACTCGCTATCTCTCACTGATGTAATTTATTTCGCTTGAATAACCCCTGCAGGTCTGAATATGCCAGGGAGTGGTCACTGTCGATATGTTATAAAGACATCTAGACGTCTAAACGGAAATTAACAGAAAACGCATTAAGTTGAAAGTAGTTTTTGTATAGCTTTTCGCCGCTTAAGTTTATCGTTTACGTTAACTAACAAAATGATAACGCTGGCGGCGAAAGCCATTGGTAGTTTTTACGTTTTTACTTTAAGGTCTCAACACCGTTTTCTGTTGCACTTAGCACTATATCGGCACCGCGCAGAGCGAAAATGCCGTTAGTCACTACGCCTGGAATATTATTTATCTTTTGTTCTAGTTCCCGTGGATTAAGTATCTCAAGGTTATGAACATCCAAGATAACGTTGCCATTGTCGGTGATCACTCCCTGACGGTACTCTGGGTCGCCGCCAAGCTTAACCAGTTCACGGGCTACGAAAGAACGGGCCATAGGTATCACTTCTACAGGGAGGGGGAATGCGCCCAGTACTGGCACCCGTTTGCTTTCATCTACAATACAAACAAACGTAGTGGCTGCTCCTGCAACAATCTTTTCACGAGTAAGTGCGGCACCGCCACCCTTTATCATATGCTTGTGTTCGGTAACTTCATCGGCACCGTCGATATAAACGGAAAGGTTGCTTACTTCGTTTAGCTCAAATACTTCAATGCCCAAAGCTTTTAAACGCGCTGTTGATGCTTCTGAGCTTGATACTGCCCCTTCAATTTTGTGTTTAATTTTACCGAGTTCTTCAATAAAGAAATTCACGGTAGAACCCGTACCCACACCGACAATACTGTCTGATTCAACGTAGTCGATAGCTGCTTTGGCTACGGCTTGTTTCTTTGCGTTCTGATCCATGGTCATTCTCCGACTTATTTTGTTGGCAGTGTAACTTATATGCCTATATGAACCCACAAGTTCATAGTCACAATTTGTTATATCGACTATTCAGCGGTATTGAAAATTAGCGTGCGTGTGGGAGTAACAATAGCATCAAGGGGAACATCCCACGAGGCTACAGGCAACGCCTCGACTTCTTGCATGTCGTGTGCAATACCAACAAGCTTAGGTTTGTTGCTGCTTATATTTTTTTGTGGATAAACGTTGCGCTGGGTAAAGGCTAGGGTGCGGTCGTAATAGCCGCCTCCCATACCCAGGCGATTGCCGTTAGTATCAAAGCCAACCAAGGGCATAAGGATAACATCGCATTGCGACGTAGGAATAACGCTAGGGCAAACTAAGGCCGGCTCTTCAATATTGTATTTGTTTTTAACTAACGCTGTATGTTGAGTATAGGATAGAAAGAGCAGGTGACCTTTACATATTGGGTGTAACACTGGCAGCGCGAACTGTTTTGCTTGAGGGGCTTGCCATTGCATCTCGATATAGTCTTTTAAATCAACCTCTCCGTCGTTAACTAGGTAGCCCGCGATGGTATTAGCCTCTATTAAAAAATTCAGCGAACAGAGTTGTTTAACTACGCCTTGCGCGGCATCACGCTGCTGTTGTGGGCTTAACGCACGGCGGGCTTCTCGAAGTTGTTTTCTCAATGTTGTACGGGCGTTGGCTTTCGCTTCGGGCAGCGTATTACTGGTTTTAACGCGCTGACTAACTGAAATTGTTGATGCGGGCATGGGTCGATTACTCACACACTTAACATTATCATTCTAATTCCTTTTTACCGCCAAAAATTGGTTGAGTACTCGTACTAACTCATTACTGTCGACAGGCTTTGTGAGTACATCATCAAGTCCTTTTTCGTATAAAGACGCTGGCTTAGTGATGGCATCGGCGGTTAGCGCAATCACTGGCAGTTCGGGGTTTATGCTTTTTATCTGAGCGGTGGCCTCGTCCCCCTGAATGCCTGGCAGGTTTAAATCCATTAACACAAGGTCTACAGGGTTAGCGTTAACATACTTTACGCCTTCTTCGCCTGTGTTGACAATAGCGTGAGCTACCCCTAATTTCTCGAACAATGTTTGGATAACGACTTGGTTAATGTAATGGTCCTCAACAACTAAAACCCTGGCAGACTTATCTATATTTATTTGGGCAACAAAGCTTTGTGGCTGTGCATTGGCAAACTCATTTGCAGTTAGGACATCGGAGGGCAAGGTCACGCTAATGCGAGTCCCTTCGTTCACCTTACTGCTTACTTTGATCGTGCCGTCCATTAACTCAATAAGACGTTTTGATATATTTAATCCCAGGCCTGTCCCGCTAATTTGATGGGCGTTTTCCATTCTCTCGAAAGGAGTGAAAAGCCGTTTTTGATCTTCTTCACTGATACCAATGCCTTGATCGATAACATTGAATATTAACTTATCATTTTTGTATTTTACCTGGGCGCTAACCGACTTACCTCGGCTGGTGAATTTTATCGCGTTAGATAATAGGTTAAGTGCAACTTGTCCAAACTTAGTGTCGTCGAAAAACAGTGTATCGGGAACACGGCTATCAATGGTGGTCGTAAACGTAATGCCGCCATCTTCAGCGCGAATCTTGGTAAGTGAAAATAAGTGGGTAAAAAAGTCGTGTGTATTTACCGCGCGGGGCATGACACGCATTTTTCCTGCTTCAATTTGTTTGATATCTAAAACAGAATTCACTATCTCTAATAATCTTTCACCGCTTTGCGTCACATGTGACAAAGGAGTAGTAAAAGATTCGGGTAACTTAAGCTTTTGCGCTTCCCCTTCAAGTAGCCGAGTGAACGTGTTGATAGCGTTTAGTGGCGTTCTTATCTCATGGCTCACATAAGACAAAAAGTCGGATCTAAACTGACTGGTGCGCTCTAGTTCTCTGTTTTTACGCTTTAGCTCTAAGTGTGCCACTACTGATTTACTCAGCGTTTGTAACGACGTTTTTTGGCTCTCTGTGAGTTTACGGGGCTTGCGATCAATGGTGCAAAGCGTACCAATTGCATGGCCTGAGAGCAAAAGGCAATTTCTCGAGAGGTTTCTTCTGCGTCTAATCCCACTCGCGATTTAAACCACTGTCTATCAGGGTCGATAAGGCTAATAAGCGCAATAGGGGTATCGCATATTTGGGAAGCTAGTGTGGTTAGGTCGTCAAATAATTGTTCAGCTTCGGTGTCGAGAACATCGTAGCTCAATAATTCAGCAAGACGTTCATCTTCATTATCTGGGAGAGGAGCCGCTTCCATATTCTAAAAAACCTGCGCTGAAATTAAAAAGGGATTGTATATTAACAATCCCTTAAACATATCATAGAGCGTAGGTGTCTACGAATAGTTGTTCCAGCTTTTTGTGGTCAACTTTAGTTGCTACCTTAATCGTATTTGCTTCATTCCAAAGCGGGCTAGGTGTAGTACCCATAGGGGCAACCACCGTTTGGCCTCTGTCTAGCGTGCCAGTACCAACGCGAACGTGACCTTCGGTCAGTTCAAATAGCTCTGGGTGACGAAGGTGAGCAATAGGGAATGCATCGTGGAAAAAGCACACGCGGTCTTCGCGGTTTTGCGAGTAGAAGTCCATATAGAACTGTGCGCTTTCTTTCACAAAGCCACCAAGGGTATTGTTCTTCTCTTCTAGTTTTTCAACAAAAGCCGGAGAGAACGGCGTGAAGTTCGTCACGTCCAAACCAAACATGGTAAGCTCCCACTCTGCCGCGAACACAATTTCAGCGGCGTGCGCATCGTTCCAAATGTTTGCTTCAGCTACTGGCGTAACATTACCAGGTACAAACGCTGCGCCTCCCATAATGCTAACACCTTTAACCAATTTAGGTAGGTCTGGTTCAAGGCGAAGGGCTAGGGCCAAGTTGCCTAGCGGGCCGATAGCAACAATGGTTATCTCGCCAGGGTATTTACGCGCCATATCTACAATGAACTGCGCAGAGCTGCGCGGGTCGAGTTCAGTGTTAGGGGCTTCAGGCTTAATGTGACCGAAGCCGTGCTCACCGTGTACGAAGTGTGCGTACGTTGACTCTGGGCCAACCCATGGCATGCCAACACCTTTGGTTACAGGAATATCTTTACCTGCAATTTCGCAAAGTGTCAGTGCGTTTTGCGCTGCCATTGTTACTGGAACGTTACCGTAAACGGTCGTTAAGCCAAGTACTTCAATGTCTGGAGACTGAAAGGCGAAAAAGATCGCCATTGCATCATCAATCCCCGGATCCGTATCTAATATGATCTTATGTGCCATCAATTTATCTCAGTGCGTCTTGCTAGTTGGCGTGTTTCGCTAAGAAACGATCCACTTCTTTTTGTGTTGGAATACTCTGCGCTGCGCCCTCGCGTGTTACCGCAATGGCTGAAGCTGCACACCCGCGACGCAATGCTTGTTTAGCATCGGTGTGGTTGCTGTATGCAGACAGGAAATAACCGATAAAGGTGTCACCGGCTGCGGTGGTATCTACCGCGTCTACAGAGAATGCTTTTACTTCTACAACATCGTTTTTGCGCAGCATCATTACACCCGCTTTACCCAGTGTAATAATAACTTCGCTGTGTGACCACTGCTCTTTGAACACTGTCACAATATCTTCAAGTTCTTCTTTACCGGTAATCGCAGCAGCTTCGGTTTCATTTACAATAAGTAAATCTACACAGTCTAACGGAAGCTGTTTAACCGACTCGCTCATAGGCGCTGGGTTAAAGGCTACTTTAAGCTGCTTTTCTTTCGCTTGGCGAAGTACTTCTTCAATGCTGCTTGTTTCATTTTGGGTTAGTACCCAATCTGAAGGACGCGTATCGTCTAACGCTTGCATTACGGTTTTTGCGGTAATGGTTTGGTTAGCACCACCAAATAATACAATGGCGTTTTCACCGCTAGGCGTGACTTGGATAATCGCGTGACCTGAAGGAACTTCTGAGCACTTTACGCCACGACAATCAACACCCTTCTTAATAAGAGCTTGTTTAAATGAGGCGTCGTTTTCGTGAATGCTGCCGACGTGTCTTACGTCTGCACCTGCTTGCGCTAAAGCAATAGACTGGTTTGCACCCTTACCACCTAATAAGGTTTGATAATGGGTAGAGGCCAACGTCTCACCAGGTTGTACAAAGTGATCTACCTGATAAACGTGGTCAATATTTATAGAGCCAAAATTTATTATTGCCATTTCTTCTTCCGTCGAAAGAGGGCGCTTCCCAGAATGCCGCTGTCCATGTTTCGCCCGTGAACCGAAAAGTTCAGGGCGGAAGAATCACAATTGCCGTAGGCTTCTCGATACGCGTCGAGCTTGCACAATAGCAGCTGTTTCAACTTCCTAGGTTTAAAGCATCGGCCAGGGACATGAATGAACTAGCAAACATCCCAGGAAACATTGTTGTTGTATTAACGCAACAGGGTATAACAAACGCGAGATCCAGTGAAGGGGATCACTTAATGCGCTTTATAACTATTTTGCGTGGTGAATATAAAAGCCGTTAAAAATTAACATTTTCTTGACCAATTGGTCAGCAATTATACACGCATATAAGATAAGCTCAATAATAACAAAACAGCTATTAAATACTTACAAGACTGTTGCGAGAGGAATTCCGTATCCAACACGAACGATCTTAGATGAATTCACGCTGTGTTACTACCCATAGTAAAGATAATTTTGCCAATTACATACTGATTGGACAGTGAGTATGCAACCTATAAGCCCAATTGAGCGAAGTGTGAACACGAAGTGCCGAGCGGTGTTAAAGTTCGTATATTGCTTGGGGCAAATGTGGGCTTTGTACATTGAATTTTGCTAGTATTAACTCCATCAAGGGATGACACGCTTGTTGGCCTAGCTTAACGAGGCGTTGTTCTCAATCCATTTACAAACAAGAGTACGATTCGTGGAAAAACAGCTCGATTACGATAGCGTAAGCAATAAATTGTCGCAGCAGAGCATCATAGTAGATGCGGCAGAGGTTCATGGCATTTTGTGCGGCATGCTTTGTGGCGGAATGTCACTGACCGACCAAAAGTGGTTAGAAGCCTTGAGCGAAACCATTAATCAAGGTGAAGGCTTTAGTGACCAAACGCAGCATCTTTTAACCACGCTTTTTAATCAAACGTGTCAGCAGTTGCTAGAACCTGAGTTTGCGCTTACCTTGTTACTTCCTGACGATCAGGCCCCAATTAACGACCGAGGCGCGGCCCTAATTAACTGGGTACAAGGCTTTATGCTGGGTTTTGGTTTGCATCAACAAGACTTAATGCGATGTTCAGATGATGTAAAAGAAGCACTTGAAGATTTTTCAGATATTTCACGCATGGAAGAACCGATGGATGCTGATGAAGAATCTGAAAAAGCGCTATTAGAGGTGGAAGAATACGTAAAAATCTCTGCTATTTTGTGCTTTAGCGAGCTAGGTCAGTCACTTTTGGATGATCAACAAGACACGCCGTCCGTACACTAATTAATTGTTAAGCAACAATAAGCTTTATCTGACTTATGTAGGGTTTTCTCATTTATGATTAGTGCGCAAGAGTTTATAGCTCGTCAAGACCGACTATTGGCGCAGTGTAAGCCAAACAGTGTGTGTATCGTGCCAGCTGCTGGGTTGGTAACGCGAAGTCGCGATACCGAGTACACTTTCAGACAAGATAGCGATTTCTGGTGTTTAACCGGGTTTGAAGAGCCGAACGCATGGTTAATATTGTCAAATCACCCCCGTTATGGAGAAAGTTATCGTGCCATGGTGGTTCAAGAGAAAGACAGAAGCGCAGAAATTTGGCATGGTAAGCGCCTTGGTGCAGAGGCGGCATTAGCGCGTTTTAGTCTCGATGAAGCGTTTGAACTGCACGAGCTTGAAGAGGCGCTACTTGCCTCAATTCAAGGGCAAGATAACGTATATTTCTCATTAGGCCACAACAAAGCGCACGATACACTATTCACTAACGCGCTCTCCACCTTGCGCGATGCGCCAAAAGAATCGCTTGCCCCTGGCGCTGTTTATGATTTACGTCCCATCTTGCACGAAATGCGTTTGTTTAAGTCAGCGTGTGAAGTGGCGATGATGAAAGCCGCAGGCGAAATAAGTGCAAGGGCGCATAAAAGAGCGATGCAGTTCGCTTCTCCTGGCTGTTTTGAGTATCAGCTAGAGGCGGAAATTCACCACGAATTTGCTATGGCCGGTGCACGTTCCCCCGCCTATAGTACAATTGTTGGCAGTGGTGATAACGCGTGTATTTTGCACTACACCCAAAATAACGGCCAGATAAATGATGGCGATTTGATCTTGATCGATGCTGGTGCTGAATATCAAGGTTACGCTGCCGATATTACCCGAACCTTTCCTGCAAATGGTAAATTTACCCATGCGCAAAGGGAAATTTATAGCTTAGTACTTAAAGCGCAAAAGAGTGTTTTAGATATGCTTGCGCCGGGTGTTACCTTGTCGCAAGCAATGTTACACAGCGCGGAGATTATTACTCAAGGTTTAGTTGACCTTGGCGTATTAGAGGGTAGTGTTGCTGAAAATCTAGAGGACGAGAGTTGGCGCCACTTTTACATGCACGGGCTAGGGCATTTCCTGGGGTTAGATGTTCACGACGTTGGTAATTATAAAGTTGAGGGCGAAGACCGCCCGTTAAAGCCAGGCATGGTGATTACCATCGAGCCAGGTGTTTATATTAGTCAAGACAGCGACGCGCCAGACAAATACAAAGGTATTGGCGTGCGAATAGAAGACGACGTGGTTATCACCGCGACCGGTGTTGAAATTTTAACGTCGGATGTGCCTAAAGAGATTGATGAAATTGAAGCGCTTATGGCCAAAAGCTAAGCGCCCTTGAACTTGTATAACAGCAGGCAAGTAATAAAGGTCCCATTGAATTAGCTTAGTGTATACGACGATACATGGAAACGCTGAGGTGGGAAAAGAATAGTGCCGCGTTACGAAAACCGTTCATGAAACGAAATTAAGAGCAAGAGAACTGGGCGACAGGAAGGCAAATAGAGTGAAATCAGCAGAACCGGTTGATGTAGTAATTATAGGCGGGGGTATTGTAGGTACCGTACTGGCCAAAGGGCTTGCCGAGAAAGTGGGGCTGTCTGTAACGCTTATTGATGCGGCTGACCCACAGCAAAACAACGCCGCGACAGATGACTTTAATCCATTTACCGATACCCGCGTTATTGCCCTAGCGCGACGCACGGTGAACGAGCTCTCTGATATTGGGCTAAACCTTGACGATTTGGCCAAACAGCACAACGGTGAGTTACCCCCAGAAATAAAACATATTGAGGTAAGTGATAAAGGGCATGTCGGCCTTTTGAACCTAAATAGCCGTGATTACCACATCAACGCTTTCGGACAGGTGGTAAGTTTAAGTGCATTAACCCGACTCGCGGCGAATGCAAGTTCTGCTTATCAACATATTGCACCTGCAAAGGTAACCCGCGTGAATCAGCAAAATAATAGCGTAGAGGTGCTACTTGATAACGGCGAAACGTTAAACACAAAATTATTGGTCATTGCTGATGGTGGGCGCTCAGGGCTGGCCGAGCAGGTGGGAATGACTAAAACGTCGTGCGATTACCATCAAACTGCCATTGTGTTTAACGTGCACACGCAGCTTCCGCATGAAAACAAAGCTTATGAGCGTTTCACCGAGTCAGGGCCCCTTGCGTTTCTTCCCTTCGATAGTGAAATTAATGGCGTTAAAGCCAGTGGGAATGGTTTCTCAGTAGTGTGGACAGTGGAAACCGATGCGGCAAAATTGTTGATGACTCTGACCCCCGATGAGTTCACACAAGCGCTGCAACAGGCTTTTGGTTATCGACAAGGTAAAGTGCTACGAGTTAGTGAGTTGGCGAGCTATCCCCTGGCTTTGACTAAAGTGCAGAATGTTGCCAGCCATCGCGCGGTAGTAGTAGGGAATGCCGCGCAAGCTCTTCACCCTATTGCCGGGCAAGGGTTTAATTTAGGATTACGTGATTTGAGTGCGCTTATATCGGTATTGAGCTCGGCAGCACTAGAGCACACAAAACCAACTGCTAAAAAACAAGGTTGTGCGAATGAGACACCGCTGGAAAACGTTGCTGATAACTTTGACCCGGGCGCTTTTAGCATAACTGAACATTACGCCAATGCACGCAAGGCAGACAGAGAGAATACGGTCACCCTTACCGATACCCTGGTGAGAACCTTTTCGAATCAATACTTTCCCACCGTAATTGGCAGAAATGTATCGCTACTCGCGTTAAGCATGATGCCACAGGCGAAAAAAGCGTTTGTGAAACATACCACGGGCTACGGCGTAACACTCGATAAAGATAGAGATAACCATGCAGCATGTTGATAT
>Ga0105229_100649_pt1 | contig 10292 bp, 10 predicted proteins | sample Virmet3747_4435_FD_89711 | JGI IMG/M metagenome (GOLD analysis project Ga0105229, IMG submission 89711) | Marine viral communities from the Southern Atlantic ocean transect to study dissolved organic matter and carbon cycling - metaG 3747_4435 | ecosystem: Environmental > Aquatic > Marine >... | reverse complement strand
GCGTGCCGTAGCCGGGCACTTCTTGCAGATCTTCCAACACCACAGCCTCAACCCCTGCCGCCTTTGCCGCACGGGTCAGCGCGATGGCCAGCGGGTGGCTCGACCCTTCGGCCAAGGCCAAAGCGACGGACAGCTGTTGGGGGGTCAACTCATCAAGGTTCACAACCTCCGGCGCTCCCGCTGTCAATGTTCCGGTCTTGTCAAACACCACCGTGTCCACCTCGGCGAGCCGCTCCAGCGCAGTGGCATGTTTGACCAGCAGACCCGCCCGAAACAATCGACCCGAGGCAGCCGTGGTCACCGCAGGGACCGCAAGGCCCAATGCACAGGGGCATGTGATAATCAGCACCGCAGCCGCAATATTCAGGGCCGTGCGCAGATCAAAGGTGTATAGATACCACCCAGCGAAGGCGAGCGCCGACAGGATATGTACCCCGGGCGCATAGAGTTTCGCCGCGCTATCCGCGAGCGAGGTGTAACGAGACCGCCCCGACTCTGCGATTGCCACCAAATCCGCCATACGATGTAGTGAGGTCTCAGCGCCAACTGCTGTGGCGCGGATGGTCAGCGGTCCGGTCAAATTGACCTCACCTGCGGAAACCTCGGTGCCCGGTTCTGCGAGGACCGGCAATGTCTCCCCGGTCAGCAATGAACGATCCAGCTCTGAACGCCCCTCAATGATCTCGCCATCTACCGGCATACGTCCGCCGGGGCGCACGCGGATCAGATCACCAATCGCCAGATCAGCAACGGAGACCTCGACCTCCTGTCCCTGCTCATCCAGACGCCAGGCACGCGGAACCTCGAGCGCTGCAAGCTCCTCCGCGGCGGATCGGGCCGCAGCACGAGTCCGGTGGTCAAGATACCGCCCCGCCAGCAAGAAGAACGTCAACGTCAGCGCCGCATCGAAATAGGCATGCTCCCCCGAAAGCGATGTCTCCCATAGCGAAGTCACCAACGCGAGCAACAACGCCAACACGATGGGCACATCCATATTGAGACGACGTGCCCGCAGCGCATGCCATGCGTTTCGGAAAAACGGTTGCCCGGAATAGATGATGGCTGGAAAGGTGATCGCAGCGGAAATCCAGTGGAACATGTCACGGGTCGCGTCAGACGCGCCGGACCAGACTGAGATCGACAGCAGCATCACATTCATGGACGCAAAGCCTGCCACCGCAAGCCGCAGCAACAATTCACGCCCTGCGCGATCTGTTTCAGTCGCAGCCAAAGCCGCAAGATCCAACTCATGCGCCTCGTAACCAAGCCCCTCGCAAACCGGAACCAGATCCGCCGCCCGCATGTCCGGGTCAGCCTCAATGAGGGCCCGTTTCAGGGTCAGATTGACGCGCGCAGTTCGCACGCCCGGCACTTGCGACAACCCGCGCTCGACCTTGGAAATACAGGCCTGACAGTGGATTGTCGGCAAGGATATCGCAAGGCGCGCCTCGGTGGGTGCATCCTCCGCCGCCTCTGTCGGGGCAGCCACACAACCGGGGCACACAGCCGTTTGATGACGCATCGGAGCAGTCATGGTTCTACCTCTGAGGGACGCTGATCACAGATACTGCGTGCAAACGCGCGTATCTCGCACGGTGGAGTCAGGCGTCAGTGCTACTTTTTGACGTGCAGAATCACGCGCTGAGTGAACTCAGTGCCATCCTTGGCACGCGCGATCATTCGAATGTTCCAGTTTCCCGGTGCCAGTTCCGCAGGTGCGACATATGCGGAGCCATCGAATACAAACTGCGGGTTCTGATCGTCCTTCACATGCGTGGCCCGACCAAGTGTCGCGGTCAGCGAGGCGACTTCTACCGGCTGACCGTCACGATCGGTGATCTCCAGCTTCACCTCTTCCCCAACCGCGGAGGCATATACCGACCACCCCAGCGCCTCCTGCGCGGCGCGGCGTGTATCAAACTGTTGGCTCGCGACATAAGAGTTCTTCACTTCAAGGCCGGGAAACGTGCTCACAGCGCTATAGGCCATGTAGACATTCACCGTGATGATGATCCCGAAAAACCCCACACACAGCGCCAGCATATGCTTGCCTGTGAACTCGCGAGGTTTTCGTGTGGTCTCTCCCGTCATGGATCAATTCCCCCGTCCGTTGAAGGTGGTGTCGCGGTAAGCACGCTCGCCCGATGTGAGATCTTCGACCCAAATCCGCAGCCCGGTGTTCTCGGCTTCCGCGGGAGCACTCCCACGCGGCGCGGCGATATAGACCCGTTGCAGGCTTGCGCTGTCAGCAGGGACTTGAACCGTAACACTTTCTTCCCCCTCGAGCGAGACAGAGAGCGCCGGATCACCGACAATCGACAGCTCAAACAGTCGCGGCTCACCGTGTTTGTTTGACAGTCGCACATCATAGGTGTTGCGAATGGTTCCGTCCGAGAGCGTGACATAGGTCGGGTTCCGCACCGGCGCTACAGTCATATTGATGTCTGCACGGATGAAGAGTGCGAACACAAGCGCCAGCCCCACACCACCCCAAAGCGTCGTGTACATAATCGTGCGCGGGCGCAGGATGTGCTTCCAGACCGGGCGCGGTGGTTTGCCCGCACGCTCATTGGTTTCATCCGACAGCGCCATATAATCAATGAGCCCGCGTGGCTTGCCCACTTTGGCCATGATGTCATCGCAGGCATCAATACAAAGCGCACAGGTGATGCACTCCATCTGTTGGCCCTTGCGAATATCGATCCCCATGGGACAGACGTTCACACAGGCCATGCAGTCGATACAATCGCCCTTTTGATCCGCATCGGCCGATTTCCGGTGCTTGCCACGCGGCTCGCCGCGCCAATCGCGATACCCGACGGTCAGCGTATCCTCATCCATCATCGCTGCCTGAATACGCGGCCACGGGCAAGCATAGATACAGATCTGTTCGCGGGCAAAGCCGCCGAAGAAGAAGGTCGTGAAGGTCAGGATCGCCATTGTGGTGTACGCCACCGGGTGTGCCTGACCCGTCACCAGATCATGCAGCAGGGTTGGTGCATCGGCAAAGTAGAACACCCATGCCCCACCGGTTGCCAGGCCAATCAAAAGCCAAGCCACCCATTTGGTCATCCGCAGGCGCGCTTTTTTGAAATCCCATTTTTTCTGACGGTGCAGGCGCAGGCGCGCGTTTCGGTCCCCCTCGATCCAGCGCTCAACCAGAATGAAAAGATCCGTCCAGACAGTCTGCGGACAAGCATAGCCGCACCAGACCCGCCCCAACGCCGAGGTGAACAGAAACAGGCCAAGGCCCGCCATGATCAACAGGCCCGCGACGAAATAGAATTCATGCGGCCAGATCTCGATCCAGAAGAAATAAAACCGTCGCCCGGCAAGATCGAGCAACACCGCCTGATCCGGCAGTTCGGGCCCACGGTCCCAACGGATCCAAGGCAGCAGGTAGTAGATGCCCAAGGTAACCGCCATGATCACCCATTTGAGAGTGCGGAACTTTCCCGAGACTCGGCGGGGAAAGATTGGCTCCCTTGCAGCGTAAAGGCTGGGGGCTTGGCTCGAATCGCTCAACTTCTGGCTCCGATCCTGTGACAGGTCTGATGGTGTTCTCCCAGAGACCGGGGATCGAGACTTTGACGTGGATCAAAATTCGCATCCCATATGTGCATTTTGCACAAATGTCGCAGCCCTGCGGGAGCGCCGCACACAAACTGTGCGGTCAGATCAAGGGGGTAGATCCGCGCTCTCGGCGCAGCCAGTTGACGAAATGCCGCGCACCGGGGCGCAGCACACCGGGACGATGGACAATATGGTATCCACGCCCTTGTTCTTCACAAAAAAGCTCGGTCAGACGCCCTGCGGCAACATCCGGCGCGACGAATTCGCGCACCGAGACCGCAACCCCCTGCCCCGCCCGCAGGGCCTCCATCAAGAGGTTACCGGGCAAAACGACTCGCCCTGCTTTAAGACTGTCTTCCACCCCGCGGGAGCGGAGCCAGACAGAGGCTTCATTGGTGCCGATTTCCTCCAGCCACGGCAGGTCAAGCAGGTCCTCCGGCTGTTTCACCTCACGCTGGTCCAAAAGGCCCGGAGCTGCCACCACCACCATAGGCGACGCCAGCAGCATCTCGGCCCCAAGACCGGGCCAAGCGCCGCTTCCGTATCGCAGCGCAACATCGATGCCACCGGGTGTGAGCTGTACCACCTCGCCGGTGGGATCAATCACCAGATCCACCTCAGGATAGGCCTGCCGAAACCCGGCCAGACGCGGCATCAGCCAATGGGTGGCAAACATCGGCGTACAGGTTACATGGAGCGGCTGCCCTGCGCCGCGCGTCGTCAAATCCTGTACCGCCATGCGAATTGCACCAAACCCCAGCGTCAAGGCCTGTGCGAGCTGCTCGCCCTCCGGCGTCAGTCGCAATGCGCGACCTGACCGGTCCAAGAGCGGCACTCCCATATGGGCCTCAAGCTGGCGCAATTGTTGACTGATTGCTGCGTGACTGACGTTCAGCTGCGCGCCCGCTTGTTGCAGGTTCCCGGTTTCAGAAAAAACCGAAAAAGCCCGAAGGGCCGCCATTGAGGGCATATCACGCCAGTTCATATGTAAGCTAACCTTACATGTTAGATTTCTTCCTGACTCGCATAAAACACGACTTCAGGCAAGCATGAGCACAGATCCAGCGTGTGGATCACATGCCGAGGAGAGTGAACATGTTAGTTGATATTTATGCCCGCGCCCTGTTGAACGCGACCCGCCACAGCGATCTTCCGCAGCGGCCATTGCCAGTGGCCTACCGCAGCCCCAAGGTCCGCCCCGGTATATGGCGTCGCATCGTGACCGCCCTGATCAAGGCGCGAAAAGAGACACGCGATGGCCAATCTCCGTGCCAACCGCGCATCGCGACCTGCAAATAGCCTTGGTATTAAGCAGAAGGAAAAGACGCCGGCTCCCCAGGAAACGCGCGAACAAGCAGGGAACCGGCGTCATAAAGACCCGCCAGTCAACCCAGCGGGGCACGGCGAAATCCGAGGCCTGACACGATAGCCTTCCCAACCATGGCCCTGAATTTCGTCTTGATACCGTTTTGTCATCTGCACGCTCGCGCAGCCTTGATGCAGATCAACTCGACCAAAGTTCACACCAAAAAACGCCGCTGTTTTGCGCAGGCTCAGTGCGCCCGCAGATCCAATTTGCTGTCCCCAACTAAAAAGGCCGCCCCGTTTGGAGCGGCCTGCTTTTTCGGTGCCAGATCGCGATTTACTCGCCACCACCCAACTGGTGCACATAGGCACTCACCGCGCGGATTTCGGCCTCACTCAGGCGGGTATCCCAGTTCGGCATGACCCCGTAGCGAGAGTTCCAAACGGTTTCATAGATGGTCTCATAATCGCCACCATAGAGCCAGATGGCATCTTTGAGGTTCGGAGCGCCCTGATAGATATCCCCCGAGGCGTCTTCGCCATGACAGGAGGCACAGTTCGCCTCAAAGACAGCGGCACCTGCTGCCACTTGGCTTGCATCTTGTGGCGTATCCGACAGGGACATCACATAGTTGACCACCTGACTGACCTGCTCTTTTTCCAGCAACCCATCACGCCCAAAGGCAGGCATCGCGGAGAAGCGCGCATCGTCGCTTTCCTCATTGCGGATACCGTAGGACACGGTGGTATGGATGTCTTCCATTGTACCACCCCAAAGCCAGTCATCGTCCAAGAGGTTCGGATACCCTTTGGCACCCGCCGCACCGGAGCCGTGACACTGCGCACACCAGGTCTTGAACACCGCAGCACCCGCAGACACCGCATAATCCTCAAGTTCCGGGTGACCCGGAATGGCCGCAAGTTCCAGAGCCTCCAACTGTGCGTTGATCGGCGCATTTGCCGTTTCGACCGCAGCGATTTCAGCTTCAACCTTGGCGCGCGAGGACCAGCCCAACATGCCAGAGGTTGCCTCACTCACCAGCGGCCAGGCCGGATAGGCGATGCTATAGCCGATCCCCCAGACGATGGTGGCGTAGAACACCCAAAGCCACCAGCGCGGCATCGGGTTGTCGAACTCCATGATCCCATCCCACTCATGGCCGGTGGTGTTTGGATCACCTTCTTGGATCTTTACGGTGTTTTTGTTGCCCGTCTCACTCATTTCTGGGCCTCCGGTTGAGCGGCGCTCTCTGACGCCGGCTTATCCGCGTTGCGGAAGGGGATATTGGCTGTGTCCTCATAAGTTTTGGTGGAGCCGGGGCGAAACGCCCAGAACACGACACCAATGAAAAAGAGGAACAGAAAGAGAAGCATCCAGCTGTCAGCGAACTGTCGCAGCAAGGAATAGGTTTCCATGGCTCAATCCTCCCTTACCGGCTTGCGTCAGGTGTGAAGGTCGAGAAATCGACCAACGTGCCCAACATCTGCAGATAAGCGATCAATGCGTCCGCTTCAGAGACCCCCGGTTGACCGTCGAAGTTCCGCACGTTGACGTTCTCGCCGTACCGCTCCAGCAGCCCGTCATAGTCGCTGTCGGGATCAGCCTGTGCGCGGAAATCGCGGCGCGCTTCTTCGATCATCTCGTCCGAGTAGGGCACGCCGACAATGGCGTTGGTGGCCATCAGATCGCCGATATACTTGCCGTCGATGCGGGTGCGCTCGAGGAAGTCATACTTCGGCATCACCGACTCCGGCACCACTGCTTGTGGATCGCGCAGGTGGTCTACGTGCCACTCGTCCGAGTAACGCCCCCCCACACGGGCCAGGTCTGGCCCGGTGCGTTTGGAGCCCCACTGGAACGGGTGGTCGTACATCGACTCCGCCGCCAGTGAGTAGTGACCGTAGCGTTCGACCTCATCGCGCATGGGACGGATCATCTGGCTATGACAGACGTAGCAGCCTTCGCGGATGTAGATGTCGCGCCCCGCCAGTTCGAGGGGGGTGTAGGGACGCATGCCTTCCACCTCCTCGATGGTGTTCTCCAGATAGAACAACGGGGTGATCTGCACCAAGCCACCGATGGTGACGACGAGAAAGGAACAGATCAGCAGAAGCGTTGCGTTCGTCTCGAGGATTTTATGCTTGTCGAGAATTGCCATCTCTCCGGCCCTCCTTATTCAGCCGGGACCGCGACGGACAGGCTGGCCTCTTTGGCCGGTGCCCGACGAACGGTCATCCAGAGGTTGTAGCACATGACCAGCGACCCGGAGAGGAACAGAACCCCACCCAAACCACGCATCACATACATCGGAAGTTTCGCAGCCACGGTGTCGGCAAAGGACCACACGAGGAAGCCGTTTGCGTCCACTTCACGCCACATCAGACCTTCCATGATACCGGTCACCCACATGGACGCCGCGTAGAGCACGATGCCGATGGTGGCGAGCCAGAAGTGCCAACTGACGAGGCTCAGGGAATAGAGCCGTTCGCGCTTCCACAGAACCGGCGTCAGGTAATAGAGCGCACCGAAGGTAATCATACCGTTCCAGCCGAGCGCACCGGAATGCACGTGACCGATGGTCCAGTCCGTGTAATGCGACAGCGAGTTCACCGCGCGGATCGACATCATCGGACCCTCAAATGTGGACATGCCGTAGAAACCAACCGAGATCACCAGCATCCGAAGAACCGGATCGGTGCGCAGCTTGTCCCAAGCACCCGAAAGCGTCATCAGACCGTTGATCATACCACCCCACGACGGCATCCACAACACGACCGAGAACACCATGCCAAGGGTCGAAGCCCAATCCGGCAAAGCGGTATAGTGCAGGTGGTGCGGACCCGCCCAGATGTAGATGAAGATCAGCGCCCAGAAGTGGATGATCGACAGTTTGTAGCTGTAAACCGGACGATCTGCCTGTTTCGGGATGAAATAGTACATCATGCCGAGGAAGCCTGCAGTCAGGAAGAAGCCCACAGCATTGTGGCCATACCACCATTGCACCATGGCATCCTGCACACCCGGCCAGACGATCACCGACTTGGAACCCCAGATCGACACCGGAATGGTCAGGTTGTTGACCACATGCAGCATGGCAACGGTCACGATGAAAGCGAGGAAGAACCAGTTTGCCACATAGATGTGGCGCTCTTTGCGGCGAATGATAGTGCCCAGGAAAACGGCCAGATAGGCGACCCAGACGACGGTCAGCCACAGATCAACATACCATTCGGGTTCAGCATATTCTTTGGACTGCGTGCCGCCCAGAAGATAACCGGTCGCGGCCAGAACGATAAAGAGTTGATAGCCCCAGAACACGAACCACGCGAGGTTACCGCCCCACAACCGCGCCGCAGACGTCCGCTGCACGATGTAGAAAGAGGTTGCGATCAGCGCGTTGCCCCCAAACGCAAAAATCACTGCAGAAGTGTGCAGCGGACGCAACCGGCCAAAGTTCGCAAATCCTTCGGACCAGTCGAAGTTCAGGACCGGAAACGCCAGCTGGAACGCGATGAACGTTCCCACGAGGAACCCCGCAACACCCCAGAACGCGGTTGCAATGACGCCCGCGCGCACGACGCCATCGAGGTATTCCCCGGTGACGGGAGCCGCGACCGGCTCGTCGGTACTGCGTAGCGTTGACAAAAACAGGCCACCTGCGACGAGCATCAAGATCACCGCATGTACCTGATAGGCCAGATCCCTGGCATAGCCGGCGGCGATCATGAAGAAGACCGTCAATACGCCAAGCACTATCAGCTTGAGATAATTAGACATTTCATGCCCCTTTGAATGATTCACCCGAATCGTACCCCTCGCAGATACACCTCGGGCGTCGTTTTCCCCGTCCCTGATGCCAGAGCGAGGTTTTACAAACATTGATCTGCATCAAGATGCTGGCGTTTGGGATGTGTCATGTCACCTCACGGGATACGGGTAACCTGAGAACCAAGGCCCCGTTACCTTCAACCGGAATCACGGGATTTGGGAAGAGGTAAGCTCATGACGTACAAGACAATTCTGACAGTGCGATCCACTCCAGACGGATCGACAACTGCATTGGACCAAGCCGAGACCATGGTGCGCCGCGCTGATGGGCATCTGGATGTTCTGTGCCTTGGGGTAGATCGCACCCGCGTGGGGTACTACGACGGCGGTGCGAATGCGATTGCCATCAACACAATGCTGGATCGCGCCCGTGAAGAAGTGCAGGCAACCGAAGAAAGCACCAAGCAATATCTCTCTGGTAGCGACGTGCCCCGCAGCCTCTCCACCGCAATTGCACCATTTGGCGATATTTCTCGGGTCACCTCGCATCATGCGCGCTTCAGCGATCTGGTGGTGATGGATCTGCCCTATGGCGAAGGTCAGGGGCCGGAAGTCGAGCCAATCGTCGAGGCTGCCCTCTTTGACACGCGCACCCCTGTTCTCGTGATGCCAGAGGGGACGACGCTTGCCGCATCACCCAAAACTGTCCTCGTCGCATGGGATGAAAGCATCGAAGCCCTCACGGCCGTGCGAAAAGCCCTGCCCCTCCTTCAGTCTGCAGATCTGGTTCGGATCACTGTAATTGATCCGCCAAAACACGGGATCGAACGCTCAGATCCCGGTGGCATGTTGTGTCAGATGCTGGCCCGCCACGGCGTCGCTTGCGAGATTGACGTCCTCAGCAAAACGCTGCCGCGCATCTCTGATGTGCTGTGTCGTCACGCAACAGATACGGATGCGGAGCTTATTGTGATGGGCGCTTATGGGCATTCGCGCTTCCGTGAGTCGATCCTCGGCGGCGCAACGCGCAATATGCTCGAACATGCAAAAGTCCCGGTGCTGATGGCGCATTGACGGCATCACGCGCAGTGGCGCGTTTTTCTGGCAGATGGCCGGTCTAACTCGGGACCGGCCTCATCTTGTCAGGAAATTGGAGTGGCGCATCACATCATGGCCCTGGAAAGCGACGCGGACTTATTATTCGAATTTATAAATTCAACTAGTGATGGTGGTTGAGAAACCCGGTTTGAGAAAATTTCGCCTCAGGCCGACCAAATTCAAATTCTAGCCCATTCCCGTTCACAAACGCCGAATCAACGCGACACTGGAAATTCTCTAACCAAGCACACCGCCGTCGCTATCATCTCCGGCCTCTTCGATCAGGCGCCGCATATCGGGCACCGTAACGTGCCGCTTTCCTTCCAGTTCGATCACACCCGACTTCCTAAGGGCAGAGATTTGACGGCTCACGGTTTCCAGGGTCAAGCCCAGGTAATCCGCCATCGCCTCACGCGTCAGCTTCAGATCAAAGCTGACAGCACCACTGGCGGCATCCACACTGAGCGACGCATCGCGCCGTGCGATAATCGACAAGAGACTGGCGATCTTCTCACGCGCGGTTTTACGCCCGAGCACCAACATCCAT
>Ga0105229_100634_pt1 | contig 10542 bp, 10 predicted proteins | sample Virmet3747_4435_FD_89711 | JGI IMG/M metagenome (GOLD analysis project Ga0105229, IMG submission 89711) | Marine viral communities from the Southern Atlantic ocean transect to study dissolved organic matter and carbon cycling - metaG 3747_4435 | ecosystem: Environmental > Aquatic > Marine >... | reverse complement strand
TCATAGCCCCCACCAATAACAAGCAGGTGAATAGGCGGAAGCATTAGTACCGATAAAGTACGCATTCCCTTGATGGTTTCAAGCGATGCCTTCCTTGGTTTAGCATTCGAATACTCTACTGCCTCGCACACACCTCGCGTGCCGTCTACCGTACAGGCCCACTCGCACGCATTGCCATTTGTTAGCGTTTTACTGACCGCGTCAAGAGAAAGGTACTGATTGTCTTGGTTAACCGGTACAAGCGATAGGTGCACCACGCCACCACAACCTACGCCCAATTTAAAGGCGATATCTTCTTCATCTTCATCATCGTAAACCGCCGTGCGACTCACACCATCAGTCATTACCCGCTGCGCTTTTTTAACAATGTCACTTTCTAAACACCCACCACTTAAAATACCAAGTTGATGGCCCGCATCGCTGAAAAGCATCATGGCGCCCGCTTTTCGATAGCAAGACCCCTCAGTCTTAAAAATGAAACCAAGCACCCACTTGTGCTTATCTTTTAGCGGTAGCCACTGCGACAGCAGATGATTAACGTGATTGCTCATAATTACCCTAGCGCTTGTTTAAACTGCTTATTACTGCGATGCTGCTTCTTTGATAAATGACGCAAGTGTGGCTGGCTCTTGTGCCCCCGCTACGCCCTGATTGCCAATCACAAAGGTAGGAACACTTTGAATTCCTCGCTGCATCCACAGTGTTTCTTCTTCACGCACAACAGACGCGTATTTACCGCTTTCTAGCACTTCGCTGGCCTGTGACTTATCAAGCCCTGCCCCTGCGGCAAGCTTTACTAGCACGGCATTATCATTTATGTCTTTGCCATCGGTAAAATAAGCGCTAAACAAACTTAGCTTCATCTGTTCTTCAAACCCCTTCTCGGCTGCAAAGTGAATGAGTTGATGGGCTTTAAAGGTATTTTGCATGCGAGAGTCGTCGTCGAAATTAAACGCAAAGCCCACGTCTTTGCCTGCTTCTACAAGACGTGCTCTATTCTGCGCGCTTTGTTCTGCGCCAATGCCATATTTCTCCATTATATGCTCACGTAAATTCTGTCCTTCTTCAGGCATGTTTGGGTTTAGCTCGAAGGGGTGAAACTTAATGTCGACTTCAATATCGTCAAGCGTTTTAATGGCTTCTTGTAAACGCTGGTACCCTATGATACACCACGGACATACCACGTCGGACACCATATTTACGGTTACTTTCTGCATATTTGCTCTCTTTTATTGAAATCGTTTTTGGTTAGTTAAGGTTAGTAACTAGATAAGGCTAGTAACTAGATAAAGTTGATACCAAGATGAGGTTACTAAAAGAAACTTCAACCCCAAGGGATGCTTTATTTCGAGCTGCCGTAGAAAAATAAATTATTGTTTTAATCGCTCTAGCGCATGCTGTGCCCACAGTTGATATCCCTCTGCAGACGGGTGAAAGCCGTCTTCTGCCATTAGCCCACTTTGCTGAACACCTTGAACCGAACCCGTTACCTTAAGCGCTGGTACATAAAGCACTTCAGTGTTAGCCCAATTTACAACACACTGCTCAAGCACTTGATTAAGCAGAAGCGCCCTAAACCCAAGTAGCGCCCGCAAAGGCTGAGGTAGTGCGGGAAAACTGTGGATTGGTGGCAGCGCGGTAAACACGATTCGTTGGCAGTCGAATTTTTGAGTTAATAGCTTATGCACAATTTCTATATTCTTTCGCCAGCGGGCTATCGAAACAAACTTGGTGACATCGTTTACACCAATAGAAACCAATGCTGATGTGAAGTTTTCAGCTGGTAGTCCATGTAGAACCGCTATCACATCTTCACTTTTATAACCCGTTTTGGCATGTAGCGATACGTGGGTGGGGCTGTGCTTAGACAAGCCAGCATACAGCAGCCCTGATAGCGCTCGGTGCTGTGTATCAGCCCCAACGCCCGCGGCCGCTGAGTCGCCCACAACTAAAACACGATTTGATGTTGCCTTGATGTTTTTAACAGCGGCGAATACCCGGTCACCCTTAGGCTCAGGCAGCACTTGCGTTTTTTTGCGAACCCAAAGCCCCTGCACCAGAATTAAGGGCATAAGCAAAACTGTAACTATATTTAACGCAAAAACCTTGAAGTAGATCAAAACAAGCCCCTGCCTTATCCATTATGCTAAATCTATATTGGTGAATAACCACCAAGATGGTTCAACATAAGTGTAGATAAAAAATGAACACCATTGCTATAAAACAACTTCGCGATAGCTCCACTATAACCAAATATGCGCAACATACACCACGTTATACCTCATACCCTACTGCACTTAAGTTCGAATCGCTAAAAGAAGATTTATTCCCTCACGCTCTAACCGTGTCTAAAGCGCAAGCCGTGAGTTTGTATGTGCACATTCCTTTTTGTAAAACGCTTTGCTATTACTGCGGCTGCAACAAACTTGTGACTCGGCACAATGAAAAGGCAGACGACTATTTAGACTACTTAGAAAAAGAAATAGTTTCTAAGCGTTATTTAGCAGACGATAAGCCTGTAGTTTCGCTGCATTTAGGCGGTGGGTCGCCCAGTTTTTTAAATAAAGTTCAGCACGCTTTTTTGATGTACCTTTTGAAAAAACATTTCACGTTTGAAGCAGGCGCTGAATTATCTATTGAATTAGACCCAAGAAACGTTGATAAAACCTATTTACAAAATCTGAGGGGCTTGGGCTATACCCGTATCAGCTTTGGCCTTCAAGACACCGACTACAACGTGCAAAAAACAATAAACCGTGTTCAAAGTACTTCGCATATCGCAGATTTAGTGACCGAAGCCCGTACTTTAGGTTTCGAATCGGTGAATTTAGATTTAATTTACGGCCTGCCTAACCAATCAGAAGAGACTTTTGCATCTACCATAGCTGCAACTAAAGCCATGATGCCAGACCGTATCTCGCTCTTTAGCTACGCTCATCTGCCAGAGCGCTTTGCCGCACAGCGAAAGTTTGCGCCAGAAACTCTTCCTAGTAGCGAAGAGAAAGCAGCCTTGTACAACCTTGCTGTAAATGGCTTTACAAAAGTGGGGTATGAAATGATTGGGCTGGATCATTTTGCGTTACGCAGCGATTCACTCGCCATCGCTAAGCATAAAGGTAAGCTTCACCGAAACTTCCAAGGCTATACTTTGCGCGGAGATACCGACCTAATTGGCGTCGGCGTGTCTGCAATTAGCACAATAGGCAATGCTTTTGCTCAAAACGCCAAAGATTTGAAAGAATACTATAAACGTATAGACAGACAATTACCCTCAGCCAAAGTTGGGCTTTCGTTAACACCAGACGACCTCGTTCGTCGTGATGTAATATCAAGCTTGATGTGCAACCTGTCTGTAGATAAACAGAGTATTTCCAGCAAGCATCATATTATTTTTGACGAGTACTTTTCAGAAGCATTAAGTAATTTAGAGCGTCTTGCAGACGATGGAATCATTGAGATTTCGGCGCACCACATACGGGTACCAGAACATGCTCGGATATTTATTAGAGCGGTATGTGCCCGTTTTGATGCCTACCTAAATGCGACTGAAACGCTTAGTAATTACTCTAAGGCAATTTAAACCGGGCAATCACTTTATCGCCAACATTTAAGTTAAGGCGCGATAAAGAAATATGACTAATACTTGCGTAAAGTGCTTGGCTGTCATTCTCTAAAATAAGCTTCAAAAGCACTTTACCGCCCCATGTAACTTGCTGATGCGACTTTTTGTTTTGGCTAGAAGTGAGCCGTACAGGCTCAATACTTGTTATCGTGCAAGGTAGCGCATTTAAAATGCTAACCGTGCTCGCGCTGTTAAAACCTCCCACATTAATATCTACGCTCACATCGCAGGCTTTTACCGCAAAACGTACTGGCGCAGGCCCGTTATCCTGCTCTGGGTTACTCACCTCTGTAATGCTGTGTGCCCTGTAAGCGCTCTTAATATTTTCCGTGTATGATATTGCTTCTTCTGTAACAAATACCTCATGACCTGCAACCATAACTCGGGCTATGCCGTGCATATTTTCAACTTGCGTAACGCTTTCAGAGCACTTCTGCCCCTCTAATACGGCTGAAGGTATTGCAACCCCTTCTTTTTCGAATACTTGAGAAAGCACATCTGTTGTCGCACCGCAGAGCGATACCTTACCTTGCTCTACATAAACCAGTTCATCACTAAAGAGTGCTAAATCATCTAAATCATGAGAGATAACAAAGCAAGTAAGCTGGCCAGACACACACAGAGTATTTAAGAACTGATAAATTTTGCGCCGGGTAAAAATATCGATGGCGCTTAGTGACTCATCTAGCAATAAAACGGAAGGGCCATTCACCAAAGCCCGCGCTATCGCCACACGCTGTGCCTCCCCCCCTGATAGTGAATCAATAGGCTTTTCTAAAAGGTGCTCGCAGTAACACCCTTTTACACACGCCTCTACTGATAAGGCGTTGGGGCTAGCATGACGCTGCGCCAAGGCTAAATTACCCCGCACGTTAGTATGCGGAAACAACATGGGCTGCTGAAACACGATACCTATCTTTTCAAAAGACCATGATTTAGCCACCTTGGCGCGTTTTTCTACGCCGGCTAAAGCCCGAAAAAGGCTACTTTTACCCGCCCCGGAAGGGCCGGTAACGCCAATGAAACGGCTTGCGGGCTGAAGCGTTATTTGGGCATCAATTCTGTTAGGCAAGAAAGCGTGAATTTCCATATCAACCCTCGCCCTTGTTTGGGGCGGAACGAGGTATTTGTGACCTGCTGCCGAAATGGCTCGCAATGCCATTAAAACGGTAAAGGGCAGCTAGCAGCACAAACGAGAATACCAAGAGTGCTATGGCAAGATTATGCGCTTTTTCGTACTCCAACGCTTCGACTTGCTCGTAAAGGGCTATGGAGAGCACTTGAGTTTCGCCAGGAATATTCCCGCCTATCATCAGCACCACGCCAAACTCACCGATGGTGTGGGCAAAGCTTAACCCCAAGGCAACGATAATGGGCGCTTTGCTTAAGGGTAATACAATTCTCACAAATGCTTCGGTTGCTGAAAAGCCCAACGTTTTAGCCACATCTAAATAACGAGCGTCTAATTGAGAAAAGCCACCATAAAGGGGCTGAAGCGCAAACGGTAAAGAATAGAGAACCGAACCTAACACCAAACCTTCAAAGCTAAAGGCCAAATTACTTCCCGTTAAGGTATGCCACCCCTGACCCAAAGCACTTTGCGGTGAGAATGCAATGAGTAAGTAAAACCCCAGTACCGTAGGTGGAAGCACTAACGGCAGCGCCAACACCGACATAACAAACGGCTTGGCTTTACTATGCCAGTTCGCTAAAAACCATGCCAAAGGTAAGGTAACAAGCAACAGCAGGCCACTGGTGATTAGCGCCAGCTTAAGCGTAAGCCAAATAGCGTCAAAGGCATATACTCCAAAGAATTCGCTAAGCGCGTTCATCCATGCGCACCGTTAAGTTCAAAGCGAGTACGCCCACGGGCATCTAAACTGCCGGCTTTACCAGTTAGGCTGCCTATTTCAGAAGCAGCCTTTACCGGTGTGTTAGCGTTATTTTCTATTTGCCTTTCTGCATGGGGTTGTATGTCGAGCAACGCAGGCTGGTAACCCCACTCGGCTAACCCGTGCTGTACCCCTTGCGACATCAAATACTGCACGAACAAACTCGGCGATGATACGCCTTCGGCCTTCGTCATATCAAACCGAGTTAGCTCACTTGTTTTGGCTTGATTTGGGGTTCGGGTTTCAGTTTGCGCATCAAACACGTTAGGCGAAAGCGTTGCTGCCGTTTTAGCATTAATTACAAGCGACTGAACAATAGGTTGGTATAAGTTTTCTGGTACAGGAATAATAACCGTTGTAGCGCCCTTGCCGTCAGCGAAGCTTTTATCCGAGGTTGGCGAACTCATATTCGGTAAATCAAGCGCCAGCGAATATGCCACGAACGCTCCTCTAACGCTGCCGGTGGAATAGAACTGCAGGGTTTGCAGTACATTTTTACCCATCACTCTGTGTGGTAAAACGTGCTGCCATAGCAATAAGTTTTGTAGGGTTTGTTGCGCGGCTTCGCCATAAGGCGCCAGTTTAGGGTTGGCAATGGCAATTTTGCTACCTGGGGTCTCAGTTAACTGAATAAGCTGTTGACTAAGCTGTTTTGAAAGTTGTGCGTTTATCTTACCCTCTAACGGCTTACCTTGCCCGCCAGCCTGCGCTTTTTGCTCTCCGCCCTGCTGATTTTCAGCCGTGCGCCGAGCTTCTCTGGCAACGCTTTCGTAGCCATTAGCGTTAGCGCTAGCGCTAGCTAGCAGCTTACCGGTATATACAAACGCCAGCTTGCCTTTGGCATAATCTACCACATTACTTTCATGTACTAGATTGTTGTTAACCAGTGCCTGTGGCCTGGCACGGTCTGCCGACAAAAACACATCGAACGCGGCTCCATGCTGAATTTGAGCGTACAGCGTTCCGCTAGAAGACACGGTTACCGCGACGTCTATGCCCGTAAGCTGCGTAAACTGCTGGGCAATGCTTTTTAAAGGTTTAGCGAAGTTTGCCGCTACGGCAACGTTAATTTTATCGTGCCGTTTAACCGATAATGAAGGGTTTTGCTTATCGGCACTAGTGAAGAGTTTCGCACTTTTTGTGTAGCTGTCCGTTTCTGTAGCGCTAGCAACGGCGCTAGCGCTTGTTAAAACTACCACGTTTATGAAAACAGACACGCTTATAAATCGCATAGAGCAAGCGCGGAATATACAGCTCACGACACTAAAAACGAAAGGATAGCGCCTTGTTAATAAGCGCTTAAAACCTACAACCGCCATTATTTTTTAAGCATCCACTTAAGCGCAGATTTATCGTCAGACGCTTTTGCAGCAACCCACTCAGAGTTATCGCCTTTAAACTCTTTTTTCCAAAGCGGGACAGACTGCTTAAGCATATCCATTAAAAAGCTGGCGGCATCAAACGCCGCCTGGCGATGTTGGGCAGCAGCACCTACCCATACAATTTGCTCGTTATTATAAATGCGCCCCACTCTGTGTAGCGCGCCAGCACTGTTCAGTGAAAAACGTACTACCGCTTGTTCAACCAGCTTCATCAGCGCTTTTTCTGTCATGCCTGGGTAGTGCTCTAGCTCAATGCCGTCTATATCGCCTGCGTTATTAAAATCTCGCACTAGCCCAGTAAAGGTAACAATGGCGCCTGTATTGCCGCTTGCTCTTTCGTCTGCCGACTGTTTTAGACGAGCATACAATTCGCCATGATCGAAATCTACATCTTGAACAAGTGCGAACATAACTACCCCCCAGTTACAGGTGGAAATAGCGCCAGCTCGTCACCATCGCTAAGTACGGTATCGGTATCGCAAAGCTCTTGATTACGGGCAGTCAGCACACTGCCTTCTAAGGCTAATGTCCACTTGTCGCTGCGAGTTTTAAGCTGCGATATCACGGCTTCAATGGTGCTACTATCACTTAGGTTAAGCGCAATATTATCTTCACCCGTGATCTCTCGGGTTTGCGCAAATGTTTTAACCGTTATCTGCATGGTTCGCCTTTTGGTATATTCCGTTAACGTCATTGTACACGTCTACGTGCAAGCGCAAGCTTTGTTCCAACGTTTTTACTGGGTAACTAAGCCTGTTGCCGATCAGATTGCCAGTGGCCGGTTTTACCGCCTTTTTTCTCCAGTACCCGGACCCCTTCCATATGCATGCCAGGGTCGATGGCTTTGCACATATCAAACAAGGTTAACAGCGCCACATTAACGCCCGTGAGCGCTTCCATTTCAACACCCGTTTTACCGCTTAGCTTGCAATAGCAGGTGGCTTTAATTCGGTTTTGTTCAGCCTGAATGTCAAAATTGATATCCACCTTTGACAGCGCCAGTGGGTGACAAAGAGGAATAAGATCGGCGCAGCGTTTCGCCCCTTGAATACCCGCTACTCGAGCAACAGCGAATACATCACCTTTTGCGATTTTTGCTTCAGAGATTTGGCGAATAACGTCTTCGCTTACGTATAAAAAACCTTCTGCTGTAGCTTCTCGCTTAGTAACGTCTTTGTCGCTAACATCTACCATGTTGGCTTCGCCACCAGCGTTTAAATGACTAAAGGTACTCATGCTTCCACCAAGTGCTTTACAAAGTTACACGGCCTAAAGTCGGCATCTAGCTGGCTAGCAATGATTTTTTCCCACGCCGTGCAACACGCGCCGGTTGAGCCTGGCAAGCAGAAAACAACGGTATTGTTTGCAAAGCCAGCTACCGCACGAGACTGAATCGTAGACGTACCAATTTCTTCATAGCTAATTTGGCGGAATAGCTCACCAAAGCCGTCGACTTCTTTGTCGAATAATACGCTAATGGCTTCTGGCGTTGAGTCGCGATGCGTAAAGCCTGTACCACCGGTAATTAATACCGCGTGAATATTCTTGTCGGCAATCCACTTCGACACCACGGCGCGCTGCTGATAAATATCGTCCTTTACTAAGTCGCGGTCGTAAAGGTTATGGCCAACCGAGGTAAGCGCCTCTTTCAGGTAATCGCCTGACTTGTCGTTTTCGAGGGTGCGCGTATCTGAAATAGTAAGAACGGCAATGTTAAGGGGTTGGCTGACAGCTGACATATGAAATCCTAATTTGATATGCGACATTTTGGCGGTTTTTGATAAAGTACCAGCCAAAATACTATTTGGTAATCACTTTATAAGGGTGCATGCCATGAATTCAACAACTAAGTTGGCATAAACTATGTCTAAAAGCTTAACTAATCAGCAGGCTATGCGCTATAACCGCCATATTGTGCTTCCCAAAATAGACCTAGACGGTCAAGAAGCGTTACTAAACGCCAATATCTGTATCATTGGTATTGGCGGGCTTGGCACCGCGGCCGCCACTAGCCTTTGCGCAAGCGGCGTGGGCTCGCTTACGCTTATCGACCACGACACGGTTGAGGCCACCAACCTTCCAAGGCAAACCTTGTTCAGCGAACAAGATGTCGGGGTAAATAAAGTAGAAGCTGCAAAAGCACGACTTCACGCAATAAATAGCGACTGTGACATTACCGCAATAGCAGAACCGTTTTCAGCGCCTAACGCAGCTGAGCTATCCCCAACGTCAAAACAGGCTATAGAAGGTGCCGACGTGGTATTAGATTGCACCGACAATACCGACTCGCGAGATTTAATAAACGTATTGTGTTTTGAATTAAATACTCCGCTTGTATCGGGCGCAGCCATTCGCTTTGAAGGCCAGCTTTTCGTAGCTATACCCGGTGAAAGCCGTTGCTATGCATGCTTACGAACGCTATTTGCATCGCCCGATTTAAGCTGTGTTGAAGCAGGTATATTCTCGCCTGTAGTAAACATTGTTGGTACTTACCAAGCCATGTTAGTTATGCAAGTATTGATGGATTTCGATAATATTCCTAAAAACACGTTAATGACGTTTGATGCTTTGTCGCACGAGTGGCGAAACTGGAAGTTACCTAAAGGCGTGGACTGCGAGCTTTGTGCTTGCTAACTATACGCACTTCCGCAGCATTAATGATAAAAGCTGTGTTTAAAAGCAGCATCTTTAAACAAAGAATAAGACAGAAAATAGGTTGATTTAAATGACAACCCAAGTAGTAAAAAAACACATGGTAGTGGCGCAAAACGCGTCTGGCCGTAACATGAACGTGCCAATTTATCGTATGAAGGGCGCGCGCCCTGGCCCCACCGTGTACATCCAAAGTTCTATTCACGGCGCTGAAGTGCAAGGTAACGTGGTTATTTACCATCTTATTCAGCGCTTAAAAGGCATGGATATTTGCGGTGAAATTATTCTAGTACCCAACTGTAATCCCATTGGTACTAACATTAAAGCCGGTGAGTACACGTTAGGCCGCTTTGACCCTGTAAACGGTACAAACTGGAACCGGGGTTACTTCTTCGACAAAGGTGCAGTAGAACATTTCGCCAAAACCGTCACACGCGAAGAGTCGATAGATGGTATTAAGCAGCGTTTTCGCGCGCACTTGTCGAACGCTATCGACAACAAATTGGCCGAGCCGTGGGGTTTGGGCCTAGCGCAGCAGCTAAACCTTAAGCTTCAGCAAATGGCGGTAAACGCCGATTTCGTGTTAGACCTTCACAACGGGCCGGTGTCTACCCGCCACGTTTATATACCTGAATACGCCAAAGACAGCGCCAAGCTGTTTAACATCCCCCATTGTATTTTTATACCTAACGTATTTGCAGGTGCACTAGACGAAGCCACCTTCTGCCCATGGTGGACACTTCAAGAAAGTATAAAAAGTAATTTAGAGCGCGAAATTTGCTTTAACGTTGAAGCCTTTACCTTGGAAATGGGTAGCCAAGAAGTGATCGACTTTAACGAAGGTAATATAGACGCCACCAGTATTCTTAGCTACCTAAACGCCAAAGGTGTATTACACAAATGTGATATTAAACCGAAAGCAATGCAGCGTTTAGGTGTGTATTTAAAAGACTATAAAACCCTGTTCACCAACTGGGGTGGCATGGTGGAATAC
>Ga0105229_100629_pt1 | contig 10595 bp, 10 predicted proteins | sample Virmet3747_4435_FD_89711 | JGI IMG/M metagenome (GOLD analysis project Ga0105229, IMG submission 89711) | Marine viral communities from the Southern Atlantic ocean transect to study dissolved organic matter and carbon cycling - metaG 3747_4435 | ecosystem: Environmental > Aquatic > Marine >... | reverse complement strand
ACCCAGGTCACGCGCCACTTATCTCTGCTATTAAACCTGGTATGGTGCGTTTGGTTAAACAGCACGGTGAAGAAGAAGTTATCTATGTTGCAGGTGGTGTACTAGAAGTACAGCCTAACAACATTACCGTACTGGCTGATACCGCGGTTCGAGCTGAAGATCTTGACGAGCAGGCAGCACAAGAAGCCAAACGACGTGCAGAAGAGCACATCGCCAATCCAGGCGCTGACTTTAACTACGCAGAAGCAGCTCACGAGCTTGCTGAAGCAATTGCTCAACTTCGCCTTATTCAGAAGTTACGCAAGTAAAAAGCACAGCTTTGAAAAAACCCGCCAAATGGCGGGTTTTTTATTGTCGAACGAAAAGTAAACGTTCACATTCTCTTACGTTTATTTCTATTGCTAACTGGCTATACAATAGCTTATCGTTGAAGCGTTTTAGCAAATCTTACTGTAAGCGTGTTTTACAGTAGTAAACATACCGATTTTGCCTGTAACGAATTATAAAAATGAAGCTCAACCCCTACTCCAATTTACACAATGGTGCGTCAATTGGATTTTTTCCGCTTTTAGCCACACTGATTTTGCTTTCGGTGCATTACTTTACGGGTGCGCTAGACTGGCCTGAGGTGGGTAATGTGCGTGCTCAACGGGATTTCAATTCTGCGATCGCCATGTCGCTAATTACTGGCTATTTTTGGTTCGCTTTGCGTCTTATGCATCAAAACGTAGCGAGTACACTTATTTCCTTACTGGTAAAGACAAATCAGCTCAGCCAGTTTTCAGCTCATAGACGAGAGCTAGCCAATGAATTTAAGCACCATATTTTCAACGCTATAATCATATCTATAATGATTACCATCGTTTACTGCATTTTTGAGGGGCTGATAACCGTTAAACAGGAAATACACGTACTATTTCTCACTGCTACCGCTGTTCCGTTTTGGTTCTTAGCCATTTTATTTTTATTTCAAATATCTTCCAATATTAAGTATCTGACAACGAATGTGTTACCTCAAGCTGGCGGCAATATTGACCGGCTCAAATCTATTTTGATCATATTGAAGTTGGGCACAGCGAACAGTATCTTTGCAACAGGCGCGCTAGCCATTTTCCCTATCTTTTGGTTGAAGAAAGACATTCCCTCTATAGACGTATTAGGGGTAACTTTTTTCACTGGGATTGTTGGTTTCTATCTATTTTGGCCAGTTATTAAACTTAAAAGCATGCTCGAGTTAGAGCAAAAAGCTGCTGTCCTTCACCTTGAAGCAAGCATTGAAGAGGGGATAAAACGCTGCGCGGAAAAGCAAGAATCATTAACGGCAACTTCAATAGAAGAATTAGAAAGCGAAAAAGAGCGCATTCTTAAGATGGGTGCGGGAGTTTTCGCCCCTAGGGATAAGGCAAGGGTAGCAGCCTGTATCGCATTAGTGCCTATTTCTTGGATGTTATTAATCGTTGTTGAATGGTTAATTCAGGTGCCCTACTACGGTTAGTGTTCAACTAACTTAATCAAACCTTGTTAGTAATTGTCGTCGACACTAAGCATTGCTATGGTATAAATAACCAAACTCAATGAGGTTTCTCTGTGCGAATATACGGCGATAAGCGTTCTGGTAACTGCTATAAAATTCAACTGCTCCTTTCCCTGTTAGGTAAAAGCTGTGAGTGGGTAGACGTTGATATAATGAAAGGAGAAACAAGAGCGCCCTCTTTTCTTGAAAAGACGCCTAATGGCAAAATTCCTCTACTTGAACTCGATGACGGCAGGGTGCTATCAGAGTCAAATGCGATAATGCATTATATTGCGTGTAACTCTCCCTACGTACCCTCATCGCCTTATCACTTCTCACAGTTACTACAATGGCAGTTCTTCGAGCAGTATAGCCATGAACCTTATATTGCGGTGGCACGTTACATCAACATCTACTTAGGCCTCCCTGAAGATAAGAAAGACGAGTATGAATCTAAGCAAGCAGGTGGGTATCGCGCCCTTGCTGTGATGGAGCATCAGCTTAATCTCACTCCGTATTTGTTAGGCGATAGCATTAGTCTTGCCGATATTTCTTTATTTGCTTACACCCATGTTGCAAACGAAGGCGGGTTTGACCTATCTGCCTACCCTGCTATTCGCAACTGGATACAATTGATTAAAGAGCAAAAAGGGTTTATCCCTATGAAAGCGTAGCAAGCACTGTGTAAAACGTTATTACACTTTTCGTCGATGGGATTGTGGACCCTGCCACATTTTCTGAAGTGCGCTCTGTGCCTTATGAAGGGCCAATACATTCGTGTTTTCGATACAGCTAATGGCATAAGCTGTCGCTTCTAACGTCGAAAGCGCGCTGGCTACAGAAGTATGCCTAATCAAATAGTTTGAGTCAGGGGCGTTAGTAAAATGAAACGCGGGTAAAACCCCTAGCCAAGGGTTTCGCTTTACAATACCAAACGCTTGTTTCCAGCTTCCATCAACTAGAATGAGGGTTGAAATCTGGTTCGACATAGTGGCAGATGCATTTTCTAGAGGTGTACTCGTTTCACTGGGATAAATAAGTGCTGAATGCTTGTGACTACACTGCATTTCCAAAGCCGCCATCGCGCTATTGTCACTTGCACAAACGACCTGAGTGCTTGGCATGCACAGACTTAGCAGTCTCACTGTATTTTTTGCGTGATGCGCTTCTTTCTCGTGCTGAACGATAATAATGTCGAGCGCGGTTTTCACCTTATCTATATGATCGCAAATACAAGTGTTTTGTGGATACTGACAGCCTTCACAATAAAGACGCATAATGTGGTTATTTAATCCTTCCGTTCGAAGTGGTAAAGCAAATAGTTTAGTAACTTAACTGTTAGGATAATATACAACATGATAAATGAAGCAGTACAATTACGTGTTGAGAAAACCCTTTCTTTCGTACCAGATGGAAATGTTATCAGCTATGGTCTATTAGCAGATTTGTGCGGCTTGCCAGGTAGGGCGAGAATGATGGGAAAGTGTTTACAGGAAATCGAAACGGACTGTAACTGGCACAGAGTTCTTCGTGCTGACGGCAAAATCGCATTTCCTAGCGGCTCTGACAAAGCACGCGAACAGCGGGAGCGATTAATAGCCGAAGGGGTTGAGGTAAAGCGCAGTCGAGTTAATATGAAAAAATTCGGTTGGACTCCAGATATACACACTATACTGGTAGCATTAGATTATTAATATCTCGTTTTATATCAGAGTAGTTAGATAAACGTATATTGCGTGCAGAATAATGATAAAAAAAATTAAGATTGATCAGTTAACGCCCGGTATGTTTGTTCACCAAATACTTGAACAGGACGGAGCATTGACGGTTAAAAGCCAAGGTCGAGTGACTTCTGCCGATGTTGTGAAAACCCTCAAAAAGCGTGGTGTGAAAACCCTCGCTATAGACACTGATAAGAATTTTGATGCAGGTGAGAGTGCGCAAGAGGCAGTACCAGAAACAACACAAACTGCCCAAATAAGGAACAATGCTAAACCAAAGAAGGTAACGCTTACAAACGAACTCAATAGAGCATCTAAGCTTCATGTCCAGGGCAAAGCGATCCAAAAGCTTTTGCTTGCAAACCTTCAAAAAGAAACCCCCTTTGATGCAAGTATCCCAAAAGCGTTTTCTAATAAGTTGGTTGAGTCGGTAGATAGGAATCCTGATGCGTTACTCTGCCTAACTAAAATACGCGAAAAAGACGATTACCTGTTAGAACATTCTCTTAATGTCGCTATCTTATTGGCTAACTTCGGTAAGTTTTTGGGAATGTCTGAAGAGGACGTTCAAGATCTCTCTTATGCCGGCTTTCTTCATGATTTAGGAAAAATTAAAATCCCCGATGAGATTCTTCATAAACCTGGTCGGCTAACCGATAGTGAGATGGAGATCATGAAAGGGCATGTAAAACACGGTGTTGATTACCTAAAAAGCACTGATATAGCGGCCCCTCTTATTAAGACAATCAGTGAGCACCATGAACGGCTAGATGGCCTTGGTTACCCTGCAGGTACTAAAGGGAACGCAATAAGTAAAGCAGGCCGAATGTTGGCCATTGCCGATATGTACGATGCCCTTACCGCTGACCGTGTCTATAAATCAGGTATGTCTAGCCAAAAAGCCTTTTCGATTTTGATGAACGATGCCCCTACCCGCCTTGATCAAACGCTTGTACAGCAGTTTATCAAATGCCTTGGCGTATACCCTGTTGGTAGCCTTGTTTTACTATCAAATGACAGGCTTGGCATGGTGTTGGAACAGCGAGACTCTCCGCTAACGCCGCTGGTAAAAGAGTTCTTTTCTGTGCGAAATAACCATTACCTGCCCCCCAGAGATATCGATCTTGCGCTCGATAAGACAGTGAGTATCGCTAAAGCCGTTATTGCCTCCGACTACAAAATTGATGTGAACAGTTTTTTCGAACGTTCTGTCGCGACCTAATCTGTCGTTACTTTTTAGCAACACCGTGTACAAATTACAGTGTGTTTCGCTTCTTTCGATACGCTGTTTATTGCTTTCGTATTTAGCTTGCGTTCAGGTTTGGCGCATTATAATTAACGTTCCAATAAGGCGTGCCTGAAGCTATTTTTAGGTTTAGGTTGTTGAATTTTAGGTAATAGTTAATATCCCCTATAAAAACTGGCTGGCTCTTTGAAAAAGGGACAAAGTATCTGCTTTCAATAGGGTGGAACGGTATTTGCTCTATTAATTTTTAATAGAAACATTTATGTTGAGCTTATTGAAGGTAGCAATGGATAAATGAAACCTATCAATAGTGAGCTGTATACTTTAAATAAGAGGAAGTTATGAAAAAGACTCTCGCTGTAAGTTTGATCGCTGCGTCGTTAACGGTTGCAGGTTGTGCAACTGATCCAAATAATACGCAGAAAGGTGCCGCAATTGGTGCTGTAGTTGGTGCACTACTCGGTAAAGCAACAGGTGATAATGACAAAAGCCGATACGCGTGGGGCGCTGCAGTAGGTGCCATTGCGGGTGGAGCAATCGGTAACTATATGGACAAACAGGAAGAAGAGTTAAGAACAGAGCTTTCTGATACTGGTGTTCAAGTAGTGCGTGAGGGAGATAACCTTCGTCTAATTATGCCTGGCGACATTACTTTTGCTACTGACAGCGCTAGCATTAGCCCTAACTTCAACCCAGTTCTGCAAGATGTTGCAAAAGTAGTAAATAACTACGAAAAAACAGTATTAATGATTAAAGGCCATACCGACGACACGGGTTCTGAACAATATAACCAGTCTCTGTCGGAAAGACGCGCGGGTGCGGTTAAGAATTTACTGATTAACTATTCGGTAAACCCTACTCGTATTACTACCGTGGGGATGGGTGAATACTCGCCTAAAGTACCAAATAATAGCGCGGCTAACCGTTCTATGAACCGCCGTGTTGAAATGGAAATTCAACCGTTAACCCAGTCTAATACCTAATTTCACTGTAGGCGCGGTTAAATATAATAAAAGGCCCCGTTTGTTCGGGGCTTTGTTTAATTATCTATGGCCTTTATTTGTTCAGCAACTGCGTCGGCTATGGTGTTAGGTATGGGAATAGCCAAATGATATTGAGTGACTTTCCATTTACCATCTTGCTTAATTAATACACCTGTTCCTCGGGTTTCCCCTAACTTTTCATTATCTAGAAGTTCATCAAACCAGGCTACCTTCTTGTCTGGCGAAAAATAAATGTGTCTGTCTCTAGGAGAGTATGTCCAGCCGCTGCCTTTATCGAAGTGGGGTTTTGCATATGCCATAAACGTTGTCAGATTCCATACCTCTGAAGCGTCGGTCCCGATAAAAACGGCGTTGTCATCATATAAGCCGAAATAGCTATCAAAGTCTGCGTTAGAGGCGTTCGTGTGCAAAGCATCAAGCACGTTGCCCACCGCCTCGCGATCGTCATCAGCACTTACCGACATAGAAAGTAACAACAGCATTAGTAGGGTTACATATTTCACGTTCTTATCTACCTCAAAGCTTAACTTAACGCCTATCTTAAAAGCTCACATAATATTTTGGAAACAATTATGAAGCTTATTGCGAGTGCATTTAAAGCGATAAACCGCTACAAACAGCGTGGCGTACATGTCCGATGTCTATATGAAAAGGTGTGTTGATGTTTCACATGGAACAAATTTTATGCTCCGATTGCCTTAAAAAGTCTGAATCAACAAATGTAAAGGTGGGGGGCGTCTAGCATGCTCAAGCGTATAAATTTGGACAAGCAGCAGTAAGCATTTAACGCTAACGGGAAGCTAATTTGTAACGGAGAATAAAGTTGTTTTGAGTATTTAAGGCTCTTAGAAGAAAGGCTGGCACGCTATTTAACGGTATATTAAATCAACCATTAACCTTCGTATTTAATCGCAGACTCTCTTACAACCAACGTAGGTTCGAAGCATTGCTTAATCTCATGGCCTTGGCCATAGACCTTATTTAATATGTACTTTGCTGACATTTCGGCCATTTCAGCCACAGGGTTACTTACTGTGGTTAACCTAGGAAAAACATGATGGGCAAAAACGACATCATCAAAACCCACAATGGATAAGTCATGTGGCAAGCTCATTCCTAAGTCTCTTGCACAACTAATAGCACCTGACGCCATCCAGTCGTTCGCGCACACTAAAGCGGAAAAGTGTTGATCTTGTGCCATCAACTCAAGTAACCCTACCTTCCCGTCATCCTCTGAATAATCGCCATTGAATATCAGCTGAGGGTTAACGGTTAACCCTGCCTCACTTAGAGCACGCTTATGCCCTTTTAAGCGTAAACAGGCATCTGCTTTGTCGGTAGGGCCAGAGATGTAAGCAATGTGCTTATGGCCTAACTCTAGTAAATGTCGTGTTGCTAGGTAGCCACCTTTTTCGTTATCTAAGGTTGTACAGGCATCGGGGAGGCCATCTACCTTGCGATTGACTAGCGCAACGGGAAGCTTGGATTGATTTAGTTCTAAGAGGTACGCATCAGACAGCGCTTCTGCGTGCATGATAAGCGCATCGCAGTTTCGGCTTATCAGGAATTCTACGGCATCCTTTTCCGTTTCTAAACAATTGCGCCCTACCGTGATAATGACGTGTTTATCTTGTGCGCGTAATGTAGATTCAACCGCTTGCATTAAGTCGCCGAAAAAAGGTGCATTAAGCTCGGGGACAAGTACACCTATGCTGTCGGTTCTACTGTTCGCCAGTGAACGAGCAACCGAGTTTGGTCGGTAATTCAGTTCCTTTACCGCTTTTTCAACCCGTTCTTTCAGCACTTTATTAACTGACGTTTTACCATTTAACACACGGGATACGGTAGATAATGAAACGCCCGCGCGTTCAGCAACTTGGTAAATGGTAGGCACGTATTCAACCTCGTTTATAAATCAATGCGTAATCTTTCTTGTATTATGCCGACATCGGCGGTTCTGTGCTACGTCGAGTCAGTAATGCTTGAGTAACTTGTCTTTGCTTCTCATCATTTAAGGGGTACAAGCATATTAACGCTGCACCCGCGAAGCCAAATAAAGCGGGTATCCAGCTCATCAATGACTTCATTCCGGGTAGTGTCTGACTAATAGTATTCATATCCATCCCGTCATAGCCGTAACTCCCTAGCACTAATAAAACTAGCGCGCCTGCAAAGCCACCGCCCGTTTTCTGTACAAAAGAACCAGCAGAGTATACCAGCCCTGTTGCTCTTCTACCCGTTTTATACTCACTGTAATCAGCCGAGTCGCCCAACATCGAAAAAAACAGGGTCGGTAATATCGCTGCGAAGAATTCGGCTGTGCAGCCTAGAATAAAGATACTGGTCACATTGCCCTGGGGAATAAAATAGATCCCACAAGTCAATAGACTGCTGGCCACAATTGCAATGATAAATAAACGTTTACGGCCGAACAGCTCGGCTAGCTTAGATGTCGCAAATGCTCCAAAAATAGAGACCACTAACAAAGCAATAAAAAAGTATCCAGTCAATAGTGCATTGCCCATATAGTATTTAAAGTAATAGGCAATAACGCCGTATTTGATGCCATTGAACATCATGGTTAAAAACCCCATACCAAGGAGTATTAACCAAGGCTTATTAGACAGCAGGTCAATAATATCTTGCTGCAAGCGACTATTTTCCTCCTCGGGCCTGCGAATCAGCTTTCTTATAGCAAAAGTAGTAAAAACCATCACGGCGACAAATGTTGCCCCTGTGAAGAAATCTCGATAATAGAAAAATGCCGTTATGGAAAATAAGGGGATTAAAATAAGTGGTAGCTGTTTACAGAGGTCTATAAGCTCAGTGGATAGCGCGCGTTCGCCTTGTGGTACTTCGATTTTACTCGGTGAAGTGTAGCTTCCTTCTAACGTTACACGCTCTTTTGTTGTAAACACGGTAATGCACATTAGAATAACGAGCAGCGTGGCGAATAACCATATGGTGTACTGATACCCTTGCGCACTATTTCCTTGGCCTAAGCTTTCTACCAATGTGGGTAATCCTCCCATGACCAATAGTCCCCCGAAGAAGGCCCCTGCAAACCTAAATCCAGATAAGCTGGTTCGCTCCCTGTCGTCACTGGTCATCACACCCATCAATGCCGAGTAAGGCACGTTGTTCACTGTATACGCGAGCGTCAGTCCTATATAGGTTATGTAGGCGTAAACCAATTTTCCGGTATAGGATAAGTCAGGGGTAGTAAAACAAAGCACCATAAAAAGGCCAAGGAATGGCGTAGAACCAAGGATCCATGGTCTGAATTTTCCCATTTTGGTCTGCGTTCTGTCGGCAATCATACCCATTATAATGTCTGTCACTCCGTCGGATAAACGAACGACTAGAAATAGCATTGCCGCTGCTGCGGCGGTAATGCCAAAGGTGTCTGTATAAAAAACGGCAAGATATGCAAGTGCTCCGCGCCATACTAAGTTAGCAGCGGCATCACCCATGCCATAACCTACTTTTTCTTTTAATGTCAGTTTATGGTCCATTACTGTATTCACCGTTTTCTAATACTATTTTCGACTTTTCAATAACGCTTTATAGGCTGCAGCACTTAGTTTAGGGGTGCGCTTTTGTGTTTCAAAATCAACATACACCAACCCGAAACGCTTTTCATAACCTTCAGCCCACTCGAAGTTATCTAATAAGCTCCAAGCAAAGTAACCACTTACTTCAACGCCGTTTGATACGGCCTTGTGAATCATTTTAAGGTGCGCGTCATAGTAAGCAACGCGATCCACATCGTTAACTTCACCGTTTAGCATTTCGTCAGCCATAGCCGCGCCATTCTCCGTGATAAAAAGAGGAGGTAAAGTGTATCGATCATTTAGCGTTGTAAGTAAATCAAATAGTGCTCTTGGGTAAATTTCCCAACCAATGTCGGTTACAGGCCCTTGATGGGGGTGCTCGTAATACAGCGCATCTTGTTCGGTCGCGGCTGAATATCGCAGTCGTGTATAAAAATTAACGCCTAAAAAGTCTAAAGGTTGGCAGATAGTATCCATGTCCCCCGCTTCTACAGGTGGGCGGTCTTCTTCAGATAAGTCTTTGATAACCTCTGGGTATTGCCCTTCCATTACCGGCTGCATGTACCACTGATTAATATATTCATCAGCGATGCGGGTGGCGTGGATATCTTCCTCCTTATCTGTTGCGGGGTAGCAAGGGGTGAAGTTTAGAACGATGCCAGCTTTACTTCGAGGTACGTTTCTTCTTAGCATCTTCATACCTAGGCCATGCGCCAGTAATATATGGTGCGCTGCGGCTCTTCCGTATTTCCTTCCTGTTCTACCTGGTGCGTGAACGCCTATTTCATATCCTAAATAGGCGCTACAAAAGGGTTCGTTGAATGTTGCATAAGAATATACGTCTTCGCCTAAGGCCTTAGAAACTTTATCTGCGTAATTTTCAAATTCGAAAGCCGTCTGCCTATTTAGCCATCCGCCCTTGTCTTCAAGGTGTTGAGGTAGGTCCCAGTGATAAAGTGTGACAAAGGGCTTTATGCCTTTATCATTTAGCGCGTTGATTAGCGTTTGATAAAAAGCAATACCTTTTGGGTTTAGCTCCCCTTCTTTAGTCATAACACGCGGCCACGATATCGAAAAACGGTATGCGTCAACATTAAGGTCTAGCAAAATCTCGAAATCTTCTTTCCACCGATTGATATGATCGCAAGCGACATCGCCATTAGAGCTATCTGCAATAGCTGAAGGCCGCTCACAAAACCTATCCCAAATACTCTCAAGGCGATTATCAACGTCCCCTTCTATCTGAAAGCTTGATGTTGCAGTCCCATAAAGAAAGGACTTTCTTAATAAGGGGCTATCAGAAGGTAGCGAAATGCTGTTCATTGTTAAGTCACCTTTTTCTCACTGCGCGAATAGATTGGCAGAATGTTCTAAAGTTATATCAAACGAATTTTCTAGGTGAGTTTATAGCACAATTAAAAAACAAAGAGAAAGCGCTTTCTCTTTTTGTTGTCATTATTTAGTTAATGATTTGATGTGGTAAGTAACTCCCAGTAGAGGCTTTTTTTATAAGTAATTCACTCGCTTAATAAGTTTAATTATTGTTTTATATCGATT
>Ga0105229_100625_pt1 | contig 10699 bp, 6 predicted proteins | sample Virmet3747_4435_FD_89711 | JGI IMG/M metagenome (GOLD analysis project Ga0105229, IMG submission 89711) | Marine viral communities from the Southern Atlantic ocean transect to study dissolved organic matter and carbon cycling - metaG 3747_4435 | ecosystem: Environmental > Aquatic > Marine >... | reverse complement strand
CTCTTTAAGGTATGCAAGGCTTGAATAGCCCGTCCCAAAATCATCTACTGAGAACTGAAACCCTAGTTCTGCTAGCTCTAGCATTGTTTTTCTGACCAAAGACATGTCGGACACAAGTGCTGTTTCTGTCAGCTCTAGCATTAATACTTGCGGAGGAATACCTTTCTCTTTTGTGGTTCGAGTGAGAAACTGCGCAAACTCTGGGGCCACAATTTGTCGAGCACTGATGTTGATAGAGACCTTACTGCATATTCCTTCACTCATGATTTCTGTAAGCGCATCACAAGCGGCTTCTATGACCCATTCTCCAATAGAAAAAATTGCACCGGTTTCTTCGGCAATAGGAATAAAATCAGCCGGGCTCACCCACCCAAACTCAGCTGAGTGCCATCGAATAAGAGCCTCAAATGCAATGATTTCTTCATTTGCGTTAAATTGAGGCTGAAGAGCAAGGCTCAGCTCACCTCTATTGGCAACGGTTTGTACCCGATCGCGAATCGCAATGTACTTGTCATATTCATCAATGCCATCTTTGGCAATATGACAGAGCCCGAATGGCGCGTCATTCTTTGCTCGCATCACTGCATGTTCAAGCACACTTAACATGGCCTCAAAAGAGTGTTCTGCAGGATTAAATATTGCGCTCCCAAGAGAGCCTGACAATGAATAAGTGGTTCCGCCAATATCGACTCTATAGTTATCAGAGTGAAGTAGAGCGCTTTCAATCTGATTGGAGTTGAAACTATAAAGGTCAGTTTTTGACGCAGTCTTGTAAGACAGTATGACGAAGGAGTCTGCATCATATTTGAAAATAGCATAATCTTGGCCAATGATTGCTTTCAACTTGTCGGCTACCTGCTTTAACGCTTTATCACCATTATGAAAACCAAAACGATGGTTAAAGGATGCCATTTTATCAATATCGAGCAGAAGTGCATGAACGTAATGTCCTTGTCGGATAGCTTTGAACATATGCTCTTTCGCTTCTCGTTCAAACCATTGGCTGTTACGAAGGTTGGTTACATTATCTGTGAAAGCCAAGTTATAAATAGCATCCTCAGCCTCTATTCGCTCACTTATGTCCCTTACTAAGCCTATATATTGCTTTTCGCCATTCTGGGAAGTCTCCGTAAGTGATAACTCCATCTGAAAAATATCGCCATTTTTTCGCATGGCAGGAAGCTGCCTACCTACACCGATTATTTTAGCTTCACCCGTAGATTCATAATGACGCATATAGCTGTCGTGTTTAGCTGCGTATGGCTCTGGCATTATCATGGCGACATTTGAACCAAGCATCTCCGCTCGGGAGTAGCCAAAAATTCTGACCGCCACATCATTACACTGCAACATGATGCCGTGACTGTTTATAGTAATAACGGCGTCATTCAAGTTATTCAGAATATTCTCAAGTTTATCTGCATACTCTAGATTCTGTATTGACAGCAACTTTTGCTCAGTAATATCTTCAAAAGCACCAAACACTCGCAGTAAATTCCCGTTGGCATCTAATTCTGCTTTTCCTGTGGTCCTTACCCATTTAGCATTGCCAGCTGCATCAGCGAACTCTAATTCCAAGTTATAAGGCTCAGCATCTTTTAATAAATTAATGAATGCGTCTTTGATCGTGTCTCGGGCGGCCGGGGCATAAAAGTTGATCGCTTCCTCTGGTGATAATTCACGCCCTTTTGGCACGCCGTAGATGGCATAAATTTCGTCCGACCAAAACACTTGATTTGCTTCATTATGAAACTCCCATGCCCCGGTTTTTGAAATAGACTGTACCTCATTCAGTAAGCTGAGATGAGAACCCGTACGCTTGTCCAGATGGCATTTCTGAATATAGAGACTCAGTTGTTCCGCAAAGTTACTGAAAAATTGCGTTTTTAGTGGGATTGGCTCATCGATAAAGTCAAACAACGCAACAACAATGCCGACTACCGTACTGTCTTCATTGATTATTGGTGCACCCATGTATCCATCGAAGCCAATATCCTGTAATAGCTTATCTTGAGGGAAGCGTTGCATTACACTAGTGGGATAAACACACACCTTGTTATTTTCAATATTACTGCACGGCGTGCCCTCTAGTGCATAAGTCATATTTTCCAGAGGCGATTTTTCGCTAGAAATAACAAGAGTCGTAATACTCTCACCTTCTTTCACAGCCAAATACAGTATCTGCGACTGTAAAGCGCTCCTTACCGAGTCCAGTTTGCTCTGAAGGTAATCTGCGTTTTCGATGGCCACTGCTTTAAGCGCATCGCCGTCAAAATTTATTTTGTACTTAAACAACTGTTGCTCCCTGCCTGAGTGTAAATCTGAAGAGACACGGCATAATTAATAACGGCTACTGCTGAAAGCTCAGAGGCAACGATGCAAGCGCTTCGGAACGTTCCGTAATTTTATCAGACTGATTAGATACCTCACCTGCAAGCGCAAGGTTATTATCAGCCTCCTGATTAACATTCATTACGTTACGACTGATTTCTTCAGCAACAACACTTTGTTCCTCTGCGGCGGTTGATATTTGTGTTGCGTAATCTGCGATAGTGGCGACATCTTCATACACTTTATTGATAATTCTGACCGTCTCTTGCGTTTCAGATAAACACTGCTCTGCTGTTTGTTTACCTTGCTGCATTTTATTGGCCCATGCCAGAAGTGTTTCTTTAATCCCCGCCATGGAGCTTTGTATTTGCTCGGTTGCATTATGAGTGCGCGTTGAAAGCGCTCGCACTTCTTCAGCAACCACAGAAAACCCTCTACCGTGCTCTCCCGCACGAGCAGCCTCAATTGCAGCATTCAAAGCAAGCAAATTGGTCTGGTCTGCGATACCCTGAATCTCTTTCGTAACATTCCCAATTTTCTCGGCTTCACTGGCTAGCTCCTCAGACGATGTTGCTGAAGCTGAAACCTCACCAGACAAGGCAGTGACAGATTGCATCGTTTTTTGCATTGATTCTGTTGCCCTACTGCATTCAACATGCACTGCATCAACTCTTTCTGATGTGCTGGTAGTGTTAGACGCAACCTCTCTGATAGTTGCTGACATTTCCTCCATCGCAGCAGCAAGTTGATGTAGCTCCTTTGTTTGCCGCTCTACACCTTCTTGTGTTTCTCTCGAAGCGCTTTTGAGTTCAAACGCACTTTCTAGTAGAACTTTTGCGCCGTCTGTTGCTCTGCCGAGTATAGTTCGCGCTCTTCCTTGATGTAATGCATCTCGAAAGTGCATTACATTAATAAGTGATGACCCGCTATATACTATTCGCGAGACACTGTCGTACTCAATTTGTATAGTTTTAAGCGCACTTGGGAATGCGATTAATTCAGAATAAAAGCAAATGAATGTGATAACCGGAAACAGAGCACCAAAAAATACTGTGTAGGTAGATAAAAATATCGTTAGCACTGAAAGTGCCAAGAAACATGCAAATCTGAATCTAAAAGACTCCCATAAAGGCTCAGAGATGCTTTTTCCTGTATTGAGCTGTTGATACAGAGACTCGGCTCTATTTCTGACTGTTGACGGAAGTGTTGTTCTTACAGACTGAAATCCGGTTAGCTTACCCGCTTCATAGAGAGGCGTCACGAAGGCATCCACCCAATAGTATCTACCATCTTTACATCGGTTTTTTACAGCACCTCGCCATGCTTGACCAGAATTGAGTTTTGACCACATATCGGCGAACGCGGCTTTAGGCATATCAGGGTGGCGAATAATGTTATGGTTTTTACCAACGAGCTCCTCTTTTGAAAAGCCTGCAACACGACAGAACTCCTTGTTAGCATATCGTATTACTCCCCGAGTATCCGTTACTGAAACCAGCTCTTCATCATCCGAAAAAGTAACTTCTTCATTAATTATGGTTTGGTTGCGTCGCGACATCGAGAATTCCCTGTATAGACTTGTATCTCATAGTGACAGATTTAAATTCGTTTGTAACCGCTTTCAACTGTGCGGTCTCAATGCAGGTAAAATAATACAGATATTAAATTGCCAAAGTCATCGGACCACTAGTTGTTTAGGCAAGATGATATTTTGAGCTGATATCCGCTTCACGTACACAGTTGACCTACAACCAGCTTTAGACAAACAGCAGACGTTCAACACAAGCTAAGGATCGACAACTCATGGCTACAATTAGGAACCATGTGACGCAGCCCATGCGTAAGGGAACCAGCGAGAAGAGCGAATGCCATAAATGGCGTGTTATGCACTTTCCCACTTTTTCTCAGATTCTAAGTACCCCGTGGAAATAAGTCGAAGGTTCGCTGTTTTATATTTGCGAGAATAATATTTTGACAAAACGTTTGTCTTAGATAACTCGTGATGTTTGTTTACATACAATCTAAGCTGGTTTAGGTGACCAGCTGCAACACCAAAAGTTTCAAACAAGCGAATTTCATCACTGAAGTAGGAATACTCTGTTTCTAAATCTATAGAATTTTTATTAGGGATTATTTTATCCCATTCAGGAAATGCCAACGACATTAAAATATCGTAACTGTTACATTCGTGACCGCTAACATTAACTTCTGTTTTAAAAAGACAAGCCTCAAAGTCACTCTCTATATTCCTGATCGCTGTTTCTAAACTACTTAGTTGCTGCTGTTGCTTTTGCTGAAAAATAGTTAAGCCCAATCCGAATAACGCTAGTGTTGCGATTATTGGAGAAAGGGTTCCACCGACATATGAACCGAAATTCGCCCAATCTTGGCTATTCTCAGAAATATGAGTGCTAAATGCACAGCCGTAGGGGAGTAACACCGATAAAAAAGCGAGCACTGTTAATATAATGAAAGTAAGTAAAGTTCGATTCATAACTACCCTAGTGCCTAACTTCCAAATAAAGGGCGCAACCGCGCAGGCGGTATTGGCGATGCCGGCTTTGCGTTTACGTCCCAGAGAGCAGTAGCGATTGCCATAATTTTTTTATTGTGTGCGATCACAGCTTAAACTTTCTTCTGATTGAGAGTGGCCACTGATCTGTGTCCTCTCCTAACACCCTCATCAGTTCTTGATATTCTGACTCTAATTGCTTTTGTTCACCAATTTTCAAAAGCACTTGATATTTATCATAATGCTCTTGTTCTAGAGCTTTGAAAGAGTCTAAATGCTCTGCTTCACCCTCTCTTTTCGCTGCAAGCGCTAACTTATTAAATATTTGAGATATACAGTTATGTGTAAGTGCTTGCAGTATTTCCGGTACACAATGCCCATGACTAGATTTTCTGTCAGCGATTACTGCTGGAATTATGACTTCTTTTGTGTAGTTGAGAGACTCTTGGTAGCGTCCTGCCTTCTGAAAATACGGTATAATTTTGTAATAGGAACTCGCGCTGAAACCGCCAGACTCAGCCATAACTGGAATCAGATCCTTCAGAATAGAAATAGCCTGACCGAAATCACCATCTCTTGCGAAAGCAGTTGCCTGTTTAGTCAGATTTTGGATGTTCACTTAATTCCTTCTAAGTCTATAAAATTTAAATGATGCGGACACTGGTAACCGCATATTAGTTTTTATCATACTGGGCTATGTCCATCTATCTCTTGTTGTGAATACGCTGACATCGCTTTTAAAACATTGCGAACCTAGTTATACGCGAATCACAATTGGCATTCTACAGCTATACGCTGTCAAGTCATTTACTTAGGTGTGCGCAGAACAGGCAAGGGAAATTAAAAGCGAAAATATGAAATTACTATTCGTCTGAACGGCAGCAAAACGTACACTTCTGCCGTTTAACTACAAATGATTGAACGGCTGCTTCTGGCACAAAGTGATCATTCAAACGCTTTGTTGCGAACTTCTGCACCTTGTCTCAAGGAGCCTCTGGCGCTATAAGGCTGCTTCGTACGCATAGCTGGCGGTCACTCTAGCTCGTTTTTGGACAATTCCAGGTTACGATAATTCGGAAGCAGCTTAACTATCGGATATGCCAAATACGACAATTAACGACAAAATAGTGACTGTTTTTCTAAACCACAACAGGTTGTAGTCGTTCTAATGTGAGATTTATTTTGTCCACATTACTAAAGAATCGAGCAGGATATGCCGTTGGGTATTCAGACTCAATAAGTGCTTCTGTTACTGTTAAGATACGGGTCAACTCATCAGATAAACGTGTTTCATCGACTTGAATAATATTTGTAGCACGTTGCAAATTTGGAGTGGTGGACAAAATGTGTCCAGCAAGCACACGATTAGCATGAGTGAGAATTCCGTACTTTTTCTTGTCTGACTGTCGATTAGTTTGGCTTAGTAATTCTTTAATTCGACGTTCGATAACCCTATGATGTATAACCGCATTTATTAATTTAATCCCACTAACAGATGAGTTAAATATTGTTTTGTACGCCGAACCTTCTAGGTTTTCGAAGAATTTACCTCGTTGGCTCTTTAATAATGCTAAAGTTGATGGTTTACAATTTAAGCAGGCAAGTGCATCCAATGCTTCATCAATATCAATACTTTTATCACCCAATAAATCACTAGATATATCGCTTCTAAGCAGTTGATATGTGTAATCTTCGATAATTAGTTCATCGCGCAAGCGTATTTGTTGAGGATGTTGAGACGCAAAGTCTCTACCAAGAACTCGGTTTTGATGGTTATTAGCTCTAGTGATTGAATTAACAATGTCATCAGAAGCTCCATCTGGTATCTGTATGAATCGAGCTTGAACTTTTATATTCGCTAAATTTTCCTCATCGATACCTTCTAAAGATCCAATGCTACTGACAGTCTGAGCACCGTTTATCACACTTACATCTCGAAAGTTAAATCGTCCCATGTCACGTTGGTTTGTTTTATTACGTCGATGAGGTTCAGCGGTCCTAACAAGGACAGTAATTCCATTGTTATAAAACCAAAAATGTTCTGGGTCGTTTAATGCCGTTTGCTTGATGGATTCATTGACTTCTGTATTACCTAGTAAATTACGAATATTTTTAGTAAACAATTTCGATGCGTGTTGTTGCCACCATTCAGCGATTTGGTCCCCGCTAACTACACCGTAAAATGCGGTGTATGGATTGTCGATTTTACCGTATTGCTCTAGCTCGATATCTTCTAGATCTACTGTCGCTGATGTCTGCGCATGTCGCCATTGGGTAATATCTTCGGAAGAAACTAAATGAACCTGAAATGGTAGTTCATGATTGGGTGTAATGGTCTCTAACGATGCTGCTTCGTTTAGTTCACGCTGCCATTGCTGCATGTCGGATAGAATCGTACTGGCAGCTCCGCGCTTCCCAGTATGAGCCATAACAAAGAGAAACTTATAGTCAATAGAGTTAAGAGCTTGCGCTATGTCTTCACGTTTGTTTCTAAGAATAGGATCGAAGCGGTCATATTCCTCTTCTATTAAGTGATCACACGCCTGTTTAAAAACTAGGAAATCTGCGTTTGTCCAAGTTGAACTTCCTGATTGAGAAAATTTAGCTTGTACAACAACAACCGTCTTCTCCGTATGGTTTACATGTATTGCATCAATCCCACCATCCTGCGAACTGTCGCATACAGAAGAGCCAGAAACATTATCATCGACTTGTCCTAAATGATGGACAACAAATGCCGCTATAGCTCGACTCGCCATTTTTACATTGTAGTCGGTTTGACCTATGGAACATTCACGCTTATGGATAAAGGATTCAAAGCGTTCTCGCAATGTTGTACCTAATCTTGTTGCCATCAAGTTAGCTGTTGCTGCGGCAGTTGTTGCATTATCCTCTGCTGTTAAATCTGTTACGAAAGCCATAAATCATCCTTAATTTTAAACGATGCATGCAGGATTTCTCGTATTCACTGCAAGTTGCGTATTTCGGTGAATCCGATCGGTCGTTTCGGTTTTATCCGATCACTTTTTCATCTTCTTTTTCGTCCCTGCCAGTTTTACCTTAAGTGATCGGATTGGTCTAGTTTTCTCATCGATTCGCCAGCCAGTTCAATTCGATGACTGTTGTGCAATAAACGGTCGAGTAATGCATCTGCCACAGTGGGGTTACTGATGAGTTTGTACCATTCGGTAACGGGTAACTGGCTGGCGATAATGGTACTGGTGTTTTGGTATCGCTCTTCCATCACATCAAGTAAGTCATTAGCCTGACGTGCGCTCAGTTTTTCCATTCCCCAGTCGTCCAGGATGAGCAACTTTTTCTTAGCGAGTTGTGCAAGCTGTTGTCGGTAACTGCCATCGGCGTGGCCGATATTCAGTTCATCAAGAAGCTGCCCAAGTCGGTAATATCGCACCGTATGATGTTGTTCACAGGCTTGTCTGGCTAACGCGCATGCGAAGTACGTTTTTCCGCACCCTGTTGCGCCAGTAACGATAATGTTATGGGCACGATGTAAGTATTGGCCGCTTAACAGTGTGGCGACTTTATCTTTGCGTAGGCCACGCTCTGCACGGTATTCCAATCGGCTGGCATGAGCCTCTAAGCGCAAGGTTGCCTGGCGCAGTAAACGCTTCACTTTGCTGTCTTGCCGACAATGGATTTCATGCTGTGCCAGCAATCCTAAGCGCTCTTCGAAGCTCATCTCGTCGTAAGTTGTCGCTTGGCTTTGTTGTTGCTGTAACGCTTGAGCGAAGTGCCCAAGCCGTAAGCTACGTAGTTGCTCTTGTAATTGAGATTGTGTCATGGGGTTTCCTATTGATAGTAATGTTGGCCGCGGATATTGTGATGGGTGACAGGCTGCTCATCCTGCTCAACAGCGGTGCTCGGTATGCTTTCTTGATGATGTTTGAGTAAGTTCATCACCACACTCCGGTGAGGGCGTTCTAGCAGTAATGCCTTTTGGCAAGCGGCTTCAAGTCGCGCAGCACCATGTTGTTTAGTGAGGTTTAGGATAGCTAAGCAGCTTTTAATCGCTTGCTCAGGATGTTTGCGACTATGGATGTGCCACTGCACCACACCACGGGTACCCACACCGATATTCTCAGCCCAGTGCAGTAAGCGCTCAGCACTGAAGCGCTGTTTTACATGGCTGTCCGGCATGTGTTCTTTTTGGGTTGAGAAGCCGCCTTCTTTTGCTGATTTAGCGTGCTGTGTTACCAGTTGATTGTGATGATAGATGCTGACCACACTGCCACTTGCCTCTATGGTCACCGTGTTGCCCACTAAAGTGTGTGGTACAGAGTAAGCATGCTTTTGGTACAACACATGGTAATCCGGCCCTACCTTCGCCCATTTACTGTCGATGTACTCATACATGGTGCCAGGTAATGGCATTAAGGCTGGCTTATCGAGCAGTTCAAACTGTTCACGACGAGAGCCTGGGTATAAGCGTTGTGGCCGATTATTTAACTCTGCCATTAACACTTTAATCCGCGCATTTAGACCCGCTAGGGTGTAGAAGCTCTCACGTCGCAATCGCATTAATATCCAACGCTCAACAATCAGCACCGCATTTTCTGCTTTGGCTTTATCCTTCGGTTTATATGGGCGTGCAGGCACAATGGCACAGCCATAATGCCGCGCCATTTTGGCATAGTTTTCATTTAGCGTAGGCGCGTAGCGGTGGGCTTTGGTAACGGCCGATTTCAGGTTATCCGGCACAAGTAAACGGGGTACACCGCCAAGGTGGCGGAACGTTCTTACGTGCGCCATTATCCAGTCTTCTTCACGTTGTGAGCGACCAGCTTCAACATAGGTGTAGTTGGTTGCGCCTAAGGTCGCAACGAAGATTTGTGCGTGATAACGAACTTCGCCCGTATCAGGATTGATGATAGGTACCGTTGGTCCGCAATAGTCAATAAACAACTTATCGCCTGCGATGTGATGTTGTCGCATACTGCGTTTCTGCTTTTTAAGCCACCGCTGATAGTGCTCGCAGAACTGCGTGTAGCCGTAGGCTGACGCACTATCCTCGGCGCAATATTCTTCCCACAGCAAGAGCTTAGTCATGCCTTTGCGCTTCAACTCTTGCTGCATTAGCATAAAGTCAGGCAGCCGTTTCTGGCGCTGAACGGGACCCGTGATATACAACTGCGCTTCGAGCGTTTTATCGTTTAGCGCTTCCGGCAACGGCCACGATAAGTCACTGGATTTAAAGCGCGAGAGTATTTCACTCACGGTTGAAGGACCAAGACTTAAGCATTGGCCGATGTCTCGATGGCTTAATCCTACTTCGAATTTGAGACGCAGGACGTCTTTAATCTTTCTCATATCGGTTCTCTTTCTCGCCATGGCAGCTCATTCCTTCAATAAAGTGATGAAGTGGAGCTTACCAATTGATTTAATGAGAAAAAGAAGAAGATTTCGGGATTCCGATCAGTGATTTCGGAAAAACGTCATTTTTGATCGGATAACTCCGAAATAGGCGATCGGATTAGACCGAAATCAGTGATCGGATTGAACCGAAATGGGTGATCGGAATGGGCCGGAACATGCACAAGTCATCGATGAACTAAAAAGTTTCAGTCAATTAAGTACATAGTGCGACATTGCTATAACTTGGTCAATATTAAGAAATCAGTGCTTGTAGCTGTTGGCTAGGTGATTTTGGGGCATAAACGAGCTATATCTGAATGTCCTTGTCTGAAACGGACCAGCGCATTGGTTGTGGTCAAGGTTCGCTTAACGCTCATAGCAGCCATTAGAATTACAACAAGCCAATGACCGCGTCATGTACATATGCGACTGTCAGGTTTGATTGAGTCCTATTATTCGAATCTGACAGATCAAGTTGAAACT
>Ga0105229_100621_pt1 | contig 10742 bp, 10 predicted proteins | sample Virmet3747_4435_FD_89711 | JGI IMG/M metagenome (GOLD analysis project Ga0105229, IMG submission 89711) | Marine viral communities from the Southern Atlantic ocean transect to study dissolved organic matter and carbon cycling - metaG 3747_4435 | ecosystem: Environmental > Aquatic > Marine >... | reverse complement strand
GATCCGGGGCACCGACAACGGGATTTGGCGGCGCGTGCTGTTGGTACCGTTTATGGTATCTATCCCTGATGAGGATGTTGACCCGCTCTTACCCCAAAAGCTCTGGGATGAACGCACGGGCATTTTCAACTGGCTCTTGGATGGCTGCAAAGCATGGCTTGAGGGCGGGTTAATGGTGCCTCAATCGGTGCTGGACGCGACAAAGGAATATCGCGAGGAAAGCGATCCGATCCTTGAGTTTATCCAGACCTGTTGCGAGGTGACGGGCGAGCACTCAGATTTCACCCGCGCAAAGGAATTGAACGAGGCTTTCCAGTGGTGGCAGGTCAACAGCGGTTCAAGTGATGCTTGGGGCACTCGCACCATCTTCAAGCACCTCAAGGATAAGACTGAGTTTTTCAAAAATGCTGAGGGGCGCTCTTTTCGACACGACAAGAGCAACAACACCGGTTGGCGCGGTATTCGTCTCACCGATGAGTTTAAGCGCCGCCGCGAGGATGGTGAGGCTGATGCCAAGTATAACAACTCATCATCCGATCCTTTTTAATTGTATCTAACCTTTTTGTGTGATTATCTCCTGATTAGGAGGTGATTTGAAGCGAATCGGGCGCTTGACAAAAAACGGATGCGCGGGCACCCTACCCCAGCAAGTCGAAAAAGGGCTTGCCGGGATTGGCGTCCCGCATAACCGTAGGCGCTTGATAACCCGCGTCATCTGTCGCGGGTTTTTTATGGTCAGGCGTATGGGGGCACCTTCGGGTGCGCCGTTCCTACGGGCGGTAACGCCAACCCTGTGCGTCTGGCCACCAGAGATTGGCGTCTCTCGTGGCTGGTTTTGAAACCAACCGTAGGAGGGGCATTCATGTCTCACAATATCCACGCTCTAAATCCGTCTGACAGTGGGGTTGACGCGGCTGAGCTTGCCGGGCTTGCGCTCGCCATGCGCATCGTTGTCACAGATTACCTTTCAGATCGCCACCTATCGAAATGCAACGCGCTGGACGCGCTTGCCTCAATTCTGCACGCGCGCACAGAGGCGCATGTGCAGGTCATTACATCGAAAGGGAAGTTCTAATGCTAGATTTGACCGTACAGGATTTTAACGGCGAGCCACGCATGCGGGATGTCGACATTGCAGAGGCGCTCGGGTTCGAGCGGCCTCGGAACGTACGCCAGTTGATCTCGCGGTGCGCGGATCGTCTCGTGGGATTTGGGGAAATGGTTTGCTGCAAGTTACAGCAAACCCCACAAGGGGGCAGACCTAGCGGGGAATACTGGCTCAATGAGCATCAGGCATTCTACCTTTGCACACAAAGTAAGGCAGAACGTGCAATTGAGGTGACGCAACAGATCATCAGCGTGTTTGTTGCATGGCGGCATGATCGAATTGGCGGGCATGCAAAACCACAGTCCTCAGATGCCTTTGAGGTGACACCTGACACCCCTGCACAACTGGCCCTCGTGCGCGAGGCGCGGCTATTGCATGGGCGTGTGGCTGGTCAAAAGATGTGGCGCTCTGTGGGTTTTCCTGACCTGCCTATTGAGCCCGCAGAACAAACACACGCCAGCTCGGCCGGATCTGAAACGCAAAGGGATGATGTTTTAACATTTCTCCATGAGCACTTTGTTTTCACTGGGAAACATAGTGACTTCATCCGCTCCAGAACTATCTATGAGCTTTATTCTGCTTCCATGGATGGGGAGCCGCCACTTGGCCGCCGCGCACTCGCTACCCGTTTGTATGCACTGGCGAAGGATTATCGCTGCCCAGCGAGCGGAGCGCGATTCTGGCCCGCCAGAAGCAATCACACGGGTTATCGCGGCCTGCGCCTGATTTCGTAACCACGAAATCTCATTCAATAGCCGCCAAAGTATCGGTGAGATTACCGGGCAAGCTCAAAAAAGACTGCCCGGTAACTACCACCATTCGCGATAACGCACTCAGAGGTCTCGCCTGCGAGACATAAGTCACCCGTCGCGTGTTTAAGATCAAGGATCGGAGGTAGTCGCGTCTACCGTAGACATGGAGTGTCGCGCCAAAGATGCTGACCGTTCAAATATTCGCGGCCTTCTTCCTCGAAGCAGACCATAGAAAAACCCAGAAGTGTAACGCCACTAAATTGTTTTTAATTGACTAAGTGGCACAAGACAGCCCGCAAAGAAGGTAATTTCTTCACAATTCAGTTAATCTTAGGGCAACTTTCCTTTAATGGTCGCAATAAGATCTGAAAACATATCGGGCTTTGCCATGGCCACCAAACGGCAAACATCTTGGCGCACACGCTCTGGATCTAATTCAACCGCCTCCGCGAGCTCAAAAAACTCATCATGCTTGTCCGCTAGAAGTGCCTCTTTCAATAAGTCAAGTAACTGAGCGTCGTTTTCCAATCCCCACATGGTAGCTGTTTGGCTAGAGTCTCCGAAAAGGTCATTCCCCAAAAAATCGACAGCTTCACCAAGCAGCCACCTTTCTGGCCAAGTATCTCCAGGCAAAAAGGCCACTCGCGTTTCTGCCCAAGACCTCACTGCATCCTTTTCTCCCTGTGTACTTGCCTCAGTTGCATTAACGACACTTTTCAGTCCACCAGCTAATTTGTTGGATTGATCACCATCCAGCACACACATGCAATTATCAATGCCTTCAATTGATCGGCTTGCTAATTGCCTAAGCACAGCGCTATGTGAACCAATAGATTTTATTCGGCATCTCTTTCGAATCTCCAGAGGCAGCACTTGTTGAAGAATTGCCCCGGCGTTCTCGTCTTCAACAAAAATGTCGAGCTCTTCAGCGTCGGCTTTACCCATTTTTCCACAAGCGAAATCAGCGGATATGCCTTTTGTAACGACTGTCGATGCACCATTGGCCTCTATAAAAAAGCGTGCATTCGGGGGCAAGCTATTCAACACAGCATAAGAATGCGTCGAGCAAATAATTTGACACTTCAAATCCTTGCATAACCTCTTCAGCTCTTCCACCAATCTAAGCTGGGCCCTCTCATGAAGTCCAAGCTCAATTTCATCAATAATAATTAGAGCCCCAATTCCAGCACGAAACAACGCAGTGAGAATTTCAAACACTGCGCTCTCACCAGCACCCATGTTGAAGCCAGAATAAGAAATTCCGGAAGACTTTACAATCGGTAGAGAGTACTTGCTGTGATGGTAGCTATCAAAATCAGCGTAAGGTTTACCAACTATCTTCCCAGCAATTCTAGCGATCTTTTTTCTAGTTTCTTCCGATAAATTACCAGGCTTGAACCTCGACCGGTAAGACTTTGAAACACTTCTCTCAAAATGTGGCACGACCCGCTGAACACCAAAGTAGATTACATTTCGCCCCACACGAGCGTCATAGTCGTTCCATCGCCCACCCTTTCTCTTGCTCCTCGTTTGGTATCGAAGGCCCGGCCCACTTCTTTTCCAAAAATTATGTCGTATGCCGTAGCGAATAGTCACCCCATCCACAGGCATCTCATCCGCTGACTGAACAAAGAAATCACTAAAAGTATAGTATGACTTCGATCTTAGCGGGGGTTTAAAGCCATCTCGGCGATTATGAAACGCACATGCTGCTAGTGCTAGCATAGTAGACTTGCCGGATCCATTGGAGCCAGCAAAGGCCGTGATGGGATAGTCAAACTGAGCCCTAAAGGGGCCAAGTCCACGAACATTGCCCTTGACCAGTTCAATAGACGCCAAAGTAGCACGGGTGTTATCATTCTTGAACCAAGTGAAATTGCTTCTATCAATGTTTGAGTTGCTGTAGCTCATGCACAAACCAGTTTTAGGCAAAGTTGTTTCTCAGAACATCATTCATGGCGAAATTCATGATGCCAAGTGCTTCTATCCTATATCTTGGGGAAGGTGTCGCGCAAATAGCTTTATGCGGAACCAGCTCCGTACATCTAGCCCCCAAATCACCCAACATAATCTGTAGTAACTGTCCAATAGTCTGATCAAGCATGTCCGCAACGTTGGGATTTACCTAAATTAGTATGCTGAGACCGCCGCGAACGTCATCTCCACTGGGTAGCGCAGGAGTGCACTATAGCAACGAGTCTTGGTTCGTCATATAGCTGGGAAGTGTCACTGTTCGCACAGAGCCACCAAGAGACAGCTCTCAGCATCAGGCAAAAAAGGTACCTACATTGCGTTAGCTGCTCGGCGGGCGAACTCTGTGATCCGTTCCGAGAGTTCCACTCCGCACTGTTAGCCCTTTCATGCGCTTGCCCCCGGCACCCGAACCGCCTGTCGACATGAGCTGACATAGGTCTGTCCCGGTCTGGATAGCTGTAGGCACTTAGAGCATGCCAAGAGCAACCACACGGAAAATCGCGGACTGCGTTAGATATCCAAACGTCACACATAATCACAGATTTCAGGCGATAACCCTCAATTACAGGTAACGATCGAACATTCTGAGCAAGCATGTCAGGCCTCAATCACACTTCCCTCCTTGATGTCATTTTTGAAGACTTACAAAGTAGAAAATGCAAGTGATGCACTACAAAAAATGATGGCGACACATCGAGATATGTTCAACCTACCAGCGTTATCTCAATTATTAAAATCACTTGCACAGTCAGCAATCATAGATTTGTTAGCGCCTTGAAGAGCTAGTATATTACCCTCGCCACCAATCACAATGTAGCCACCTGAAAGATGCTCAAAGAAAAGCTGTCCACCAAAAACAGGAAACATTGGACTCAATTCGCATAAACCAAAATCTGTTTCTAAATAAAAAGGCTGACTTGCGGATACTCCTAAACTATAGTGAATCCCTAAGTAGACAAATACCAGAAGTAGTATCGCACCAAAAAATGGAACCCCATTCCTTGACTTAACCACATCCCAATGCGAGAATCTGATGGGAGCTTGATGCGCAAACATAAATGCAAAAATTGCTGCGAGCGCAAAAAAGAAAGCAGCATTAATCTCGAGCCATGGCATCGAGTCAAAGCTCCCTCTTTCCCCTCTATAAAAAAACAAAGCAACTATTGTAAATACAGAAATTATCAGTTGAGAAAACCTGATGACAAGTTCACTTCCATAAATCAATTCATTTAATTTTCGCCTCTGCCATCGCGCCACAACCGGATCCCTGTAACCATCTGGATACCTATTAACAATAGAAAACTTGGTTCTCGCGACCAAAAAAATACTAAAGGACCCCAATACGATCGCGCGGCTGATTTTGTACACAACCCACCAGACCGCAATCATAAAAGTAAGCTGAGCTCCCAGATGTGCAACTGATTGTGTGTTCACAATCTTTGAAACAGGGTTTGGGAGACTTATCATCACGCCAACTACAAATGCACTGACTCCCGAAAACCAGACAATTAAAACAATCGCCGTAATTGCAAAAAAATCGTCATATTTAATTTCAAAAATCCTTTCGGGCACTCCTAGCCTTTGTAGTATCAGCTGATAGAAACCCGTGGGATTACAACTCTTCTTCACAGTAGTTCACTTCGTGCTCGAGGGTTAGACATCTGCGATGAGCATACATAGCAAGCCTTAAACTACAACGTTGCATAGAGGCATGTAAGTTGGATCCAGCGCAAACGTTCGTTGAGCAATCGCATTTTACGCTCCCCGTACCCCTTTATGAGACCGTCGACCACCCGAAGTCCCGTAAGCGCTTGTCGGTCGGTGAGGTTGTGGGGCGTAGTCAGACATTCGGGATATGAGGTGCCATTTTTCGCAGATGTGCCGAAAAGCTCTAAAGTGTTGGGATTGTGTAGCCCGTTCTGGGATTGGCTGGGAGCAAGAAAAACCGAGATCTTGGGCGATTATTTATATATATCAATGTGATATAAGCAGAGGCGGGAACATGCGCCTGTCAGGACCAAGGTTGCGAGCTCTCGTAAAGAGAATGCATGAATGCACAGTTGTCGGTCGCCTTGTGTGTATACGGGAATCCAGTTCCCATGATCCCAAATTGAGAAAATACAATGATTATATCATAATAATCAGTTACTTACATCTGGGACCGACAATTTTTGTTGATCCAGCCCTAGTCGAACAATCCCGAAAAAGATCTTTTATGGTGTAGATAACCCTTTGGGGTGTCGACGGGGCGGTATATACTCTTTGCGAGCCCCCTACGAGGGGGCATGAATTTAGCAACAGGCGGAGGCCGTTCAATCATGACACAAGCCGCAGCACGCGCGCGAGCAGAGCGCATCAATATGCAGATCATTTCCACGCTCGCAGATCGCCGCGCGCGGATCGGAGTTGGTGAGGGTGATCGCGGGTGCGCAGGTCCAGCGCGCCCTGCTATGCAATTGGCTCAGGTGGTGGATACTGGCCTGAGTGCTATTGAGGATGGTTTGCACGGTGCAAAGGTTGTTGCAGGTGTGTCTGTCATTGTCACGGCACCGGGGCTTATGACCGCACGTCGCCGCCTTCCTGCCGTTCTTGCGCGCATGGATGAACGTGACGCGCGCCGGGTGGCAGCAGATCGCTATGCTCTCGCTGTTGAAAAGATCGGGTCGGTTGCAGGTGCCTCAGTGGAGGGCATCAAAGCCGATGGTGGCGCAGCAACTAATGATGGCGGAGCAACAACTCGCATTCTCCACGCGGGCACCATCAAGGCGGTTGAGCGCACGCTTGAGCGCGGCGCTGTCGTGTTGGCTCCAAGCGCACGCGGTGGCGCTGGTCGGCGCGCGATCACGGCGCGCGAGTTGATTGACGCACTTTGCCTCAATAACAGCGATATGAAATCAATCCTCTTGGCTGCGGGGTGGTCAGGGCATCGACGCGACGTTGCTCGCCTCAGTTGCGCGGCGGAAGACCAGCTTGAGGAAATGGCCCGCGCCTTAGGTTTGGTGGCGCAAACTGCGCCCCACCCTGCCCCTTCGCTTCACTGATTTAGTATTAAGCAACACGAAATCCCCGCGTTTCACTTGGTACGTCGCTCGGGAGAGTTTGACAAAACACGGAACCTAACCTTATAAGGTTCGCCACTTGATTAGAGGTATGCCTCAGAGCCGCTCGCGCTTCCAAACGGATCGCGGGCGGTTTTGCTTTGGCCCCGGTGTTGGCCGCTCTTACGTGGCCCCTGCCTTTTCTCAAGCTAATGCCGGGTGCGTTGCACCGCTCAAACCCGCGTGACCGGAAAAGGCTCAGATCTTATGTTGCAAATGTCCGTTGATACACGCGCGATTGAGCGGCGGCTGAATGGTCTTGCGAAGACGCAACTACCATTCGCGACCGCCCTCGGCATCAATGATGTGGCCGGTCAAATCGTAGAGGCGGAGGGTTCCGCACTTGAGCGCGATCTTGACCGGCCTGCCCCATTCACAAAGCGCGGCCTAGCCGTGCGGCGCGCGTCTACGCGAAAGCTTGTTGCCGTGGTTGGTTTCAAGCCGATGCAGGCGGATTACCTCGCATTGCAAGCCACAGGCGGTAAGCGCCGGGCAAAGCGTCGCGCTGTTGTTGTTCCCGTCAATCAACGCCTCAACAAGTATGGCAACATGCCCAAGGGCGCATTGGCGCGCAGCCTTGCTAAGCCGAATGTTTTCTCCGGCACGGTCAATGGGGTGTCTGGTATCTGGCAGCGCCCCAAGCGTGGAAAGCGCAGAACAAAAGCGAGGGGTGCGCAGTCTGGCGCTGTCGGAACTGTCGGCGCTCGAAAGGGTCTCAAGCTGTTGGTCGCATACAAAAGCGCGGTGACTTACCCGCCGCGCCTCAAGTTTGTGCCTCGCGCTCATCGGCAGGCGAGCGCGACCATTGCCCCGGCCATCGCAAGGCGGCTGCGGCAAGCTGTGAAAACCGCCCGGTGATCGCGCCTTAAAAGGGTTTGGGTCCTTCCGGGGCCTGTATCACATGCGGGTAATTCGCGCCGCATGTGATTGTTGTATTTGAATTTCTCAAGAGGTGCAGATTGGCGTTGATGTTGTTGTTGCGCTGGTGGTCTCGCCATCCCGGCGGGCACCGATCCAGATGGGCTTGACGGAAACGGGGTGCGACGCGCCTCGCCGCTGGGCCATGAAATCGAATACAGAATAGCTTTCGCGCATAGCGCATTTTTGGGCCGGGTTGTCTCGGCACCGGGTCGGGATTGGCGATGTGCCACCCGGCCCATTTGATTTTAGAGAGGCTGAGCCATGTCCGATACTGTCGGCGGCGATGAGCCGCTACTGAACCGTGCGCAGATCGCGCAGATTTTCAACGTCTCTGAAAACACGATTGATAAATGGCGAGGCAAGGGGATGCCGGTTGAGGTCGAGGGTGGCAATGGTGTCGCCTACGGCTTCCTGTTCTCCGCCTGCAAAGAGTGGTTTGACGAAAGCCAAGCCCGCGCCGCTGCCGAAAAACGAGCGGCTGATGACTTTGTTGCGCAACAGCGCATGGCCTTTCTAGGTATCGACAAAAAAGATCAAAAGGCCGGATTGAGCCCCGCGCAGATGCGCGAGCTGGCGCAGGCTGAACTTGTTTGGATGCAAGCCGCTGAGCGTCGGCGCTCTCTGGTCCAAGTTGATGAAATGGTTGAGTTGCTTGATCTCGTTTTTGGCGAGGTCCGCGCCGGGCTAGACGGTTTGCCGGATTGGCTTGAGCGGGAATTTTCGTTGAGTGGTGAGGATGTCGAGCGCGTCGTTGCCTACAATGACGGGATATTGCGGGCGATAAAGATCGCGATTGAGGCGGCGGCGCTTAGAGAGCGGCCTGAGGTCGTTGATCCGCTGGATCGGGGATTGATCTGATGGTGACTTTGCCAAATCGGCGCGCCGGTGAAATTCCTGAATTGCCGCCGATGCCGCCCTATTCGAGCGCCCCCGCAGTACTTGAACAAGCCCTGCCAAGCTTGAGCCCGGCAACTCGAATGGGCGTAGTTGATGCGGCTGAGAAACACATGAAAGTCAACGCCAACGGTCGTTGGGCTGATTTTGACCGGGGCGTCACGCCTTACATGGTTGAGCCCGCCGATATGACGACCTCCCGGCGCTACCGCGAGGTGATTTTTGCAGGGCCTGCCCGTGCGGGCAAAACAGTCATGCTCCTATCAACGGTGAGCCATCTGGTGATTTGCGATCCGGGTGTTTGCCAGATCGTCCACATGACTGAGGCCACGGCTGAGGCATGGGTTGATGAGGAATTGATGCCTATGATCGAAAACAGCCCTGAGCTTGCCAAACGGCAAGGCCGGGGCCGATCTGATCGCAACATCCTCAGCAAGAAATTCATCGGCGGGGCCAAGATTTCCATTGGTCCACCAACCAAGGCGTTTCTGAGCGGGAAAACAACGCGCACGGTTCTCCTGACCGATCTGGACCGGATGCCGCTCAATATCGGCAAGGAAGGCTCGCCTTTTGCGATGGGGGCCAAGCGTACCGAAACGCTCGGCTCGCGCGGTATGACAGTGGCCGAGGCATCGCCCGGTCATGTTGTGACCGATCCCGAATGGAAGCCTCAAACGCCACATGAGGCCCCGCCTGTCGCAGGTGGAATTTTGGAGCTTTACAACGGCGGCACGCGGGGGCGTTGGTATTGGGATTGCCCAACCTGCGGCGAGGCATTCGAGCCTCGCTTTGATCGCTTGCACTATGACAAAAAACTAAGCCCGGCTGAGGCTGGTGCCTCAGCGGTGATGGTTTGCCCGCATCATGGATGCGTGATCGAACATAGCCAAAAGGTCGCCCTCAATCGGTCGGGGTATTGGCTGCATGAAACCGCTGATGGTGGCCTAGCTCGCATTGATAGTGGCGAGGTGCTTAAATCGGATCGGGTGAGCTATTGGCTCAACGGTGCGGCTGCGGCATTTGCGTCTTGGGCGCGTCTGGTGAGTAAGTTTGAAACTGCTCTGCGGGCTTTCAATGCCGGTGGCGATGAGGGGCCACTGCAAGTAACCATCAACACGGATCAGGGCTTGCCCTATCTGCCGCGTGCCATGCGCGATGAGGCGGCGCTGACGGTCGAGGACTTGCGGGCAATCTGCAAACCCTACGCCCAAGGCGTTGCGCCCGAATGGGCGAGGTTCATCATCACCTCTGTCGATGTGCAAGCGCATTATTTTGAGGTGCAAATCACGGCGTTTGGCCTTGATGGGCGGAGGGCGATCATTGACCGTTTCCCGGTCAAGGACGTGCCAGAGGGTGCGCCGGGTCAAGAGGATCGCTTGCTTGAGCCGCACACGTATCTTGAAGATTGGGATGCTCTGCTACCGGTGATGCAGGCGGTCTATCCGGTTGAGGGTGCGGCCTATGGCTTGCGGCCAATGGCGCTTGCTTGTGACTTTCACGGCAAGCCCGGCGTGTCGGATCGCGCAACCGCATTTTGGCAGGCCCGCAGAAAGGCAGGCGAGGCGTCCAAGTGGTTCATGGTGCGCGGTCACGGTGGTTTCAAAGTTGAGGGTCGCCAATGGTATCGCGCACCCAATCGGGCCAGCGATGGCGGTAAGGTCCGCGATATCAAGCTTTTGAATATCGCAACCGACAAGCACAAAGACACGACATTTGCCGCCCTCGGGCGCGTGGATGGTGGGCCGGGGGCCCTGATCCTCGGTGATTGGTTGCCCGATGCTCGGCTCAAAGAGTTCACCGCCGAAACGCGCACTGACAAGGGCTGGAAAAAGCGCGCCAACATGCCCCGAAACGAGAGCATTGACTTGAGCGGGTACGCGCAAGCGCTGGCTGAGCATAAGGGGGTTCTGAAACTGGACCCCACCAATCCGAAACCTTGGGCCTTAGGTGGCCTGTCAAACCCCAATGCGGTTGAGCTGGATGCGGTGGGCGAGG
>Ga0105229_100591_pt1 | contig 11141 bp, 7 predicted proteins | sample Virmet3747_4435_FD_89711 | JGI IMG/M metagenome (GOLD analysis project Ga0105229, IMG submission 89711) | Marine viral communities from the Southern Atlantic ocean transect to study dissolved organic matter and carbon cycling - metaG 3747_4435 | ecosystem: Environmental > Aquatic > Marine >... | reverse complement strand
TCAACCACGCTTTGCCAGTTTTGTTCGCGTTCATTCATTGTCTTTTTCCTGTGTGGTTAACATCAGGAATGAGTGTTACGCGTTTGATGCAAAGAAAATAGAGGTCGATTTAATGACGCTTACTCTGAAGCTCCCGAAGCATTGCACGATTTCAATCAAGAACTTTACCTATCCGATATTGCTGCGTTGAAGCTTATACAAGCAAAAGTAAAAGAGCACTCGTTTGTTACCAAAGGCGACGTAATCGGCTATTTAAAGCATCTTTCGGACAAGAGAGTTTTGCCGAAAGCGTCACTGACAATTATTAAAAAACAGCTTCAGTCTCAAAATTTAGTCTTTACTCCAGAAGGTAAAGAAATTATTTCACAAATAGTTAAAGATGCTCACGAGAGAGATGAGTGGCTAGCAGCTCTTATAGACGTTATCAACAATGATTCAATCGGGGTATCTTTGTTAGAAAAATACGTCGAGAAAGAGAAGCAAAAGTATATTGAGGAAGTTTGGGAAAACGAGGCCGCTAAAAAATACAAAGAAGCTAGCGAAAAAGTTGAGGCTATTAAACAAGAGTTAGCTAAGCATGAAAAGCTTTTGCAACAAAAACAGCAAGAAGTTACAAATGCGCAAACTCGTCTGGATATAATAATCGAAAAGGAAAACAACACAGATGAAATAACGCAGCATATTCAATCGCAAAGAGAGGCTATCGATAAGGAGTTGCTTTCGAAAAAGACTGAATTGGAAAAGTTGACCGAAAAGCTTCAAAAGCATTCAAAATATGAATCAATTGAGGCTGCAATCAAAAAAGTGGAAAGTACACTTGATGTCTTAGAGGAGAGAAAGTTTAAACTCACCGGCGCTGTTGACAATGTAAAGAGTCAACTGAACCTAGCTGAACAAGATTTGCAATCAAAGTTACGTGAATTGGTTCCATATGTATCGACAATAATTCAGGCTCCAATTTCTTCCGATTCCGAGTATTTATCCTTCAAACATAACCAAGAAATTAAACATGAAGTAATTACAGATATAGAGACTGCGCAATCGTTAATTTCAAATATAGTAAATACTATAGCGGCGTCATACTACGATAATTATGGTCGTTCATACTCAAATGCATTTATTGCATCTGTGTTGGTAGCATTTTTTCAATCATTTATATCGGTGTTTGCTGGACCGCCTGGGTTAGGTAAAACTTCATTTATAAGGTTGTTACGAGAAATTCTAAAGCTTGATGAGCGGTTTCTTGAAGTCTCTGTCAGTAGAAGCTGGGTATCTGAGCGAGAATTCATCGGTTTTTATAATTCGTTAAGCGGATCCTTTTCTCCTTCTGCGTCTGGTTCATATCAATTTTTAAAAGGAATAGGCGATGATTTATCGGAGCAAGACACCTCAAGTATCTTATTGCTTGATGAAGCAAACCTGTCTCCTATTGAACACTATGCGGCCAGCATGCTTAATATCGCAGATAAGGAATCCGACAAAATAATTAGGCTTACAAATGAAGAGCTGAAAATACCAGAGACCCTGCGAGTATTAGCGACCATAAACCATGATATGACAACAGAGCCATTATCTGATCGATTACTAGATAGGGCCCCGGTGATTCCTTTTGAGTTACTGTATGACGATGAATCAGATTTTTCCTCAGATACAGTTGATTTGAAGTTTTCGTATGGGTTGATGGACCAGCTATTCGGAAATAATTCATTTCTTAAAAGGAATGAAGCTGGTCTAGATGGTGAGGTTCCAGAACTATTGGGTAGTGTTATAGATCTGTTAGGTTCAAACGACCCCATGCTTGGTAAGCCTTTTATTCAGAGTAAACGAAAGCAAGAAAAAGTATCTAATTATGTATCAGTTTTGACTACGGTACTGGCTGCTTCATGCAATCTCACGATTAAACAAGCTTCCTTGCAGGCTGTAGATTTTACCGTGCTTTATTTCTTGTTGCCCAAAATTAATGGCTCTGGTTTTGGTACAAAGAATCGTCTGGAGAAACTTCTTAGTCTCATCGAACAGCATAACATTCCAAGGTCAAAAGCGAAAATCACTGACATGCTGGCTAGAGGTGAGCAAAACCTAGATACATTTAACTTTTTCCATTATTGAGGAAGAGTTATGCAAGTAATGGAGGTAACTCTCAAACGAGACAATAGATATGAATCTTTGCTGCCAGCTGAGCAAGATGTATTAGCGATCAGCGAAAAAGAAAATGTGACAATACAAATTGAAGTTGATCAACCTGGAAATTATGCAGTCAATATAGGTGATTACCAAGCATCTATGTCTTTCGTTAGTATGAGAGAGTCCAACTACCTTTACGAAACCAAGAGAGAGATGTGTTTCCGTAATTTTGTAGGAATTGCTCATATAGAAATTGTGGATAAATTAACAAGTGATTCGGTACATAGCCGACCACTCAATATACACGCAAGTAAAGCAACATACGAAAAAGCATTAAGTTATTTGAGATTCATAATTGAAAACGAGGAAATTAGTACTGCTTGCTTTTCTGTGACTAAAGCGGGTTCCAATAATAATTCAGCAAAAGATAACATCGTAACCAAGCTAAATGCTGGACTTAAAACCTTAGATTTTTTAGTCAATGAGTGGGTTCGCTTTTATAGAGATCCTTGCTCAAAGATAAGTACTAAAAGTGTTGTCAGGCCGTATACGAAAAGTATGCCATTGGATGATAGAGCTATTGATTATTTATCAACCAATCAAGACGCATTATCGGTTTCGGACTCAAGAAATGGTGATGTGCTGATAAAAGGTAAGTATTTCGAGATAAGTCATCTAAAAACCCCTGTTGCTGTTGTTAACAAAAATATATTCGAAAATCAGGTTATTCTCTATTTCGTCGAGAGCTTCATGGATTTTCTTTATCGACTCGATCGAGAAATCAAAGAAAAAAACTACGGAGATAATAAGACGATGTCTATTGACGGAGTAAATTACCTATCAATAGACCAGATTTTGAGAGATTCAGGTGTATTCATAAACTATCAGCGGGAGAAGATTGCACAGGGAATTAAAACATGTTTGCAGTGCATTCGTCGCTTGAAAGATGAGTTTGGTTGTAAGCCAGGAAGTCAAATTCCAAAAATGCCATCACCCACACAACAGGTAATGCGAAAACAGCACTATATGGCTATTTTTCGGCTTATTCACGATTTCTATAGTGTAGGTGAACCTAACTGGCGAGGAACAACCGAACTATATGGGCTTCGAAATCTACCTAAAATATATGAGTTTGTTTCACTAATAGTTTTATTGAAAGCATTGAAGGATGATGGGTTTGAACTTCAGGAGGCCTGTTATATCGATGGTTTCGAAAGTCATGAGGAAATTATACGTCCGCTCAATGAAGCAAATAATTACTTTGTTTTCAGAAGAGGGGATAACGAGCAGATTTGTCTGTACTACGATATGCCCATGCACTTATACGCAAATTTAGATGAGACTACCGCCATTGGAACTCCTGTAGATTTAGTGCATAAGAGGGCAGACAAACCTTGGCGACCAGACTTTCTAATACAGCATTGGAAGAGCGATAAATGTAGTGTACATGTAATAGATGCAAAATATTCTAATAGGGATACTGTTGATAAGTATCACCTAGATAGCTGTGTCATGAAATATTTTGTCAAAACTAGGTATCTTGGTACTGACGCAAACAAAAAGCATTTAAAGATGGTTGATTCTATGACAATTGCGTATTCGGGCGAGAGTCTAGATTACGTCAGTGTTTTCAGAGCAGAAGAAGCTGCAACTGGATTTCAAGAATCATTAGGAACTATTCGGCCCTTCCTGGGAAGGGTAGGAATATCGTCAGGAGATGTAACAATAGCAAAAGGTTTGTTCAAAGAATTATTGAGATAGATGTCACGTCAAACTCACGAATAATTCAATTCAAGCCTATAAACGCATTTTTACTGGGCCATCGAATTTATCGTATATCAAAGGCTCAAATAGTTGCTGTTAATGTCTTCGGTCAAAGGCTATTTTTGTGAGGATAACTGATGAAAATAGCCTCATGTTAATACGACTTAACAGTTACTAATATAAATTTATAACTGCTTTTCTCAGGGAACAAGATCAAACTCAAATTCGTATATACATATTTTTGATATGCCAACTGACGTTTCTTTATCATAACTCTCGGCAAAAGGAAAAATTATACTAACTGGCTTTTTCATATAGCTTTCTTGTTGATAGAGAAGCCCTATACCTAATGTTTGTGCTTTGGTTGACAGTGGGCAAAGATAGATATGTTTGTACTTATTAAGGCAGTTATTGTTATCTAAATACATCTTAATAGTCGATGCAGTTTCGAATGGATCTGATGCTGGAGCAAAAATCGGCGAGCTAAGTGCATCCTCAGGCAGACTTTCGTTGGCGTCAATTGTTCTAATGACGTTCTCTTGATACATATCTGCCCTTAAAGAAGGAAACCCTAGTAGCGGAACGATTTCAGCGTTTTCATTTTGCTGTGCTATTTTTTTTATGAGATTACTATCATAACCTGATGCAATTATTAGTAGGTCTTTAGCTGAAGAAACTCGTGATTGGCCACGATACCCTGTAACTTGTCTGGTATGTAGGATTGAGCCGCTCGAAAATACTGTATTTTCCTTCTTAGAATATCTATCAGGCTCTGTATATATAAAGTCTACCTTTGGAAAGCCTAGTGTTTTAAAATAAGCTAAAAGAAAAAGAAGGTGAGGCCTCATAAAGCCAGTAGCATCAACCAAAATTCTTTTTCCTTTGAATTTCTCAATATTGACTTCTTTCAAGAAGTTTAATATTTGATTGGCTTCATTACTACCATTCAAAATATGAATTTCATCTTCTATTGAGCCTAACTCATTATCTGAGAAGTTGTACTCGGGAGCTATTAACCATATTTTTTTTGTGGCACATACTTTGTTAAATACTTTCGTTAGTCTGTTGCTTAGATTATAGGTAGAGAAAAAAAGGTCCCACTGACCCCAATCACCATCCAACTCTAGGTCGTGTTTAAAATACATGTAATAGTGCATTTAGTAATCCAAACCTATCTGTGGGCTTTGGTCATCGCCGATGCCTGAATTAACCTTGAAAGGAATACTCCGTCTATCTTCGAAATCCTTTCTAAAGGCTTTGTATTCATTATCTTTACAACTGTCAAAAAGGGCATCAAAACTTTCAGGCGAAAAGGAAATTGCACCTCGCCGCTGAAGTGGAATTCCCCACTTCGGGCATAGGAGGGAGTTGAGGTCGTATTTCTTCACGAGTTTTTGTGAGTTTTTTTCTTGCCTACCTTTGTCATTTTCTATGAATACTCGGATCAGTCTCCCCCATTCCAAAACTTTTTTGCTTTCTTGGCTTATTGCACTCATGTCCACAGTGAAGCTTGATGCCGAGCATTCAACAGGTTTATCCGAATAGCATTCTATTCGCATTAGTTCGCATAACTTACTCAATGCATTTGCAACCTTATTCCCAAGTGTCCCCTCGACTTTACACTCACCAAAAAACCAGTCAGAGGCTTCAATCAATGCACTTTTCTGCGATGAGACAGATATCTTATCTTGGCCGGAAAAAGGAGCGCGGCCAGAAAATACCTCTATTTTATATATATTTCTCAATACCGTTAAAATGTGCCGTGGAAATCCTTTAGTTGCCATTAATAAGTTTTCTAAACCTGTATAGTCATCAAGATTATTCTGTTTACTAAACCTCAATGCTTTAGCAATGTAGTTATTCTTGTAATATGAAATTTGGCTTTTTATTTCTGGAACCTGCTCGCCTTTCAAAAACCTTTTTATCAAGCCTCCGATGAAAATTGATTTTTCAACCAACTCGTCTTTAGTTCTAGATTTTTCAGACCAATACTTAGAAAATATGTGTATTGCAATCGGTGTTAAATATAAATCGCTGGAGGAAAATAACTCATTTGAAATTTTAATGGCGGTTTCTTCGTCAATTTCTTTCGATGTCATCCTGTTTTTAAATGAAATTTTTTGTTGCTCAATTCTCTTGCTCTTAGACTTTAGGATTTCATCAATATTCGAGCTTTCAAAAAAACTACTTAAAAACTTTTTATTATGGATTGGATCTGAAAGTTTTGAGTGTGAGTCGGTGTTTATAAATCCAGACTTTTCCAATCTGTTCAAAATAAGCTCTACTGCAAAACTTTCATAGTTGTCTGAGTTATTTAGCATTTGGTCTAATCGCGTTATTTCAAACTCATGACCTTCACGGTTTTCTTCTCCCCCTCCCAAGGTTGCATGTGTTTTAATCCCGTAACCACGAGCTCCTAGACGAAATGTAGTTGGTAATACTTTCTCTCTTAATAATGTATTGATGTATTTTTGATGATCCTCACTAATATTTTCCATTTCGTCGATAAAATAAACAAACGTGACCTTTTCAAAAATGGGTGAAATTTTGGAAAGCAAGCTAGGTATTCCGAATATCAATTTACCTCTATTAGCCAGAATCTCGATCGATATATCGGGGTTGAAATACGCATTATTAGTCACATAATCAATGTCGTTAGACAATGACTCAAAGTAACTCTTTAACTTCTCTAGAGTATTTATATCAATGCTATTTTCTGGTGATTTATTCAGGAGGCTCAGTGCATCTTTACAAAAAATTTCTTCATCTAAAAAGGACTCTGTATTGTTGATGTCTATGATTGCCTCTAATACTAGACCAGCACAGTAGAGCTCAAAATAATATTGAAACAATATATCTTTCTTGGCGTTTTCAAATGGCAGTTGCGAAAAGCTATCTCCATTAAGTCCACTTGCTTGAAAATAAACTCCGAAATAGGCATCTTTCACTATTCCGTCCAAAACATTCGGATGATGTCTTATCATCTGTGGTTTGTATGAGTAATATCTCATTAAATGAGTTTTGCCACTTCCTTTTCCCCCCAAAACATATTGAGATATTTTTTGGTTTGGACTCAAAAGCTCTTTGAAATCTAGATTAGACTCAATCCATTGCTCATTTATTTCGGTATCATTGAGATCGTTAGCCTTTATTGTGGTAAATGGATTTTTTTTAAGCAGTTCCATATTTTATTCTCAATAATCCAGTTTCAATATTAATAATATTTGTGATGGCGTTTAAAAATTGGTGACCAAGTAGGGTCTTCATACCAAAAAATCGGGAGTGAATTATCTGGCGTATTATGTGAGAAGCCCAATAGCAACTGCCCGTTTTTAAAGCCGAGCGCGTCGTTCTCATCTAACCAACGCTCGCCATACTTTTTTGTAATTCTTTTAGCAACATCTCTAGATATTCCATCTGGGCATCTTTCAAAGTACCTTGATTTACTACCAAAAGCCTTAAAAGATGAATCGAGCTCAAAAACACAATCGACTTTATCAAACTCTGTCTCATCTTTAATTACAGAAAGACCTGAGGACGTACTAAAAAGCGCAAGATAGATAATTTCGATATCGCTGTTTATATTTTTTATATTTGAAACTAAATTTTCAGAGTAGTCTTTTGCTTGAGTTCCACTTCCACACATGTCGTCAATAAAAACGTACCTTTTTATTTCAGGTGTTTTTAAACTTATATCTGGTATTGGAGACTTTCGTATCTTTAGTATTTCGTGAGAGTTTATAAACTGATCTTTTGGAATGTTATTTTCTTGTCTAAAGTAATAAAGTAAGTGGGTTCCACTTTCTGATGGGTTGCCTACGCCAACAAATCGCGTCTGACTTATTTCCTCTTCTATTGTTGTTGAGATGCTATTAAAGTTTTTAGTATTACCGTTCTGCCTTCTAGCCTTGTGTATTATTGGTTTAAGAATCTTGTCCGTATATGCATTTTTTAGCATTACTCGGATTTCACGGGTACCGAAGTAATGAAAATTACTTAAAAGGAAAAGTGCATGTGTCCGTTCTTCTGTATCTGAAAAGTTATCAAGCCACTTTTGTAGAGATTTACCATCAACCCTACGTTCCCAAATGAATTGGGATAAGTTCATGATTTTCTTCTCTAATTTTTCATTGAGGTTAAGTTCATTCATTTTTCTGAAGTACTAGAATCCATTCTGAGTTTATGATGCTAGCAGTTTTGTTTCGTTTGGTCATTAGGCCCCTTGAGTGTATATCATCGATCAGAACCAGTTTGGTAGAAAATCCTACGCTTTCAGCGATGTCTTTGAGATATTTACTGGACTTGAAGTCATAACCGCATACCTTATTGTTACCAATTACTATTACACAATATCCCTGGTTTTTAAGCACACGGTAACATTCCTTTATAGCGTCAGTCATCTCCAACAAATAATTGAAGCTGATATAAGCTCTCAATTTATTTTTCTTGCCTATTTTTTCAAGTACAGTGTCTGCAGCACTAATTCCAAGTTTAGGTAAACTCTCATATTCAGATTTTGAATAGTGCTCCCTACCAATATTTTTTTTCTCAAAATCTCTCAATGTTGAGTTTTCACAATAGTCAAGCCATCCAAGACTTAAGGAAGAAGCTCTTATATATTTTTGAGCACCTGCATAGGGTGGGGATGTGATTATGGTATCGACTGATCCGTCTGGTAACATATGTGAGCTGTCTATGCTTCTCGTGATCTTCCTTGCGTCTACGCTTATAATCTTCGCTTCATTTTTTATAGAGAGCTCTGAAAGACGTTCCATTCTTAAAATGTTTTGTTTTAATTCTGATTCAAAAACTTCAAATGGCTCAATGGAGTCAATTTTATTAATTCTAGACTGAATATTCGATTTATAAGTAGGGCAGGTATATTTTTCTGCTTTTAACTTAACAGGTACACTCAGGTTCGGATCACAAAAGCTTACCTTTTTTATAATATTCGAAAACGTTACAAGTAAAAATTTTCTATGCTTTTCGTTTTCAACTTCGTTTATCGCTCTATATAAACGACTTAGGCTTTTTTGGGTGTGTTCTGGGAACCAGTGGTTAATGTTGACAACATTTGGAAGGTCATATTTTCTGTAGCTTTTAGCTCTTCTTACTACACTCAACACGTACGGAGAAAGCTCACTTGCTGATAATGGGGTTGTTTTAACTTCCGCAATAAGTCTTGCTATCGGGTTAGCATCACAACCGATTGCGTTTTTTCCAGCAACAATTGACTCAAGCAGCACTGTTCCCGAGCCACAGAATGGATCTAGAACCATTCCCTCTTTTGTTACTAATCTACTATTTAAAAAGAAAATTGGTATATGCTTAAGTAGCTTGGCCGGGTACTGGTGAATATAGTGTGTTAAGCTTTCGCTATATGGAACCCAAGAGACAAGTTTTCTGAAATTTGCTGGGATTGCTTTCTTTTCAGATTCGTACTGTTCAAAGAAGGAATCAAGCTGAGTGTTAATTATTGATTGAATTTCGTCTTTGCTTTTTATAGTCGAGATTCTGTCATTTTCTGTCGTTTCCGAGCTATTTTTTTGTCGAGTAGTAACATTCATAAATTGCTTGACTGCGTTATTATTAATTATTTTACAAAACACTCCAGTTATTTAGAGTAGATTCCTAAGTTGAAGCGAGTATACACGGTATTGAGGTATAAATTCGATTTTTGTCTGCTTTGCAACGTTTAAATGCAACCTCGTTGCTGATACTCTGCCGCCCATTCTTTAAATCGTTTTTCATCACGTTCCATATTTTTTCCTTGCCTAGCTAATGTTTTTTTCGACTTGGGCTTTGGCTTCTCTTCATCGAATGTCACACCAGACAGAGCATCTGCAAACATCTCAGGTTTAACATGGCTGTAATGCTGCTCAATCATTGCTGCACTCGTTCCACATTGACGTGCGATAACGTCCATGCTGGTTCCGGCTAGTAGTTGCCAAGTGATATATGTATGTCTAAGCGAATAAAGCGTTCTGGGTCCTCTGGGCGAATCTTTTAATCCAGAACTTTGTAGTGCTTTCTCAAATGCTTTGCCCAGCTGTGGCGTAGCTTCACCATTGGCCAGTAAGAATATTCTTTGGTTTGGCGTGCGCAACGGGAAACGTTCACGAAGTCGAATTAATGCGCCTATGACATCCCGCTTACAGACCACTTTTCGCGTACCTGTATACTTTGTGGTTTTGCCTTTGGTTACATTGATGAAGAATTGGGCCTTGGCACCCTGAGTTTTTATCTCTATATCTTTCCATGTAATATTCTCCATCTCCGTACCGGGCCTGATACCAGTATTAACAGCTATTTCGCAGTAGTCATAAAGTAGCTCTCGAATCTGTCTGGTTTTTTCACTGTGGGCGTTTTGTTCACCTTCGTAGATTTCTTCAAGTACTGCTTCGTATTCTTCTTCTGAGAAAGCAGCACGGCGTGTACCTGCTTCACCTTTTGATGACAGCACTGGAACTTGAGCTGCTATCATCCATTTCTGTTCAATAGCTTCCTTGAATACAAGATTTAGGGCCGAATTATGTGTTTGAAGAGTAGATGAAGCTGGCGGCTTACTCATTTTCCTTTTACGCCATTCAACGAATTTCGTTATGGCTTCTTGGTCTATTGAGGTAACAAACGTGCGAGCGAAGTAGGGGATGTGATAGTTTTCTAATGCTCGGATATAGTCTTTGTAAGTGCGCTTGCCACTACCATGTTCAAGCTGTTGTTCGAGCTGTTCGATAACACGATCAGCAACATCTTTAAACCGTTTGCTCTGTACGAGACTGTTGTTTTCATGTCTTATTTGATGGTCAAGAAAGATACGATGTGCCATCGCAATGGCCTCGTCCTTGTCTTTCTTCTTGGTTGATTTACACAGCCATTTTTTATGATTTGTCAGTATAAAACGCGCATACCAGCGTTCACTGTTATCCTGTTTGAAGATATACAGCTCGTCGTTTATGTCATGTCTTTCAATTAGCTTAGCCATGCTGATAGTAGATCATGAAATAACAACTTATGCAAAGAATTTGCAAAGAAAATAAAAAATTAATTAAAACAGTGTATTAAAGCCTCAGTTTACATTGAAAATCCGCGTGTCCCTGGTTCGATCCCGGGTCGAGGCACCATCATTCAAGCCCTTGCAGAAATGCGAGGGCTTTTTTGTTTGCCCAGCGAAGCTGGCAAACCCGTCAGGTTGAAAGAAACCTGAATCACCCTGACTGAGGGGAAGATAATCCGAATGGCAAGGGCGTTGT
>Ga0105229_100587_pt1 | contig 11216 bp, 10 predicted proteins | sample Virmet3747_4435_FD_89711 | JGI IMG/M metagenome (GOLD analysis project Ga0105229, IMG submission 89711) | Marine viral communities from the Southern Atlantic ocean transect to study dissolved organic matter and carbon cycling - metaG 3747_4435 | ecosystem: Environmental > Aquatic > Marine >... | reverse complement strand
ATGACACTTATTCTAAAGTATACACTTAGCGTTTAAGGTTTAAGTATAAACAGCGTTGAAGCAGTCAGCATGCAAACGTTCGTATAACAATAAACTAAACTATAACAGGCACTCACACAACGCGCAGAAACAAAATGAAACGACTTTACCCCGATGTTACCTGCTATGAGAATGGATTTATCGAAGTAGGAAGTGGGCATTCGCTTTACTTCGAGCAAAGTGGTAATCCAAACGGTATCCCCGTGCTTTTTATCCACGGCGGCCCCGGCGCAGGCTTACCTCCAAATTACAAATGCTTTTTTGATAGCAATAAGTACCGCATTATCGGTTATGAGCAGCGCGGATGCGGCCGCTCAACTCCCATCGCAGATACACTTAATAACGACACTTGGCTAAATGTTGAAGACATCGAGGCCCTCAGAACTCACCTTAACATTCCAAAGTTTCTCTTATTTGGCGGCTCGTGGGGCTCGACGTTAGCGTTACTTTACGCACTTAAGTATACCGCTCATGTTACCGGCCTTATTCTTCGAGGCGTTTTTCTTGCAAGACAAGAGGACCGGGATTGGTTTTTATCTCCTTCAGGCTGTGCCGCCCAGTTGTTTCCCGAACATTACCGACGATTTACCAAAGACGTTCCAACGCCAGTCACTTCAAGCGCAGTTTGCGACTTTTATAGCGCGATGGTGCGCTCCAGTAACGATGTACTGCGCCACGCCGCATTAAAACGCTGGTATCAATGGGAGGAACGCCTTTCGCGACTATCTCTTCCACCCGGTGTGGGAGACTCTACGTCCAACTACCCTATGCATCTTGTCACCTGTTTAGCCACACTAGAGTGTCATTTCTTGTCTAACAAGTGCTTTTTAGATGAAAACTATATTCTTGAAAACATAGGTAAAATAAGTCATATTCCGGGCACGATCATACACGGTCGTTACGATATGATTTGTAAAACAGAAGCCGCGGAAACCCTTCATAAGGCGTGGCCTCAAAGTCAATTACAAATCATTCCCGATGCGGGACACAGTACCTCTGAGCCGAGCATTGGCTATGCCCTTTGTCGTGCTACCCGCGATATGTCACGCTTTCTTCAGGAGTCATCTAAGTGATAGGACTAATTCAACGCGTATCAGAAGCCAATGTTACTGTAGCAGGTGAAATTATCGGCGAAATTGGCAAAGGCATGCTAGTCCTGCTGGGCGTTGAAAAAGAAGACGGCGATGCCGAGATTGAAAAGCTTGCCAACAAACTATGCCGTTATCGAATGTTTAGTGATGAAGACGGCAAAATGAACCTGAATATTGAGCAAGTCGGTGGGGAAATACTGGTTGTATCTCAGTTCACCCTTGTTGCAGATACGCAAAAAGGAAATCGACCTGGGTTCTCTCGTGGCGCGACGCCTGAGCACGGTGAAGCCATTTACAAAAAGTTCGTTCATGCCCTTAGAGCAAAAGGTATGGCTGTCTCTACCGGCGAGTTTGGTGCAGACATGCAAGTAGGCCTTGTTAACGATGGGCCTGTAACCTTTCACTTTAACGTGTAGTAAACTTAAGCACAGAAAGAGCCGCTATTCACTTAAGCCACCCACACTTGCTTACATAATTAAGCTTGTACCTCTTGTGTTCTTACGTTTAAATAGACGCGGATATTGTTTACGCTTTTGCTTTGTATAATCGCCATGCAAATGAAAAGGTATTTTAAATACAACGTCTCCTACACATTCACTTTTTAAAAAAGGCCGGTTTATTTTGTACAAGGTAGTCACACCTAAAAGCGACGCCGAGTTTGAAGCCTATTTTCATTTTCGGTGGGAGCATTTGCGCCAGCCATGGAACTTCCCTCCAGGCTCTGAAAAAGATGAATATGAGCAAGTTGCAGAACACCGTATTATCACCAATCGAAAGGGCGACATCGTGGCCTGTGGCCGCGTACATTTGAATACCGCAGAAGAAGCGCAGATTCGTCACATTGCGGTTCATTCGGACCATCAGCGCAAGGGTTTAGGTCAGATGATCATGGCTGCGCTTGAAAATGTAGCCAAAGATTTAGGTGTTGAGCGAGCAGTAACGAATAGTCGTGAAATTTCCATCGACTTCTTCAGCTCCTGTGGTTTTAAAATTGAGCGTGAAGCACCTAATGAACTAGGTATGCTAAAACGCCAACAGATGGTAAAAAAGTTTACCGAAAATAACTCCCTTATTCTTCATCCTAAGTGGTGCAAATCACTACAGGAAACATGGTCAGAAACCATTCCGATCACCGAACACATGGGAATTAAGCTATACCAATACACAGGCAGAACCCTTGAAACCCGCGCCTCGCTAAACAAGAACATCAATATTCACGGTACCATGTTTGCAGGCAGTATCTTTTCTTTAGCCACATTAACTGGTTGGGGAATGATTTATCTACAGCTTAAAGAGCGCGGGCTAGATGGCGATATTGTACTGGGCGATGGTGATATTCACTATCACAAGCCTATTACCATGAAGCCAAGAGCAATCTGCAATATTGAGACCCTATCAGGTAAGTTTAAGCCATTGGAAAACGGCAACAAAGCCCGCTTTGAACTTAGCGTAGCCATATTAGATGGCGATACCCCAGTGGCTGAATTTGAAGGCGTATTTTACGTACTCCCCCCTTCAAAAAACGAGGAAGAGTAACGGCACTAATAAGCCCGCCGTTTTATAGCGTTTGAAAGCAACCATAAAAAAAGCGCCGTTAAGGCGCTTTTTATTTAATTCAGTCTTTATCGACGTTGCTATGCGACCATAGCTGCTTGAAGTTTTTTCATCGCGTTCTTTTCGATTTGACGAACACGCTCTGCAGACACCTGATACTTATCAGCCAAGTCTTGTAGCGTGATTTTATTATCTGCTAACCAACGCGTCTCGATAATGTCTTGGCTGCGATCATCTAACGTTTTAATCGCTGAGTACAAACGCTTACTCGCCGCTGTATCCCAGTCATTATTAATTACGTCAGTTTCAACGTCTGAAGATTTATCTTCAAGAAATTGAACAGGCGCAAAGTTGCCCGTTTCATCTTCATCCGCACTTAGATCAAACGCTTGATCTTGGCTGCTCATACGAGCTTCCATTTGAAGCACTTCTTTTGTACTCACACCAAGTTCATTTGCTACGGTTTGTACTTCGTCGTGTGTGAACCAACCCAGGCGTTTTTTGGCCTTACGCAGGTTGAAAAACAGTTTGCGCTGCGCTTTTGTGGTCGCAACTTTAACTATTCGCCAGTTCTTAAGTACAAACTCGTGAATTTCGGCTTTGATCCAATGTACCGCGAAAGAAACCAAACGTACGCCCACTGTTGGGTCGAAGCGTTTAACGGCTTTCATCAGACCAATATTGCCTTCTTGAATTAAGTCGGCTTGGGGTAAGCCATAACCTGAGTAAGATTTTGCAATGTGCACTACAAAACGAAGATGTGACATTACCAGCTTACGAGCGGCTTGTAAGTCTTCGTCTTCGCGAAGGCGCACTGCCAACTCGCGCTCTTCCTCAGCGCTAAGCATATCAATGCTGCTTACAGCTTGGATGTAGCCTTCAATGCTACCGCTGTGTGGCACTGACAGGGCCATAGATTGCAAATTGTTGCTCATTGTTCACCTCATTTATTGCCGCTTCATATTAGCAAAGTAACCGAAGCTGCGCGAGACCTAATTAAGATACAAAGTTTAACCAATGTGTAGGTATAGTGACTATTCCTACAATATCAAGACTAGAACTATGAAAAAAAGTTCAATTTTTCAATCTTTGGCATTACTCTCGTAAAGGTAAGATTGGCTTAGGTTGCAGTAGCACTATAAATAGTGCTGTTAGTTAGCTAACACTTAGCCTGAAAAGCTTACAACCTCATATCGAATACCACCACAAAAACGGCCTTGTAGCGGTGTTGGGTCGGTCATTTAACCACGGGATCATTATACTTTAATTACACCCCTTAAGGTCAGAACTAATCTCACGGGTATGAATTCTAACGATTGTATTGCTTGCAAGGGTACCGAAACGCAACCCAGAAACATAAGATTTTACGCATAAAATTCAATTAACCTATGTTAGACCTTGCTTTTCATACTGGAAACTGAAAATAATAGATTGTATTAATCGATTTTGCACTACAACCGCTGTACAGCATTTTCCAGACAATAATTATAAGAAACTGGAAGGGAAATACTTAAGGAAAGGAGTAAGGCAAGTAAAGCAAAGAGGATTTGAATGTTTGCTTACGTCGCTAGACAGCCCATATTCGATGTAAACCGAGAAGTTTACGCCTATGAATTGCTTTTTCGCATCGGCGAAGACAACTGTTTTCCTGATATTCCACCTGATGAAGCTACGTCAAAGATACTCACCTCGACGCATCTAAGTTTAGGTATCGAAGAGATCACCGGCGATAAAAAAGCGTTTATAAATTTTCATCGCGATACCCTTATGTTTCGCCTCCCTACATCTTTAGATGCCAGCAAGGTGGTGATTGAGATTGTAGAGACCGTAGACGTTGATGATGCGCTCGTTGCAGCCTGTAAACACATTCGTGGGCTGGGCTACCCTATTGCGCTTGACGACTACGATATGAAAGGTAAATGGGAGGCCTTTATTCCCTTTACCAGCATAGTAAAAATAGACATTACCGAAATTCCTCACGAAAAAATCCCTGCACTCGTAGAACGCTTTAAAGCTAACAACATTAAGTTGGTAGCAGAGAAGATAGAAACGTACGAAGAGTACAACACGTTTAAGGAAATGGGCTTTGACTATTTTCAAGGTTACTTTTTAGCAAAGCCAGAAATTGTTAAGCACAGAAAGTTAGGGCCAAGCAACCTAACCATGATGGAGCTGCTCACGCTAAGCAGCCAAGCGAAGCTCGATTTCGATGAAGTGAACAAAATTATTGAGCGCGATCCATCGCTAACCTATTTGCTTTTGCGCTTTATCAATAATCCTATGGTTAATAAGCGGCATAAGATTACTTCGCTAAAACACGCGCTTACCTTTATGGGCGAAGTTGAAGTGAAGAAGTTTATCTCGCTGCTTGCCCTTGCCAATTTGAGCGATGGTCAACCCTCTGAACTTATGCAAATGGCATTAGTTAGAGCGAAGTTTTGTGAACTTGTATTTACCGAGCTAAAAGACTCCGATAACCCGTTAAAAGGTTTTTTAACCGGTCTCTTGTCGCTACTCGACGCCATGATGGAGCAGCGTATTGATGATCTAGTAAGTAAAGTTCCAATTAGTGATGATGTAAAAGGCGCACTGTGTGGCAACCCTGGCATGCTTCGCCATTGTCTGACCCTTGCACAGTTTTTTGAACGAGCTGAATGGGCGGGAATTCAACAATTCGCTGCCAAATACAATATTAAGCAGAGTCTTCTACACAGCTACTATAACGAAGCAATTAAGTGGGCCAAACACATCCATCAATCAGCACTAAACGAAAAGTAACTCCCCTTACATACTGTTTGATTGCAAATTGATGATTGAATAGTTGTTAGATAACGCTTACATATCATACACTAGAGCGTGGCTTAGGATTTCCTAAGCCATCTTAAAACCATCGTAAAAGCGATTTCAAACCGTTTTTCTTCAGGATTAGATTATGTTCGCGTTTATAGCTCGTCAGCCTATTTTAGATAAAAGCAAAAGTGTCTTTGCCTACGAACTGTTGTTCAGAGATGGTAAAGCTGGCGCTTACCCAGAACATAATGAAGAAAAAGCAAAGTACATTTCTGAGCATTTTCACCCTTTGGGTCTTGATGATATCAGCGGAGAAAAGACATCTTTCATTACGTTTTCCTCTGACACACTTATATCGCGCTTCCCTACCACGTTTAACCCAGAGTCGGTGGTGGTTGAACTTGCCGACCCTACAGAAAACACCAGCGGATTATTTGAAGCTTGTCAGCACATTAAACAGATGGGCTTCAAACTGGCAATAGACGACCCCATGATGGTTGGCGCGACACACGACATTTTCCCTCTTATCGATATCGTGAAAGTAGATGTAACCAAAACTCGCTTTGAAACCATCGAGAAGCACATTCCGCGCTATCACGACGCTAACGTACAGCTAGTGGCTGAACAGGTCGATACTCAAGACAACTTTTCAACCTGTGTGGACTTAGGCTTCGATTTCTTCCAAGGCTACTTTTTCTCACAACCCGAGGCACGCATTTTAAGGCAGCTACCCGCCTCTAAAATGAACATCGTTGACTTAATGGGCGAAAGTTCGAACAACAACTTTAATATTGAGCGCATAAGCCACATTATTGAACGCGACGCAACGTTAAGCTTTTTGCTGCTTAAGTTTATTAATAACCCCACTATCAACAAACGTTACAAGATCACGTCATTAAAGCACGCGCTAAATTACATGGGTGAAGTTGAGATAAAGAAATTTATCGCCTTGCTGAGTTTGACCAACTTAGGGGATGATAAACCCTTAGAAATTATCCATATGTCGTTGGTGCGCGCTAAATTCTTTGACTTGTTAGCTGAACGCAGGGGAATTAAAAACAATCCGCCTATTTCGTTTTTAGTAGGTTTGTTTTCCCTGCTTGAAGGGCTGCTCGACCAATCTATGACCGATATTTTAAAGCAACTGCCTCTTTCTGACGAAGTGAACGACGCATTACTTGGCAAAAACCTAGAGCTAAATAGCTATATGACGTTGGTTCGCGCTTTTGAAAGCGCGCTGTGGATGAACGTTATTAAGCAGGCCAAAGTGCTTAACATCGACCAGAAGCAGCTCCATATGCTTTATAACCAAGCTATTGTTTGGGGTAATGGTGTACGCAGTGCTATCTCTTCACACTATCCAAGAGCGACGGCATAGCTGCCGCTCTACGTTACTTGGGCTCTATATCTCTTACGTGACGCTGCACCGAGATAAGCGAGCCCAAGAGGCCAAGAAGTACAGACAACCCCAGCATGGCCAGTAAGGCGGTACCGGTTAAGCCTGTAATATTGAAGTCTTTCTGATACATAGCCGCAAACGTCGTTATACTGCTATCCATCCACCACAAAATGATAATCACCGCAAACCACGCCATTAACCCACCAAGTAGCCCATACCAGAAGCCTGTGTATAGGAAAGGGCGATGAATAAATGCATCGGTCGCACCAACGAGCTTCATAACGACAATCTCGTCATATTTATTGAGTATATTTAGGCGAATGGTGTTACCGATAATAAGCACAACGGCAATAAATAAGAGCAAGCCAATTAAGGTTACTAAGTCTCTTGCAATATCAATAACGGCGTACAAGCGCTCCAGCCATTCTATATCCAATTTTCCTATGTCCACTTCCCGCTGTTGACGAAGTTTATCGAGCAAGGCTTGTGCTGCTGTCGGCGATGCATGCTTTAACGACGGTGTTACTAATACAACATCAGGTAGCGGATTTTTCTCTAAGTAGGCAATCGCATCACCTAAACCGGATAGATGCTGAAACTCTTTTAGGGCATCATCGGCAGGAATGTAAACCACGCTATCGATTTCAGACCAAGTGTTTAGCCTTGCCACCAACTGTTGCGAGCTTGCGGCATTAATAGTGGGTTTTAGAAATAGAGAAATCTCGGAGGCTTGATCCCAGCCTGCGGTAATCTTTTCCGTATTTTTTACCATAATATAAAGGGTACTCGGTAAAGTAATACTTAAACCCAATACACCAATAGTCATCAGTGAAGCGACCGGCTGACGCCACAACTCCCCTAAACTAGAGAGCGCTTGACGCACATGACTTACGAAGAACATAACAATAGATTGAACAACACCCACTTTGGCGGCAGTCGCCCCATGTGCACGGCCTTTAAACAAAATGCTCATGACCAATCTCCTTTAGCACTTCCAGCACTTTCATTTGAAAGATCATCGGTTAAGCCATCGGTAATCATTTGTCCATTTTTAAGGGTTAGCGTGCGATATCGCATGCGAGCAATAAGCCCTAAATCGTGGGTTGCAATTAAGACTGATACGCCTGCCTGATTGAAGTCTTCAAAAAGGCGAATAATCTCCATGGATAGTTTGGGGTCTAGGTTACCTGTGGGCTCATCGGCTAAAAGCAGAGGCGGCTTGTTGACCACGGCACGTGCTATCCCCACCCGCTGTTGCTCACCGCCCGATAGCGTAATAGGCAAACAGCGCGCTTTATCTCTAAGGCCCACCATTTCGAGAGCGGCTTCCACGCGCTTGCGAATTTCTTTGTGGGTATAACCTTCAATAACCAGAGGGAGTGCCACATTGTCAAAAACCGACTTATCCATCAAAAGCTGATGGCTTTGAAAAATCATGCCGATATCTCGTCGAATATAGGCAATGTCTCGGCGGGTAATAGTATTGAGATCGTGACCGTTAATCAGAACGCGACCAACTGTGGGTCGCTCCATAAGGCTGATAAGTTTGAGAAGGGTACTTTTTCCTGCCCCAGAGTGCCCTGTTAAAAAGGCCATTTCCCCTGGCGCAATGTGAAAGTTCACTTTACTAAGCGCGCGCTGACCGCCCGGATAGGTTTTGCTTACCTGCTCAAACTTTATCATTCTTGTTCCCTACCGCTTCGCTGGTTTTAGCTTTCAGGTGCTTCCATTTCGCTAAACAATGCATCGATAAATTCTTGCCCGTCGAACTGGCGCAAATCGTCGATGCTCTCACCTACACCAATATACCTTATAGGAATTTTGAACTTATCGGCAATAGAGAATATAACACCACCTTTCGCTGTACCATCTAACTTAGTAAGCGTAATGCCCGTTAGGCCTACTGCCTCGTTGAATAACTTGGCTTGGCTCACTGCGTTTTGGCCGGTTCCGGCGTCTAACGTTAGCATCACTTCGTGGGGCGCATTTGGATTAATCTTCTTCATTACGCGAACCACTTTCTTAAGCTCTTCCATCAAGTTGTTTTTGTTCTGTAAGCGCCCGGCAGTATCAGCAATTAAGATATCGGTTCCTCGAGACTTCGCGGCTTCTAGGGCATCGTAAAGTACCGACGCACTATCTGCCCCCGTATGCTGCGCGATAACCGGAATATCGTTGCGTTCTCCCCATACCTGAAGCTGCTCTACAGCTGCGGCTCTGAACGTATCACCTGCAGCAAGCATCACTTTTTTGCCCTGCTGCTGAAACTGCTTAGCCAGCTTACCAATAGTCGTAGTTTTACCTACGCCATTTACGCCCACCATTAAGATAACAAACGGCCCCTCGCTTGCGTCATGCGCCTGCATAACATCAGACAATGGCTGGTTAACTTCCGACAGCATTCCAGACATTCGTTGCTTTAAAATTTCAAGCAGCGCTTCAGCGTCTTTAAGATCTTTGCGCGACGCGCTGTCGGTAAGATGGTTAATGATCTTCTGCGTAGTATCCATCCCCACATCTGCAACTAAAAGCTGAGTTTCTAGGTCTTCGTAAAGCTCATCATCGATAGCCTTGCCCTTGAAAAGACTTACTATGCCGCTACCTAAATTTTCCTTAGTACGCGATAAGCTTTCTCTTAACCGTGCAAAAAGCGATTTCTTCTCTTTAGGTTTGTCTTGGACTTGAGTCTGGGCGTCTGCCTCGGCCTTAGCGCGAGCTTCCGCTTCTTCTTCGGCTTTAGCCTTTGCTTCGGCTTCAGCTTTTAAGCGAGCCTCTTCTTCTGCTTGCGCTTTCGCCTGTGCTTCAGCCTCTGCCTTTAAGCGAGCTTCTTCTTCCGCTTGGGCTTTCGCCTGTGCTTCAGCCTCTGCCTTAGCGCGAGCCTCTTCTTCCGCTTGGGCTTTCGCCTGTGCTTCAGCCTCTGCTTTTAAGCGAGCTTCTTCTTCCGCTTGCGCTTTCGCCTGTGCTTCAGCCTCTGCCTTTAAGCGAGCTTCTTCTTCCGCTTGCGCTTTCGCCTGTGCTTCAGCCTCTGCCTTTAGGCGAGCTTCTTCTTCCGCTTGCGCTTTCGCCTGCGCTTCAGCCTCTGCCTTAGCGCGAGCTTCCGCTTCTTCTTGCGCTTTAGCCTGGGCGTCTGCCTCGGCCTTAGCGCGCGCCTCTTCTTCGGCTTGCGCTTTAGCTTGGGCGTCTGCCTCTGCCTTAGCGCGAGCCTCTTCTTCGGCTTGCGCTTTTTGTTTCTCTGCTTTTTTGTTCTTACTGAACCAGCCAAAAAGTTTCGACATAGTTAGGACAAATCCTTATAAATTCTTTGCAAATTCGGCTACACTTGCCGCCTATTGTATGAACGCATGATACCATTGTCAGCCACTATGAAGCGAGTTTCTCGCCCTACTCGGGCAACATCTTCTGCAAAAAAACGTCATTCTTCTGAAAATGCCAGAGCCCCCAGTGCAAATAGCAGCGGGCAAATCCGAATTATTGGTGGACAATGGCGAGGTAGAAAGCTACCTGTGCTTAATGCAGAAGGTTTAAGGCCCACAACCGACAGAAATAAAGAGACGCTCTTTAACTGGTTGATGCCGTACGTAAATAACGCCCGTTGCCTTGATGTTTTTGCTGGTTCTGGCGGTTTAGGTTTAGAGGCACTATCGCGCTATGCTTCACACTGCGACTTTATCGAACTCGATAAGCAGGCCGCTACTCAATTGAAAAGTAACCTCACCTTAGTTAATGCCAGTAATACCGCGGCAACAGGGGTGCATCAAGGTGATGCTTTGAATATATTAAAGGGTATCAGTGACGCGCCTTACGATATTATCTTTGTAGATCCGCCCTTCGCAAAAGGATTAGTTGCTCCCACGCTAGCAGCTATCGTCGATAATAACCTGGTACAAAGCGGCAGTGTTATTTACCTAGAGCACGAAAGCACTCTCGTTACCCCATTGCTGCCCGCCCACTGGAACATTATTAAAGATAAGCAAACCAGCGCGCTACGCTATATGCTTATAGAAGTGAATTAGGCCGCGACCGTTTATCTGTTACGCGGCGTAATTAAGGTGAAAATCAACGCTTTCTTGTAAAGGGTGGGGCTTGCCTACATCCCTCGAATTAAAGTTCTAGGCCGATATTAGAAATGCCCGCCTCAAGCGCCAGCGCTTTCATTTCATCTGCCGCTTTCGCTGGATACTTGGCTTGCTCTACGTAATCGAGCAATTCGTTTTGCACCTCGACTTCAAATTCCATGAGCGGGTGAACTTTAACGCTCTCGTCGTCGGCTTCTTCTGTGGCAAGTAAGTAGGCCTCTACACTACCCTGAGACAACTTACTAATTACGACGGCACCTTGAGGAT
>Ga0105229_100573_pt1 | contig 11420 bp, 6 predicted proteins | sample Virmet3747_4435_FD_89711 | JGI IMG/M metagenome (GOLD analysis project Ga0105229, IMG submission 89711) | Marine viral communities from the Southern Atlantic ocean transect to study dissolved organic matter and carbon cycling - metaG 3747_4435 | ecosystem: Environmental > Aquatic > Marine >... | reverse complement strand
ACAAAAGCTGAATCCACTGAATTGGCTCCGCGCCATTCTCGAAGCGACGCTGAACAAAACGTCCTATCCTCTGCTCGACGACTTCAAAGCTGCCTGTCAATAGGGCCTTGGTGAACGGTTACCCCTCGATAATGTAGATACTTTAGATAACTTCACAATCTTTCCTTTGTATATCTTAAAGCTGTTTTGCTTTATTCTTAATTATTGTTGCAAATTCATACTGCCATACTTATTCACGAACATCCATGCTCGTAAATATTTGTAACAATATTTTAGTTTGCCTCTTCCCCTTCTGGTTTATTCATAACAGGAACGCCTTTGCTCTGCCACTTAAACACCACAAAAACCAAATCTTCCTCGCCGGTATTTTTTACACCATGACCGTCCCAGGGGGCAGCATAGAGAAGATCTCCCGCTTTAGCCTTAAAGACCTTACCTTTTACATTCCACTCCCCCGTTCCTTGCGTAACTAACAAAAACTCCTCATCTGAATGCTTATGGGGGGGATGTATTTCCTTATCTGCCTGTATCACTGCCATTCCCACTAAAGACGGCGACGTTCCCACGGTTTCATCATTAAAATATTGATAAAAAACCCAACCATCGCCTTTGTCCACCACCGCTTTGTCTTGAGGAAGCACGAAGCTTGGGGTGTTTTCGGCCCTTGCATAAGTAAAAGTGGCCGCAGTGGCGATGGCGGTTAACGCAACGAAGGTCGTCACTACTGTGTGTTTTATAGTTTCTGCAATCTTCATATTCAAGCTTCCTTAAAAGTGATTACGTGTCACAAATGCGCCAATGAGAAAGCGCTTTCCTGATACGTTATGTCAAGTACATGTTAAATACAATATGGAAAACCGTTATGGGTTAAGGAAAGTTCGCGCTTGCGATGGGGAAAGACGTATTTATCTAAGTGTGCGTAAAACAAAAAAACCCCACGATGTGGGGCTTAAATTATCATTAGAAAAGGAAGACGTTATGCTGTGGTTTCCCTCGCGGGTGAAGAAGGCTGCAAATTGATGTCATTTTGCATACCTTCTCGTTTAAGTAGCGTATTTGCGCGCAATACACTCCACACAACATACGCCAGCATTGGAATATTAAGCTGAAGTGAAGCAACATTGAAACTAGCTTCGCCATGTACCACGACATACAGAGTAAGAAGCAATAACACACTAAAGCCAGATATCAGCAGCCAAACGGGTTTAGTCATGCGCTTGAATACCACTGTTAACACTGTATTCACTGCCATCACACACCAAAACACGGCAATCAATGAACCAGAAATAAACATATCAGCTATTGCAGTAAGCGCTAAAGCACTCACACTGCCCCATACCACACTGTACCAGAGTCTACTCGCTAGCGGAGGGTGTGCTTTTTTAGATAACCAAACTTCCATACCTGATACACAAAGCATGGTGAGCATGACACCTAAAACAAAATACAGCCATTTGCTTGTCATGCCAGCAAAATCACCGAAGTGCAGTCGATACATTGCCCATACCAGTTGCTTGCCCCATTCACCAAATTCGTACCCGGCAACACCAACGAAATTCCCAGCCGTATCAAAGCGGTACCCTTCCGCGTAAATCATACGATTCGGCGCTTTAGCGTAAATTTCAATAAACTGCTCAGGCTCACCCACTTCATGTACCGTTAAAAATATTGGCGACTTTTCAGGTGCGAGTGTTTCCATTTGCGCAAACGCTTTTCCTGTTGCAGGCTTACCTTCCTGAGGTGCTAAGACAGGGTCAGGGGTGAAAATTTGGTTCACAACTGCATCTCTATCCCCGTTGTAGTTTAACGTCGCAACGGTGACTAAAATAATGCCAGCCATGCCAAAATAGGCCCCTGTGATACCGATCACTAAATGAAAAGGGGCAGCCCACAGGCCAAAACGATTGTGAAGATCAATTTGCGCTTGCTGCCCATTACCTCCACGGCGAAGTTTAAACGCATCTTTGCTCATTCGCTTGTGGGCGATGATGCCTGTTATCACCAAGGTACAAATAATTGCACCAAGCGCACTGACTAAGATCATGCCCCAACTCTGTGGCAAGTTTAAATAGAGGTGCAAATCCACCAACATTTGGGTAAATGACACACTCTCCTCTTCTAGTAAGTTACCTTCTTGGTCAGCAAAATACGCTTTGTGGTCGTTTTCTACGACCAAGCGCGGAATGTCTGAGGTAGGAAACACCACATATAAATGGTGAGATTCCTCTGGGTTTTGGGCCAAAAAGGTATCCATCGCTTTTTCAATGACCTGGGGGGACACATTGTCCATTTCTTGAATATGAGGTTGTTCCCAACGTTCAAATTCCAAGTGAAAAACCGCTACCGTGCCCGATAAGCACACCAGAAATAAGAGCACGCTTAAAAATACGCCCACCCAATTGTGTGCGTTTAATGCGTTTTGTTTTGTCGTTTTATCCATTGTCATTTGCCTAAATGGGTAATAGCAGGAGAACAGGCACACTGACCGCAGCCAGCAGTATATAACCGCCAAGTACTTTCAATTTGCTAGCCGTGGCTAAATAGTGATAAACAAATAGTCCCCAAAGTAGGGGTAGCAATACAACCCCGGTCGCCAGCTTTCCTGCAATGCTAAACGGCATAAGCGCACACAGGGCTAAGGTAATAAGAACACTGACAACCAGCAATACCACCAACGTAACCAGGTAATTGCCTATATTGTTGAATACCTGTTTTCTTGAAAAATCCAATGGTCGGGCCGACGGCCTGTTTTTCGGTTCTGGAAGTACGGTTTGATTTAGCGCGATAAACGGCCACACCAAAATGGCAGGAATACATAACGCGTAGAGTAAACCAAACTCCCAACCCTGCGCATATGACCAACAAATAGTTGAAATAAGCCATACCAACAATCCTATATACAGAAAAGCTGGGGTCTGAGACCGCCAACTTTTGTAAACTGTTGCTACAGCAGCAAGGGTTAAACCACTTGCGGCAACGGTAAGCATGATTTCTCCTTAAAATGAATAGGTAAGCGATGCGTTAATAGTACGCCTAACACCAGGGAAGCAGTCACCTCTATAAAGGCATGAAGTGAAGTATTTCTTATCAGTCAGGTTTCTGACATTCAACTGTAAATCTAGGTTATCCGTTACTGAATACGCTAACATGAGGTCTGCCAGTGTGTAGCTTGGTGTTTCATAACGAATAGTGCCATTTTCCGAAACACTTTTGCCTACGTAGCGAACGCCCGCGCCCATGCTCACCCCCGCAAATGCTTCGGGTGCATAGTTTAACCACAATGATGCGTTATTCTCAGGTTGGGCGGAAAGCGCGTAACCATTTGGATCTTCACCATCCATCACCGAGCCTGCGAACTGCGCAGACACGTCACCGAAATTTAAGCGCCCTTCAATTTCAACGCCGCTGATTTTTGTCACACCTTGTTGCTGTGCAGCTTCCACAGGCAAGCTGTTAGGATTAGGTAAGTTTGACACTTCAATATCATAATAAGCGAGGGTGATATAACCTGGTATCGCCGACATTTCATACTTGATACCCGCTTCGTACTGACGTCCCTCTTCAGGCTTTAATTGATTGCCATTAACATCAAGCCCCACCACGGTTTCGAAAGATTCAGCATAACTAATATAAGGTGATAGACCGTTATCAAATTGGTATAGCATCCCCGCCGAGTAGGAGGTTTGGCTATCTTCTTGGTCCGTTGTGCCATTATCGTTGTCGACTTTATCGTGGCGAAGCCCTAAGGTAAATCGCCAGCTATCTAACGAAATTTGATCAGATAAATAAAGGCCAGAATCAGACACGGTTTGCTCAGGAGCGTCATAATAAATGGCATCGAAAATAGCTTGTTCTGGTGCGCCAGTATAAACGGGATTAGCTAAATCTAAAATGTAGCTAAAATCGCCTGCTAATGCGCCGCCACCGGCGTAGTATGCAGAATTCGTATCGGTCTCAACGTTTTGGTACTGCACGCCCGCCAGTAATTCATGTTCTAAAAAACCTGTAGCAAAACGCTTTGTCACGCGGACATCCAACGCGTGTTGGTTAAACGTGTTGTCAGCTTGATAGAAGGTACGGGGGACGTAAGTATCAGTAGGCGCAACCGGCGCGCCAACATAGGCATTAAGATAACGTGTGCCGCCCGTGAAGGTCGCCCACGCTTGATGGTAATCCGCTTCACCGTCTCGCCATAGTGCAGTAAATGAAACCGACGTAGTGTCGTTAAATATATGCTCACCAAGCAAAGTAACCTGACTGGATTTCGTATCAAATTTATTAAAATCAGGTTCGCCAACATAGACATCCTGATCCGGTAAATACGTGCCATCAGCCAACGGTAATAAGGTACCTTCAACAGGAATAAACTGCGCGGCGGTATCACTGTTGGTGTCTTGGAACATCCCAATGACCGTGAGTGTTGTATTATCGGATGGCATATATGACACAGAAGGCATGAGCACTTGAGTATCGTCAGTAACATAGTCAACTTGCGACTCTGAGTCGCGATACAGACCGACAAAGCGGCCTACCCATTTATCGTCATCGGACAAGCTTTCGTTAATGTCTACGCCGAGTTGAGCGCGAGAAAATGAGCCATAAGACAGAGTCACTTCACTGCCCTTGCCTAGCGTGGGCGTTTTGGAAACATAGTTAACAATTCCCCCCGGTGAGCCTTGACCGTAAAGCACTGACGCGGGGCCTTTTAGTAACTCGACTTGCTCCATGGTATACACTTCTGCGCGAGTAGAGTTATAGCTTCCAAACAGCTCTTGAATAGAATCTCGATAGCGGGGAATACTTAAACCTCGAGAAGAAACCGAATCTACACGGGTAGCATAGCCATACGTCTCTCCCGTGACGCCCGCCATATAGGTTGCAGTTTGGGACAAGTTAAGTGCCCCCTTTTGCTTGAGATCCAACGCGGTTTCGATAGAAATGGTTCGAGACAATTCCATAATAGGCGTATTGGTCTTTGTGGCCCCGAAGGCGCTTCGTGTTCCAACAACGGCTACCTTTTCAATGGCTTCATCTGTTTCTTGATTTGCGTCTGTAGTCGATTGAGCATTAACATTCAATGCGATACTTGACGATATTGCGATGGATAGGGCGGTGAGTGTGATGCTATGTGTTTTCATAGTTTTAGGGTCGTTATCTGTGTGTTAGTTATGATTATTTGCAGCCCATTTAGGCACTGTACATGACGTTTGGAACAATACTAACAAACCAAAATGCAAATGATAAGACTTATCATTTGTAGTAGCAAGTTTTATCCCAATGACTCGCTAAACAAGGTTGGCTCGACACGATGAAAAAATAGGTATAAAAAAAGCAGACGCGATAACGCGTCTGCTTTTTAGTGTTGCCTGTTCAATGAAGGCGTATTTTGTTGTTATGCAGCAGCACTTTCGTCTTCAGACTCAATAACTTCGTGACTGAGTAAGTATTCAAATGCTGCAAGAGAAGCTTTTGCGCCCTCGCCCATTGAAATAACGATTTGCTTGTAGGGTACAGTTGTCACGTCACCCGCAGCAAAAATGCCTGCTTCAGAGGTTTGACACTTAGTATCTACAACAATCTCGCCATACGGTGTCATTTCCACCACATCTTTCATGAATTGGCTATTAGGCACCAACCCGATTTGGACGAATACACCTGCTAAGTCAAGAGTATGCACTTCATTAGTACTTCTATCTTGATATTCAATGGCGCCATTGAATATCAAGATAGAAGTACTAATGAAGTGCATACTCTTGACTTAGCAGGTGTATTCGTCCAAATCGGGTTGGTGCCTAATAGCCAATTCATGAAAGATGTGGTGGAAATGACACCGTATGGCGAGATTGTTGTAGATACTAAGTGTCAAACCTCTGAAGCAGGCATTTTTGCTGCGGGTGACGTGACAACTGTACCCTACAAGCAAATCGTTATTTCAATGGGCGAGGGCGCAAAAGCTTCTCTTGCAGCATTTGAATACTTACTCAGTCACGAAGTTATTGAGTCTGAAGACGAAAGTGCTGCTGCATAACAACAAAATACGCCTTCATTGAACAGGCAACACTAAAAAGCAGACGCGTTATCGCGTCTGCTTTTTTTATACCTATTTTTTCATCGTGTCGAGCCAACCTTGTTTAGCGAGTCATTGGGATAAAACTTGCTACTACAAATGATAAGTCTTATCATTTGCATTTTGGTTTGTTAGTATTGTTCCAAACGTCATGTACAGTGCCTAAATGGGCTGCAAATAATCATAACTAACACACAGATAACGACCCTAAAACTATGAAAACACATAGCATCACACTCACCGCCCTATCCATCGCAATATCGTCAAGTATCGCATTGAATGTTAATGCTCAATCGACTACAGACGCAAATCAAGAAACAGATGAAGCCATTGAAAAGGTAGCCGTTGTTGGAACACGAAGCGCCTTCGGGGCCACAAAGACCAATACGCCTATTATGGAATTGTCTCGAACCATTTCTATCGAAACCGCGTTGGATCTCAAGCAAAAGGGGGCACTTAACTTGTCCCAAACTGCAACCTATATGGCGGGCGTCACGGGAGAGACGTATGGCTATGCTACCCGTGTAGATTCGGTTTCTTCTCGAGGTTTAAGTATTCCCCGCTATCGAGATTCTATTCAAGAGCTGTTTGGAAGCTATAACTCTACTCGCGCAGAAGTGTATACCATGGAGCAAGTCGAGTTACTAAAAGGCCCCGCGTCAGTGCTTTACGGTCAAGGCTCACCGGGGGGAATTGTTAACTATGTTTCCAAAACGCCCACGCTAGGCAAGGGCAGTGAAGTGACTCTGTCTTATGGCTCATTTTCTCGCGCTCAACTCGGCGTAGACATTAACGAAAGCTTGTCCGATGACGATAAATGGGTAGGCCGCTTTGTCGGTCTGTATCGCGACTCAGAGTCGCAAGTTGACTATGTTACTGACGATACTCAAGTGCTCATGCCTTCTGTGTCATATATGCCATCCGATAATACAACACTCACGGTCATTGGGATGTTCCAAGACACCAACAGTGATACCGCCGCGCAGTTTATTCCTGTTGAAGGTACCTTATTACCGTTGGCTGATGGCACGTATTTACCGGATCAGGATGTCTATGTTGGCGAACCTGATTTTAATAAATTTGATACGAAATCCAGTCAGGTTACTTTGCTTGGTGAGCATATATTTAACGACACTACGTCGGTTTCATTTACTGCACTATGGCGAGACGGTGAAGCGGATTACCATCAAGCGTGGGCGACCTTCACGGGCGGCACACGTTATCTTAATGCCTATGTTGGCGCGCCGGTTGCGCCTACTGATACTTACGTCCCCCGTACCTTCTATCAAGCTGACAACACGTTTAACCAACACGCGTTGGATGTCCGCGTGACAAAGCGTTTTGCTACAGGTTTTTTAGAACATGAATTACTGGCGGGCGTGCAGTACCAAAACGTTGAGACCGATACGAATTCTGCATACTACGCCGGTGGCGGCGCATTAGCAGGCGATTTTAGCTACATTTTAGATTTAGCTAATCCCGTTTATACTGGCGCACCAGAACAAGCTATTTTCGATGCCATTTATTATGACGCTCCTGAGCAAACCGTGTCTGATTCTGGCCTTTATTTATCTGATCAAATTTCGTTAGATAGCTGGCGATTTACCTTAGGGCTTCGCCACGATAAAGTCGACAACGATAATGGCACAACGGACCAAGAAGATAGCCAAACCTCCTACTCGGCGGGGATGCTATACCAATTTGATAACGGTCTATCACCTTATATTAGTTATGCTGAATCTTTCGAAACCGTGGTGGGGCTTGATGTTAATGGCAATCAATTAAAGCCTGAAGAGGGACGTCAGTACGAAGCGGGTATCAAGTATGAAATGTCGGCGATACCAGGTTATATCACCCTCGCTTATTATGATATTGAAGTGTCAAACTTACCTAATCCTAACAGCTTGCCTGTGGAAGCTGCACAGCAACAAGGTGTGACAAAAATCAGCGGCGTTGAAATTGAAGGGCGCTTAAATTTCGGTGACGTGTCTGCGCAGTTCGCAGGCTCGGTGATGGATGGTGAAGATCCAAATGGTTACGCGCTTTCCGCCCAACCTGAGAATAACGCATCATTGTGGTTAAACTATGCACCCGAAGCATTTGCGGGGGTGAGCATGGGCGCGGGCGTTCGCTACGTAGGCAAAAGTGTTTCGGAAAATGGCACTATTCGTTATGAAACACCAAGCTACACACTGGCAGACCTCATGTTAGCGTATTCAGTAACGGATAACCTAGATTTACAGTTGAATGTCAGAAACCTGACTGATAAGAAATACTTCACTTCATGCCTTTATAGAGGTGACTGCTTCCCTGGTGTTAGGCGTACTATTAACGCATCGCTTACCTATTCATTTTAAGGAGAAATCATGCTTACCGTTGCCGCAAGTGGTTTAACCCTTGCTGCTGTAGCAACAGTTTACAAAAGTTGGCGGTCTCAGACCCCAGCTTTTCTGTATATAGGATTGTTGGTATGGCTTATTTCAACTATTTGTTGGTCATATGCGCAGGGTTGGGAGTTTGGTTTACTCTACGCGTTATGTATTCCTGCCATTTTGGTGTGGCCGTTTATCGCGCTAAATCAAACCGTACTTCCAGAACCGAAAAACAGGCCGTCGGCCCGACCATTGGATTTTTCAAGAAAACAGGTATTCAACAATATAGGCAATTACCTGGTTACGTTGGTGGTATTGCTGGTTGTCAGTGTTCTTATTACCTTAGCCCTGTGTGCGCTTATGCCGTTTAGCATTGCAGGAAAGCTGGCGACCGGGGTTGTATTGCTACCCCTACTTTGGGGACTATTTGTTTATCACTATTTAGCCACGGCTAGCAAATTGAAAGTACTTGGCGGTTATATACTGCTGGCTGCGGTCAGTGTGCCTGTTCTCCTGCTATTACCCATTTAGGCAAATGACAATGGATAAAACGACAAAACAAAACGCATTAAACGCACACAATTGGGTGGGCGTATTTTTAAGCGTGCTCTTATTTCTGGTGTGCTTATCGGGCACGGTAGCGGTTTTTCACTTGGAATTTGAACGTTGGGAACAACCTCATATTCAAGAAATGGACAATGTGTCCCCCCAGGTCATTGAAAAAGCGATGGATACCTTTTTGGCCCAAAACCCAGAGGAATCTCACCATTTATATGTGGTGTTTCCTACCTCAGACATTCCGCGCTTGGTCGTAGAAAACGACCACAAAGCGTATTTTGCTGACCAAGAAGGTAACTTACTAGAAGAGGAGAGTGTGTCATTTACCCAAATGTTGGTGGATTTGCACCTCTATTTAAACTTGCCACAGAGTTGGGGCATGATCTTAGTCAGTGCGCTTGGTGCAATTATTTGTACCTTGGTGATAACAGGCATCATCGCCCACAAGCGAATGAGCAAAGATGCGTTTAAACTTCGCCGTGGAGGTAATGGGCAGCAAGCGCAAATTGATCTTCACAATCGTTTTGGCCTGTGGGCTGCCCCTTTTCATTTAGTGATCGGTATCACAGGGGCCTATTTTGGCATGGCTGGCATTATTTTAGTCACCGTTGCGACGTTAAACTACAACGGGGATAGAGATGCAGTTGTGAACCAAATTTTCACCCCTGACCCTGTCTTAGCACCTCAGGAAGGTAAGCCTGCAACAGGAAAAGCGTTTGCGCAAATGGAAACACTCGCACCTGAAAAGTCGCCAATATTTTTAACGGTACATGAAGTGGGTGAGCCTGAGCAGTTTATTGAAATTTACGCTAAAGCGCCGAATCGTATGATTTACGCGGAAGGGTACCGCTTTGATACGGCTGGGAATTTCGTTGGTGTTGCCGGGTACGAATTTGGTGAATGGGGCAAGCAACTGGTATGGGCAATGTATCGACTGCACTTCGGTGATTTTGCTGGCATGACAAGCAAATGGCTGTATTTTGTTTTAGGTGTCATGCTCACCATGCTTTGTGTATCAGGTATGGAAGTTTGGTTATCTAAAAAAGCACACCCTCCGCTAGCGAGTAGACTCTGGTACAGTGTGGTATGGGGCAGTGTGAGTGCTTTAGCGCTTACTGCAATAGCTGATATGTTTATTTCTGGTTCATTGATTGCCGTGTTTTGGTGTGTGATGGCAGTGAATACAGTGTTAACAGTGGTATTCAAGCGCATGACTAAACCCGTTTGGCTGCTGATATCTGGCTTTAGTGTGTTATTGCTTCTTACTCTGTATGTCGTGGTACATGGCGAAGCTAGTTTCAATGTTGCTTCACTTCAGCTTAATATTCCAATGCTGGCGTATGTTGTGTGGAGTGTATTGCGCGCAAATACGCTACTTAAACGAGAAGGTATGCAAAATGACATCAATTTGCAGCCTTCTTCACCCGCGAGGGAAACCACAGCATAACGTCTTCCTTTTCTAATGATAATTTAAGCCCCACATCGTGGGGTTTTTTTGTTTTACGCACACTTAGATAAATACGTCTTTCCCCATCGCAAGCGCGAACTTTCCTTAACCCATAACGGTTTTCCATATTGTATTTAACATGTACTTGACATAACGTATCAGGAAAGCGCTTTCTCATTGGCGCATTTGTGACACGTAATCACTTTTAAGGAAGCTTGAATATGAAGATTGCAGAAACTATAAAACACACAGTAGTGACGACCTTCGTTGCGTTAACCGCCATCGCCACTGCGGCCACTTTTACTTATGCAAGGGCCGAAAACACCCCAAGCTTCGTGCTTCCTCAAGACAAAGCGGTGGTGGACAAAGGCGATGGTTGGGTTTTTTATCAATATTTTAATGATGAAACCGTGGGAACGTCGCCGTCTTTAGTGGGAATGGCAGTGATACAGGCAGATAAGGAAATACATCCCCCCCATAAGCATTCAGATGAGGAGTTTTTGTTAGTTACGCAAGGAACGGGGGAGTGGAATGTAAAAGGTAAGGTCTTTAAGGCTAAAGCGGGAGATCTTCTCTATGCTGCCCCCTGGGACGGTCATGGTGTAAAAAATACCGGCGAGGAAGATTTGGTTTTTGTGGTGTTTAAGTGGCAGAGCAAAGGCGTTCCTGTTATGAATAAACCAGAAGGGGAAGAGGCAAACTAAAATATTGTTACAAATATTTACGAGCATGGATGTTCGTGAATAAGTATGGCAGTATGAATTTGCAACAATAATTAAGAATAAAGCAAAACAGCTTTAAGATATACAAAGGAAAGATTGTGAAGTTATCTAAAGTATCTACATTATCGAGGGGTAACCGTTCACCAAGGCCCTATTGACAGGCAGCTTTGAAGTCGTCGAGCAGAGGATAGGACGTTTTGTTCAGCGTCGCTTCGAGAATGGCGCGGAGCCAATTCAGTGGATTCAGCTTTTGT
>Ga0105229_100524_pt1 | contig 12193 bp, 10 predicted proteins | sample Virmet3747_4435_FD_89711 | JGI IMG/M metagenome (GOLD analysis project Ga0105229, IMG submission 89711) | Marine viral communities from the Southern Atlantic ocean transect to study dissolved organic matter and carbon cycling - metaG 3747_4435 | ecosystem: Environmental > Aquatic > Marine >... | reverse complement strand
TTTCTTTGCAACCACCGGGAGCAAAGCAAGATTGTGGCCACAGCCACACATCTTGCCCTGCTTCCCAGAAATCAGTTTAATGCGTTTTCATCAACCAGGCATTAAGGTCTTTTTCAGCTTTATAGAAACTGGATTTATCAATACACGTAGCTTTAGTATTCAGAAAGAATGAGGTTGTTTTTCTTCCGGCTTTATCCTGATCGAGATACAATTCAACAGTCGTGTAGGTGTCCAAATAGAGAAGCGCTTTTTCAGCAAAAGCAATAGAGTTTAAAATCAGAAAATCAGCTTCCCTTTTTATGTTTGGAAAAAGTGTAACAAGCGATAACAGATCAAACATTCCTTCTATGACAATTAGTTTTTGAGATCCATTAGTGATCCACCATAAATCTTTTGGGGAGCTTGATGCTTTAAAATATTTGTTTCTAAGTTCCCATCCTCCGGAATTGTTTTTCAGGCCAATTGAAAAACCATACTTCTCTTTAATGATATAATGCACTTCTTTGCAAAATTCCTGTGCTACAACCGGATTAATTTTTCGACTTTTCAGATAGGCTAATAATGCCGGATGTTGAATTGGTTTTACCTTTCTGATTACAATTCCAGATTCGTTTACTTTCAATAGTTGTGCTTTTGGAAGCGCATAGTTTCCGGTATTGACTAGAGCTAAAATTGCTAAAGCTTCACGTACAGCTATATTCTGAAGAATACAGATGAGATCGATGCAGTTACCGCCTTTACCCAGTCCGTGATCGTACCAGCAGTTTAAAGATTTAGAGACTTTAAAGGAGGCTTGGGTTTCTGACCGCAGGGGACTCAGAAACCAAGCTTCCTTTTCCGTATTGCGAGTGGGAAGGTGCCCTAAAAATTCCAGCGCCTTAACGATGGGTATTTTTCGGGCTTGTTCACACGATAATTTTTCTTTTTTCATCTGCACTCTATTTTTAGAAATAAAATGATGATTTGATGACAAATCCTCTTAGATCTTGTAAACATTGGCTTTACCGTGTCATCAAAAATTCATCGTTTCATCATTTTTGATTTTTTAAGCTTAGTTTTTGTCATCATTTATTTTTTTGATGACAGTTTGATGATAAAATGATGACAGCTTCAGCCCTTTTAAACAGTGGGCTCATCTTCATCTGTCATCGTCTCATCAAAATTTTGGATCAGAAATTCCTTTTTTACGGTAAAGTAGCGGCCTTTAGCCTCAATTAGAGTGATAGTACCTTCAGACCAAATCACAAATTTTCGATACTGATTGGAGTTGGGTTGATTGGTAAGTTTCCAGTCCACTTTTAATAATCTGCGCAGCTGAGTAAGATCTGTCTTTACTCGAGTTTTGTTTAAGGCATTCAAAGCATCCAGCGGACAAAAATCCACTTCCTCCAAATCAAATTTTTCAATAACTCCCATAAGGATACTGGCCAACTCTTTTTCTACGCGGTTCCTATTATTTTTTACAAGCTTGGTAAGCGCGGCGGTTTTTATCTGTCCTGGAGTAAACCACATACGCGTCTGATGTGGTGTGCTTAGTGTGCGATTGGATAAGAAGTAAAGAAATGCCGGAATCTCCGCGATCAGGTATTCCAAAAAGTTTGTGCTTTCTTTTTTAATAGAAGGCACCTTCAACACCCAAAAACGAGTTTCATTGGCATCGATCTTAATAAAGTTATCCTCGTTGTTACTGCAGAGGATAAACTTGCCGAAGAATTCCACTTCGCGTTTATCTTTTCCTTTAGCCTCCAGCTTGTTGATATTGGTGGTGCTAAGGTATTTGATGCGTTCGGTAAGCTCCTCTTTATTGAAGAGTACTTCATCAATACAGATCAGGAGTTTATTGGCCCAATCAGAATTAAACTGACTGCTAAAACTATCATTGGTCAGGTAGGTCAGGTTGTTCTCAAAAATGGATTTAAGCCATTTCAGAAAGGTACTTTTTCCGGTGGAACGTTCTTTAGATACCAGGCAAAGAATCGGTAGAACCTGAACAGGTTTAGTGTAGAGCAGTTGCAGATAATCCAATCCCAATGCTAATTGCTTGCCAAAGATGTGCTCAAGAAAATCAATAGTGGTTTCACAAGAACCTTCAAGAGGTTCTTTGCTTAGTGGGGAATAGATATTGTAAAAGCCTTTGTATTCCTGTTTAAAGCTGATATGATTTGGAATACACGTAAATCCATCATATTTGGGAATTTTAGTCAAATAGGCTTTACCGTGATCTTGTTTGATGGTCTCTATATTCCAGTGTACAAGAAACTCATTGAAATGACCGGCAATAGTAGGAGCAGCCACCAACTTGTAATACGTGGTACCCACCCTTTTATAAGGTATAGCTTTCATAATGAATAGTATTAATAATGAAAAGAACCCCTGATCCTTTTAGAATTAGGGGTTTAGAGTAGCATCACCGTTTTTTCAAGGTGTATTCAAGGGCTTCCTGCTCAATCTGCGAATGGGATTTACGCTGATTTTCTAAAAGCCAGTTGTTGAGCAGATCGATATCAAAGTAAATAAGTTTACCGCCTGGCTTGCTGTGTGGGATAGCTCCGGTGGAGGTTAGTTTGTAAAGGTAACTTCGTGACATACCTGTATAGTCACAGGCTTCATCGAGATTGAGTACTTTTTTCTGGCTAAGTAACAGTGATTCAATGCGTGCTAGCCGTTCGTCTAAATTAATGGTGTTCATCATATTCGATTTTAAGGTGAATAGTGAACAAAGCGCTTTGTTTATTTATGTTTGAATTCTACAATTAAAAGTACAGTCAGGATTAATTAGTATGAAGTTTCTTAGGCTGTTTTTATTCACAAAACAACTAAAAACAATTGTGTAAGTGGTTTGTTTTCAGATGAAATCAAATGATTGCATTAAAAATTTTAGACTGTGAAGCGAATACCAAATCTCAACAAAAAATATTTAAGCTAACTCAGATTTTGAGAGTTATCAACAGATTAAATTTTAGATTTCCAATTTTGGAATCAAATAAGCTGCTTCCTTCTTCTTGGTGTCTACAATTTTAGCGTAGATCTGAGTCGTGCGAATTTCTTTGTGTCCAAGAATTTTGGAAACGGTATAGATGTCTGCTCCGTGCTCCAGTAACAGAACTGCGTGGGTATGTCTGGCACTATGAAAGGTAATGTGCTTGGTTATTCCGGCACGCATACACCAGCGCAGTATTTCTGCATTAAAATGAGCACCGTATTTTAATCCTTGAAAGACACGTGCATTTTCTTGCTTTCGATCTCCTAGAATGGAACGAGCTTGATCCGATAAATATTGGTATTCCTGAGCAGCTGTTTTCTTCTGCTTAAACACGAGCCGGGAACCTTCTTCTTCGTCACGTACTTCAGACCAAGTGAGTTTATTGATATCACTCCAGCGTAATCCGGTAAGGCAACTAAATAAGAAAGCATTTTTAAGCATTTCATGCTTACATTCAGCTTTAGCTAAGTTTTGCAATTCTTCATACGTGAGATATTCACGCGTCGTTTCACCCATGGCAAAACCTTTCACGGCAGTGGCATAATTTCTACTGGTATAACCATCCTCAAAAGCTTGGCGTAAAGCAGCTTTAAATTTATTGAAATATGTATATTTTGAATTCTGAGATAAAAGAGTGCCGGATTTAGTCTTTGCTTTTTTATTGAGGTACTTCTTAAATCCTACTACAAAATTTTCATCTATATCTTCAAAAGTAGTATTCTTAGTTTTGCAATAACTTTCGATGTGATTTTGAGCAGCATCCCAGTTATCGTAATTACCCTTGGATTCATAGCGCTCTTCTTTTAACTTATCATAGTAAGAGAGAAAATTCAATTTATCCTTGGAGCGATCCTTTATGCTATACTTACCTTGAGCATATTCGGCGCGACGAATCGAAAGAATTTGTTCAGCTCTTAACTGAGTTTCTTCATTGGCCTTCTTGTCAGATGCGTTTTTAGGGTTGATAATGAGATATTGTTTGAGATATTCAAATTCCCTCAAGTGTTTTGTCTTTCCTTTTTCATCTAAGGTGTGGCCTCTATAATATTCTATGTACAGGCTGTACTTCCCGGAATTGAGTTTCTTTTTTTTCAAATGTATTTTCATAACTCAATAGTATTAGGAGTTAATAGATAAGAAAGCAAAACCGCGATTTGATTATAAGTGATCTCAAATGTAAATGAATTACATAGGAATTACTTGTTCTAAAGAGCGTCTGTTTATTCTTATAAGTCGTTCCGATAAATTGACTGCTTTAATAGTACCGTTATCAATAAGACGGTATACCGTTCTTGTAGAACAGCCAATAATTTGGGATACATCTTGAACTGTAAGGAAGTCCTTAGAATTTATGACATCAAGACGCTTTGAATGATTTTGATTGTTCTTTACCTGTGATGCTTCATTAATTCTCTGCTTCTTTTTACGTGCTTTATAATCTCTGCTATTGCATTTATGGGAACAGTATCTAGTAGTGAGGGTCTTTGCAATAAACTCATTGCCACAATATTCACAAATGCTTTTCAGCCTGATATTACTACTCATTTATCTTGTGTATTTCATCAAAACATGGCTAAGTTAATAAAATTAAGAGGAAATAGGGTGAAACAAGATGAAATAAGACTACTTAAGTGTATATAAGATGATTTAAGACGAAATAGTCGCCATAATTTCGCCAAATTTGAACCGACATTAATTTGCAATATGATATGAAAATAAACACTTAAATTATTGATTATTAGTATTTTATATTCAAAGTATCTATCTTAAATAATATAGATCTGATTATCTAGAAATCAAAATTTACTATAGAAAAGGCGAAATTATTTACTCTAGACTTAGCGAGGTGTAAATTTTTACACCTCAGTAGGTTTATGAGCTCCACGAGGTGTAAACGAGGTGTAAATTTTAAGCAAAAAACATCAAAAAATTAGAAAATTAATTTCAGAAAATTGTAAAATTAATTATTTAACTATTTGTAAATCAATGTCATTTGATGGTAAATGATGTTGAATAAAATTAGCGGCTATTTACCAATACAAAAATTAGCAAAAATATTTCCGAGCAATTCATCATTAGTGACCTGCCCGGTGATCTCTCCAAAATGGTAAAGCGCTTCGCGAATGTCTATTGCAAGCAGATCGCCGCTCAGGCCGGCATCAATACCCATCTGTACTTTTTCAATCTCTTCTAAAGCTTTGAGTAGGGCGTCGTAATGACGGGAGTTGGTTACTAGAGTTTCATTATTGCGAAGGGCTCCGGTATTCACAAACTGAAGCAACTGCTCCTTAAGTGCTTCAATACCAGTTCGGGTTTTAGCAGAAATAAGCAGTACCGCCGATTTGTTACCTTCTGAGACCAGTTTGGCAAGTTGGTCGTTGATTAATTCTTGTTCAGCTTCCGTGAGGTGATCGATCTTGTTGGCTACCAGGACCAATGGCTTGTCTGGGAAGCGATTTCTGATCTTTTGTATTTCCACCGTAAATAATTCGGCTTGATCTTTAAACTTCTCCGAATTGATGAGGTAAAGTACGACTTGTGCTTGTGCGATCTTTTCAAAGGTTTTTTTAATCCCTAAACCTTCAATAACATCTGCTGTTTCGCGGATTCCCGCCGTATCTATAAATCGGAAACCAATACCACCTATTGAAATTTCATCTTCGATAGTATCTCTTGTAGTACCGGCGATATCACTAACAATAGCGCGCTCTTCATTGAGCAAAGCGTTCAATAAGGTTGACTTACCCACATTCGGTTCGCCCACAATAGCTACAGGAATTCCGTTTTTGATCACATTTCCGGTTGCAAAAGAGTCGATAAGTCGTTTAAGAACGCGTGTAATTTTTGATATTAATTGCTGAAATTCTTCACGGTTGGCGAATTCTACATCTTCTTCAGCAAAGTCAAGTTCGAGCTCGATAAGCGAAGCAAAATTGAGTAATTCTTGACGCAGCTGAGCAATTTCGTTTGAGAAACCGCCGCGCATTTGCTGCATAGCGATCTGATGCGCCCCAGCGTTATCACTGGCGATGAGATCTGCTACAGCTTCCGCCTGACTCAAATCCATTTTCCCGTTGATGAACGCACGTAGGGTAAATTCGCCGGCTTTTGCTGCCCGGCAGCCATTTCTAAATAAAAGCTGAAGAATTTCTTGCTGAATGTAAGAACTACCGTGACACGAAATCTCAACCGTGGGTTCACCGGTATAGGAGCGTTTCCCTTTAAAAATAGAAACTAAAACTTCGTCAATAATCCGGGAACCATCAATAATGTTGCCCAGATGAAGCGTGTGCGAATCTTGCTCGATCAGCTTTTTTTTGCTTTTCGCTTGAAAAAGATCAGAAACGATCGAAAGCGCCTGAGTTCCTGAAACCCGAATTACAGCAATTGCTCCTGCACCTGGCGCAGTCGCTAATGCAGCTATAGTGTCTTGAATTTGCATGCTGCAAAATTACAAAATAAGCAGCTCGCAACAGCCCATAAAAAATCCCCGATACACTAAAGTATCGAGGATTTTCAACTAACTAACCAACCAAAAAAATCAAACTATGTCCCACATTCGTGGGGTTTATCATTATGACCTACGACTACGCGTGCTGTAAACCGTTTGCGAGCGTACATCTTGTACTTTATATGCTTTACTGATTGTTCCCGTTTGCTTATAAATACGCCCGCTTCTATCATAGTGCATTTTTAAATTTCCTATTTTATCTAGGCGTCCTTTTTTATAAGTAAGCGCTATATCGCCTATCTTTTCAACACTCCCATTACGATGGTAATCAATGTTCAAATTACCTATTTGTGCTACTTGACCGTTACGGTTGTATTGAATATATCCTTTACGATACGCTTGATTTGAACCATAAATCGAATTGGGATTGTAATTGTAATAAATCTGGTTTACCCGTCTACCATTCAAGCTTATCGACGCCGGTGGAAGATTAAAATCTAATGTTCCGTCAGGATAAACTAAAAATTCAACACCTCGTTCTATAAAAACTACAGGTTCCAGATGCATTTTGCTTGCAGTATTTGCTGTAAGCGTTTGCTCTTCTATACGTTCGTTTGCCTGTGCAGAAATTCCGATTACGAAGCTGACTGCCAAAAAGAGTAAGGTGCGTTTCATAATTTTTAGTTTTTGAGATAACACGCGTTGCGCTGTCTCGGTTCTGATAAGTTTAAACCAAACTGCGTGCCAAAAATTATAATTAAGTATTTGTGATAGTACTTTGGAAAAGTTTGACGGAATTTAAGTTTTTGGAATTCAATGTTTTAAAATAAAAAAAAGAGATGTGAATTTTTCACACCTCTTAACTGTTTTTCTACTTTGTGGGCACTACAGAGGGTTTACTACTCCGTCCCGAAAGTCATCGAGATGCCTAAACATTGAAAATTGGTTTCCAAATAATGCTTCATAGAATTGCCTTGCCGGGAGATAGACTTGCCTATGGGAGGTTATTTCCCATTAAAGTTTGTCTTTAAGATAAGGAGCAGTATATGATTTTTTATTTTTCGCAACCTCTTCCGGGGTTCCTGAAGCGATAAGATATCCGCCGTTTTCGCCACCTTCAAGACCCAAGTCGATTACGTGATCTGCACATTTGATCAGGTCTAAATTATGTTCAACAACAAGAATAGAATGTCCTTTTTTGATCAATGCCTGAAAGGAAGTAAGTAATTTCTGAATATCATGAAAGTGCAAACCTGTAGTAGGTTCGTCAAAAATAAATAGATTCTTTTCTTTAGAAGTACCTTTGACTAAAAAGGAAGCGAGCTTTATACGCTGCGCCTCGCCTCCGGAAAGGGTAGAAGAACTCTGCCCAAGCGTGACGTAGCCTAAGCCCACATCTTGCAAGGGTTTAAGCTTACGGGTGATTTTATCTTGCTTGTTTTCTTTAAAAAAGGCAATAGCATCATCGATGGTCATATTGAGTATGTCATCAATGTTTTTGTTTTCAAACGTAACCTCAAGCACCTCTTTTTTAAAACGTTTCCCTTTACACACTTCGCATTCTAGATGCACATCTGCCATAAACTGCATCTCAATGGTGACTTCGCCTTCGCCTTTACAATTTTCACAACGCCCCCCATCAACATTAAAGGAGAAATGTTTGGTTTGAAAATTTCTGATCTTACTCAATTTCTGACCAGCAAAAAGCGAACGAATATCATCATAGGCTTTGATGTAGGTCACAGGATTGGAACGTGAAGAACGACCAATAGGATTTTGATCTACAAACTCAATATGATTGATATTATCAAACTTCCCCTCAATCCCGGTCATTTGGCCCACTTTCTCACCATAACCGCCGGTTTCTTTAAGTAGGGCGGGGTAGAGCAGTTTTTTTACCAGCGTACTTTTACCACTTCCGGAAACTCCGGTTACTGCGACAAACATTCCTAATGGGAAACGTACATCTATATTTTTCAGGTTGTTTTCTCGTGCGCCTTTGACCTCCACATAATATTTAGATTCCCGGCGTTTTTCAGGGACTTTAATTTCAAGATCACCATTGAGATATTTTGCGGTAAGCGATTCGCTTTTTAGAATCTCATCATACGTGCCCACAGCAACAACATCACCGCCGAAGGTTCCGGCTTCCGGACCAATATCGATGATCTCATCTGCTGCTTTCATAATGTCTTCATCATGTTCTACAACGATCACCGTATTTCCTAAATCTCTAAGATTCTTAAGCACTTCTATAAGACGTTCGGTATCTTTTGGATGTAGGCCAATGCTGGGCTCGTCTAGTATATACATAGATCCCACAAGGCTGCTTCCCAATGAAGTCGCAAGATTGATTCGTTGAGATTCTCCTCCAGAAAGAGTATTGGATTTTCGGTTTAGCGTAAGGTAATTTAAGCCTACTTTAGACAGAAATTCTAATCGACTTTCAATTTCGGTGAGCAGACGCTTTGCGATTTTGCTATCGTGTTCACTCAGTTGAAGGTTCTTAAAAAAGTCAGCCACTTTATTAAGCGGAAGCCCTACAAGGTCTGTGATTGTGGTTCCACCAATTTTGACATAATTCGCTTCTTTACGCAGACGTTTGCCACCACAGGTTTTACAACGCGTTTTTCCGCGGTAGCGTGACAACATCACCCGATTTTGAATTTTATATGCTTTTGATTCCAAAAATTCAAAAAATTGGTGAATACCTTCAAAATACTGATTTCCATTCCATAACAACTCTTTTTGCGCGTCGCTGAGCTCAAAATAAGGTTTGTGAATAGGGAAATCAAATTTATAAGCGTTGTTTACCAGCTGATCGCGGTAGTAACTCATACTATCACCACGCCAAGGAAATACAGCATTTTCATAAACTGAAAGTGCGGTGTTTGGAACGACCAAGTCTTCATCTATACCAATCACATCACCGTAACCTTCACACGTAGGACAAGCGCCATAAGGATTGTTAAAACTGAACAAATGCACATTAGGCTCTAAAAAGCTCATGCCGTCCAATTCAAAACTATTGCTAAAGTGACGTTGCTTGCCGGTATCAAGATCTTCAATAAAAGCTTCTCCTTTACCTTCATAAAAAGCCGTTTGCACGGCATCAGCTAAGCGATTGTAAAAGTCTTCATCATCTTTTTTGATGATTCGGTCTACCACTAGAAAGAGTTTGTCTGTCTTTTTGATACTTCCGGCTTCATCAATACGTACGACGGTGTCATTTACTTTAATCCGTGCGTAACCTTGCTGCTGAAGGATATTAAGTTTTTCTTCAATTTTGCGTCCTTCTTCAACCAGAAAGGGAGCAAGTAATAAAAGTTTGCTACGCTCATCAAACTGCTTTACATAATCTACAACATCGGTCACGGTATCCTTCTTAACCTCATCACCAGAGATAGGAGAGTAGGTCTTCCCAATTCGGGCAAAAAGCAATTTGAGGTAATCGTAAATTTCAGTAGACGTTCCTACGGTTGAGCGCGGATTAGTACTGTTTACCTTTTGCTCGATAGCGATCGCGGGTGCAATACCTTTAATATAGTCAACTTTTGGTTTATTGAGTCGACCTAAAAACTGCCGTGCGTACGACGACAGGCTTTCTACATATCTGCGCTGACCTTCGGCATAAAGCGTGTCAAAAGCAAGGCTTGATTTTCCAGATCCAGACAAACCGGTTATCACAACCAGCTTGTTACGCGGAATAATAGTATTTATATTTTTTAGGTTATGAAGCTTGGCCCCCTTGATGATAATATTCTCTTTAGGGTTAGCTTTTGAAACATCAACAATCATAGCAATTTGTATAGGTATGCAAAGATAATTTATAGGATTGATACGCGCTCAAAGATTTGGCCAACGTCCTGTTAATGTTAAAATTGTACAGGACGTGTTGTTTATTTGGAATGAAAGTTGTTATATTTGGTTTGTATTAACATTAACAGAACGCCTATACCTTAAAATTACTTTTTAAAATTTTTACCGGCCCTAAGGCCAACTTTAACCTACAAAAGTAATTTTATGGAAGAAATGTTAACTACAGACGCGACTCTGGTGAGCAGCTATATTAAAGGCGACGAGTCGGCACTTTCTATATTAATTTCGAGACATCAGCAACGAGTATACAGTTTTATTTATTCAAAGGTTTATGACCGTGATGTAACCGAAGATATTTTTCAAGACACCTTTATCAAAGTCATACGCACGCTAAAACGCGGTGGCTATAATGAAGAGGGTAAATTTTTACCCTGGGTAATGCGTATTTCGCATAACTTGGTTATTGACCATTTTAGAAAGAATAAGCGAATGCCGAAATTTGATAACACGGGCGACTTCAATATTTTTTCTGTTTTAGGAGATCCAGATCTAAATGCTGAAAAAAGAATTATTAAAGATCAGGTGGAAGAAGATGTGCGTAAGCTTATTGACGAACTTCCTGAAGATCAGCGCGATGTTTTGGTGATGCGCATCTATAAAGATATGAGTTTTAAAGAGATAGCAGAGCGCACTGATGTGAGCATCAATACCGCTCTAGGTCGTATGCGTTATGCACTGATCAACCTGCGGAAAGTGATTGAGAAAAACAATATAGTTTTAACAAATTAAGATAGACTAAATCCAGAAAGTGTGCGTTATATAGGGACTATTAACCAAACGTCATTTAATGGAAAACATTTACTCAAAAAAAGCGTGCGCGCTTGACAACAATTTAAAACCGACTCAAGAGACGGTTGACCGCATTTTAAATTATTCTAAGGCTTTAAGTGTTATGAATACCAAATTTGGGAAGTTTGAGAATCTTCTCAATTAACCAAAAAAAAGACCCGCAACTTGCGGGTCTTTTTTTTGGTTAATTGTTTCATTCTTTTACCAACGCGTAAGGATTTCTTTTACCTCTGGAGTTTCCGCTCTCAATTCAAATTGTGTTCGAAGACTATTTTCTAGTGATGCAAATCTTTCAGTTTTTTCTTGAATTTGTATTTGTTTGAAAGAATCTGAGAAAGCTTGAATACTTAATTTACCTACTCTCAAATTCTGAAAAACATTGGAGATGAACGCATTCATTTCTGCTTCTCCGATTTCGTTTTCCAAAATTTTAAACTGCTCAGGAGATATAAGCAGCGCGCTAAGTTCGCGTCTCTCTGAAGCCAGACCGGAATTAGAAGTGTTTCCTTCTAAGAAGGAGTTTAGGTTATTGTATTGATCAACGCTGTATTTTTTCAGATAGCGCAGTTTTACATATTTCGCTAAAGATTGAAGAAGCATACGGTCTAACTGACTTTCCGGTTTAAAGGCACTTGCCATATAAAAGTAGGCGTCACCCTCTTCAATGGCATCGTCTATTTTTTTAACGTCAACTTGCGCTCCTGTGTTGATGATCGTATTGTATGTAGATTCATTACCATACACCGGCGAACTTACTTGCGCATAGACTACTTTGTCATTAGGTGCTACTTGAGTTAATTCTTCTAGAAATCCGCGTGTTTTAGCAAACTTAGCCTCAAGTGCGGGGATGGCTTCTTGAGGAACGTTGATGTAATTAGCATATTTTCCGGTTTGGTATTCAAGATTACCGGCCAATAAAACTAAATCTCCTTCTGCCTGGGCATTTGTAAATTTAGACCCACTGGGCTGCGGTTGCCCTTTACCTATATAAATTTTATCACAATCTTCGCAATTAGCGGTAATACTATAGGTGTAATTAAAAGGATCCATATAATCTGAGATATTACTCGATTTATTGACAATCTCAGGAT
>Ga0105229_100506_pt1 | contig 12540 bp, 10 predicted proteins | sample Virmet3747_4435_FD_89711 | JGI IMG/M metagenome (GOLD analysis project Ga0105229, IMG submission 89711) | Marine viral communities from the Southern Atlantic ocean transect to study dissolved organic matter and carbon cycling - metaG 3747_4435 | ecosystem: Environmental > Aquatic > Marine >... | reverse complement strand
CTTTTCCAGCATACTTGGTGGATAAGCATGGGTAATATCACCCTTCTCATCGGCAATTAGAAAAGTGAGAAACTCGGGATTATGTGAAGCTAATACCGCTAGGTTAGTCGTGGCCGCATTATCAAAATTTACCGCACCACCATCACCAGAGAGTAATTGCGCAGCGCTGGTTACCGCGTTTTGATGCTGACGAATAAAATTCGAAAGTTGGAACTCCAACACATCAACACGCTGCGCCATGTAACTGTGAATTTGTCGTTCTTGCTGGTGCTGAAATAAGGTTACTGACAGATAGATCACTGCCATAGATGCTACAAAGAAACACCCAGAAAAAAAGTAGCCAAAAAGAAAGTGAAGAGTAACCCGTTCTGATTTATTTGAAGTTTGGCGTCTGAGACCATGTATCGCCAAGTATGCAAAGTGGCCCGTGATTAAACCAAATACTCCACTCACCCAAGTCACTAAGACTCCAGAGAACAACATATTGATGTTGTCGCCGTTGTAGAGCGAATGCTCTAAAAGCAAAATAGGTAAAAAAACGACCGACCAGAACCCGGCCCCTACCCTTATCACTTGCTTTAAGGACTTATTGTAACCGAATAAGCTAAGCACTATTGGCAACAGCGTTAGGCTTTCCTTACCTACAATGCTGCCGTGATTAAGCCAGAGAGGAACACTAATAATCAGTGCCAAAGGTACCGAGATAAATGGAGAAAATCGGAGTGAAGAATAAACCGCAACACCTACCCCGAAAATCGCTATACCTGTACTGTCAAAAGGTGCTTGAAGCGCGTTGAGGCCAACACCCAGCAAGCACGCTATAACGACTTGAAATGCCAGAGACCATGAGAAGGAAAACGAAAGACTATCTAATTTCAACGCATGTCTCCGGCGGCTTCACTTAGTGTTGAGCCATATAGTCAAGCGTGAAGTTTGTCAGTAGTTTTACGCCTAACTTCATACCTTCATCATCAACATAAAATTCAGGGGTGTGATGTGCTGGACTCGCTTCTTCAGACACATCTAATGGTTTACCTCCTACCCACACATATAAACCCGGTACTTGCTCTTGGAAGAATGAAAAGTCTTCCGCGCCTGTCACCGGCTTAGAAAGCAGCGTATTTTCCACCCCTGCTGTACGCTGCATGGTGGGCAGCATGGCCTTTGTAAGCGCCGGGTCGTTATAGGTAATCGGGTAAGAGTAATCTAAAGGTAACGTAAGCTCAGCTTCCGCTCCCATGCTTTCAGCGATAGCGTTTACTTTGCGGGGCAGCGACTCATATATATGCTCGCGGGCCGCTTTGTTGAGCGTGCGGATAGTCCCTACCATTTCCACTTCATTTGGAATGATATTAGAGCGGTTACCACCGTGAATAGAACCAATAGATACCACCGCGGCGTCATCAATTAGTTTTAATTCGCGACTAACTATGGTTTGAATAGACATGATCATTTGCGCAGCGGTTACGACAGGATCTACGCTTTTCCATGGATAAGCACCATGCGCCTGTTTACCATGAATAACAATTTTAAACGGGTCTACAGCAGCCATAGTACCACCCGCGTTATAGCGTACTTTACCCACATCGGTATTGGCGTTAATGTGAAGGCCGAAAATGGCATCAACATCAGGGTTCTTTAATACCCCTTCCGCTACCATCACTTCAGCACCGCCTTTTTCACCAGCTGGCGCACCTTCTTCAGCAGGCTGGAAAATGAATTTCACTTTGCCTTTTAGCTCACCTTTAATACCGGTAAGGATTTTCGCCGCCCCCATTAGCATAGCCATATGCGTATCGTGACCACAGGCATGCATTACAGGTACTTCTTTGCCGTTATACTCACCCATTTGCTGTGAGCGGTAGGCTAAATCATTTTGCTCTTTAACTGGAAGCCCATCCATATCAGCACGTAACGCTACCACGGGCCCAGGATTACCAGAATCCAAGATAGCCACTACACCGGTTTTGGCAACACCAGTTTGCACGTCTAACCCCAAGCTAGTGAGATAGTCCGCAACATACTCAGCAGTTTTGAACTCTCGGTTAGACAGTTCAGGAAACTCATGGAAATGATGACGCCATTTAATTACGTCGGGTTCGACGTCATTCGCGAGCTTATCGACATTGATTTGAGCAGCACATGCAGCAGATACAGAGACAAGGCCTGAAAATGCAAACGATAGTAACTTCCGGTACATAACAAATATTTCCTTTGATGTTTTTTAGTTAGAGTAAATCATCTCGAGGAAGAACACACCACCGTACTAGCGAATGCGAGAATAAATTAATGGGTTAATACGCTCAGAAAGTACCCCATTAATCAGCCTGTGGATATTAGACGGAAGTATAAGAGCCTCATATAACAAACAGAAGAAACGAAAAAGGCGCCAACAGGCGCCTTTTCAATGTATATCAATTTATTAGCTAGCTCTTTTGTCGGCGCATTGCGTCGAAGAACTCGTTGTTCGTCTTGGTCATCGACAACTTACTAATAAGGAAGTCCATCGCGTCAATCTCAGACATTTCGTGAACAATCTTGCGAAGGATCCACATTTTTTGTAGTTCATCTTGCGCGGTGAGTAACTCTTCACGACGGGTACCTGAGCGGTTAAAGTCGATAGCTGGGAATACACGTTTTTCCGCAATCTTACGGTTAAGGTGTAGTTCCATGTTACCTGTACCTTTAAACTCTTCGTAGATAACTTCATCCATTTTAGAGCCGGTATCGATAAGCGCAGTGGCGATAATCGTTAAACTTCCGCCCTCTTCTACGTTACGGGCAGCACCGAAGAAGCGCTTTGGTTTATGAAGCGCGTTAGCGTCAACACCACCAGTAAGTACTTTACCCGATGAAGGAATAACCGTGTTGTATGCGCGCGCAAGACGGGTGATTGAGTCGAGCAAAATAACCACGTCTTTTTTGTGTTCAACAAGACGTTTGGCTTTTTCGATAACCATTTCTGCCACTTGTACGTGACGGCTAGCTGGCTCATCGAAGGTTGATGCAACCACTTCACCTTGAACAAGGCGGTGCATCTCCGTTACTTCTTCCGGGCGCTCGTCGATAAGCAATACCATTAACTCACAATCGGGGTGGTTAGCAGCAATTGACTGAGCAATATTTTGAAGAAGCAGTGTTTTACCGGCTTTAGGTGGCGCTACGATAAGACCACGTTGGCCTTTACCGATAGGTGACGCCAAATCTAGTACACGTGCTGTAATGTCTTCGGTCGAACCGTTACCACGCTCCATGCGCAAGCGATCTGCTGCGTGTAGCGGTGTAAGGTTTTCAAAGAGGATTTTGTTACGTGAGTTTTCAGGCTTGTCGAAGTTAACTTCGCGGATTTTTAGAAGCGCAAAATAACGTTCGCTGTCTTTCGGTGGACGAATCTTTCCAGCAATCGTATCACCGGTGCGCAGGTTAAAGCGTCGGATTTGGCTTGGCGATACGTAAATATCGTCAGGGCCTGCTAGATACGATGAATCAGCTGAGCGTAAAAAGCCGAAACCGTCCTGTAAAATTTCTAATACCCCATCCCCAAAGATATCTTCACCGCTTTTTGCGTGCGTCTTAAGGATCGAGAAAATGATGTCTTGTTTTCTGGCGCGTGCCATGTTTTCCAGGCCCATTTCCTCGGCCAGGTTAACCAACTCGCTAATTGGTTTGTTCTTTAATTCAGTTAAATTCATACTGGTGGGTCTTTGTGCTTGAACTTCGCTTACAGGACTTATTGTCACTCTGTTCTAGTTTAGATTTGATATCACCCGGATATGGGTGTAAGCAGAATGCTGCTCGGATGAGCGCTGAGGAAAAGTTAGCACTATATTTAACCAACGTCCAGCGTTTTACCACCGAAATGTTAAATAATTTGTTGCTTACTCTTCTTGAATGAAACGTAAGTACCTGTGGCGTTAATAAAAACCGGCGCATAATTAGCACCGGCTTTCAATTTGCTATCAATTAAAGGTTTTCGTTAAGAAACTCTGTTAATTGTGCTTTTGATAGCGCGCCAACTTTCGTTGCAGCAACGTTACCGTTTTTGAAAAGTAGCAATGTAGGAATACCACGAATACCATATTTAGGTGGAGTTTCGTTATTTTCATCGACATTCAACTTGCCAACTGTTAACTTGCCATCAAACTCGGTCGCAACTTCTTCTAAGATTGGTGCGATCATTTTACACGGGCCACACCATTCGGCCCAGAAGTCAACCAGTACAGGACCTTCAGCATTGATAACATCTGCTTCGAATTTATCGTCAGATAACTGGATAATTTTGTCGCTCATTCTTTTCTCCATTATTGGTCTGTCGCTGATTTGTCTCAGCCCGACCATAAGTGTTATATAGAAACTGTTTTTTAATGCAAGCACTGATAAGCTATAAGCTATGCCTACTCACTTAACTGATACTCATTTTTCCGACCTGCCGATTAACGGCAAGGTTGTTGACGCGTTAGCGGCAGCTAATTTTTCACATTGTACACCAATTCAAGCACTTGCACTGCCTCCTTTATTGGAAGGTCACGACATTGCAGGTCAGGCTCAAACTGGAACCGGTAAAACCATTGCCTTTTTGGTGGCTACATTTCACTATTTGCTAAGCAAAGCAGAAAATGCAGATAACAGCAAATCAAATGGCCCACGCGCTATTATCATGGCGCCAACCAGAGAACTCGCCGTACAAATTTACAACGACGCCAAACTGCTCAGTGAGCATACCGGATTGTCGCTTGGTTTGATTTATGGGGGCGAAGGATACCAAAGTCAACGTGAAACTTTGGAAGAAGGGGTGGATATTATAATTGGTACGACGGGGCGCATTCTGGATTATTACAAACAGAACGTGTTTAGCCTGAAAAATATTCAGGTTGCCGTACTTGATGAAGCTGATCGTATGTTCGACTTAGGCTTTATTAAAGATATCCGCTTTTTATTCCGCCGTATGCCACCTGCCGGTGAGCGTTTGAGCATGTTGTTCTCTGCAACCCTGAGCTATCGCGTTCAGGAACTGGCCTATGAGCACATGAATAATCCGACCCACGTTCAGGTAGCCCCCGAACAAACAACTGCCACACGCGTTTCTCAGGAGCTCTTCTATCCGTCTGATGATGACAAGATGCTGCTGCTTCTTACGCTACTTGAAGAAGAGTGGCCTGAAAAAGCCATCGTCTTCGCCAATACCAAGCACAGCTGTGAGAAAGTCACTGATTGGTTAACCGCAGACGGCCATCGCGTTGGCTTACTAAGTGGCGATGTACCACAAAAGAAACGCCTTGGAATTTTAGAAGACTTCACCAAAGGTAAGTTAGATGTTCTGGTAGCGACAGACGTTGCTGCTAGAGGTCTACACATTGATGCGGTGACACACGTGTTCAATTATGACCTACCCGATGATGCGGAAGACTACGTGCATCGTATTGGTCGTACTGGTCGTGCCGGACAAAGTGGTATTGCAATTAGTTTTGCTTGCGAAAAATACGCACTAAACTTACCTGCTATTGAGCAATACATTCAAAATGCCATTCCTGTCACCGATTATGACAGCAGCGCGCTTCTTGATGATGTAACCCCTCCTAAACCACGCAGAAGACGTACGCCTAACAATCGCAATAGTGCGCGCCGTGGTAACGGTAGAGGGCGTGGCAAGCCTCAGCAACGCAACAACAGAGCGCAATAACAAGGCGTAAAGGTAGCCAATAAGAAACGAGATTTTATGCAGGCAGAACTCCAGCACGATGCACAAACCTACGGCGAGTATTATGCCGCCGTAGACTTAGGCTCTAATAGTTTTCACATGGTGATTGTCCATGTCGTAAACGGCAGTGTTCAAATCATTGGGAAAATAAAACAGAAAGTGCGTCTAGCCGCAGGCTTAGACGATGATTTAGCACTTGATGACGTGAGCATGGAACGCGGCTGGCAGTGCCTGCAAGTCTTCTCGGAACGCTTGCAGGATATCCCCCCTTCAAACATCAAAATTGTGGCAACTGCCACCCTTAGGCTTGCAACTAACGCACACTTATTTGTTCGCAAAGCCGAAGAAATTCTCAATCACAAGCTTGAAGTAATTAGCGGCGAAGAAGAAGCAAGGCAAATTTATTTGGGCGTGGCCTACACTTCGGCAAACCAAGGCAATAGCTTAGTTATTGATATTGGCGGCGCGAGCACTGAGATCATTATTGGTAATGACATGCAGCCTATTCACCTTAAGAGCCTGGATATGGGATGCGTTACCTTTATGGAGCGTTACTTCACTGACGGTGCCATTACCAAAAACAATTTTGAAAACGCCAAGAAAGCTGCTCATGCATTAATAGCCCAAGTGTCTGATACTTTCTTATGCTTTGACTGGGAAAACTGTTTAGGGGCGTCTGGAACGCCGCAAGCGATTACTGAAATATTGGTCGCACAAGGGATTAGTGATGCCATTCGCTTGGATTATTTGTATCACTTAGAACAACAGTGTATTGAGTGCGGGGACATCAAAACCTTAAGTATTGAAGGGCTAGAAGAAAACAGAAAAGCCATATTTCCTTCTGGTTTGGCAATTTTAATTAGTTTATTTGAAGCGCTGCATATTAAGCACATGAATATCTCTGGTGGCGCACTTCGCGAAGGCCTGATTTACGGTATGTTGGATAACGTTACTGAAAACGATAGACGCCAACAAACGTTAAATCAGGTGAAGCACCGCTATCACATTGATAAAAACCACGCTAACTCGGTTCGTCATGTAGCGCTAACGCTGTGTCATCAGCTCTGCGCGCAACAGAACATTTGTCATTTAGATACTGAGACTATTTTAGGTGCCGCAGCACAGCTACATGAAATAGGCCTTCATATTGAGTATAAGCGTCACCACGAGCACGGCGAATACATCCTAAGTCATATCGACCTACCCGGCTATACTCGCCTTCAGAGAGCGGCTATTCGCGATTTAGTTTCGCAGCACCGATTAACCGTTGATATCGACGCCTTCGAGAAATATCACATTGACTATCGCCCGATGCTAAAAGGGTTACTGCGAATTTTACGTATTGCCGTGGTGCTATGTTTACGCCGTCAAAATAAACACATTCCCGACGTAAATTTATTATGCGAGGAAGATAAGTGGACACTTACTTTCCCTGAAGGTTGGCTAAAAGCGCATCCGCTGATAAATGCTGAGCTCGCTAACGAATGCTGGCTTCAACACAAAGCAGGTTTCGAATTAGTGTGTAAGTAGTTACTATCAAGGTAATTGCAATAAAGGCGTGCTAAGCATGCCTTTATTTTTTGTCTTCTGTCTAGCATTCGGCTTACAAGTAGCCCTTTTAATTACCGTTTTGCTTGGCAAGTAACGCTGCCGCTTGCGGCGCGAAGTACGTTAGAATGCCGTCTGCACCTGCGCGCTTAAACGCCAATAACGATTCTAAAATAACCGCGTCCTCATTTAACCAGCCATTGGCAAATGCCGCTTGGTGCATAGCGTATTCCCCGCTTACTTGGTAAGCGAACGTGGGCACTTTGAACTCATCTTTACATCGTCGAACCACGTCTAAATAAGGCATACCCGGTTTTACCATAACCATGTCTGCACCTTCTTCAATATCTAGTGCAATTTCATGCAAGGCTTCATTGGTATTAGCAGGGTCCATTTGATAGGTCTTTTTATTGCCACCTTTAATATTCGCTGCAGAACCGACCGCATCGCGAAACGGCCCGTAGTAAGCAGAGGCATACTTGGCAGAATACGCCATGATACACGTGTTAATATGGCCTGCTTCCTCAAGCGCGTTGCGAATACTGCCTATTCGGCCGTCCATCATATCTGATGGGGCCACAATATCAGCTCCTGCTTCAGCATGTGAGAGCGCCTGTTTTATGAGCACGTCAACGGTTTCGTCATTCATCACATAGCCGCTTTCATCAAGCAGCCCATCTTGCCCGTGTGAGGTAAATGGGTCTAGCGCGATATCAGACATCAACATAACCTCTGGATACGCCTTTTTAAGCGCTCTCATTGCTTGCTGTGCAAGCCCTTGTGGGTTAAAGGCTTCGCTAGCGCACTCTGTTTTAAGGCTCATCGGGGTAACGGGAAATAGTGCAAGGGTTTTGATGCCTAGCTTTACCCAATTAGCCGCTTCCTCTACAAGAAGGTCGACAGATAATCGTTCCACACCCGGCATTGAAGGCACAGCTTCACGGGCATTGTCTCCCGGTAACACAAATACAGGGTAGATAAGATCATCACTCGTTAAGTGATGCTCTGCCACAAGCCCCCGCAATGCATCTTTAGCACGAAGTCTGCGCATTCGGCGATGAGGGAAAGGTGAAGATGTCATAATTTTTCCTGTAATTGTTTATGTATTACTTTATTACGCCCTGCCGCTTTTGCTTCATATAAAAGCTCATCAGTGAACTTAAACAATTGCTGCGCGTGATCTTCACCCACAATTACTGTGGTAGATACGCCGGCACTGGCGGTTAGGTTAATCATTTCGTTTTCGTATTCAAGGGGCGATGCTTCAAGACTGCTTCGCATGTTTTCAGCAACATGAAAAGCCCCTTCTAAATCGGTATTAGGCAGGATAATGGCAAACTCTTCACCACCTATGCGACACAAGTCATCTGTAGGACGATGGATGTGTTGTTGAAATACTTTCGTTACATGAATTAAACACTCATCTCCCCCATCATGCCCATATTCGTCATTGATTTTTTTGAAGTGATCGACGTCGATAATAACAAGTGACAGTGGTGTTTGTTCCCGACGGCTACGCCTACCTTCTGAACGTAAGCGCTTATCAAAATGCCTGCGGTTGTGAGCCCCAGTGAGCGGGTCTATGGCATTAAGTCTTTCAAGCTCTTGATTGACTTCAGAAAGCTCTCGAAGCGTAATTTCAAGTTCTAGCGTGCGCTCTTCAACTTTATATTCCAAGTCGTCTTGGTAGCGCTTTTGCACTTCAAGCAGGCTTTCTTTCGCGGTACTAGCCTGTTTTTCCTGTTCAAGCGCAAACTGCTGCGCGTCTATTAAATCGTCGCGACTGTGGCTGTAATTAATCGCGAGAATGAGCGCCAAAATTAATGACTCTACAGCCCCGCCAATAATCAGTAAGTTGTTTGAGGAAATAGGCAGCTGAATAATGTTTACGTTATCTAAGTTAGCACTTAAACCACTAACTAATAAAAACCCCCAAGCGATAGTAAAATAACGGGCAACCACTACCCCTTTCAGGGTTAACCAGACGCCCAACCACATAGTAAAAATTATGGTAAGGGTAAGTAGCAGTAAAAACGCTTTCACCATAAGTGAATAGGGAAAAATTAGGCCCGCGAGGATACTCACACCACAAACCCAACTTATCGTTTGAGCGACTTTGTCAGCCTTTTTACTATAGGTTGTAATGGGCAAGAGCCTTCGCGTAAACATTGTAGCGAACATGATAGTTGCATTAGCAAAAACAATAATCGCTTTTGACTGAAACCACGTACTGTCTGGCCATAAATAGGCCAAACCATAGCCGTGAAGCGTTGCCAACGTTAGCGCTAAACTAACAATATAACCCGAGTAAAATAGAAAGGACGTATTACTCGTCGTAATCGTTAAAAAAGCGTTACTGACCCCCATTGCGAGGAGAATTCCAAAAAAGATTCCCAACGCTAGATTTCTACTTGAGGTATAGGAAATAAATTCTGCTTCTTCCCATATCCGAATGGGTAACCTTATTGTTCCGGAAGTTTGAACACGAATGATAATTCGCTGGGAGTGCAGACTTTCAGGAAGCGGAAACAATGGTTTTACGTGTGAAACCGGGCGGTTAACAAACGGTATTGCGTCACCGCCAGTAAACGTAACTATAGGTTTACTGCCAATTTGGCTGTATACGGCAACATCAATGTGATCTAATAATGGGTAATCAATATGAAGCAAAAAACGGCTTTCAGAGGTTTGGGTTGGTGAAACCACCATTGAAAACCAATGTACATTGCTGTCCATTCCCAAATTAACAGGGGACGCAACAGGGCGCCAATCACTCATGGGCTTTTGCGACACATTCGCGAAATCTAAGGGTTCCTCGTCGCCTTCTTGCAAATAGGTAAGCTGTGAATATTTCGGTGTAGTATTCGAAAAAGGAGAAAGGTTAAGCAGCACGGATATAAAGCCAACAACGGCGACTATCGTTATCAATACGAGACCCGCATCATATTTGCGCATCGCTTTCAAATTTGTCTGCATATAAACCTATGTTAGCTGAGAGAAAACAACTCACAAGTATTAGCATAACTGCTAATACGCAATTTATCAGTCTCAACTTGCAGATATTCGCCTAATTGATTAGCAATGTGAGGCAAAAACGCGGGTTCATTATTACGCTTTCTCGGGCGCAATGTTTTGGGAAAGAGATATGGCGCGTCTGTTTCTAATATAAGGCGTTCAAGCGGAATGTGCTTTACGGCTTCTCGTAACGCTTCACCCCGTTTTTCATCACACACCCAGCCCGTAATACCGATATATAGGTCTAAGGCTAGATACTGCTTTACTTGTTCGGCGTTACCGGTGAAACAGTGAGCGATGCCGCCTTGTAAATTTGGCATATATCGGGTTAGAAGAGACAGCTGTTCGCCAAACGCGTCTCTTTCATGCAGATACACTGGCAGGCTTACATCTGCGGCTATTTTTAGCTGCGCTTCAAAAATCGACAGCTGAACAGGCTGGGGAGAGAAATTTCGATTAAAGTCCAACCCACATTCACCGATAGCTACACACCCTTTTTGCTGGGCTAGCTCACGTAACCGTGCCAGGTCGTTCGGGGTAGCGTCTTTAGCGTTGTGAGGATGTACCCCAATTGTGTAACAGCACGTATCGGGGTATTGGTTATAAAGAGACACGGCAACGTCCCACTCATTAGGGTGGGTGGTAATAATACAGAGCTTTTCCACGCCAGCATCTTTTGCCCGCTGTATAATGTCGTCAGCGTCAAAGCGCTTATCTAGCAAATTGACGCCCGCATCGAACCAAGGCATCTACTTAACGCGTTTTACTTTCATTCGCTTGTTAAGCCCTTCTACACTTAAGAAGAACGCGCCTAACAAACCGCGCTCTACCGCAACGGGTTGACCTTCTTTAAGCTTCATATAGGTATCATCAGTTTGCTGCCATACAGAACCGTCGCTAAATGTAATGACATACTTATCGCGAAGGTTCTTTTTAAGAGAGTCAATACTCACCGCAATTTCAGACGCTTCTTTGGTTAAGTCGCGCTTGTGCTCTAAACCAAACTCACTTTTTGGTTGAGGCGTAGCACGCTCGGGGGTTGCACCAGGACGAGGGCTAACTTGATTGCGATTAGCCTCTTTGTAGGCCTGCACCTGACTAACTTGTGCATTTACACCATCGTACTGGTCGAGTGACTTAGCCACCCGGTCATAACACATTAAGCGCTTTAAACTATTATCTGTATTTCGGCACGTTTCCATTGCATCGCCGATTGATTCAGCATGTGCGTTAAACGCGCTAAAAGCACACAATAAAGTGGCAAGAGAAAGTAGTCGTGTTTTCATTTTTATTCCTTTCTTTTAATAACTTTTATGTGTTGTCAGGCGACTCTTCTGAGACTTCATCGCTAGGTTTCTTGCCTGCGTAAAAGCCACCCACAATGACCCCAACCTCGAACAACAGCCACATGGGAATCGCTAATAGTGTTTGAGAGATAATATCAGGGGGGGTTAGCAACATACCCACAACAAAAGCACCAACAACCACATAGGGGCGCTTGGCGCGTAATGATTTAGCATCGGTGACACCGGTCCAACACATTAAAATAATGGCTATTGGTATCTCGAATGAGACCCCAAATGCAAAAAACAGTTTCAATACGAAGTTTAAATAGCTTGAGATGTCCGTACTTACCGTTACTCCCTCTGGCGCAACACTAGTAAAAAACGCGAAGGCTATCGGAAATACCACGAAATAGGCGAAAGCCATGCCTGCGTAAAAAAGTAGCGTACTGGATAGCAGTAGCGGCGCCACTAAACGTTTCTCGTTTCGATACAGACCTGGCGCTACAAAGCCCCACACCTGGTACAGCACATAAGGGATCGCAATAAAAAATGATAACACCAGCGTTAGCTTGAAAGGTGCGAAAAAAGGTGACGCAACGTCAGTTGCAATCATACTTGAATTTTCAGGCAGGGTTTCAAGCAGCGGCATCGCTAATAGCTGGTAAAGGTCCTGTGCAAATGCGGCTAGACAAATAAACACAACCAGTACACTCAAAAGCGCTTTGAGAATACGACTGCGCAGTTCAATTAAATGAGAAATTAGGTTGTTAGCGTCAGACATCTATTGCTTTTTGTAAGGTTCTTGAACCGACTCTGCAGCTTTTTTAAGCTCATCGACACTTTGTTCAAGTTCAGGTGAAAGATCTTTAAGCCCTTGTTGCTCTGCTTTTTTCAAATTCTCATGCAATTCGTGCACACGCAACTGATGCTCAACTTCTTGCTTAAAGCCGGTTGCTACCGGCTTTAAGCAAGAAGTTGAGCATCAGTTGCGTG
>Ga0105229_100461_pt1 | contig 13542 bp, 15 predicted proteins | sample Virmet3747_4435_FD_89711 | JGI IMG/M metagenome (GOLD analysis project Ga0105229, IMG submission 89711) | Marine viral communities from the Southern Atlantic ocean transect to study dissolved organic matter and carbon cycling - metaG 3747_4435 | ecosystem: Environmental > Aquatic > Marine >... | reverse complement strand
CTTCAGACCCTGCCGTTGGCCAACAACGCCCTTGCCATTCGGATTATCTTCCCCTCAGTCAGGGTGATTCAGGTTTCTTTCAACCTGACGGGTTTGCCAGCTTCGCTGGGCAAACAAAAAAGCGCCGTAAAAGGCGCTCTTTTTCATTTTTACTTACTGTAAACAGCTGGCTGTTCTATAAGAATTAAACCACTGCAATAACGTCTTCTTTCGCCAATCGCGCTTTGGGAAGACCGTGATTCCAATCTTGCTCAGTATCCGGGTAGCCCATCGCTAGTGCGACTTCACAAACGTGACCATCCAATTCGTCTTTGAACAATTCACCAAGTAATTCAGGATCAACACCCTCCATAGGTGTGGATGCAATACCTAGTCTGGCCAACGTGTGCATGAGGTTACCTAAAGCAAGATAAACTTGTGCCTTTGTCCAAGCCCCGTTATATCCGCTTTCATCAGTATTCGCTTCAGCAAACGCATAAGCGCCCATGAAGTTTTCGCGCATGTCTTCTGGTAAATGACCAGAAGCTACCTCTGCATCTACACGCTTAACAAATTTTTCTTTAGTGAATTTGGGGTCGTAGGCAAACAAAATAGTATGCGATGCTTCTTTAGCGTGAAGCTGGTTAAACTGATGCTTATTTTCAAAACTATCATGTAAACGCTGCTTTGCTTCGTCGCTTTCAACAACCACAAATTTCCACGGTTGCGAGTTAATGGAAGACGCTGATAACCTCAACGCTTCTAAAATGGTAGCAAGGTCGTCAGCTGAGATGCGTTTGTTTGCATCGTACTTCTTAACCGTATAACGCTTGTTTAAATCTTCAATAATTGGATGAGACACAACTAACTCCTCAATACATAAATAGGAATAATCTAAAAGTTGTGCGTATGGTATAGATTCAGCTTTTCACTGATAAGCCCTATAAAAAATGAATCAGTTTCAAAATATTTTTGAAACTGTGATGAATTCCAAAACATTTATGGGGTTACAACTGAACACTTCGCAGGCATCTCAAATCTAAAGCACCTTAAAAATTAGAGATAACTAATATAAATCAGTAGCTAAGTGACATGAAGTTAATCCGTAAGAATAATTGAATAGGCTATTGAGGTAGTCTATCTTTTACGAAGAAAGGCAACATTCCACTAGCACATTACCATTGGTTTAACCGCAAAAGCTTCGACAAACTTTTTTGTAATATGGATATTAAATAATATTTTGGAGAACCTCACTCAACCTCATGATTTAGCAAAAGGTCAACAAGAAATGGTCGCCGTACGGTTTCGCAGGCGCTATAGACTCTGTCAGGTTTTAACCTTTATTGGGGTACTGTTTCTTTTGGCTTTAGGCAGTATAAATCTAACGGGTAACATGGTCTTTCTGGGCGTTCTACTGATAAGTAATGCTGTCGTCGGTTTGATTAACCTGTACGTCCTAAAACGCTCCGGTAATGTAGAGCGCGCTGCCACTGTACTTAGCGGTATCCTCTGCTTTCTTTCTATATCGTTGCTTATCACTGGCGGAAAAGACAATACGGGTATGCTGTGGATTTACCCAATTATGGCTATCAACCTTTTTATTAATCGCTTTTGGCCAGCAGTTGTCATCTTTTCCTTTTTTACTATTGCTAGTCTGCTTGTACTATTCACGCCGTTGTCGTTTTTACTAATGACTAGCTACTCTTTAGTCGAAGCAATCCGTTTTGTTCTTACCATACTGGCACTGAACGTTATTTGCTTAGCTGCGCTCCATTCAGAAGAGCAAGCCTATCAAACCACATTCAACTTCACGCCGACGATGTCCGCCAAATGGCTTTTTTCGATACATTGACAGGCCTTCCTAATCGCTGGAATTTCAAAAACAATCTACAGCTTTTAATCAGCCGTGCGAAAAAAGACAAACGTCGCATAGGGCTACTTTATATCGACCTTGATAACTTTAAACAGGTAAATGACCAATTTGGTCATGAAGCCGGAGACCGTTTACTACTCGAGTTTAGTGAGCGCCTATGGGAAGTCATTCGACCTAGCGACCAATTATTCAAGCCAAATAAAGATAGTCTGGCTAGGCTAGCGGGTGACGAATTCGTAGTCATTTTGCCTGATTTGAAAAAGCCGCAAGATGCCAGCAAAGCCGCAGAACGCATTTTACGGGTGTTTGACAATGGGTTTGATGTTGACGGTGTTTCTCACAATGTTTATGCCAGTATAGGTATAGCCGTTTACCCAGATGACGCAATCGAACCAACGACATTACTGCAACATGCTGATGCTGCAATGTATGATGCGAAAAATAATGGTCGCAACTGCTATAGGTTCTTTACTAAGGACATAGCAATGGCGTTACAGCAACGCCAAAAAATAGAAAAAGGGCTGAGACTTGCACTCAGTGAAAGTCAATTTTCATTGGTATACATGCCAATATTTGATTGCAAAGATAACACTATTGTCGCGGTGGAAGCGTTGCTTAGGTGTCAAAACGAAGAATTAGAAGGCATTGGACCTGACGACTTTATACCCGTTGCAGAATCTACCGGTCTTATTAAAGAAATAGATTTGTGGGTCATTGATAATGCGTTAAATGCGCTAACGCAATTACAAAGTTCTTGCGCCTTCGAAGGGAGAATGTGTATTAATGTATCTGGCGTTGAACTCAATAACCAAAATTTCCCTTCACAAGTTAAAGCGCTTCTATTGAAAAACAATGTTTCACCTGAGTGCGTTGAACTAGAAATAACGGAAACAGCGTTTGTTGCTGGTGACATGACCTGCCTTGAAACGCTTAAAGCATTGAACGAGCTAGGCGTTTCTTTAGCGCTTGATGATTTTGGAACAGGCTATACAGCTTTCAGCCAGCTAATTCACTACCCCGCCAATTGCTTGAAGATAGATCGCTCTTTCGTTAACGATCTCTTCTCTGCTTCTGAGTCGCGTAGTAAAATGGTCATGATTATTCAAAACCTTGCCAAACTGTACAGTCTTCGCGTAATCGCCGAAGGCGTAGAGACAGAAGAGCAACTCGCTTATTTAAAAAGTCTTGGGTGCGATTGGGCACAAGGATATTACCTTTCTCGCCCGGTGCCATGGCATGAACTGCTAATTCAGATTACTGTAAAGGTCAAAGGACGCGAATAACGCTATGATAGGCCAATTATAGTATCGCAATAACTACATTAGGCTCAATGAATGATAAAGCGCTTTTTACTTCCCTTACTTTTTTTATCGCCGTTAGTAAACGCTGATAGCGGTTCTCGCTTAATAGCCTCAGGGGGAATTACAGGGTTCGAGGGCACTGCGGGTGGTGGTATAACCCCATGGGCGTTCATTGGTGGGTACACCAGTAAAGAAGAAATTAGCTATTCTGCCAATGTTCAATACTTAAGCCTTAACGATTACTCGCTCACTACTGCTGGTGCAGGCATAAGTCTTTTTGATCGCGTTGAAATTAGTGTACAGCGCCAGCGTTTAGATATTTCATCAGGGTTAACCAGCAATGTTTTTGCGCTACTTACAGAAGGTGCGGTGACCAACGCTAACAGTGCGACTATCGAACAAGATATCGTGGGCGCGAAAGTGAAATTATTTGGGGATGGTGTATTTACGCAAAACTCATGGGTTCCACAAGTTGCGATAGGTGCCCAGTATAAGAAAAATAGAGATTTCGACAGTTCGCTTTCATTGCCAGATGGCACCGTTCCACTTCCAGAGATCGGCGTACCTTTGCTTTTAGGCGCAAAAGACGATAGCGGCACTGATGTTTACGTTTCGGCTACCAAATTATGGTTAGGTACACCATCAGGCTACAATTTACTTACCAATCTTACCGCTCGATACACAAAAGCCAATGTGTTTGGTCTGTTGGGGTTCGGTACCGAAGAAAACGACAATGCAAAGCTTGAATGGGAAGGCTCATTGGCCCTGTTAATTAGCCCGACTACCGCAATAGGAACAGAGTTTAGAACGCAGACCAACCGACTTGGTGGGCTGGCCGAAGAAGATACGGTTGTTGATGCCTTTATTGCTTACTTCCCCAATAAATCTATTTCAATTACGGCAGCTTACGTCGATTTAGGTAACTTACCGTTACAAGAAAGCTCCAGTGGCTTTTACCTTTCGGTTAACGGCAACTTTTGATAGGGGAATACAATGATCAAAAATTGCATTCGGTTAACAGTATCCGCGATTCTAAGCGCTTTAATCAGCGCGTGCGCGACTTCTCCTGAACAAAGCCTTTATGATGAAATTGGCGGCCATAAAACGCTTAATACTATATACGGCGTAGCTATTACGCGAATTTATACAGACCCTGTAATTGGTCACTATTTTAAAGGGGTTCCCAAAAAGCATTTGCGTGACCAGCTTGTTTTGCAAACGTGCGAGCTTATTGGGGGGCCTTGCGAGTATGACGGTAAGACCATGGTAGAGTCTCATAAAGACCTAAATATCAAAGAGCGAGAGTTCTATATTTTAGTGGAATACGTGCAGGGCGCCATGCGCGATGTGGGTCTGACTTATCAACAAGAAAATCGCATTCTTAAAAAGTTAGCGCCTATTAAATACGAAACCGTTTATCTCTAAGATATGAGCCCTTAGCACAAGATTAAGCTTTTCCGAAAAATCGTTATTGTTGCAAAGCACTTTTTCTTCGTGTGTGTATTAAAAAACCCTCGTATAAACGAGGGTTTTTAGTATCTACATAGTGCGCTTTTTAGCTAGGCGTTACCGCATTGTGGTAAACGTCTTGAACGTCGTCACAATCGTTAAGCATGTCCATGAATTTTTCGAACATAGGCATGTCTTCTTCACTGATTTCAGTTTCAGTTTGCGGCATCCAGCTTATCTCATCTGCGATAAAGCTAAGGTCTGGGTACGCTTCAGTTAGCGCAGTTCTCACTTGGTAAAATTCAGTATGCGGTGCATAAACCGTTACTTTACCGTCTTCAACTTCAACGTCAGTTACGTCTACGTCTGCTTCCATTAACACTTCTAAGATAGCGTCTTCATCGTCACCTTCAAACTGGAACACAGCTTGGTGGTCGAACATGTGCGATACCGCGCCTTGCGCACCTAACTTGGCGTTAGTTTTTGTAAAGCAGTTACGTACTTCGGTGATAGTGCGGTTTGCGTTGTCAGATAAGCAGTCAACAATTACCATGCAGTTGCCCGGGCCGAAACCTTCATAGCGCATAGGCTGGAAGTCCTCACCAGCACCACCTGCCGCTTTATCGATTGCTTTTTCGATAACGTGGCTTGGAACCTGATCTTTTTTCGCTTTTTCCATAAGGCGGCGAAGTGAAAGGTTGGTGTCTGGGTCGGCACCACCGTTTTTCGCGCACACGTAAATTTCTTTACCGTATTTAGAATAAACCTTAGTTTTTGCGCCAGCGGTTTTCGCCATGGCGGCTTTACGTACTTCGAATGCTCTTCCCATCTTAAAATTCTCTTTCTCGCAATTAGAACGCTGCGTTGGGTTTTATCGGGCTACCGTGCCGCGCAATGGCAAGCCTTGGAGTTTTGCCTAGCGACACAGAAAAATTGTGCGAAATTCTACCTTAATTTTCGTTTAATACCAATGTGAATGCCCTTAGAAAGGAAGCTGGCATGTTGCCTTTACGTCTTCATTTGGTGCAAATGTACTCTGACCCCACACACTTGTGTCTATGGCAAGTGCTCTGTGGCTAGGTAATCGTGGGACTGCATTTCTTTTAATCGGCTCAAGCATCGCCTGAATTCAAAGTTGAGCAAGCCCTCTGTATAAAGGCTTTCAAGTGCAACTTCTGCGGATATTATCAGTTTTACATTGCGTTCGTAGAATTCATCTACCATGGCGATAAAGCGTCTTGCTACATCGTCATTGTGTTGCCCCATCTCTTTTACATTGGCGAGCAATACCGAGTGGTAGCAACGACTTAGTTCAATATAGTCACTTTGGCTTCGAGGCCCACCGCATAGCGCATTAAAATCAATCATAAGCACGCCGTCAGCATTTCTCAGGGTACTAATTTTGCGGTTATTTACTTCAATATCTTCGTCCTTCGACCCTTCCTCTGGCGCTAGCTGTGCAAAATAGCTATGCAGGTTCTCGGTGGCTTCTTCATCAAGTGGGTAATGATAAATTTCAGCTTGTTCTAACGTTCGAAGGCGATAATCTATGCCGCTGTCTACGTTCACCACCCGAGTGTTTTGGTTAAGTAGGTCGATAGCGGGTAAGAATCGCGCTCGTTGTAGCCCGTTTTTATACAAGTCATCGGGTACAATGTTCGACGTTGCCACCAGCACGATACCATGGCCAAACAGCTCTTCCATTAGCGTGCCTAAAATCATGGCATCGGTAATGTCAGACACGAAAAACTCGTCAAAGCATATCACTCGCGCTTCTTTTGCTAATTTTTCAGCTACTAGCTTCAGCGGGTCTTGGGCGTTTTTAAGCTGTTTGAGCTCGTCATGAACGCGGTACATAAAGCGGTGAAAATGCACGCGCATTTTCTTTTCAAACGGTAAGCAGTCGTAGAAGGTATCCACCAAATAGGTTTTGCCTCGCCCTACACCACCATAAAAGTAAATACCTTGTATGCCCGGTTTTGCATGGCCTTTACCAAATGCTGCTTTTAACTTTACCCGCCACGTCATTTTCTTTTCAGGCTGGGTTAGTACATCAAACAAACGTTGAAGTTCTTTTACTGCATTTTCTTGTGCCGCGTCGTAATGAAAATCAGACGACTTAAGATCTAGCTGATATTTTTCCCATGGCGTCATCGCCGAAACCACTCCATACAAAAGTCAATAGCGGCGCACGCTGCACCGACCTGCTTGAATTTCTCAATTATGACCTTAATTTTAATGGAAATCACGGTAGAATCTCACATTGAAATTCGACATACACTGAATAAATGTCACTATGTATGCGCTTTTCGGGTTCGACCTTGCTATATTCAGCATATGGTCGAAAGCAGCTTTTAGATCGTAGAAGTAAAGATCGGCTGCACGATGTAGATTTATTCGGAGAATATAATGGAATTGTTAGTATCTCTTGCTTTGTTAGTTGTTGGCTTAATTATTGGCTTTTTCGCAGGTCGCTTTTTTCAACAAAAGCAGGGCGCAGGTAATGCTGCACAAACTGAGAAGCAAGTGAAAGAGATCCTCGCACAGCAGGCACAGCATCACATTCATCAAACGCGTCAAAGCTTAGAAAGCATTGAAAGCCAGTGCGAAACGCTAAAGCAACAAATTGAAGAGTACGAAACACTGCTAGAACAAGGCGGTGATGAAGAAGACAGCAAAGTTCCTTTTTACGGGGAACAGGCTACTACCTATTTACGTAATAATCTGAAAGGGTCAGATAAGTCTAAAGTTAATCGTGTTTCTGATACCCAGCCGAAAGACTTCGCAAACTCAGGTTCGGGGTTGTTCGTCGGCGGTTCTGAGCAGAATAACGCAGAAAAACAGTAACATCGGGAACTTTATTACGACGTCGGACTCTTTTACTGAAACCATGCTATGTCGCATATAACATGAAGGAGTGTAAGCGAACATGAAAATGTCTTTCCGCCATTGTCTATTGGCGTCTGCCGTTGTTGTAAGTTCACTGGGCTTTACTGCTAGCACGCAGGCGGCGTTACCGTTTTTTTCTGATTCAAAAGATGAAGTGCCGTCTTTAGCGCCCATGCTCGAAGAAGCTACCCCTGCGGTAGTCAGTATTGCAGTTGAGGGTACGCAGACCTCACGTCAACGCGTACCTGAAATGTTTCGCTACTTCTTCGGCGCTCCCCAAGAGCAAGTTCAAGAGCGCCCCTTTAGAGGCCTTGGCTCTGGCGTTATCATCGATGCAGACAAGGGCTATGTCGTTACCAACAACCACGTAGTCGATAACGCCGATGAAATTACCGTTAAGCTAACCGACGGTCGCGAATTTAAAGCGAAAAAGCTGGGTTCTGATGAACAAAGTGACATTGCGCTTCTAAAAATTGAACCCGATGAATTAAAAGCCCTCCCTCTTGCCGATTCTGACGGCCTGCGCGTAGGTGACTTTGTAGTCGCCATTGGTAATCCATTCGGCCTTTCTCAAACCGTAACGTCGGGCATTGTAAGCGCCTTGGGCCGTTCAGGTCTTAACATTGGCGGTTACGAAGATTTCATTCAAACAGATGCCGCCATCAATCGCGGTAATTCAGGTGGCGCACTGGTTAACCTTCACGGCGAATTGGTTGGTATCAACACCGCTATTTTCGGCCCTAACGGCGGAAACGTAGGGATCGGTTTTGCCATCCCTGCCAATATGATGAAGAGTCTTGTTGACCAAATAGCTGAGTTTGGTGAAGTGCGTCGCGGCCTGCTCGGTATTCTGGGTAGCGATATTGACGCAGGCCTAGCTGAAGCAATGAATGCCGAAGTGAATATTGGCGCATTCGTTAGCGAAGTTCAGCCAGAATCAGCAGCAGAGAAAGCAGGCCTACAAGCGGGTGACATCATTACTGCCATCAATGGCCGTCAACTTCACAGTTTCCAAGAGCTACGCGCGAAAATCGCAAGCATGGGAGCAGGTGCTGAAGTTGAACTTACCGTAATGCGTAAAGGTAAGAAAATGAATGTTGATGTGGTGCTTGACGATGCTACCGATACTACGGTTACGGCAGCGCAAATCCACCCGGCCCTTGAAGGTGCAACCCTTTCTAACGGAGCCGATGATGCAGGTAATGCAGGTGTTGTAGTGTCTGATATTGAACGCGGTGCGCCAGCGGCAAGAATTGGGCTACAGTCTGATGACGTTCTCATTGGTGTTAACCGAGTGCGTACGTCTACAGTGGCCGAGTTTAGAAATGCCCTTGATGAAGCTAAAGGCGTTATCGCGCTTAACGTGAAACGCGGAAACTCTACTTTATACTTAGTTATTAGGCAGTAGTTTTCATTTAGGTAACGTTTAACTTATTGATCAAACGGCGCTATTAAAGCGCCGTTTTGATTTTTACCTTAGCAATTCAAGGTTTACTGAAACGGTTCGCAAAACCTCTTTCTACAGAAATAACCAGACTCTTTGAGTTACACAAAATTTGCGTTTCGTTACGGTAGTTTAGTGAATAAAGTGATATCCTTTACACTAATAAAGATAATTCAAGAACGTTGCGCTTTTAATTTGTGAAGTAGTACCCCAATAACGGTACGTATGGAGTAAGTGCGACAGACAACAATAAGTGTGACTTGTGACTGGCCGCTCAATAATAAACTTCTTACTAAAATCTGTGATCCTCGGTGTTGCCGTTGCTGCTTTGCTATTGATATTTTTACCTGAGCTTCGTCAAGGTAAAGGTTTGGCACAAGGCTTCTTTAACGAGTCATCCGTTAGCGCTAGTCGCGAAAGCTACTTTTCAGCGTTAAGCCGCTCAGCACCTGCTGTGGTCAATATTTACAGTGTTAGCATCGAAAATGGCTCGGGGCTATTTCGCAATCAATCCCGTGGGCGCACCAATCTGGGCTCCGGGGTTATCATGACAGAAAACGGCTATTTGCTTACCTGTCATCACGTAGTAGCGGATGCCGACAGTATCTATGTCGCAGTGCAAGACGGGCGCATACTAGAAGCGCAAATTGTGGGTACCGACCCACTAACCGACCTCGCAGTGTTAAAAGTTACCGCTGATAACCTACATATTATTCCACAAGTCGCTGAACCTGATACCCACATTGGCGACGTCGTCATGGCAATTGGTAACCCGTTTGATTTAGGCCAAACCATTACTCAAGGTATTGTAAGTAGAGCTGGTCGTAACGGGCTTTCAAACTACGTAGACTTTATCCAAACCGATGCGGTGTTGAACCAAGGAAATTCCGGCGGTGCATTAGTAGACAGTAACGGTATTTTGCTAGGCATTACCAACGCCAACTTCCAGGTACTTGATTCAAATAACCGTGTTCGCAACGTAGACGGCATTAACTTTGCGGTACCTTACGAGTTAGCCAAGCGCGTAATGGATGAAATTATTAGTAACGGCAGAGTTATACGCGGCCAGCTAGGCTTTGTGGGTGGAGAGAACCGCAACCGCCCTGGCATTGATGTGTCGGCGGTAGCGAAAGGTAGCCCTGCTGACGTGGCGGGTATACGCCCAGGAGACATTATAGTGGCAATAGATGGCGTACGCTTAGAAAGTGCATCGAAAACGCTGGATATGATTGCTGAAACAGAACCTGGCACAGAGCTTGAAATTGAATTGAGCCGCGATGGGCGTTCGTTAACACTTACCGCTACAGTGGGTGAGCTTCGCGCAGGACAATAGTAATAAGGCACGAAAAAAGCGCCTCGTGGGATATTCGGGCGCTTTTTAGCATTCTTATAAGTTGTGAGTATTACTCTTTAACGCGCTCAATAATGGCACCCAACCCGCCTAGCTTTTCTTCTATTGCTTCGTAACCACGGTCTAAGTGGTAAATGCGGTTTACATGAGTTTCACCTTCGGCAATAAGCCCTGCTATCACTAGGCTTGCCGACGCGCGAAGATCTGTTGCCATCACGGGTGCGCCTTTAAGGCTTGAGCTGCCTTTCGATACCGCAGAGTTAGCTTCAAGCGCAATTTCCGCCCCCATACGCTGCAGTTCAGGTACGTGCATAAAGCGGTTTTCGAAAATCGTTTCCGTAATTACGCCCGTGCCCTCGGCAACACAGTTTAAGGTAACAAACTGCGCCTGCATGTCGGTTGGAAATGCCGGGTGCGGTGCGGTTTTAACTCTTACAGCTTGAGGCTTACGCCCTTCCATGTCGAGTTCAATCCAGTCTTCACCTGTGGTAATTTTTGCTCCGGCTTGTTCTAGCTTATCAAGCACGGCATCAAGAGTATCTGGCGCAGCATTTGTGCAGCGAACTTTGCCACCTGTGACGGCAGCCGCCACTAAGAAAGTCCCTGTTTCAATGCGATCAGGCAACACGGCATAATCACAACCATTGAGTGTTTCCACACCTTCGATAGTAATTTTATCGCTTCCGGCACCGCTAATTTTAGCGCCCATCTGAATAAGGCAGTTTGCTAGGTCAACAATTTCCGGTTCACGTGCTGCGTTTTCTAGGATGGTAGTACCGTCAGCCAGGGCCCCTGCCATCAGTAAGTTTTCAGTGGCGCCCACGCTCACCATATCCATAAAGATACGCGCGCCTTTAAGGCGACCATCAACTTCAGCGCGAATATAACCTTCGTCCACTTCAATTTTTGCGCCCATTTTTTCAAGGCCAGTTAAATGAAGGTTTACAGGGCGAGCTCCAATAGCACAGCCACCCGGTAATGATACATTCGCTTTACCCTGCTTCGCGAGAAGCGGGCCTAGTACTAAAATTGACGCACGCATAGTACGCACAAGATCGTAAGACGCCGTTACGCTTTCAAGTGTACTGGCATCAATAACAATATCGTTAGGAGCAGGAAGCGCAACTTCAACGCCTAGCTCACGCAACAGCGCGGTAGTAGTGTTAATATCGCGAAGGCGAGGAACATTGGTATAGCGACAAGGAGAGTCAGTAAGCAAACTTGTCATCAACAATGGTAACGCCGCGTTTTTAGCGCCGGAGATACGCACAGTTCCGTTTAAGGCTGGGCCTTTTTTAATTACGAGTTTATCCACGAGCAGCGCCTATTATTGAGGAATATTAAACTGGCGCTCACGCTCCCAGTCTTTCACTGAAAACGTCTTGATAGTAATTGCATGCATACTACCGTCTGCAATTTTATCCGCCAAAGGCGCATACACGGCCTGCTGGCGCTTTACGCGACTCATTTCATTAAACGCATCGCTCACTGCAACGATATTAAAATGCGAACCTTCACCTTTTACGTGGACTTCGTGAAGATCTAAGGCATCTTTCAAGATTTTTTCAATTTCAGACAATTCCATAACTTACTTCTTTATTCGCTAACTGGTGTTTATTCTACGGGTAAAAAGCCATCGGCGTTGCTGATTTTTGCAAGCTTGTGCAACTTTTCCGGCATTTTATGAAGGGTTATGCTAACACCATTTTGCTTTGCATCCCTAACGGCATTAATAAGCCAAGCTAAACCCGCACTGTCTGCACGCTCTACATCGCTCAAATCAACTGAACAACGTTGGTTTTGAACTAACGTGTTGCGCTCACTACTCGCTAGGCTTTCCCAGAAGTTTTTAGACAGCGTATCACGGTCAAGGTGACCGTGAACAACCACGTCACCTTTATCGTTTACCTCAAATAGGCTCACTCAGCCTCTCCCTTGATTTCGATAGGCTCGTCTTGCTTAAGCTCCACAGGCTTACCAATTTTATCGCGCATTAGCGCAATAACCGCATCAATGCCTTCTTGGCGCAGGATTGACTCGAACTCGCTGCGTTTGCTGTTAAGCATGCTGATACCTTCAGCAACCATGTCGTACGCTTTCCATTCGTTGGTCTTGCTGTCTTTGCGCACTTTAAACGCTATTTTAATTTCCGGGCGTTTTGGATCTTGGACCACGGCGCGTACTGTCACCGACTTTTTATCATCAAACGATGATTCAGGCTCAAAAATAACTTCTTGGTTATCGTAGTAACCCATTGCTACCGCATACGTTGTTACCAGATACTGACGAAATACGCTAATGTACTCCCCCATTTTTTCCTGCGGCACAGACTTAAAATGCTTACCTAGCACCATAAAAGCGGCAAATTTGTAATCGATATGCGGAACCAGTTCTTCTTGCATAATAGTACGCAACATTTCAGGGTCAGCTTTAATTGCATCTTGGTTAGCTTTAATGCGGTCAAAGGTTCGGTTTGCCACATCTTGAACAAGTTCATAAGGGTTTTGCTCGTTCACGTCTTGTGCATTGGCTACACCCGCTACAGACATCATAAAGATGCCAATTGCTACCATAATTTTTTTCAAAATATCTCTCCTAACTTCAAACTCTTTTAAGCAGACCTGACAATTATCGATTTTGTTTCATCAAGCCTCTGTAATTTTTAAGCGACGGCTTATAGCTCATCCGTCGCGGTTGCAATAACTAGTCTTCGTCGCTACCGCGGTTAAATAAAAACTGCCCGATAAGGTCTTCCAGTACTAATGCAGACTTTGTATCTTGAAGGTAATCGCCGTCTTGTAGGTTAGCGACGCCATCAAAAGAAAACCCAGGCTGGAAACCTACGTACTGCTCACCGAGTAAACCAGAGGTTAAAATAGACACCGAACTGGTTTCAGGAAAGCCGTTGTATTCATTTAAAATAGACAGCTCTACCACCGGCGTGAAATCTTCTTGGTCGAGTGAAATTGATGAAACTCTCCCTACTGTTACACCACCCACTTTTACCGCTGAACGTGGTTTTAGGCCGCCAATATTGTCGAACTTCGCGTATAAGGTATAGGTATCGCCTTCGGTAGCCACCGTTTGGTTTGCCACTTTAAGTGCCAATAATAACAATGCACCTATAGTAAGCATGACAAACACACCAACCATTACTTCCGTTTTATACTTACTCATTCCAATCCCCTACTCGATACCAAACATAAGGGCGGTTAGCACGAAGTCCAGCCCTAATACTGCTAATGATGAATAGACT
>Ga0105229_100411_pt1 | contig 14894 bp, 10 predicted proteins | sample Virmet3747_4435_FD_89711 | JGI IMG/M metagenome (GOLD analysis project Ga0105229, IMG submission 89711) | Marine viral communities from the Southern Atlantic ocean transect to study dissolved organic matter and carbon cycling - metaG 3747_4435 | ecosystem: Environmental > Aquatic > Marine >... | reverse complement strand
TTATGATTATTCTAAAAAAAGAAATCAGAAAAGCTAAAATAAGTACGTATTTGACTATTCTAGCTTTTATTTTATTCATTTTACAAGCTTGCAACACAGATAAAAAAGAAAGCCTTATACAAGAGGAAAAGGATTATACCGCAATGGTCTATCCACATTTAGACACCAAAAATTCCAGGTGGTTCTATTTCTCTTCTGCCAGCCGTCCTTTTGGTATGGTCAATTTGAGTCCAGACACCCAAATTGGCGGTGCTTGGGGAAGCGGCTACCGTTACGATACAGACACAATTAAAGGCTTTAGTCATATTCACGCTTGGCAATTATCGGGAATTTCGGTTATGCCTGTTTCATTTACAAAGGAGAACAAGCAAAAACTGTATACAGATTTTTATTCAAAATTTAGTCATAAAACTGAAGCCGTATCTCCCGGGTTTCATAAACTTTCACTCTCCAGGTATGCTGTAGATGTGCGGTTAACCAGTACAACGCGAATGGGTTTTTCAGAATTCAGTTTCAACTCAAATCAACATAAAGGAGTGCTTTTTAATCTCAACACCATATTGGGCCCTAGCACCAATACCGATGGAATTATAACGCAAATTGATGCAAAAACTTTAAAAGGTTCTGTAGTGGCTACTCCTACACAAAGAAGGCCAAAACCAATAAAAATTCATTTTTACGTCAATTTTGACCAGATTATAGAAGCTCTAGAACAAGATCCTGAGACCAAAAATGCACTGCTTATATTTCCTGATGAGACCAAAACCTTCAAAATGAAAGTTGGGATTTCATACACCTCTGCTGAAAATGCCAAAAGGAATCTCGAAGCAGAATTACCTGAATGGAATTTTGAACAAACCGTCGTAGATGGCCAAAAACAGTGGAACAGGCTCTTGGGACGCATAGAAGTTAGTGGGAGTTCTGATAAAGCACAGCGCCGCTTTTACACCGATTTATGGCACGCGCTTCAAGGCCGAAGAATTATAAGCGATTACAACGGTCAATATCCAGATCATACCGGGAACACATTCCGAATAGGTCAATTACCTCTGGATGCTAATGATAGACCACATTTTAATCATTATAATTCAGATTCCTTTTGGGGTGCACAATGGACCATCAATACACTTTGGGGTTTGGTCTACCCTGAGGTTATGAAGGAATTTACCCTGTCACTAATGCAATATTATAAAGATGGCGGTCTTGTACCTCGGGGGCCTTCCGGTGGTAATTACACCTATGTTATGACAGGAGCTACTTCTACTCCGTTTATCGTTAGTGCTATTCAAAAAGGGATTGTTGATCAAAATATTGATAGAATTTACCAGGCTTTGAAAAAGAATCATATGCCTGACGGAATAATGAGTAAGGCAGGTTATGAGCATAATACCAGTCATGGTGGAGGTTTGTCGCTTTATTTAGAAAGAGGATTCATTCCGTATCCTTTACCAGAGGGTAATTTTGGATTACATCAAGATGGTCCCGGCCTCACCTTAGAATACGCTTATCAAGATTGGACCTTGGCGCAACTTGCCAAAAAGTTAAGACTTGATGAAGATGAAGCCTATTTCTTAAAGCGTTCAGGCAACTACAAAAATGTTTTTAATCCGGCTCTAGGCTGGATGCAACCCAAAGATAAAGCAGGAAACTAGTTTAAAAATTATGATCCTTATGAAAATGAAGTTGGCTTTGTAGAAGCAAATGCCACCCAATTCACTTGGTTTGTACCGCAAGATTTAGAGGATTTAGCAAGACTTATGGGTGGTAATGAACAGGCTCTTGAAAAGCTGAATAAACAATTTGAAGAAGCCGAAAAATTAGGATTTACCTCTGGAGATTCTCACGAAGCAGAATTGCATCCTGAGTTTAATAGAATTCCTATTAACTATGGTAATCAACCTTCAATTCAAACCGCTTTTATTTTTAACCAACTAGGGCGTCCTGATCTTACGCAATATTGGTCACGTAAAGTTGTTGATCGGGTATTTTCTGGCTTGGATGAAAGCACAGGCTACAATGGTGATGAAGATCAAGGATTGATGGGTAGCTTAGCCGTTTTGATGAAAATTGGATTGTTTCAAATGAATGGTGGCACCGAAAAAAATCCTGAATATCAACTAGGTAGCCCTATCTTTGATAGTGTTACTATTCACCTAAATTCAACATTCTATCCCGGAGAAACATTTATTATTAAAACAGAAAACAATAATCAAGCAAATGTTTACCTAGAAGATCTAAGGCTGAATGAAATAGCCATTTAAGCACAACCATCAAGCATCAAGAACTTATTTCCGGCGGAACTTTACAGCTAAAAATGTCAAACCCCCTAAAGTTAAATATTAACGGAACATCAATTATCAACAATAAAAAGCCACGTATTCAGTCAGTTGAACACGTGGCTTTTTCAGTTTAAATTCTGAAGCTTTAGCAGCTTTTAATTACGGGTTGTCTGACACGTAGGATTTCCAAACGGGGCGTTCTTTTACTTCAAACAATTCTGAGATAATATCCCATTCGATGCTCTGATCAGGCTTAAACGCCTCAGAATCCATATACTTAATAATACTGTGTTTAAGTTGCTTGGCTACGATTCTGTGTTCCAAATCAGATTCTAAATCGATGCTACAAACCACTAGTTTTCCTTTACCTATTTGCGCTTCAAAAAGCATTGCCAGTCTGCGGTTTAGAAACCAAGTATCTATAGGCTGAACAATAGGCCTAAAGTTGGCAGGCAAATGCTCTAAATTCATCACCTGTTGCCTATTTGAAACCTCCCACCATTGAAGATCACTGTAGTAATCTGTTGGGAAATCCTTAAAAATAGGATGCTCATCACGTATATAAATTCCGGTGGTATGTGGAGGTCGCATTCTAAACCATGAGGTGTTCCAAAAAGCAGGTGTAAAATATTGAATTACATCTTTTCCATTTTCAATATTTCCTGAGGCTAAAAGAAGTACCGATTTACCATTCTCTAGAGCCTCTAAAACTTGGTCATCTGCTTGATGAGCGATTAGAATTTCTTCCGGTTTCTCAATTTTTATCTGTTGTGGATAAACCCAAATATTCCAACTGTTTTCAAATCCATTTACCCTCACCTTAACCACAAGTTTTTGAGCCTTAGTGATCGCTTCAAATGATGATGAAATCTTTCCTATGACATTAGCATTACCCACAGGTATTTCTGAAACTGTAAATGAACCCTTATCAAAAGTTACTCGTTCTTCATTTTCTATGCTCCAATGCACCTTGGCATCTTGTAGAACATTTCCACTAAAATTAGCGACTTCAATTGTTGCCTGTAAGACTTCAGTATTTTTGAATGTAAATGCATCAAACCTTACCAGTGGCACTACCCTGTCGTTAAACGCTTTAAACTCTTCAGATGTGATATAACCTTTCTCATCCCAAAAGGCGTCCAATACTCCCACGAGCGCTGTCCCTTGACCCGAAAAATCATTTAATCCTAATAATTGATATCCTGCTAAATTAGGTGTGCGCAATGTGGCCTCGATCTCTTGTTTGTAACACAAGGCTTGTAGTTTACCGGAAGCCATTAAAAATTCATCTGCAAGATCAGCCATATGATGATCCTTCAAATCTTCTTTGAAAAGCTCGAAATTCTTAGCTTTTAAAGCACCCTTATATTTAGGAATCTCTTCAAAATTTGGGAAAGCGCACCATTGCCCCATTTCAAAGGTCACATATGGTCTTTCTTGATTTTCAGTCTTTGTTCTGTAATCAAAAGTTGAATTTGGTTTTTTGTCTTTCCATTCCAGACCTCGTGGTGGAGCACGTACAATAAAATCACTATTTTCTATAATAGACCAACTTCCTCCAGTTGATGCGCCTGTAAAAACCCGTTGTGAGTCATAGTCTCTAAAATGATCAACCCAATTCTCAAGATAAGGAACATAGTTTCCAGACGGTTCGTTTCCATAAGCCATCATCACAAAAGACGGATGATTACCATAAGTATCTATAATGCGTTTGGTTTCCTTCATTAAATAATTATCCAAAGGCTTCCCATCACCTAGTGTTGTCGAATATTTTGCCCAACTAGGTCCCTCAACTTGTAAATAAATACCGGCTTCATCTGCCGCTTCAAAAGCCGCCTCTGGCGGACAATAGGAATGAAAGCGCATATGGTTGAGTCCAAAAGATTTGATTTTTTTATAAATAGCCGCCCATTCCTCTTTGGAAGTTGGCGGATATCCTGTCAACGGAAACACAGAACACTCGGTAGTACCTCTTAAAAAAACTTGAGTTCCATTGATAGTGAACTTTTTATCATCTATCGAAAAATCCCGCATTCCAAATGTTATACGTCTGGCATCTAAGATTTCCTCATTATTTTTTAATGTCGCTTCAAGAATATAGACCACTGGATTAAATTCACTCCACAACGTGTAATCTTCACCCATTTCAAGTTTGAAATCTGCCAAATCATTTGGTGAATTCCATTTAAGCTCTTTATTCTGCAATATTTTACCCGTGGCTTTATCGAGGATCTTAAACGCTATACCAATGTTGTTTTCCATTCCATTGGCATCAACTGTAATAGCTATTTTATTGTTTTTTACATCCGGTAAAATTTTGATAGTATTGAAATAGGCTGAATTTAAAACGTCAAGCTTCATCTGCCCAACAATTCCATTCCAGTTTCCCTGTGTATGATCTGAAATACTATGAGAATTAATACCCGGATCAATATTTCGTATCGCATTATCAACTTGTACAGTGATTCTATGTTCCCCAGAGGATATGTAAGATGCAGGAATTATAAATTTGTGTGGAACAGAAAGGCTATTATCTGTTCCAATTTCAGTAGAATCTAGCCAAACCTTAGTCTGCCAGTGCGGCCGCTCTAGCACAAGTTCTAAGTTCTTACCGCTCCAGCTATCAGGTATTGTTATCGTTTTCTGAAACCAAGCTTTTCCTACATATCGTGTATTAGGAGTGAGCCAAAATGGAAACTTGATAGATTCCTTACTTCTATATTTTTTCATCGCTGGATTAAAATACCACGAGCTGTCGTAGATACTTCCGGTCCATTGCGTTTCTAATGAAGGCTTATTGCCTATATCATAATCACGTAATGCTGCAGGTAGATTTATTTTATCTTCAAAATCTTGCAACTGCCACTTTTCTGCCATCCCAACGTCTAAAGAATCTAAACGGTAATTCCAGGTTCCTGCTAAATCTAATTCAGTTTGTTGATGTTCTTTAGTACTACATCCCCAAAAAAGTATGGAGAAGAAGACTAAAGTTAAGACGGTAAAATTTTTTCTCATAATTAATTAAACTTAGTATAGCATCATTCATATAATGATTGTTAACCCAAAATTAGTGAATGCGCAAACGATGTAAAATGTAGAAATTTACTGTCTTAATGGATAATCTTACTTTGACTAGAAATATTATTTAGAGAATATATCTAGAGTCTTTTTCATAATATTTTTGAAATACATTATTACTAAAACCATAGTCAGCTTGCCAAAAGCTAATTAATCAATTTACACAATGACTCTAATTGTTAAGAAGCTGAAATAAAAGTAATAGAATATATACCTCATAAAATCTAATTGATGGATGTTGTTATTAAACAATATGTAAATGCCCGTTGCCATTATTAGTATCTCTACTAGTTGATTTACTTTTCGCCTGCTTTAATTTAGATCTAAGGCTACTCATATCTTTACTTATTTTTTGTTCTACAACTCGAGCATATTTTTGGGTGGTAGAAATTTTAGTATGACCAAGCATTTTAGAAACCGTTTCAATAGGAACATCGTTGAGTAATTTCACTGTGGTTGCAAAAGTATGTCTGGCTACGTGGAAAGTGAGATTTTTCTTAATCTTACAGAGTATCGCAATTTCTTTTAAATGCTTATTGATTTTCTGATCACTGAATACAGGTAGTAACTTATTCGTATGCACATCCTGTGAAACTTCTTGATACTTTTCCAAAATTCGCTTAGCCTGCTCCAATAGAGGCAATTTTACTGGAGTTTTGGACTTCTGTCGTCGCACCATAATCCAGTCTTCTTTATCGATACCGTTTACGATATCACCAGTTTTCAAGTTTTTAACCTCTATATAGCATAATCCGGTATAACAAGAGAAAACAAACACATCGCGAACAATACTCAAACTATCATCAGTAAGGGTTATTGATGAAATAGTTTTAAGCTCATTCTCTTCAAGAAACGGACAGTCGAAATCCTCGTATTTCAACTGATATAATGCAAAAGGGTTAGATTTTATCCAACGATGCTTTAAGGCTAAGGTGGTGAATTTCTTTAGGCGTTCCAAGTGTTTCATCCTACCATTATTATTAAGTGGCTGCGCTTTTTTAAGCGTTTTGCAGTCTCTAAGGTAATCTTCAAATTTTACAATGAATGTATAATCAATCTGTGACAGATAAATATCATCACACTTATATTCAGATTTTACAAATCGTAAAATATATTTCTCTGTAGCAGCATAATTCTTAGCTGTTTCTGGAGCTAATTTTTTTAAATCATTTTCGGTATGGTATTGTATAAGATCCCTTATTGTAGATACAGGTCTATCCTTTCCAGTACATCTTAGCTTAACTGCCTTGGCACTTATTGGAACTCCTTCATTTCGGAGTTCTTTATATGCCTTCTTGATCTCAGAATAGATAGCATTCAATTCGTCATTGATACGTCGAGCGTCTTTGATGCGTTTTCCAACCCTGCTGGACTTATCGCACCAGTTTTGTTCTAAAACATTTTGTTTTGTACTTAAATCTACTCTACTGGCACTTCCAATGGAGATACGAGCATAGATTGGAAATGTTCCATCTTTTCGAACTGAACTTTTTTTCAGCCAAAAATGAACATTTAAAGTGTGTGAAGTAATCATAACTTTCGTTTAAATTAAAAAATCTGTTAAACGAAAGCCAAACCGCTCGATAGTCAAACCCGGCTATGATCCTTAAATGTAGTAATTTCTTCCCTAAAAAAATAGGACATCAAATAGGACACCAACGATTATGCCTACAAATGGACATAAAAAAAACCAGTAAAAATGTATTTTACTGGTTTTCATAGAATTAGATATCAAACAACATATGTTAAATACCTATTTCGTCGGGGTGGCAGGATTCGAACCTGCGACCTCCTGCTCCCAAAGCAGGCGCGATGACCGGGCTACGCTACACCCCGAGGTGTTTTCTTAAAAAAGTTGCGGAGAGACAGGGATTCGAACCCTGGCGACGGTTACCCGTCGACAGATTAGCAATCTGCTCCATTACCACTCTGGCACCTCTCCTAAGAACGTTGGCGTCTCTCTCAAAACGCGGGTGCAAATATATACCTAAGTTTTTGATCAACCAAAGCTTTTTAGAGAATTTCTATAACTTTTTTTGAATCTTTTTTTAACTCCCTGAAAACAAGATTTTCAGAAAATCACTATTCAGGATATTCTATGCGCAAATGGTAGATGTTATTCAGTTTTGACTTCAGAACCTTCTTAATTATCTGTATTTCCTTAAAAGTAATCGTAGCATTTAAAAACTGATTTTCCTCCATTTGCTTATTGATGATTTTTTCTACAAAAGAATCGATCAATACCGAAGTTGGTGATTTTAAACTTTTACTCGCCGCCTCTACACTATCAGCCATCATTAAGATCGCAGTCTCTTTGCTGAACGGTAAGGGCCCGGGATATCTAAAGTCGTCAATATTGACATCCTCATCCTGTTCTTGCGCTTTTTTATAAAAATAGTACACCGTACTCGTGCCGTGGTGCGTGCGTATAAAGTCAATAACGCGATCTGGTAGGTTGTTTTTCCGGGCTACCTCGATCCCATTGATTACGTGGTCGATGATAATTCTAGCGCTTTCTTTAGGTGAAAGGTCTTCATGTGTATTGATTCCGGTAGATTGATTTTCAGTAAAATCAGTTGGATTCAACATCTTCCCAATATCGTGGTACAGTGCTCCTACCCGAGTAAGCATCGCATTTGCTCCAATCTCGTTAGCTGCTGCTTCGGCCAAATTTGCCACATTTAAACTGTGATGAAAAGTACCCGGAGCTTTATTAGCAAGATTCTTTAACAATTTAGAATTCGTGTCTGTGAGTTCTAAAAGGGAAAGATCACTTACAAGACCAAAGATCTTTTCATAGGCATAGATAAGCGGCTGCACAAAAAGCGTCGCTAAACCGGTAATTATAAAAAGACTGAAGGTTTCCCATTGCAAATTGTCTATGGTTCCCTCGTGGATAATGTGAAAAGCAAAATACCCTATGATATACATAAAAGTGATCTGCCCTACCGAAATAAACAAGTTGGCGCGTTTATACAGTTCTGAAACGGTCAAAATAGTCACAATCCCTGCAATTACTTGCAGAAACATATATTCTGAAGTATTAGGCACAATGAACCCCAATAAAAGCAGCGTGATTACGTGTGTGAATAAACCCAATCTAGAATCAAAAAACGCCTTTATTACAAGCGGCAAAATACATAGCGGAACCACATAAACATAATTCGCATCATACTTCACGATCAGGGTGGTAAACAATACCATTAAAATGATATTAAAGAAAATAAACGTAACCATCGTATTATTTTCAAAAACGTGTTCGCGATAGGTTTTAATGAAAAGTAACAACATTGTTAGTGCCACTGAAACCAGCAAAACATAACCAAAAACAACCCAATTATACTTACTGGCAGTCCAGGATTGCGACTCATATTCGGCTTGTAAAGACTTTAGAATCTGATACGTACTTTGTTCAACAATTTCACCTTTTGCGACAATTCTACTTCCTTTATTCACCACGCCTTTGGTAGGAGCGATCTTGCTCAACTCAGCATTTAATTCCTTATTCGTGAGCTTTTCATCATAAGTAACATTAGGTTGCACCACATCATAAAACAGCTCTTTAAAACGGTTGACCGCCTGTACATATGGTCCGTTTACAAGTCGACGGTTGATCAAAGCGCTAATTTCATCTGTAGTATTCAGATTTTCTATGGAAGTTTCTTCGATCTCATTTCCGCGACGTAGGTATATTTTTCGGCCTTCTTGAAAAGCGGCCAAATCGCTAATCACCCCATATTTATAAATATCCTCTAGAATTTGAGAACCAAATTTCTTCAGTTCGCTTTGCCGATCTCTAAAAATTGAATCTGTAAAAACCGAAGAAAATTGGTTTTCGTAAGCTGCCTTTGCCTCGTTAGCAATATCTTGATCGTAATTAAAATAAGGAATTATAGAGTTTTCTGCTTCGGCACGCTCCTGCTCTAATTGATCCTCACTCTTTAAAATAGCAAAGTCTACCGGCGCGTATAAATTATCATACTGCCAAGGCTTATTCTGCTGAAAATCAAATTGAAATTTTCCACTTTTAGGAAAAAGATAAACGATAAGAATGGTGCTTGCAATACACAGCAATACCTTATAAAGCGCACCTTGATTTTTATAAAATCGGTTTAAAATACTACTCATATAACTCTTGTGAGGCTACAAAAATCAAAGACTTACCCATTAAAAATAGTCTTGACCTTTTCAAGGAAATTTCATTTTTAATCCTTGACATGAAAGTAAAAGTACTAAAATAAAACGGGAAGCTTGAGGTGTTAAGTATAGGCCAAATGATAACGTTTTCGTTAGCTATTTGTTATTTTTGAATTCTATCAAAAAACACACAAATAAAGATGAAAAAAGATATTGTAATCGTTTCTGCAGTACGCACCCCTATAGGTAGTTTTTTAGGAAGCTTATCTTCACTAACTGCTGTTGACCTTGGTGTGGCTGCTATAAAAGGCGCTTTAACTAAAATCAATTTAGACCCTTCGCTTGTTGACGAAGTATTCATGGGTAATGTAGTTCAAGCTGGCGTAGGACAAGCTCCTGCGCGCCAAGCTGCCTTGGGTGCCGGTATCCCAAAAAATGTGCCGTGTACAACGGTAAATAAAGTATGCGCTTCAGGTATGAAAGCCGTGATGTTTGCGGCTCAATCTATCGCACTCGGAGACAATGACATTGTCGTTGCCGGCGGAATGGAAAGTATGAGCCAAATCCCACATTACGTACATATGCGCAAGGGGCAGAAATTTGGTCCTACCACACTTATAGATGGCATGCAAAAAGACGGACTTGTAGATGCTTATGATGGGAATGCGATGGGCGTTTGCGCCGATGCTTGCGCTACTAAATATAATTTTTCCCGCGAAGATCAAGATGCTTTTGCGATTGAGAGTTACAAACGCTCAGCTGCTGCCTGGGAAAGTGGAAAGTTTGCAGACGAAGTAATTCCTGTGGAAGTTCCTCAGCGTCGCGGAGAGCCGGTTGTGATTAGTGAAGACGAAGAATTTAAAAATGTGCGTATGGAAAAAATAAGCAGCTTAAGACCTGCATTTTCTAAAGATGGTACGGTTACAGCAGCAAATGCTTCGACTATTAATGACGGCGCCGGAGCAGTGATCCTCATGACCAGAGAAAAAGCTGAAGAGCTTAACCTAGACATTTTATGCAGTATTAAAGGTTATGCCGATGCTGCTACAGACCCTGAATGGTTTACCACCGCTCCTTCTAAAGCGTTACCTAAAGCGCTCGCAAAAGCCGGTGTAAGTCAAGGTGAGATTGAGTATTTTGAGTTTAATGAAGCCTTTTCTGTTGTGGGTCTTGCTAATATGAAAATTTTGGGCTTATCTACAGATAAAGTAAATGTCAATGGTGGAGCTGTTTCATTAGGCCATCCTTTAGGGTGCAGTGGTGTGCGTATTCTTATCACACTTATTAATGTCTTAAAACAGAATAACGCCAAGCTGGGAGCTGCGGCGATCTGTAATGGTGGTGGTGGCGCATCAGCAATGGTGATCTCTAGATAAGTATTTCAGAAGTTATACACGTCTTGTTAATAATCATTTTGGTGCGTAAAAATCATTTGAATTACTTTTACCAAAATTTCAAAACCGCCTGATGAATTACGGCATTTGCCCATTAAGTATTGTACCTATGCGTTTAGAGCCTGCTGATGCAGCCGAGATGATAAACCAAGTACTTTATGGTGAGCATTTTAAAGTGCTCGAAATTCGTAAAAAATGGAGCCGCATTCGTCTTGCTCACGATAAATATGAGGGCTGGATTGACAATAAGCAATACAAAGAGATTACCGCAGAAGATTATGATGATGCCGAAAAGCGTACTCCTATTCTGGCGAGTGATCTTTTACAAATGGCAACATCCTCTGATGAACACGTGCTGAGCATTCCTTTAGGGGCGCAGTTGGCTAATTTAGCTTTGACGGGAGATCATTACGAGGGCAATTCGGTAGCAGAAAAAAAGGATAAAGCGACCTTTATCAATACCGCATTATTGTATTTGAAAAGTCCGTATTTATGGGGTGGCCGTACGCCTTTTGGTTTAGATTGTAGTGGCTTTACCCAAATGGTTTATCGCCTCAATGGCCACGCGCTGTTTAGAGATGCCTCACAACAAGCTACTCAAGGTGAGCCGCTTAGCTTTATTGAAGAAAGCGAGCCTGGTGATCTTGCTTTTTTTGATAATGATGAAGGCGCTATTGTGCACGTGGGTATTATGCTTCAAGACAACTATATAATACATTGTCACGGTGAAGTGCGCATAGATCGTATAGACCACACAGGAATTTACAACGCAGAACGCCGCACCCACACCCATAAGTTAAGAGTTATAAAAAGGATTATATAAAAAAACGCGAGAAGAAATCTTCTCGCATTTTTAGTATTATAAACCGTTCTGTTAATCGTTATTCTGATATTTCGCCTTTTTAGAGCCAGCATAAATATCATATTTCACTAAACGGGATTCTAAAGAACCATTATAAAGTTTAATTTTTCGGCTGGTGCGTAAACCTACGTGTTTTAAAGATTCAAGGTTTGAAGTGATAAACCAAGCTTCGGTATCTTTATAATTTTGTTTCAGCGTATCTCCTATATTCTTATAAAACGTTTCCATCTCTACAGGAATTCTTTCGCCGTAGGGCGGATTGAAAACCATTTGCAAATGACGCTCCCGCTCTTTTTCAGTCTTAAAAAAATCAGCTTCACTTATTGAAATAAATTCACTGAGTTCAGCATTTTTAATATTCTCTTTGGCCTTTTCGATCACCGAAGGATCCTTGTCATAACCTTCAATTGTAAAATGAAATTCTCTAATTTTCTTTAAGGCAGAAGCTTCTATAATATCAAACAAATCAGGATCCCAATCGTGCCAATTCTCAAAACCAAATTGCTTTCGGTTCAAATTAGGCGGAATATTGCAGGCGATCATCGCAGCTTCGATCAACATCGTTCCACTACCGCACATTGGGTCGAGAAAATCACTGTGGCCTTTCCATCCTGAAAGCATCAAACACCCTGCAGCAAGCACTTCATTAATAGGAGCTACGTTAGTATTGAGGCGATATCCACGCTGATGCAGCGATACCCCACTACTATCTAAAGAAATAGTACACCTATTGTGACGTATGTGTATATCAATACTTAAATCTGGAAATTTCAAATCTACATCAGGGCGTTCTCCAGTCGCTTCTCTAAATTGATCTACAACCGCATCTTTAGCCTTCTGAGCCACAAATAAAGAGTGTGTGAACTGCTCGCCACTCAAAGTCGCATTGATCGCAAATGTATCATTCACACGCATATATTGGCTCCAATCTATACTTTTTACAGCAGCATAAAGCGCATTCTCATCTTTTACTACAAAAGAGCGTAACGGCTTTAAAATTTTTATAGCCGTTCTACAGCATAAGTTAGCCTTATACATAAACCCCGTGTCTCCTGAGAAGCCAACGCTTCGTGTACCTATCTCTATATCTCCTGCACCTAATTCACGTAATTCTCTTGCCAATAAATCTTCAAAACCAAATAAGGTTTTTGCCAGCATTTTAAAGTTCTCTGCCATCACAAAATTTTAGATTGCAAAAATAGGTTAATTTTACCGGCTTATTGCGACTAACGAATTCTAGTCAAATCATCTATGATATTTATTTTACCTATTGCAGCAGTTGTGCTGGGTTTCTTGATTGCTTTGTGGTTTAAACCAAAAGTGAATGCTGCAATTAAACTGCTCTTAGCCTTTAGCGGAGCCTTTTTACTATCGATAACCATTTTTGAATTTCTACCTGAATTATATGCTTCGGGTTCTAAGCACGTGGGGCTATTCATTATGGCCGGACTCTTATTTCAAATACTTTTAGAGTTTTTGTCGCGCGGTGCGGAACACGGACATCTACACGTAGATGCTGATTCATCAAAACTTCCTTGGCTATTATTTTTAAGTCTGGCCGTACATTCTATTTTAGAAGGTTTCCCGTTATATAAAAACGCAGATTTAGTTCTAGGAATCTCCATTCATAAAATACCGATTGCTATTATCATCAGTTCGTTCTTGCTTGCCAGCAAAATCAATACCTATAAAACCCTACTGTTTCTAATTGTATTTGCCTTAATGACGCCTTTAGGCAGTTATGTTTCAACTTTTGATTTTTGGACTATTGAAGTGACGAATTATATCAACGCAGCGGTAGTGGGAGTTTTATTGCACGTTTCGACCACTATACTGTTTGAATCTTCTAAAAATCATCAGTTTAATGCTACAAAATTTGGTGTAATCTTATTAGGAATCGCACTCGCTTATCTACTCTAATATGTTCAGCAAAGAAGAATCGAAAAAAATACGAGAAGATTTCTGGATTTTCTTCGGAAAAAGATATACTAGAAAGTGGCTGCTGTATGATACTAAAGTAAAGGAGATCAACTTAAAATTCAGTTTTGATAATACCAAAGCGATGGTTTCATTTGATATTGAAACACACGACACGGTTTTTAGAGAGTACTATTTTGAAAAGTTTGAAAGTTTAAAAAACTTGCTCAAGACTGAAGTTTCTGAAGATATGCTTTTTGAAAAGGAATACATCCGCTCTAGCGGAAAGATCATATCTCGTATTTATGTTGAAAAATTAAACGTCAACATTCACAACAAAAAGCATTGGCCGGAAGTTTTTGAGTTCTTTCACGACAATATGGAAAAGTTTGAAATTTTTTGGTGGGAATATCAAGACTTCATTACAGCCTAGATCACATCAATTAAAATATAGAGAAAGTGAGAGATGCTTCCTGCAAGAACGAAAAAATGCCATATCAAATGATTAAATGGAATTTTTCTAATCGCATAGAATACAATGCCCACCGTGTAAAAAGCGCCACCTAGCATTAATAGGTTTATCCCGGTATCACTGGAGACTGCAACAAGATTATTCCAATCGAAAACAATTAACCACCCCATAAGCAAATAGAGAAGTAAGGATAATGCTTCAAACCTACCGGTAAAGAATATTTTGAGCACGGTACCAACTAAGGCAATTCCCCAGACTGTCCAAAATATTAGCCATCCTGTACTACTCTCAAGCGCTATCAAAGCTACAGGTGTGTACGTGCCGGCAATAAGAAAATAAATACTAATGTGGTCTATTTTCCTTAAAATATGCTTCCACGAAGTATGATTGATTAAATGGTATAATGTAGAAGCACTATAAAGCATTACAATAGAGCATCCATAAAAAAGAATACTAAGTGTGCTATAGTTGGATTTAGAAGTGTCATAGTAGAGCAATATGCCAATACCTAAAAATCCAAGTACTACTCCCAATCCGTGTGATAAGGCATTCCAAAATTCTTCCTCTTTCCAATCTGTATTCATTGTGTTGAAATTACAAATAGCAGCCGTATCTAATCTAACTTTATTGTAAAAAAAAAAGTCTGCATCAGATATTGATGCAGACTTCTAAAACAAGGCGGCGACCTACTCTCCCACGAGATGTAGTACCATCGGCGCTAACGGGCTTAACTACTCTGTTCGGAATGGTAAGAG
>Ga0105229_100402_pt1 | contig 15106 bp, 10 predicted proteins | sample Virmet3747_4435_FD_89711 | JGI IMG/M metagenome (GOLD analysis project Ga0105229, IMG submission 89711) | Marine viral communities from the Southern Atlantic ocean transect to study dissolved organic matter and carbon cycling - metaG 3747_4435 | ecosystem: Environmental > Aquatic > Marine >... | reverse complement strand
GTATAAACTAGACAGCAAACGGGGGTTGCGCAAGTCATTTACAGTGCAGCTAAGACTAAAGATTATAAGTGAATGAATGTTTTACAGTCGCCTTTGCTGCGTATACTCCCTTCAGCATTGCCTATATAACCATCAACATTTGGTATTGTATTTTACGCAGTGTACACTGCGTTCAATATTTCATTGATAACATACTGGTGGTTATGCATACACCTACATTTTTGTGGCACGATTTCGAAACCTTTGGCACAAGCCCACAAAAAGACCTCCCTTGCCAATTTGCCGCTGTTAGAACGGACATGGACTTAAATGTCGTTGGTAAGCCCATCAATATTATGAGCGCAATTGCTAACGATTACCTGCCTCATCCAGAAGCGTGTCTTGTTACTGGGATCACGCCTCAACAAACCATTAGAGATGGCTCAAACGAAGCTGATTTTGCTACAAAAATTTATCATGAGATGTCTACGCCGAATACCTGTAGCGTGGGCTTTAATAGTATTCGCTTCGACGATGAAGTGTCCCGCTATCTATTTTATCGAAACTTCTACGACCCGTATTCAAGAGAATGGCGCAATGGAAATAGCCGCTGGGACATCATCGACGTAGCAAGAGCCTGCTATGCGTTAAGACCAGACGGTATCAATTGGCCGTTGAGAGAAGATGGCTCGCCAAGTTTTAGGCTTGAAGCATTAACGGCTGCCAATAATATCGGACATGATAACGCACACGATGCGCTAAACGACGTTTACGCCACCATATCTCTTGCCAAGCTGATAAAAGAAAAGCAGCCGCGCTTATTCGACTACGCGCTTTCTTTGCGTAATAAGCATACCGTTATGCAGCAAATAGATTTGAGCAAGCCATCGGTATTGCTTCATATATCGTCAAAGCTGCCGGCCTCACAGGGTTGCTGTACATGGGTTATGCCGATTGCTAAACACCCGACTAATTCCAATGCGTTTATCGTGATTGATTTGTCTCACGATATAGACAGCGTGTTAAATGATTCTGCAGATGAAATTAAGCAAGCACTGTACGCGCCTTCCGATACGTATGATGATGCGCGAGAGCGCCCGGGGCTTAAGCTTATTCACGTGAACCGCTCTCCTTTCATTACCACAGCCAAAGCCATGACAGAAGACAATGCACAGCGGCTCGGCTTAGACCGCGAGCGCTGCTTAGATAACTACAAAAAGCTGGCAAGCACACCAGATTTAGTTAGTAAAATTGTGGCAATATATGAAGAAGAGCGACATAGCAGCGAACTTGATATTGACCACGCGCTATACAGCGGCGGGTTCCTTAGCGATGAAGACCGGCGCTGGTGTGAAAATGTGATAAATGCTAAACCAGAAGATTTAGCGACGTTCGGTGATAAAACGCAGCACGAAGGGTTGAAAAAATTGCTGTTTCGATATCGCGCAAGAAACTACCCCAATACGCTTACTGCCGACGAAATGACAAAATGGCAGTACCACCGTCAGGCGCGGCTTACCGACCCGGATTTTCACGGTTCTATAACGCTGGAAACCTATATGATGAGGCTTGAATCTCTGGCTCACGAGCACAGTGACAACCCTGAAAAGCAAGCGATATTACGGGCCCTCTATCAATATGCCGAAAACCTTTGACGGCGGTTTTAGAACGCCTTAAATTAAGAACATTGACAGAAAAACAGCAATTTATTAGACGAAGTCAAGGAATGAAATAATGCTGCCGATAATAACAATACACGCGCGTAAGGGAATAAAGATGTCATGAATGGCGTAACAATAAGTTTCGATAAATCTAGAACCTATATCAACCTAATGCTCAACCCTTCTGAATTTACCTCAGAAGTAGACATACGGGAAATAAAAAAGCAGTTAGAAAGCGGCGAAACCAAACGTCTTTACGTTTCAGAAAAAGCGCTCAAATCTGCTTGTGACACGGCTAACCATTACTTTAAAACAGGTGATGGGACTATCGTTCAAGAAAGAATTGGCGAACGTAAAAACGCGGAAGTAGAATTCCGTGTTCCCGATGACGGCATGCACGCGAACCTTGTGCTCACTACCCCTTATGGCGGAAAGCTACCCGCGTTAAGTACGATTAAATCGCTGGCAATAAAAAATAGAGTCATCCGAGGTGTAAGCACCAAAAAGATAGAATCTATGCTGAGTAATGCTAGGCGCGCTGAGCCCGGCACGGTGCTAGAAGAAACTATCGCGAAAGGGCTTCCTGCTAAAAATGGCAAAAACTCTAAGTTCATTCCTCTTGTTCCTAATGCCCTAGAACGGGTGTTAAAGCCTCAGGCAGATGACGGCGAGCGCGTAGACATGCGCAACTTAGGCGAAATTATTTGTGTAAAAGTAAACACGCCTGTGCTGCGTCGTACCGCGCCAACCCAAGGTCGCTCTGGTTTCGACGTAAAAGACAATAAACGCCCTGCCGTCGCAGGCGAGTGGGTCGACTTTAAAATGGGAAGCGGAACCGTTGTGTCAGACGGCGATGCCAACCTTTTGATGTCGACCATTTCGGGCATGCCTAAGTATCGCGACCAAATTATGAATATCGATGACACCTTTATCTGCAATGGCGTTAACGTAGGTACAGGGCATGTGAATTACGAGGGAGCGGTACTTGTAAACGGCGATGTAACAGAAAAAATGCAGATTAAAGCGGCCGGTGATGTAACCATAAATGGTTTTGTTGAGTCGGCGCATATTGAAGCTGGTGGCGATATCATTATCACCGAAGGCGCTATGGGTAAGGTGAATGATTCTCAAGGCGAGTTCCAATGTAAATTAGTCGCATCAGGAAGCATCCACGTGCAGCACGGCCAAGGTATTGATATTCAATGCGGTGGAAACATTACCGTAGGCAGGCAGCTGGCCTACAGCCGCTTGCGTTGCGGGGGAGCTGTTATCGTAGGGCAAATTGACAAGCCTATGGGTAACCTTTTTGCTTGCGATATAATAAGTCAAGATCGCGTGGAGGCAGGCACCCTAGGGGCCGTTTCCGGCAGTACGTTGAAAGTGGATTTTAGCCCGGGCTTTAATCAACTCCTTGAACGAAAAGACTCGCTAGATGAATTGCTACGCCAGATTCGCGAGAACAATTTAAAGCACAAAGAGAAAATAGCACTTATCCAAGGTAAGAAAATTCCAAAAGAACTTCGGCACAAAGCCGCTGAGGCTTTAGAACTTTTCAACAATGAAAGCGCGCTGCTAGAGTGGCTTGAAAATAAGGCCAATGATGTGAAGTCCGCTAAAGAAAACTACCAGTCCGACATTAAACTTATCGCCAATAAACGGCTATACCCTGGCGTATCGGCTAAGTTAAATAACAGAAACTGGCGTTCAGAGCGTGAATATGATCGTGCGCAAATATACTACGACGCTCATCAATGGCACTACGAGCCTTTGATATAATGGGAGATATCGTGCTTTAACTAAGGAGCTATCCTTTATGAAGCACGCTTTCTTTCACATGCTACCGACATAGGTCTCAGGCTATTCCTGTATCTCGACGGCCTAAGCCGTGAAGCCTTAACACACGCTAATAATAACGAAAAGAACGCGTTGTTGAGTAGACGTAGATTTAGACGTTATATTTATTCGTTCAAAAATTTATGGCGCTATGCTCACATTACCAAACCCGTGGCGCTTAGATTGATACAGGGCTTTCATGGTACGCTCCATCCAGTCGGAAAACTCTTCAGATTGCTTAAGCTCAGACATGCCTATCGCAACTTTAAAATTATCGCTTAAAAGGTAATGACTCGTTACACATTTAAGTAATCTATCTGCGAGTATCTTTGCAGCACCTACCTCGGTTTGTGGGCAAAGTATAATAAATTGCTCACCACTAAAGCGAGACACCACGTCCACCTCTCTAACGGTATTTAAGCATTGGGTGGCAACCACTTTAAGCGACTCTTCCAGCGATGATGCTTCAAGCGAATGCCCATCGTCATGAGAGTGGGTTAGCTCAAGAATGATTAACGAGGCCGTTGTTTGAAAGCGCTGGAAGCGAGAGATTTCCTCTTCCGCTCGCTGAATCATATGATTGCGATTGTACAGCCCTGTAATTATGTCATGGGCAGAAAGAAAGCCAAGGGTTCTGTTTTTTTCCAGCAAGGTGGCCTGTAGCGCGCTTATTTCTTCATTTTTCTGATTAATGATACGCTTGTAGGCACCTACGTGACGGTTCCTCGATATTAACCACAACAGCCCTATTAGCACAATAATAGTGCTCAATATCATCACGGTATAATTACGGCTGTAGCGTATTTGAACATTATTCCATTGTTTGTATATTTCCACTTTCCGAGATTCAGGGATCCGCTCGATGGCAAAGTTGAGTTTATCAACCAAGTGCCCATACGATTTATTTACCCCAAAGGCCAGAGAGTCGAAAGGCTCTGCATAACCAACAATGTTAATGTCTTTTAATTTTAGGTTGTTAATGTGCATATTTACGCTCATCAAAGAGCCGACCATGACATCAAACTCACCATTTGCCAGCTGTTTCAACCCTTCTTCTTCCGACGGCATACGTTTCAACCGTATCCCCGGATAGTGGCGGGAGATATACTCTACTTGTCGATAACCTTGAACTATGCCTACCGTGCGATTACCTACGCCGGAATAACCTTGAAGCATAGGCGTACCTGCCTTCGCCACCAGCACATTAGGCGCTTCGAAGTAAGGAATACTGAAATCTAGAAACTGCTTTCGATAATCCGAGGTATTGAGCATAGGGATCACTTGACACTTCCCCTGCTGAACATATTCTAGGCTCTGTTGCCAACTTTCTGTAGGTATAAGCGTGAATTCAAGGTCAGCAATCTCGGCAATCAGCCGCATATATTGGGCTGAGATGCCAACATGAATACCATTTCTTATCGCTTCGTATGGCGCCCAGTTGGGGTCAATGCAGTAAGTGATCTCCTCAGATGGAGTAAAAGCGGCTTGTTGTTCGGGGCCCGCTTTTAAAATAGCGCTGAAAACACTTGCGCCTAAAAACAACACCACACCCAAAAGATACTTTCTTATTTTTTTCAACCACACACCCAAAACAGTTAACGAGCTCAAAGACAACCGCGAAGTATTAAGCGTAAATAATAAAAATGCAATCAATTAGGCCTATATAGGCCTAATTGCTCAGGTAACGCTCTGTCTTTGCTGGAATGTGGCATTTTCATAGCGTTTTTCGCTCATGATTATTGCAAGTCTTGTTACCGCCTTTTCGACATCGGCGAAGCTCAAATAAAGCGGCGCAAACCCTATTCGCAAAATATTAGGCGCGCGGAAGTCAGCGATAACCCCTTCAGCAATCCACGCTTGGCAAATGGCATAAGCCTCACCGTGGGCGAGGGCTAACTGGCTACCCCGGCAATTAATCGGTGGGCTCGCCACACCGAAATGTTCTAACACTCCTGCCCTTTTTGCTTCAGCAATAAAAAAAGCTTGAAGCTTTTTCGACTTCTCGTCGATGGCTTTCAGTGATACATCGTCAAAAACGTCTAATGCCGCATCTAATATACTCATGCCTATAACACCGGGCGTACCGCACAAGTTTTGCTTTACCGATATATCTGGCGCGTAGTCGGGAGAAAATGAAAAAGGGGCACTGTGTCCCATCCATCCAGACAGGGGCTGCTGATAGCTATCTTGATGACGGCGCGCAACATAAATAAATGCTGGCGCGCCGGGGCCGCCGTTTAAATACTTGTACGAACACCCTACAGCAAAATCTACGTTGCAATCATCCAAGCCTACTGGGAAAGCGCCGGCACTATGGGCAAGATCCCACAACATCAAAATCCCTTTTGCATGTGCTTGCTCGGTAATGCCTTTCATATCAAGCTTAAGCCCACTTCGAAAGTTAACCTGCGTAAGCATAAGCACGGCAATATCATCGGTTAACTGGCTACTAATACTGGCTTCATCTACATAGCGGATACTGTACTCTTCGCCAAGTAAATCTAACAACCCTTGAACCATATAGATATCGGTTGGAAAATTATCACGTGTGGTCGCAATTACTTTGCGCCCTGGGTTCATTTTAAGCGCGGCGCTTAACACTTTAAATAAGTTAATAGAGATAGAGTCACAGCAGATGACCTGGCCCTGTTGCGCGCCTATAAGCTCCCCTATTTTGTCGCCGACTTGTTGAGGTAAGGAAATCCACTGGTGTTTGTTCCAACTTGTAATAAGGCCTTGCCCCCATTGCTCTTGAACTACTTCAACCGCTCGCTTGTCTGCTGATTTCGGTAAAGGGCCAAGAGAATTACCGTCTAAATAGATGGTGTTGTCTGGAAGCGAAAAAGCCCCAGCTTTATGTGCAAGCGGGTCCTTGTCATCAAGTTGCTCAGCGGAAAAAACCTTATTAATCATGTTCACCAATAACCTCAAGTAAAGCATCAAAGGATGTAGAGTCAGGGTGTAGCCAATCGAAGTGGCCACCATTTGTTATTATCTTTTGTTTTGCGCCAGCCATTGTAGCGTGGAGTTTAGGTACAATGCTATCGGCGTCACCTTGCATCAACACTATGGGTGTATTGATAAGTTTCGCGTTAGGAGTGGCAGCTTGATAAGCTTCGGGGTTTTCATCCGGCATGCTATGCATGAATTTTGCAGTAGCAGTCTGGCAACTGTTGGCTCCAACAGCGTAAGCGTTTATATCGGTGATAGCAGCAAGTCCAATGACTTTCTCAACGCTAACGCTTTGTGTAAATTGTGGCAGTTTCTGCGCGGCAAGCATAGCAAGATGCCCACCTGCCGAATGCCCAGCAATATAAACCTTCGAATAACGTCCATTACCACGGATACGTTCAAGCGACGTTATCATGGCCTCAGTAACATCATTTAAGCTACCAGGCCAACCGCCGCCTTTGTCGCCAACGCGCCGATACTCCATTACGAAGACACCCATCCCTAAATCCGCCAACGCCTTATAAAACCCGTTTGCATGATCATAACCGTAGGCATTCAACCAGCACCCGCCATGAACAAACACAACAGCTTTTCCGGCAAACTTATCGTGCTTTGTATTGCGCCCATGCCACACGTAAACAGACTGGAGCGGGCTTTCTCCGTAGCTAAACAGCTCGTCATGTTCTCTTGTTGGCAAGACACCCAACGCAGCATATGGCACTTGCGTTAACGTTTTACTGCTAGCTGACAGTTCATTAGGTTTATCGTGGGTGTCTTTGTAAATTTCGCTAGTTTTAGCATGGGTGTCATTCTTAACGTCATCTCGCTTAACGTCAGAGTTTGCGGGTTGCTTAATCTCGGGTGCGCTTTGTGGGGGGCGCGCGTCGCTTTTAACGTGGGTGTCTTTACTAGCCGTATTTATACGATGGGTGTCTTTGTAATTGAACTGCGGTTCGATTCCACTTTTGAAAGTAGCTGATTGCGCAACAGCTAGCTGTTGCAAAGAGATAAGTGCGATAAATAGTGCGCGTGTAAAAGTAGTAATGTGTACTGTGTTCTTCATGTTCTGACTTTTTCTTTTATTGAAACACAGAGCAACATTAAAGTGATGTCACTCTGTGATTAAATCGTTTACATGTACGCTATGAAACTTGACTTAAAGCATCTCAACAGCAAGAGCAACGCCTTCTCCACCGCCAATACACAAAGATGCTATACCTTTACGACCATTGCTTTGTTTAAGTGCATGAAGAAGTGTTACAAGGATGCGTGCGCCAGAAGCGCCAATGGGATGGCCTAATGCGCATGCCCCGCCTTTTACGTTCACTTTGCTTTCATCAAGCCCTAGCTTTTTAATCGCCAGCATAGTTACCATGGCAAAAGCTTCATTGATTTCAAAAAGATCTACGTCTTCTTTTGTCCAACCAGCTTTGTCTAACACTTTTTCCATTGCGCCTACCGGTGCAACTGTAAAATTCTCGGGCTCTATTGAGTTCGTAGCGTGAGCTACCACTTTTGCTAATGGTGTCAATCCAAGGGCTTTAGCTTTACTTTCACTCATAACAACAAGTGCTGCAGCACCGTCAGAGATAGAGCTAGAGTTCGCTGCCGTTACCGTACCGTCTTTTTTAAAGGCTGGGCGGAGTGTGGGGATCTTTTCAGGGCGAGCAGAACCCGGACCTTCATCAGTATCCACCACTGTATCACCTTTACGTGAAGATACAGTTACTGGTGCAATTTCGTCGTTGAACGTGCCGCTATTTATTGCTTCATGCGCTTTAGACAATGAACTTAATGCAAATTCATCCATTTCACCGCGGCCAATATTCTCTTCATCAGCGGTATCTTGAGCAAAGCACCCCATTGCTTTACCGTCGTAAGCATTCTCAAGGCCGTCTAGCATCATGTGATCAATAACTTGGCCATGCCCCATGCGATAACCCGTTCGCGCTTTTGGCAACATGTATGGCGCGTTACTCATACTTTCCATACCGCCAGCTACCACCGCAGAGGCGCTGCCTGCTTTGATAAGATCATGGGCCATCATGACTGCTTTTAAGCCTGAACCACAGACTTTATTGATAGTGGTAACACCGGCACTTAGCGGAAGCCCCGCCCCTATTGACGCTTGTCGCGCAGGAGACTGCCCTAACCCAGCCGGTAAAACACACCCCATAATGACCTCGTCAATTACAGAGACATCCACCTCATCACACGCAGCTTTTATCGCAATTTCTCCAAGCTTTGTCGCAGCGAGAGAAGACAAGCTACCGTTAAAACCACCCATAGGTGTACGTTTCGCCGCGACTATCACTACTGATTCATTACTCATATCCGTGCCCTTAATTTCATTTAAAATATTGAATGAATTGAAGAAAGCCAGTCAAATGTATACAAAAGTAAACACCTCTATCAGCTACAAAACCTGACCTTCACCATGAAAAATTGACGTTAGCAAAATGTTACTTTACCTTAACGTAAAATGTAATTAACGTTAACGTAAACCTGTACTGAGTATGTGTCAACCAAACACTACGTTTTAATATAGCGATGTAAAACCACTCGCTCAAAACGTAATGCTTTTACAAAGACACCCACTCAATTCAGGCAACAAATTACAAAGACACCCATGCAAACGACGGGTGTTAAGCAGCGCTTAAAGAACAAGGTACATGTAATGAACAAGTACGATGACGAAACAACATATGCAATAGGTGAGCTCGCTCGAGAGTTTGACATCACACCTCGCTCCATCCGTTTTTATGAAGAGCAAGGATTAATGTCACCCTCTAGGACGGGGCAAAATCGCGTTTATTTGAATAAAGATAGAGTGCGATTAAAGCTAATTTTGCGTGGTAAACGGCTGGGTTTTTCCCTAGCGGAAGTCAAAACACTGTTCGACATGTACGACACAAACCCTAATTCGGCGGTTCAGCTGGAAGCCATGCTAGATATGACTGAACAAAAGAGAGCTGTACTTAAACAACAACTAGAAGATATTCAGATGTTAATGACTGAACTGGATGATGTTGAAGCACGCTGCCGTGAAGAACTCGCAGAACTAAAACGAGGAAAAATCGCATGAATACCTCCTACCCTACTTTAAATTTCGGGCTTGGTGAAGACATCGAAATGTTACGAGACCAGGTCTATCAATTCGCTCAAAATGAAATAGCGCCTCTTGCTGAAAAGGCTGATGCTGAAAATCAATTTCCTAATCAACTATGGACTAAGCTTGGAGATATGGGGCTTCTAGGGGTGACTGTCTCAGAGCAGTACGGTGGTTCTGAAATGGGCTACCTTGCTCATACTATTGCTATGGAAGAAGTGAGTCGTGCTTCAGGCGGCATAGGGCTAAGTTACGGCGCGCACTCGAATTTATGCGTGAACCAAATATTTAAAAACGGTAACGACACTCAGCGAGAAAAATACCTGCCGAAGCTTGTGAGTGGCGAGCATGTCGGTGCATTAGCCATGAGTGAACCCAACGCGGGATCAGACGTTGTAAGTATGAAGCTGAAAGCGGAAAAGCGCGGCGACAAGTACATTCTTAACGGAAATAAAATGTGGATAACTAATGGTCCTGACGCCCACACATTTGTTATCTACGCTAAAACCGATCCAAATGCAGGCCCTAAAGGGATCACGGCCTTTATCGTTGAGCGAGACTTTCCTGGTTTCAGTCGCGCACAAAAGCTCGATAAGTTAGGAATGCGCTCATCAAACACCTGTGAGTTAGTGTTCGAAGACTGCGAAGTGCCGGCTGAAAACATCCTTGGAAAAGAAGGCGAAGGTGTTCGTGTGTTAATGAGCGGCTTAGACTACGAGCGGCTTGTTTTATCAGGTGGGCCGCTGGGTATCATGCAATCTTGTATGGATATTGTTGTGCCTTACATACACGACCGCCAACAGTTTGGACAGTCGATCGGCCAGTTCCAGCTAATTCAAGGAAAAGTGGCAGATATGTACACGCAAATGAATGCTGCGCGCGCTTATGTTTACACTGTTGCTAAGTCGTGCGACCGCGGCGAAACAACGCGTAAAGATGCGGCTGGCGCCATTCTTTATTCTGCTGAGCTCGCAACCAAAATGGCGCTAGATGCTATTCAGCTTCTTGGCGGTAACGGTTACATCAACGAATACCCTACAGGTCGCCTGTTAAGAGACGCAAAACTTTATGAAATTGGTGCTGGCACATCAGAAATTCGCCGAATGCTAATAGGCCGAGAATTATTTAACGAATCTAAATAACGCAAGGTAGAGGGTGATAATGCCTTCACTGTGTGGCGAAAAGCTGCGAAAAGTGAAAAGCAAATTATCAAGACACCCAACCTTGCAGAATTAAAACGCGAATAAGTTGCAAAGACACCCATCACAGCAAAAGATGGTTAGCATGGGTGTCAAGCTAACACCAGTTAACGAGGCACACTTCGTTGATGCCCAACACAAGGAGGGGTTATGCCCGTTCTTCGCTCAAGTATAAATACGAAATCTGAAACGTTTATTGCAAACGCTGAGCACATGCAGGCTCAGGTAAACGACCTATTAGAAAAAATTAATAAAATTTCTCAAGGCGGTGGTGAAAAAGCTGCACAGCGTCATATATCTAGAGGAAAACTACTGCCTCGTGACCGTATTAATGCACTAATTGACGCTGATACACCATTTTTGGAAATAGGACAGCTGGCCGCATGGGAAGTGTACGACGACTACGTGCCCTGCGCTGGCGTTGTTGCAGGTATAGGTATTGTTGCAGGAATTGAGTGCATGATTGTGGCTAACGACGCCACGGTTAAAGGCGGGACCTATTACCCGTTAACGGTAAAAAAACACCTGCGCGCACAAACTATTGCCGAGCAAAACAATCTACCCTGTATTTATTTAGTGGACTCTGGCGGCGCGAACCTACCTCGCCAAGATGATGTTTTCCCTGACAGAGAGCACTTTGGCCGAATATTTTTCAACCAAGCTAATATGTCGGCTAAAAATATTCCACAAATTGCGGTTGTAATGGGCTCTTGTACAGCAGGTGGTGCGTACGTCCCCGCGATGGCAGATGAAAGTATCATCGTAAAAGAGCAAGCAACAATTTTCTTAGGTGGTCCTCCCCTTGTTAAAGCCGCTACAGGCGAAGTGGTTACCGCAGAAGAGCTTGGCGGCGGCGATGTACATACGCGTATTTCAGGTGTTGCCGATCATCTCGCTAATAACGATCACCACGCACTCTCGCTCGCCCGTAATGCCATATCAAGACTGAATAGGAAAAAGCCCGAATATGTAGACGTGGCCGATGTAAAGCCGCCACGTTACGACACAAAAGAAATTTACGGCATCGTTCCCGTAGACAGTCGACAAACCTATGACGTGAGAGACATTATCGCTCGTGTCGTAGATGACTCTGATTTTGACGAGTTCAAAGCGCTTTATGGGACAACGCTTGTGTGCGGGTTCGCACGAATATTTGGATTCCCAGTTGGTATTGTTGCCAATAACGGCATACTTTTCGGTGAAAGTGCACTTAAAGGTGCGCACTTCGTCGAACTCTGCGCAAAACGTAAAATTCCGCTTGTATTTCTGCAAAATATTACCGGCTTTATGGTGGGTAAACAGTACGAGCACGGCGGCATTGCAAAGCACGGTGCCAAAATGGTAACTGCAGTAGCGTGTGCCAATGTTCCAAAGCTCACCGTTCTTATTGGTGGAAGTTTCGGTGCGGGTAACTATGGCATGTGCGGAAGAGCTTATGACCCAAGGTTTCTGTTTATGTGGCCAAACGCCCGTATATCAGTAATGGGGGGCGAACAAGCAGCTGGTGTACTAGCTCAAGTAAAACGCGACCAGAAAGCGCGTGCGGGCGAGACATGGAGTGAAGAAGAAGAAAAGTCTTTCAAACAGCCGGTTATCGATACCTATGAAAAGCAGGGTCATCCCTATTACGCGTCTGCGCGACTTTGGGACGATGGCGTTATCGACCCCGCAGATACTCGCTTGGTACTGGGGCTGTCGCTTTCAGCGTCGCTTAACAAGCCTATCGAAGACACCCAATTTGGCATATTTAGAATGTAGGAGTTTAGGTCATGGAACCATCGGTTATTTACCACGTAGACGAAAGAAACATCGCCACTGTTACATTGAATAGAGCTGAAAAGCACAATGCCTTCGACGATAAAATGATAAGTGAGCTAACCCGAGCATTTAAACAGGCGGGAGAAGATAAGAACGTAAGAGCACTGATCTTAAAGGCAGAAGGTAAAAGCTTTAGTGCTGGTGCTGATCTTAACTGGATGAAAAGAATGGCCACCTATACCGAAGCGCAAAATGAAAATGACGCACTCGGTTTGGCAGAAATGCTGCAAACGCTTTACACAATGCCGAAGCCAACGATAGCAAGAGTACAAGGCGCAGCCTTCGGCGGAGCTGTAGGCTTGATTGCGTGTTGCGACATTGCCATCGGAAGCAAGCTGAGCAAGTTTTGCTTAAGTGAAGTTAAAATTGGTCTTATCCCGGCCACAATTAGCCCTTACGTTGTTGAAGCAATGGGCGCTCGTGTTTGCAGGCGTTATTTCCAAACGGCGGAAGTTTTTTCTGCCAGAAGAGCCAGACGGTTAGGCCTTCTAAGCGAATCGGTGACTGAAGACGAGCTTGATAGCACTATCGACAACATTTTATCTAACATCATTAAGAACGGACCTCAGGCTGTAGCGAAAGCTAAAGCGCTCGTGCAGTGGGTGTCTTCGCAAGAAATCAATAATGAGTTACTGAGCAAAACAAGTAAATTAATTGCCCAAGTTAGGACCTCAGAGGAAGGTCAAGAGGGCTTATCTGCCTTTTTAGAAAAGCGCAGTGCTTCTTGGGTGGAGATGAACAATGATAAATAAATTACTAATTGCAAACCGCGGTGAAATTGCCTGCCGTGTTATAAAGACAGCCATCGCACAGGGCATAAAAACCGTCGCCGTATACTCAGACGCCGACCGCAATGCACTGCACGTAAAAATGGCAGATGAGGCTATTTACCTTGGTCCTTCACCGTCAAAAGAAAGTTATTTAAAAAGCCATGTAATAATCGAAAAAGCAAAGCAGCTAGGCGTTGATGCTATTCACCCAGGTTATGGTTTTCTCTCGGAAAATGCTGAATTCGCCAAGCTTTGTGCTAAGAACGACATTATCTTCGTAGGCCCACCAGCGTCAGCAATTGAAGCAATGGGCTCTAAATCTGCGGCTAAACACATAATGGAAAAAGCCGGCGTACCTCTAGTACCCGGTTACCATGGCGATGACCAAGACGAATCGGTATTAAAAGCAGCTGCTGATGATATGGGCTATCCAGTGCTTCTTAAGGCTGCTGCCGGTGGCGGTGGTAAAGGTATGCGTCAGGTTTGGAGCGAAAAAGATTTCTCCCAAGCCCTAAACGCTGCCAAACGCGAGTCTATGGCGAGCTTTGGCGATGACCATATGCTTGTTGAGAAATACCTGACTCGGCCTCGTCATGTCGAAATCCAAGTTTTTTGTGACACCCATGGTAATGGAGTTTACCTCTTCGAGCGCGACTGCTCAGTGCAGCGTCGACATCAAAAAATTATTGAAGAAGCCCCTGCCCCAAAGATGTCTGAGCACGTTAGAGAAAAAATGGGTGAGGCTGCAATTCTTGCAGCCAAAGCAATCAATTATGTTGGTGCTGGCACTGTTGAGTTCTTACTTGATGAAGATGATTCATTTTACTTCATGGAAATGAACACACGTCTGCAAGTGGAACACCCTGTTACCGAGATGATTACGCGAGAAGACTTAGTACTTTGGCAACTCATAATCGCTGAAGGAAAGCCGTTACCTAAGGCGCAAAACGCACTTACATTAACGGGACACGCATTCGAAGCGCGTATTTATGCCGAAGATCCAAAGAATGAGTTTTTACCTTCAACGGGTACCTTACGCTTACTGCATGCGCCAGAAGAAAATGATGTAGTTCGCGTAGATACAGGTGTAGAGCAAGGTGATGAAGTAAGTGTGTTTTACGACCCTATGATTGCCAAGCTTGTGGTTTGGGGAGAGAACCGTGAAGTTGCACTGAAGCGTTTAACAAGCGCTTTGGGGGAATATTATATCGACGGGGTAAGCACTAACATTGATTTTTTAAAGCGTGTAGCGTCACACCCATCTTTCGTTTCCGCGGAACTAACAACTACATTCGTGGAAAAGCACCACGATACACTCTTTAGTGAAACGACTAACCAAGACACCCAACACAACTTCCCCGCTATGGCACTACTTTCTATTCTAACGAGAGGCCAAAGCCCAGGAACACCCTCTGTATGGTCGACAGCCGGCGCTTGGAGGGTCAATAGTCAACACAGTGAGACGCTTACGCTGATTAGCGACAACAAGGAAACACAGGTTGAAGTTAAGCATCATTTTGATGATAGCCATGGTTACTGGGAAGTAACCGTAGATGGCCAAAGCTTTGAGGCCTCTGGCGTTATTATTGACCAAACGCTAAACGCTACTATTGACGGACACAAGAGGACGTTTTCATTCTCTCAAGATAGCGAACAGTTTACCCTTTTTAACAAAGACACCCACGTCAAGTATGTTGTTAAGACAGCATCGTTAGGTGACGTCAACAGTACCGATGACCAAGCAAACTTTAATGCACCAATGAATGGCACTATCGTTACCCACCT
>Ga0105229_100361_pt1 | contig 16298 bp, 10 predicted proteins | sample Virmet3747_4435_FD_89711 | JGI IMG/M metagenome (GOLD analysis project Ga0105229, IMG submission 89711) | Marine viral communities from the Southern Atlantic ocean transect to study dissolved organic matter and carbon cycling - metaG 3747_4435 | ecosystem: Environmental > Aquatic > Marine >... | reverse complement strand
GTACTGGATGTCCAGGAACTGAGCGTAGCCATCGCGATCGGCCAGCACGAGCGAACCCAGCCGGGCATCGAGCGTGTCATGCTCGGCCGCGGTCCCCTGCTTGAGAAATTCCCGGATGGTGCGACCCATCGCGTCGGTTGCCGGCATACGAGCGGCCTCGCTCATCAAACGTTTCACCCCCAGCTAAGGGCGGAGGTCTCAACGATCGGTTATCGGCCAAGCCCCGCCAGAACGGAAAGCGCGCAGCGATCGAAATGGTTCCCGAACAGGTTTTCGCATGATCCGCACCCCGGGCGGGTTACTTGGGAGCGATCAGCTTCTGGCCCTGCTGGCGGATCGCATTGGCGACCATCGGTTCGACGAAGGACAGCGCCAGGGGTAGGTTCACCTCGAAGATCACCTGCGTTTCCTCGATGATGACGCATCCGTCGATCGATTGGCCCATCGCCTTCACGGCCAGGTTCATCCGGTCTTCGCTCGGCCAGCTCGTGGTCACGTCGGCCAACCCGCCGGGCACATATTGCCCGATTTCGTGGCTGCGCGACTGCAGGCGGCGCCGGACTTCGTCCTTGCCGAGATCGTGGGAAAGCGGAACGCGCATCAGCTCTTGTCCTCCAGCTGCGGGCTGGTCTGCGCCGCTTCGCCGAACTTGTAATCGAGATAGCGGTGCTTGATCGCCAGGTCGTCGAGCGAGCCTTCGGCCAGCTGCCGGGTGATCGAATCGATTTCGCCGCTGATCTTGCCGAGGCTGTCGGTCAGCTGCTCGTCGGGCGTCGCCCCGGCACGCTGCTCGGTGCGCAGATGCGCGGGAATGCGGCGGTAGCTGTCGATCATTTCGGGCAGCTGTTCGCCGACCAGGCTGCGCACTTCGCGTGCCTTGGGATGGTTCTGGTCGAGCCCTTCGAGCTGCAAGCCCAGCGCATCCAGCTGGACGCCCATGTCATCGACGATCTTCGCCGCTGGCGGGGGCAGGGCGGGGCGCTGCGCTTCGAGCCACAGCTCGGTGCGGCCGACCATCTGCTGGACGTTGCCCTTGTTGATGTCGGCGCGCTTGGGCGTCTTGATCTTCGGATAACTGGAGAAGATCGCGGTAGCGATGGCCGTGGCGACAACGACAGCCATGACGCCCCAGAAACCGATGCCGCTGAAGATCGCCCCGGCAATTCCGGCTCCCACCCAGATGACGGCCACTGCGATCAAGAGGTTGCGCACCTTCTTCATCAGGTGGTCGCGCTTGGCCTTGGCCGAACCCTGCCCGATCGAGGGCGCGCGCCGGTGGCGGCCGCCCTCGCGGTTGTCGCGCACCAGCGCCTTGCTTTCGGACAATATGCGGTCGCTGTCGCGGGTGAGGTCGTTCACGATGCCGCCCTCAGCCCTCGATGCTCAGCAGGCTGCTTTCGGCGACCTGCTTCTGCGCCTGCGCCTGGCCTTCGGCGCGCGCGATATAGCCCTTCGACTTCTCGACCTCGTCGGTCAGCAGCGTGACCGTCTGCTTCATGCTGTCGAGCGCGCGCAGCTTGAAGCTGTCGACCTCGTCCATCGTGTCGTAGATGTTCTGGAAGGCGCGTTGCAGCGTTTCCAGCGGGATCGTGCTCGCTGCGGCCTGTTCGTGGATCTTGCCGGTCTGGTCGCGCAGCAGCGTGCTGGTGCTGTCGATGATGCCGGCAGTGGTTTCGTTGAGCGCGGTGATCTGGCCCAGCACGAGGCGCTGGTTGGTCATCGCCTCGGCCACGGTCACTGCCGTGCGCAGCGCGCCGACGGTGGTGGTGCTGGCGCGGTCGACGCCCTTCACCAGCTCGACATTGTTCTTTTTCACCAGGTCGAGCGCGAGATAGCCCTGCACGCTCACCGCCATCTGGGTGAGCAAATCCTGCGTGCGCTGGCGGACATAGAACAGCGCGGTTTCGCGCACCGCCTTGGCCTTGGCCGGATCGGTCGCGTCGAGTTCGGCGGCCTTTTCCTCCAGCTTCGCGTCGAGCGAGTTGGAGATGTGGATCATCTGTTCCAGATTGCCCATCGCCTCCCACAGTTTCTGCCGTTCGACGTCGATCGCGGCATTGTCCATGATCAGCTCGTCCTTGCCGCTGGCGAGGTTGTTGAGGATCGACTGGATATGCGTCTGCGCGCTCTGGTAGCTGCGGAAGTAATTGGTCAGCTTGTTGCCGAAGGGAATGATACCGAGGATCTTGCGCGGACCGGACAGCTTGCCGCGCTTGCCGGGGTCGAGGTCTTCCACCACGCGGCGCAGTTCGGCCAGATTGGCGCCGACGCCTTCGTCCTTGTCCATCGCGCGCACCGGACGGTCGAGGAAACGGTTCGACATGCCCGCAGCAGCCATGATTTCCTTGCGGCCCATATTGGTCAGCTGGTCGACCTTCTTGCCGAATTCGGGCGAATTCGCATCCTCGGCGATCAGATCGGCGACGAAGCCGTCGACCTTGGTCTGCAGCTTGCTCTTCACCTCTTCCGAAACCGGGACGAGGCCCGCAGCCTTCTCCGGCTTGACCTCGGGCACGGGATCGGGCGGCGTGAGGTCGAAGGCGGTTTCGGTGGCAGTTGCGGTCGGCGTTTTCGTATCGCTCATGGGCGCAGATCTCTCCAAGCGGCTATAATCCTGTATTAGGGTGGCAATACACGATCTTCAAGCGCGCAGTCGCGCGGCGCGGCGATAGTGCCGCGCCGATGGCGCGAAGCGCAAGGCAATTCGGAAAAGGGTCCGCTCGCAGCGCCGGCGCCCGACCGGGGGCGATTGCTTCAGGCGGCCAAGTCCAGCGGTACGATTTCGCCAGCGAGATACTGCTTTTTCGCCTTGGCCCGGCTGAGCTTGCCCGAACTGGTGCGCGGCAGGGTGCGCGGCGGGACCAGCTCGACCACGCAGCTCATTCCGGTGACGCCGCGGACCTTGTCGGCGATCTGGTCGCGCAGCTTGATCCGCTCTTCGGGGTCCGAGACGCGGCAATGGACCAGCACGGCGGGGGTTTCTTCGCCATTGTCGGTATCGACCGAGAAGGCGGCGATGTCGCCGTGGTTGAAGCCCGGCAATTGCTCGACCGCCCATTCGATGTCCTGCGGCCACAGGTTCTTGCCATTGATGATGATCATGTCCTTGGCGCGGCCGACGATGAACAGATAGCCATCGGCCATGTAGCCCATGTCGCCCGTGTCGAGCCAGACGTCCCCATTGTCCTTGGCGACGAGACAGTCGGTGGTCGCTTCCTCGTTGCGGAAATAGGAATGCATCACGCTCTTGCCGCGGCACCAGACCTTGCCGATCTGGTGATCGCCCTTGATCCGGCCGTTCTCGCCGCGGATCTCGACATCCATGCCCGGTATCGGTTTGCCGCAATTGACGATTGCGCGGTACCGCGCGGGTTTGGACAGGTCGCGGGGGCGTCCCGACAGGCGTTCTTCCTCGACCAGTTCGACGCGGATGCCTTCACCCGGCGGCATGACCGTTACGGCCAGCGTGGCTTCGGCGAGGCCGTAGCTGGGGTTGAAGCTGCTTGCCTGGAAACCGGCATCGGCAAAGGCATTGACGAAATTCTGCATGACGTCGGGACGGATCATGTCCGCGCCATTGCCCGCAACGCGCCAGCGCGACAGGTCGAAGCGGTCGGCGACCTGGCTCTGGCTGGAAATGCGGCGCGCGCAGATGTCGTAGCCGAAAGTCGGCGAATAGCTGAGCGTGGTGCCCTGGTTGCGGCTGATCAGGTCGAGCCAGGCGAGCGGGCGGCGGGCGAAATGCTCGGTGCGCAGGTAGTCGACCGACACCTGGTTGGCGATCAGCGACAGGAAGCAGCCGACCAGACCCATGTCGTGATACCACGGCAGCCAGCTGACCACGCGGTCGTTGGTGCCGATATGCATCGATTCGGCATGCCCGCGCAGATTGTGGAGCAGCGCCTCGTGCGTCACTGCGACCCCGGTGGGGAAGCGCGTCGAGCCCGACGAATATTGCAGGTAGCAGATGTCTTCGGGCTGCGCTTCGGGCAGCTCGCATGGCGGGCCGGCGCGCTGGGCGAAATCGTCCCAGCTTTCGCCGTCGCAGCCCTGCCGGTCGGCGGCGGCCTTGGCCATTTCGGCGATTTCGGCGGGATAGATCAGGATTTTCGGGTCCGAGCTCTGCAGCTGGACCGAAAGCTGGTCGATATAACTTTCCTTGCCGCCGAAGGTCGTCGGCAAGGGCAGCGGGACCGGCCACGCGCCCATCAGCGTGCAGCCGCAGAACAATGCGGCGAACTCGGCGCTGGTCTCGGCGACCAGCGCGACGCGGTCTTCCTTGCGAATACCCATCGCCACCAGCCGGTACGCGGCCTGCAGCGCGTCCTGCTGCATCTGCGCATAGGGATAGACCCGTTCCAGCGTCCCGCGCATGTCGTGGAAGTTGAGGCCCTTGGCGCTTCGCGCAGCGTAATCGATAGCCTCGTTGAACGTCGCGAAGTCCGACCGGCGGCGTGGCAGGTCGCAGTCATTCGGCGTCGGCGTCAGTACGGCGTCGGTCATAATTTTCGGCGATACCCGTGAATAGCTGGGGCCTTTCGGCCATTCTCTTTGCGTGCTCTTTCGCGCTCATTGTAGGATGGGCGCGCTCTCCCACATTTCCCAATCTTAAAGGACTGTGGCAGGAATATGGCCCATGGATGATGAACGCACAACATCCGGTCGTGCTCGTCGCCGGGCAAAACCGCTTGATCGCATCCGGCTGGAAGAGCTGGCGGTGTCCTACGTCGCCCGGTTTTCGACCAGCGCGGGAAAGCTGCGGACCTATCTCCAGCGCAAGCTGCGCGAACGCGGGTTCACCGAGGGGGAGGAGCCCGATCTCGACGGTTTGCTGCACAAGTTCGTCGCGCGGGGCTATGTCGACGACGAGGCCTATGGCCGCGCCAAGGCGGGTGACCTGGCAGCGCGCGGCTATGGCGCCCGGCGGGTCGAGCAGGCCTTGCGGGCGGCGGGAATCGAGGACGACTTGCGCCAGGCGCTCGAACCCGGCGAGGGCCAGCGGCGCCGCGCGGCGCTGGTGCTGGCGCGCAAGCGCCGCTTCGGTCCCTATGCCCGCCCGGCAGAAGGCGACGCCGAGGCGCAGCGCAAGCTGCACGAGAAGCGACTTGCCGCGATGGTGCGCGCAGGCCATGATTTCGAAATTGCCCGGCGCGTGATCGAAGCGCGCGATGTCGAGGAGCTAGAGGAATGGGTCGCGGAAGCCGCCGAGGGGTACGAATGAAGGTGCTGGCCGCCATGGCCGGGATGGCGGCGCTGCTTGCGTGTTCGCCGCAGACACAGGCCGGGGCCTCCTCCGAGCCGGCCGGCGCGCAGGCGCAGGCCCCCGAAGCCGCGGTCCACCCCGTTTCGGGCCTCGCGGTCGTTCCCCTGACCGTGACCAGCGGCGAAGACCGCCACCAGTTCGCGGTCGAAGTGGCCGACACGCGCGAAGCGCAGGCCCGCGGCCTCATGTTCCGCACCGAGCTCGGCGATTTCGAAGGGATGATCTTTCCTTATGACGGAACGCGCGCGCAAAGCTTCTGGATGAAGAACACGCCGTTGTCGCTCGACATCATCTATGTCGGGCCGGACAACCGGATCAGCAATATCGCCGCCGAGACCGAACCCTATTCGCTCGACCCGGTCTACTCGGTGGGCCCGGTACTGGGCGTGCTCGAACTGCGCGGCGGACGCGCGGCGGAACTGGGGATCGAACCCGGCGACCGGGTCGAATGGTAAAGTCGCGCGGGCCCGCACGCGGGCGCTTGAGGCACGGCGAATAAACGGCTAACCGCGCGGACATGAACTTCCTCGGCAAGATCTTCACCTGGTGGAACGGTGCCACCATCGGCACGCATCTGTGGTCGGCCCGCAATGGCGAACACGTCGGCACCGATGCGCAGGGGAACAAGTACTACCGGTCGAAGAAGACCACCGGGGACGGGCGCGAACGCCGCTGGGTGATCTACGAAGGTGCCAACGATGCCAGCCGCGTGCCGAGCGAATGGCACGGCTGGCTGCACGGTTCCTTCGACGACGTACCCGAAAGCCATCTGCCGCCCGCCCGGATCTGGGAAACCGATTACACGCCCAATGCCACGGGTACGGCAACTGCCTATCGCCCCGCCGGAGCGCTCGAGCGCGGCGGGCAGCGGGCCCGCGCCACCGGCGATTACGAAGCTTGGTCGCCCGAGGCGTGACGATGCGCGGGGCGCTTGCCCTCCTGGCCATGGCGGCGATTGCCTCGGGCTGCGAGCAGCAGGCCGAAGCGCCCGAAGAAGCCGTCGCCACTGACATTCCTGAAGAGCTGCAGCAGGACGCGCTGCCGGTGCAGCCTGCCGCCGAAGCGGGAATCGGCACGCCGATGGCGGAACGCGTCGCCACGCTCGGCCTGCTCAACAAGCGCAACAATGTCAGCCGCGATCTCGAATTGCAGCCCGGCGACCAGCAGCGCGTGGGCGACGTGATCGTCCGCCTGCAAGCCTGCGAGCGCACGGCGCCGTGGGAAATGCCGAGCGAAACCGGGGCCTTCGTCCAGTTGCTGGTCAAGGAACGCGGGACCGAGGACCAGTTCCGCAAGGTGTTCTCGGGCTGGCTGTTCAAGAACTCGCCGAGCCTGAACGTGGTCGAACACCCGATCTACGACGTGTGGGTCAAGGAATGCACGATGGCCTTCCCGGGCGAGGAAGATGCGCCGAACCCGGCCACCACTGCAGGTAGCGACGCCGCGGCCTGACCGCCGGCTTGCGCCACCGCCGCCATGTATTGCGCCTGCGGCAGCGGAACCGCGCCCATCCGGCCCAGATGCTCGGTCATGAACTGACAGTCCAGCACGGCGTAGCCCGCCTCGCGCAATGCCGCGACCAGCCACGCCAGCGCCACCTTGCTGGCATCGGATGTGCGGCTGAACATGCTTTCCCCGCAAAACACGCGGTCGAACGCCACCCCGTACAGCCCGCCGACCAGCTCGCCGTCCTGCCAGCATTCGATCGAATGCGCGTGACCGGCCCTGTGCAGCGCGTTGTAGCTCGCTTCGACGCGGTGGCTGATCCAGCTTTCGGCATGCTCTTCGCGCGGCAGGGCGCATTGGGCGATCACGGCGGCGAAGGCGTGATCGCAGGTCACGCGGAAGCGGTCCTGCCGCAGCGTCTTTCGCAGGCGCTTCGACATGCGGAACCCGCCAAGCGGGATGATCGCGCGCTCGCGCGGCTCGACCCAGTAGACTTCCGGGTCGTCCCGGTGGTCGGCCATGGGGAATACCCCGCCGCGATAGGCGCGCAGCAGCAATTCGACCGGAATCAGCGAGAGGTTGGGGGCATGCATCGCGCTGCGCTCTACCACTTCCCGATTGCCAGCGATATCCGCCTTGCCAAGTAGGGATGGGCATACTAATGCGCGCCCTTCCTGCAGGGGTGTAGCTCAGCTGGTAGAGCATCGGTCTCCAAAACCGAGGGCCACGGGTTCGAATCCTGTCACCCCTGCCATTTCCTTTTCGCGGTGACTTGTCGTTGGCTCGCGCGCGCCCTATCGGGCAGCGCATGACAGAAGACGAAAAGCGCCGGCGCGGCATCGAAGACCGCAAGTTTTACGCTGCCGAACAGGAAGCCCGGTTCGAGAAACAGGGCCTCGAATCGCACACTCCCCAGACCGAGCATCCAAGCTACAAACTTGCGTTCCAGGACAAGGACTTCCTGCTGCGCGAGGAATTGCGCCCGGTGCGCTTCCAGCTCGAACTGCTCAAGCCCGAAATGGTCCTCGACGAGGCCGGGGTGGGCTCGACGCTGGTGATGTATGGCAGCGCGCGCATTCCGCCTCCCGAAGCGGCGGAAACCGCGCTCGAAGGCGCGAAGGACCTGCCCGAGGAAGAGCGCAAGGTCGTCGAGAGCCTGGTCGCCAAGTCGAAATATTACGAGGAAGCGCGCAAGCTGGCCAAGCTGGCGACCGAGAAGTCGATCATCGAGAACGGCAAGCGCCAGTTCGTCGTGTGCTCGGGCGGCGGTCCGTCGATCATGGAAGCGGCCAATCGCGGTGCCAGCGAGGCGGGCGGCGAATCGATCGGTCTCAACATCATCCTGCCGCACGAACAGGCGCCCAACCAGTATGTGACGCCCTACCTGTCGCTCAACTTCCATTATTTCGCGCTGCGCAAGATGCACTTCCTGCTGCGCGCGCGCGCAGCAGGAAGTGCATCTTGCGCAGCGCGAAATAATGGAAGTTGAGCGACAGGTAGGGCGTCACATACTGGTTGGGCGCCTGTTCGTGCGGCAGGATGATGTTGAGACCGATCGATTCGCCGCCCGCCTCGCTGGCACCGCGATTGGCCGCTTCCATGATCGACGGACCGCCGCCCGAGCACACGACGAACTGGCGCTTGCCGTTCTCGATGATCGACTTCTCGGTCGCCAGCTTGGCCAGCTTGCGCGCTTCCTCGTAATATTTCGACTTGGCGACCAGGCTCTCGACGACCTTGCGCTCTTCCTCGGGCAGGTCCTTCGCGCCTTCGAGCGCGGTTTCCGCCGCTTCGGGAGGCGGAATGCGCGCGCTGCCATACATCACCAGCGTCGAGCCCACCCCGGCCTCGTCGAGGACCATTTCGGGCTTGAGCAGTTCGAGCTGGAAGCGCACCGGGCGCAATTCCTCGCGCAGCAGGAAGTCCTTGTCCTGGAACGCAAGTTTGTAGCTTGGATGCTCGGTCTGGGGAGTGTGCGATTCGAGGCCCTGTTTCTCGAACCGGGCTTCCTGTTCGGCAGCGTAAAACTTGCGGTCTTCGATGCCGCGCCGGCGCTTTTCGTCTTCTGTCATGCGCTGCCCGATAGGGCGCGCGCGAGCCAACGACAAGTCACCGCGAAAAGGAAATGGCAGGGGTGACAGGATTCGAACCCGTGGCCCTCGGTTTTGGAGACCGATGCTCTACCAGCTGAGCTACACCCCTGCAGGAAGGGCGCGCATTAGTATGCCCATCCCTACTTGGCAAGGCGGATATCGCTGGCAATCGGGAAGTGGTAGAGCGCAGCGCGATGCATGCCCCCAACCTCTCGCTGATTCCGGTCGAATTGCTGCTGCGCGCCTATCGCGGCGGGGTATTCCCCATGGCCGACCACCGGGACGACCCGGAAGTCTACTGGGTCGAGCCGCGCGAGCGCGCGATCATCCCGCTTGGCGGGTTCCGCATGTCGAAGCGCCTGCGAAAGACGCTGCGGCAGGACCGCTTCCGCGTGACCTGCGATCACGCCTTCGCCGCCGTGATCGCCCAATGCGCCCTGCCGCGCGAAGAGCATGCCGAAAGCTGGATCAGCCACCGCGTCGAAGCGAGCTACAACGCGCTGCACAGGGCCGGTCACGCGCATTCGATCGAATGCTGGCAGGACGGCGAGCTGGTCGGCGGGCTGTACGGGGTGGCGTTCGACCGCGTGTTTTGCGGGGAAAGCATGTTCAGCCGCACATCCGATGCCAGCAAGGTGGCGCTGGCGTGGCTGGTCGCGGCATTGCGCGAGGCGGGCTACGCCGTGCTGGACTGTCAGTTCATGACCGAGCATCTGGGCCGGATGGGCGCGGTTCCGCTGCCGCAGGCGCAATACATGGCGGCGGTGGCGCAAGCCGGCGGTCAGGCCGCGGCGTCGCTACCTGCAGTGGTGGCCGGGTTCGGCGCATCTTCCTCGCCCGGGAAGGCCATCGTGCATTCCTTGACCCACACGTCGTAGATCGGGTGTTCGACCACGTTCAGGCTCGGCGAGTTCTTGAACAGCCAGCCCGAGAACACCTTGCGGAACTGGTCCTCGGTCCCGCGTTCCTTGACCAGCAACTGGACGAAGGCCCCGGTTTCGCTCGGCATTTCCCACGGCGCCGTGCGCTCGCAGGCTTGCAGGCGGACGATCACGTCGCCCACGCGCTGCTGGTCGCCGGGCTGCAATTCGAGATCGCGGCTGACATTGTTGCGCTTGTTGAGCAGGCCGAGCGTGGCGACGCGTTCCGCCATCGGCGTGCCGATTCCCGCTTCGGCGGCAGGCTGCACCGGCAGCGCGTCCTGCTGCAGCTCTTCAGGAATGTCAGTGGCGACGGCTTCTTCGGGCGCTTCGGCCTGCTGCTCGCAGCCCGAGGCAATCGCCGCCATGGCCAGGAGGGCAAGCGCCCCGCGCATCGTCACGCCTCGGGCGACCAAGCTTCGTAATCGCCGGTGGCGCGGGCCCGCTGCCCGCCGCGCTCGAGCGCTCCGGCGGGGCGATAGGCAGTTGCCGTACCCGTGGCATTGGGCGTGTAATCGGTTTCCCAGATCCGGGCGGGCGGCAGATGGCTTTCGGGTACGTCGTCGAAGGAACCGTGCAGCCAGCCGTGCCATTCGCTCGGCACGCGGCTGGCATCGTTGGCACCTTCGTAGATCACCCAGCGGCGTTCGCGCCCGTCCCCGGTGGTCTTCTTCGACCGGTAGTACTTGTTCCCCTGCGCATCGGTGCCGACGTGTTCGCCATTGCGGGCCGACCACAGATGCGTGCCGATGGTGGCACCGTTCCACCAGGTGAAGATCTTGCCGAGGAAGTTCATGTCCGCGCGGTTAGCCGTTTATTCGCCGTGCCTCAAGCGCCCGCGTGCGGGCCCGCGCGACTTTACCATTCGACCCGGTCGCCGGGTTCGATCCCCAGTTCCGCCGCGCGTCCGCCGCGCAGTTCGAGCACGCCCAGTACCGGGCCCACCGAGTAGACCGGGTCGAGCGAATAGGGTTCGGTCTCGGCGGCGATATTGCTGATCCGGTTGTCCGGCCCGACATAGATGATGTCGAGCGACAACGGCGTGTTCTTCATCCAGAAGCTTTGCGCGCGCGTTCCGTCATAAGGAAAGATCATCCCTTCGAAATCGCCGAGCTCGGTGCGGAACATGAGGCCGCGGGCCTGCGCTTCGCGCGTGTCGGCCACTTCGACCGCGAACTGGTGGCGGTCTTCGCCGCTGGTCACGGTCAGGGGAACGACCGCGAGGCCCGAAACGGGGTGGACCGCGGCTTCGGGGGCCTGCGCCTGCGCGCCGGCCGGCTCGGAGGAGGCCCCGGCCTGTGTCTGCGGCGAACACGCAAGCAGCGCCGCCATCCCGGCCATGGCGGCCAGCACCTTCATTCGTACCCCTCGGCGGCTTCCGCGACCCATTCCTCTAGCTCCTCGACATCGCGCGCTTCGATCACGCGCCGGGCAATTTCGAAATCATGGCCTGCGCGCACCATCGCGGCAAGTCGCTTCTCGTGCAGCTTGCGCTGCGCCTCGGCGTCGCCTTCTGCCGGGCGGGCATAGGGACCGAAGCGGCGCTTGCGCGCCAGCACCAGCGCCGCGCGGCGCCGCTGGCCCTCGCCGGGTTCGAGCGCCTGGCGCAAGTCGTCCTCGATTCCCGCCGCCCGCAAGGCCTGCTCGACCCGCCGGGCGCCATAGCCGCGCGCTGCCAGGTCACCCGCCTTGGCGCGGCCATAGGCCTCGTCGTCGACATAGCCCCGCGCGACGAACTTGTGCAGCAAACCGTCGAGATCGGGCTCCTCCCCCTCGGTGAACCCGCGTTCGCGCAGCTTGCGCTGGAGATAGGTCCGCAGCTTTCCCGCGCTGGTCGAAAACCGGGCGACGTAGGACACCGCCAGCTCTTCCAGCCGGATGCGATCAAGCGGTTTTGCCCGGCGACGAGCACGACCGGATGTTGTGCGTTCATCATCCATGGGCCATATTCCTGCCACAGTCCTTTAAGATTGGGAAATGTGGGAGAGCGCGCCCATCCTACAATGAGCGCGAAAGAGCACGCAAAGAGAATGGCCGAAAGGCCCCAGCTATTCACGGGTATCGCCGAAAATTATGACCGACGCCGTACTGACGCCGACGCCGAATGACTGCGACCTGCCACGCCGCCGGTCGGACTTCGCGACGTTCAACGAGGCTATCGATTACGCTGCGCGAAGCGCCAAGGGCCTCAACTTCCACGACATGCGCGGGACGCTGGAACGGGTCTATCCCTATGCGCAGATGCAGCAGGACGCGCTGCAGGCCGCGTACCGGCTGGTGGCGATGGGTATTCGCAAGGAAGACCGCGTCGCGCTGGTCGCCGAGACCAGCGCCGAGTTCGCCGCATTGTTCTGCGGCTGCACGCTGATGGGCGCGTGGCCGGTCCCGCTGCCCTTGCCGACGACCTTCGGCGGCAAGGAAAGTTATATCGACCAGCTTTCGGTCCAGCTGCAGAGCTCGGACCCGAAAATCCTGATCTATCCCGCCGAAATCGCCGAAATGGCCAAGGCCGCCGCCGACCGGCAGGGCTGCGACGGCGAAAGCTGGGACGATTTCGCCCAGCGCGCCGGCCCGCCATGCGAGCTGCCCGAAGCGCAGCCCGAAGACATCTGCTACCTGCAATATTCGTCGGGCTCGACGCGCTTCCCCACCGGGGTCGCAGTGACGCACGAGGCGCTGCTCCACAATCTGCGCGGGCATGCCGAATCGATGCATATCGGCACCAACGACCGCGTGGTCAGCTGGCTGCCGTGGTATCACGACATGGGTCTGGTCGGCTGCTTCCTGTCGCTGATCGCCAACCAGGTGTCGGTCGACTACCTGCGCACCGAGCATTTCGCCCGCCGCCCGCTCGCCTGGCTCGACCTGATCAGCCGCAACCAGGGCACCACGCTCAGCTATTCGCCGACTTTCGGCTACGACATCTGCGCGCGCCGCATTTCCAGCCAGAGCCAGGTCGCCGACCGCTTCGACCTGTCGCGCTGGCGCGTTGCGGGCAATGGCGCGGACATGATCCGTCCCGACGTCATGCAGAATTTCGTCAATGCCTTTGCCGATGCCGGTTTCCAGGCAAGCAGCTTCAACCCCAGCTACGGCCTCGCCGAAGCCACGCTGGCCGTAACGGTCATGCCGCCGGGTGAAGGCATCCGCGTCGAACTGGTCGAGGAAGAACGCCTGTCGGGACGCCCCCGCGACCTGTCCAAACCCGCGCGGTACCGCGCAATCGTCAATTGCGGCAAACCGATACCGGGCATGGATGTCGAGATCCGCGGCGAGAACGGCCGGATCAAGGGCGATCACCAGATCGGCAAGGTCTGGTGCCGCGGCAAGAGCGTGATGCATTCCTATTTCCGCAACGAGGAAGCGACCACCGACTGTCTCGTCGCCAAGGACAATGGGGACGTCTGGCTCGACACGGGCGACATGGGCTACATGGCCGATGGCTATCTGTTCATCGTCGGCCGCGCCAAGGACATGATCATCATCAATGGCAAGAACCTGTGGCCGCAGGACATCGAATGGGCGGTCGAGCAATTGCCGGGCTTCAACCACGGCGACATCGCCGCCTTCTCGGTCGATACCGACAATGGCGAAGAAACCCCCGCCGTGCTGGTCCATTGCCGCGTCTCGGACCCCGAAGAGCGGATCAAGCTGCGCGACCAGATCGCCGACAAGGTCCGCGGCGTCACCGGAATGAGCTGCGTGGTCGAGCTGGTCCCGCCGCGCACCCTGCCGCGCACCAGTTCGGGCAAGCTCAGCCGGGCCAAGGCGAAAAAGCAGTATCTCGCTGGCGAAATCGTACCGCTGGACTTGGCCGCCTGAAGCAATCGCCCCCGGTCGGGCGCCGGCGCTGCGAGCGGACCCTTTTCCGAATTGCCTTGCGCTTCGCGCCATCGGCGCGGCACTATCGCCGCGCCGCGCGACTGCGCGCTTGAAGATCGTGTATTGCCACCCTAATACAGGATTATAGCCGCTTGGAGAGATCTGCGCCCATGAGCGATACGAAAACGCCGACCGCAACTGCCACCGAAACCGCCTTCGACCTCACGCCGCCCGATCCCGTGCCCGAGGTCAAGCCGGAGAAGGCTGCGGGCCTCGTCCCGGTTTCGGAAGAGGTGAAGAGCAAGCTGCAGACCAAGGTCGACGGCTTCGTCGCCGATCTGATCGCCGAGGATGCGAATTCGCCCGAATTCGGCAAGAAGGTCGACCAGCTGACCAATATGGGCCGCAAGGAAATCATGGCTGCTGCGGGCATGTCGAACCGTTTCCTCGACCGTCCGGTGCGCGCGATGGACAAGGACGAAGGCGTCGGCGCCAATCTGGCCGAACTGCGCCGCGTGGTGGAAGACCTCGACCCCGGCAAGCGCGGCAAGCTGTCCGGTCCGCGCAAGATCCTCGGTATCATTCCCTTCGGCAACAAGCTGACCAATTACTTCCGCAGCTACCAGAGCGCGCAGACGCATATCCAGTCGATCCTCAACAACCTCGCCAGCGGCAAGGACGAGCTGATCATGGACAATGCCGCGATCGACGTCGAACGGCAGAAACTGTGGGAGGCGATGGGCAATCTGGAACAGATGATCCACATCTCCAACTCGCTCGACGCGAAGCTGGAGGAAAAGGCCGCCGAACTCGACGCGACCGATCCGGCCAAGGCCAAGGCGGTGCGCGAAACCGCGCTGTTCTATGTCCGCCAGCGCACGCAGGATTTGCTCACCCAGATGGCGGTGAGCGTGCAGGGCTATCTCGCGCTCGACCTGGTGAAAAAGAACAATGTCGAGCTGGTGAAGGGCGTCGACCGCGCCAGCACCACCACCGTCGGCGCGCTGCGCACGGCAGTGACCGTGGCCGAGGCGATGACCAACCAGCGCCTCGTGCTGGGCCAGATCACCGCGCTCAACGAAACCACTGCCGGCATCATCGACAGCACCAGCACGCTGCTGCGCGACCAGACCGGCAAGATCCACGAACAGGCCGCAGCGAGCACGATCCCGCTGGAAACGCTGCAACGCGCCTTCCAGAACATCTACGACACGATGGACGAGGTCGACAGCTTCAAGCTGCGCGCGCTCGACAGCATGAAGCAGACGGTCACGCTGCTGACCGACGAGGTCGAGAAGTCGAAGGGCTATATCGCGCGCGCCGAAGGCCAGGCGCAGGCGCAGAAGCAGGTCGCCGAAAGCAGCCTGCTGAGCATCGAGGGCTGAGGGCGGCATCGTGAACGACCTCACCCGCGACAGCGACCGCATATTGTCCGAAAGCAAGGCGCTGGTGCGCGACAACCGCGAGGGCGGCCGCCACCGGCGCGCGCCCTCGATCGGGCAGGGTTCGGCCAAGGCCAAGCGCGACCACCTGATGAAGAAGGTGCGCAACCTCTTGATCGCAGTGGCCGTCATCTGGGTGGGAGCCGGAATTGCCGGGGCGATCTTCAGCGGCATCGGTTTCTGGGGCGTCATGGCTGTCGTTGTCGCCACGGCCATCGCTACCGCGATCTTCTCCAGTTATCCGAAGATCAAGACGCCCAAGCGCGCCGACATCAACAAGGGCAACGTCCAGCAGATGGTCGGCCGCACCGAGCTGTGGCTCGAAGCGCAGCGCCCCGCCCTGCCCCCGCCAGCGGCGAAGATCGTCGATGACATGGGCGTCCAGCTGGATGCGCTGGGCTTGCAGCTCGAAGGGCTCGACCAGAACCATCCCAAGGCACGCGAAGTGCGCAGCCTGGTCGGCGAACAGCTGCCCGAAATGATCGACAGCTACCGCCGCATTCCCGCGCATCTGCGCACCGAGCAGCGTGCCGGGGCGACGCCCGACGAGCAGCTGACCGACAGCCTCGGCAAGATCAGCGGCGAAATCGATTCGATCACCCGGCAGCTGGCCGAAGGCTCGCTCGACGACCTGGCGATCAAGCACCGCTATCTCGATTACAAGTTCGGCGAAGCGGCGCAGACCAGCCCGCAGCTGGAGGACAAGAGCTGATGCGCGTTCCGCTTTCCCACGATCTCGGCAAGGACGAAGTCCGGCGCCGCCTGCAGTCGCGCAGCCACGAAATCGGGCAATATGTGCCCGGCGGGTTGGCCGACGTGACCACGAGCTGGCCGAGCGAAGACCGGATGAACCTGGCCGTGAAGGCGATGGGCCAATCGATCGACGGATGCGTCATCATCGAGGAAACGCAGGTGATCTTCGAGGTGAACCTACCCCTGGCGCTGTCCTTCGTCGAACCGATGGTCGCCAATGCGATCCGCCAGCAGGGCCAGAAGCTGATCGCTCCCAAGTAACCCGCCCGGGGTGCGGATCATGCGAAAACCTGTTCGGGAACCATTTCGATCGCTGCGCGCTTTCCGTTCTGGCGGGGCTTGGCCGATAACCGATCGTTGAGACCTCCGCCCTTAGCTGGGGGTGAAACGTTTGATGAGCGAGGCCGCTCGTATGCCGGCAACCGACGCGATGGGTCGCACCATCCGGGAATTTCTCAAGCAGGGGACCGCGGCCGAGCATGACACGCTCGATGCCCGGCTGGGTTCGCTCGTGCTGGCCGATCGCGATGGCTACGCTCAGTTCCTGGACATCCAGTAC
>Ga0105229_100356_pt1 | contig 16501 bp, 18 predicted proteins | sample Virmet3747_4435_FD_89711 | JGI IMG/M metagenome (GOLD analysis project Ga0105229, IMG submission 89711) | Marine viral communities from the Southern Atlantic ocean transect to study dissolved organic matter and carbon cycling - metaG 3747_4435 | ecosystem: Environmental > Aquatic > Marine >... | reverse complement strand
GTCCACACCTGTACTTTTATACTTGCTTGACGCGTGTATGCATAAGTGTCTGTCCACAACTGTACTTCTATACTTGCTTGACGCGTGTATGCATAAGTGTCTGTCCACACCTGTACTTCTATACTTGCTTGACGCGTGTATGCATAAGTGTCTGTCCACAACTGTACTTCTATATTTTCTTGTCACGTGTACACATAAGTGTCTGTCCACACCTGAACTTCTATACTTGCTTGACGCGTGTGTGCATAAGTGTCTGTCCATAACTGTACTTCTATATTCGCTTGAGGTGTGTGCATATAAGTGTCTGTCCCTTTCAGTACTTTAGTGTGGCTCGGAAGTAGTGGTCAAATTCGCTACTCGTTGGGAGATAAAGCTATAAACTTGTGTATTATGCGACACACTCGTTTAAAGCCTTGCGTGATATACACCTAAAGCACTGATTTAAATCAATTTTACAACTTGGCATGGTTAGTGATACTGCAAGGGGTAAAGTAGGCGTACACAGCCTATGAAATCTCAATCAAGGATATAAAAATATGAAAAAGTCTATTATTGCTGGCACCGTTATGCTTGTTTCTGCCTCACTACTTAGTGGTTGCGTTATAGACGTTGGTAATGCTCATGCTCTAGAAGGCAGTGACTTTAGCTCAATTCTAGGTAATATCGACATTGCAGAAGGAAAGCACGCTGGCGATATTTCTTCCGTAAACGGCAATGTTGAGATAAGTAACAATGCAGGTGCTGACGAAGTCAGCATTGTTAATGGCAACCTTGAAATGGGCAGTGATGTGACTGTCCGAAATATTGATATTGTGAATGGAGATGTGAGCGCTACTTCTCATTTAACCGTGCTCAAAAATGTAGAAACCGTGAACGGGAACGTAACGCTACCGGTACAAAGCACTATCGGTGGCAGCGTTGAAACGGTAAACGGCGACATCGATGCGATAGATACAACAATTGATAAGCACATCAAAACGCTAAATGGCGACATTACTTTATCTGGTACCACCCATATTGCTGGAAATCTTATTTACAAAGAGAGTGAAAGTTCGTGGGGCAAACAATCTGATGACAAACCCACGTTAACTATTAGCGCTTCAGTAACCATCGAAGGGGACATTATATTGAAGCGCTCTGTACATTTAGATATTGAAAATGACGCTTTGATGCAAAAAGTCGTTGTAAGCTATAGCGACGCGCAGTAACGTATCGGCTTTTATTTTTACGCTTTCTGTTAATAAATGACTGAACAAGAAAAAATGCTGACTGGCGCATTGTACTTTCCGTCTGACAAGACGTTAACGGCAATGCGTAAACAGTGTCGTATACAGCTTGATGAACTAAATAGTATTTGCCAGAGCGAACACAAAACGCGTACTCGACTGCTTAAACAACTTTTTGGCAGTACAGGCAAAAGGCTGTATATCGAGTCGTCATTTAAATGTGATTACGGCGAAAACATTTATGTTGGCGAAAACTTCTTCGCCAATTTCAATTGCGTGATATTAGACGCGGCTAAAGTGACAATTGGGGATAACTGTATGATAGCGCCTCAAGTTGGCATTTATACAGCAACACACCCTATCGACCCCAAGCAGCGCGCTACCGGTATCGAGTTTGCTAAACCCATCACTATCGGCCACAACTGTTGGATAGGCGGAATGGCAGTGATAAACCCAGGAGTAACGCTTGGTGATAATGTGGTGGTGGCCTCAGGCGCTGTTGTGACTAAGTCTTTCGGCTCTAATGTGGTTATAGGGGGCAACCCAGCAAAGGTCATTAAATCTGTTGACCTAAATCCAAAACCAGACTAGCCAATAACCATTTCTATAAGCTTATTGTACATAGCCTACCGTAATTTAATAAACTCAGCCGCCTACTACTTATCATTAACCCACATTTGTTAACAACGGTGTAGACGGCGGCCTTTAAACATTAGAACACGTCTTAGCTACGTTTGAAGTAATGTGCACGCAACGTAGCAGTTAATTGGCGTTAAACTAGTCCCACTCGGGCGCAAAATCTGGGTTTACAATACGCTCACCATTGTCTAGCCCGTCTACAAGTGCAAGTTCATCATCCGAAAGCTGCACACCACCGTAAGCTAAATTTTCCTGCAAGTGCGTTTTACTGGTTGAAGATGGAATGGCATAAATGTGTCGTTTTTCCATCCACGCCAGCACTACTTGCGCTGGGCTTGCATTATGATTCTGGGCTATTTGCTGTAACGTTTCATCTTTCATGACTTTGCCTACTGCAAATGGCATGTAAGCCGTCGCTCGAATATTTTTCGCTTTGCAGGCATCCACCACCTTTCTATTTTGCATAAACGGGTGGATCTCGATTTGGTTTGTGTAAATTTCCCCCTTACCTAGAATTTCTTCCGCCTTGTCTAATAAATCAATGGTAAAGTTGGAAACACCAATATGGCGGGTGAGCCCAAGCTCTTTCGCTTTTGCTAAGCTGCCCAAATAGCTTTCTAGCGAGATGTCGTTGCCAGGGTATGGCCAGTGAATAAGTAACAAATCGACATACTCTATCTTTAGCTTCTCCAAGCTTTCATGAACACTTGGAATAAAATGATCTTCACCTAGCGACTCATGCCACACTTTGGTGGTAACAAAAAGCTCGTTTCTATTAAGGCCGCTGGTTTTAATCGCGTCACCAACCTGCGCTTCGTTATCATAAAACTGGGCGGTATCTATGTGTCTAAATCCCACGTCTAATGCTTTACTCGCTGACACTCGGGCTTCCTCACCTTCTAAGCGGAAGGTTCCCATTCCCATTTGAGGCATATCTTTCATTACCGTCTCCTTTTCCGGGTTGGTACATAGCTACTGGACGTAGCGCGTTCACCCATTGCTACGCCAACGTTAAAAAAGAAGATCGCATTTCCCCTTTTGGGGGTCGTAAATTGGTTTTTAGGTAAAGTCGTTGAGCCCTAACTTATTACCGCGATGTTAAATAGAGGCACTAAAAAGGCGCTGGCTTTTAAAAGCGAGCGGCTTTTTTAGAAAGACGAATTCAGTACTGGGTTATTTGCGCTTTGCTGGGCGACCCGCTCTTTTATTAAGGCCCTGTTGCTTGCGAACTTTATGCTTTTTCACTGAGCGGCGCATACGACTTAAACGAGCGTGGTCGAGTTTACCTTGTCGAACGTTCACCATAGTCTGCGTTTCATCAGGCAGCTGTACATGATTGCGAAGCGCGTTTACGTCTTCTAGCCCTAGCTCAACCCACGCACCTTGCGGCAGACGTTTTTGAAGCTCGATTGGGCCGTACTTAACACGGATAAGGCGGCTAACTTGTACGCCTTGTGATTCCCAAAGACGGCGAACTTCACGGTTACGCCCTTCTTTCAAGGTCACGTTGAACCAACGGTTCATGCTTTCTTCTTCAGCATGCTGTGGCGTGGGCGTACCCGATATTGTTAGAAATTTGGCTTCACCGTCGTCTAGCTCTACCCCTTTTTGAAGCGTGTTTAGTGTCTTGGTCGAAACTTCACCAAACACACGTACGGCGTATTCACGTTCTACTTCGCACTTAGGATGCATTAAGCGGTTTGCAAGCTCACCATCGTTGGTAAACAGAAGCAAACCACTGGTGTTCATGTCTAAACGGCCAACGGTAATCCAGCGCCCTAGACGAATAGCCGGCAGACGGTCAAACACCGTATCTCGACCTTCTGGGTCGTGACGGCTACACAGTTCACCTTCTGGCTTGTTGTACATCAACACTCGACAAATTGGCTGCTCGGTTTGACGTGATAAAAGATGGCCATCAACGCGAATTTGCGCAGTGTGGTCAACTCTATCACCTAATGTCGCTACGGTACCGTTAACCGATACTCGGCCTTCCTCAATCCAACGTTCCATTTCTCGTCGCGAGCCTAGCCCTTGGTTAGCCAGTACTTTTTGCAACTTTTCAGTCATGGGTTTTCACTCTTTAATTGCTTGTTTACGGTCGCACGGTCTATTCAGACGGTGCCTCATTTAACACCTTAAGCGGCGAGTCAGATGCTATGCTCTCAGCCATGTTTTCAAACGCGTCAGCATTGGGCAAATCGCTCAATGAAGACATTGAAAAATAGTCTAAAAAACCTTTAGTCGTAGCATAGAGCGCCGGTCGCCCGGGCACTTCTTTGTGGCCTACCACTTTTATCCAGTCTCGTTCTGTGAGTGTTTTAATAATATTGCTGCTTACCGCAACACCTCGCACTTGCTCTATTTCACCGCGAGTAATTGGTTGGCGGTAAGCAATTAACGCCAGCGTCTCGAGCATTGCTCTAGAGTACTTTGGCGCGTTTTCTTGCCACAATTTACTTAACCACGGGCTCAAAGCATCTAACGACTGGAAGCGAAAGCCACTTGCTACTTCCACCAGTTGAATACCTCGTGGCTGATAATCTAATTTAAGCTCGTTGAGCACCTTACTTAAGGTTCTATCAGCAACGGAAAACTCGTTGAGTACCGTTTCTTTGAGCCGCTGTCTGGATATTGGTTTATCAGCAACAAATATTGCCGCTTCCACCAATTGCTTCAGCTGCGCCGTGTTAACTTTCTTCATGTGCACCTAATTTTACATGAATTTTCGCATAAGGACCTGCCTGAATGCATAAAATTAGCTGTTCTTTTACTAATTCTAAAATAGCTAAGAAACAAACCACCACACCGGCCTTACCTTCCTCTAGAGTAAACAATCGCTCAAGCGGTGTATATTCAACGTTAGTCAGTACCGACAGTATCAGCGACATTCGCTCTCGGGTACTTAACGCTTCCTTCTCAATCGTATGATGTTCAAACGCTTGTGCCCGCTTCATCGCCGCGCTAAACGCAAGTACAATTTCGGCCAGCGATATGTCTGGCTCAACGCGAATGGGCGCGACATTTTCACTGGTGTCCACCTGCGCTTTAAATACATCGCGCTCCAATCGAGGCTGCGTGTCTAGGTCTTCAGCCGCCTGTTTTACTAGCTCGTACTCTTTTAAACGGCGAATAAGTTCAGCGCGAGGATCTTCCTCTTCGTCATTATCATCACTGCGCTTTGGCAGTAATAGACGCGATTTAATCTCGGCTAAAATTGCTGCCATTAATAAATATTCTGCCGCTAACTCTAGTTTAAGCGCCATCATGGCATCCACATATTCCATGTATTGCTTTGTAACATCTGCAATAGGTAATGTAGTGATATCAAATTTCTGTTTTCTGATGAGATATAACAGTAAATCAAGGGGCCCCTCGAAAGTTTCTAGAATGACTTCTAGTGCATCGGGTGGGATAAACAGATCTTCAGGCTTTTCAATAAGCGCTTCGCCATTGATAAAAGCTAAGGGTAACGGTTGCTGAACAGGCGTTGAGAGCCCGTCGTTATTGGCAGGCTCTGTACTATTCACTGTATTTTCAACAAGGTTTGCCACTCTTTCACAACCATTTTATGCGCTAACGCTTTTATTATTATCTGTTTTTATTTGAGGCTTTTCGGTTCTCTTTACTATTAGCCGTTAATTTAGCGGACTTATTGAAGTGCTATTCAAATGGCGATGGGTCGCCCGTTCCATGACGCATAATCACAGGCGTGTCATCCGACAAGTCGATAACAGTAGTAGGGTGCTCGCCGATATAGCCACCGTGAATAATAAGCCCCACCTGCTTCTCTAAATTATCGCGAATAACGTCTGGGTCTGACTCTGCCATTGTATTGCCCGGCAAAATCAGCGATGTCGACATTAATGGCTCGCCCAACTCTTCAAGCAGTGCCAGCGCAATAGCGTTGTCCGGCACGCGAATACCAATGGTTTTACGTTTTGGATTTTGCAAACGCTTTGGCACTTCACGCGTTGCTTTAAGCACAAACGTGTAGTGCCCAGGCGTGTTGTTTTTAATCTGCCTAAACGCAGTATTATCAACTTTTGCGTAAATCGATAACTCCGACATATCACGGCACATCAGAGTGAAATTATGATCTTTATCAATTTGGCGTATACGGCAAAGCTGCTCTAAAGCTTTCTTATCTTCCATTTGGCAGCCTATGGCATAGCCCGAATCGGTAGGGTAAACCACAACGGCGCCGTCCCGAATTAACTCACATGCTTGGCTGATTAAGCGTTTTTGCGGGTTATCAGGGTGTACATAGAAAAATTGGCTCATCGTTACCTCATTGTCAAAAACCGTACAGATGAATTTACTCTGCCAAGGCTTTTTCTGTTTGTCTACTTGTGTCGTGCTTATCCGTGTACCGCTATGGCGTAAACCCAGCCAACATGTAACTGCCGGGTGTCAAAACAAGCAGCCCTCACGCCTAGTTTGAAGGTGAGCGTGCGTTTTCACTTGCACTTTCACCTACCACTTTTGGCATTGCTAACTGCTGCCAATTATGCCAGATAGGAGTAAGCTTACTGCTGATACCTAAGTTTTTACCTAGCTCAGTCCATCGCGACGGAAAGTGAAAATCGGAGCCGGCGGATGCGAGTAAATCATGATTTTCAGCAAGCTCATTAATGAGCTCTTGCTTCGTTTTATTGATCCCCGGGAAGGCTGTTTCAATAGCATCACCACCGAGTTGATCAAATAAGGCCACTAGGCGTCTTAGCCACTTTGCCGTCATGTCATAGTGAGCGGGGTGCGCAAGCACAGCTTGACCGCCGGCCTCCTGAATCCAACTTATTGCGGTTTCAATACTTGGCCATTCGGCTTTTACTGCCGCTCGTTTGCCTTTCCCCAAATATTTTTTAAAAGCGGCCTGCATAGTGGGCACACCATAATTATTTACCAGCACTCGCGCGAAGTGCGCACGGGTAACTTGCCCTACCCCCGCTAATGCTTTGGCGCGAGGCAATACACCTTCAAATCCACACTTTTCAAGCTTTTCTGCAATTTTTTGAGCCCGAGTTTCACGGGTTTCAGACTGCCCTTTTAATCGCGCTAGAAATAGCGGGCAGTGTCTGTCCACATTTAAGCCTACAACATGAATGTCAAAACCATGCCAAGAGGTTGATATTTCAACGCCATCAATAATGGTTAGTGGCCGTTTTTGCTTAGCCTGTGTGGCATGCGCTTCTTCTAGTCCAGCAACGGTATCGTGGTCGGTAACCGCTAAGGCATCCACCTGCATAGTATGGGCGCGTAGAATTAATTCTTCAGGCGTTAAGTGGCCGTCTGAGTATTTTGTGTGGCTATGTAGATCTATTTTCAATGTATTATGCAAATTTTAGGTTGACACAAAAGGCAATTTGTTTTCTTCTATATACACAAAGTATACGTACTAACAGCTTCAAATCCTATTGAAGTTTGGAAAAAACAACGAGTAATTCATGCATTCTTACAACATCTCAACAGTATTAACAGTTGCAGCTTGGTGGTGGCACTCCCTAACTTAACGGGCGGTGTGCACTGTAGTGCGTGAATGAAAACACATAAAGGCCCGTTTATACGGGCCTTTTTTTTTATCTTTTTGCAGTTGGAGAGTAGCAAAAATGAGTTTAGCGGAACTGGGAACCTCCCCAGGCAAGGTAGAGACAATTGAGCAGGTTGGGCACTACATCGATAACCCACTCGCCGCGTTCGCCCATCTATGTGGAAACAAAAGTAACGCGCTGCTGCTAGAATCAGCAGAGATTGATTCGAAAGATGACTTACAAAGCTTATTAATGGTAGATGCCGCGCTTCGCATGGAATGCAGAGGTAACCGTGTAGAAGTAAAAGCATTAACCGGTAATGGTGCATCAGTACTGCCTTTGTTCGCCTGCCACGCGCCAGAGGGCTTACACATCACAGAAAGGACAGACACTTCGGTTACGTTATTGTGTGACGACGCTGATAGTGAGCTTGACGAAGACAGTCGCTTAAAAGCGGCCAGCGTGATGGACGCACTTAGGATTGTTATTAACAAAGTAACGCCTATTCGCCAGCACCCGCATGCCGTGTTTTTAGGCGGTGTATTTGCGTACGATATGTTAGCAGGTTTTGAAAAACTGCCCGATGTAGCAGAAGGTGAAAATGACTGTCCGGATTTTGTGTTTTACCTTGCAGAAACCTTGATAACGGTAGATCACCAAACCCGCGAAACCCATTTGATTGGTAGCGTATTTAGTGGTGGTGAAGTAGCGCAACAATATTTTGCGATCGCACAACGACTAGAGGCTATTCATCAACAGCTGCACGATATGCCCGCCAAGCCTGTATTAGTAAACAAAAATGCGGCTTCACAAAGTGCACAAAGTGGACAGACACTCAGTGCAACGGCGTCAGTACAAAACGGACAGACACTTTCGTCACTAGATGCAAGTGTAGATATAAGTGACGAGCAGTTTTGCACCCATGTACTCGATTTAAAGCAGCATATTCTTGCTGGCGATATATTTCAGGTTGTGCCATCACGCACATTCTCTCTCCCCTGCCCATCGCCTTTGCTCGCTTATGCTAAACTTAAAGAGTCAAATCCAAGCCCTTACATGTTTTACATGCAAGACGCTGCTTTCAGTATTTTTGGCGCGTCGCCAGAGTCCGCTCTTAAATACGAAAGCGAAAGCAACCAGGTAGAAATCTACCCTATCGCAGGCACGCGTCCTCGCGGAAAGCGCCCCGACGGAACTATCGATAGAGACTTAGACAGTCGCATTGAACTTAACCTTCGTGAAGACACCAAAGAAAAATCTGAGCATATCATGCTAGTCGACTTAGCGCGTAATGACGTTGCTAAAGTCAGTCGTCCTGGCACGCGCTACGTAAAGGATTTGCTTAAAGTTGACCGTTACTCTCATGTCATGCATTTAGTATCGCGAGTGGTAGGCCAGCTTCGTGATGATTTAGACGCCCTACACGCATATCAAGCGTGTATGAACATGGGTACATTAGTAGGCGCCCCCAAAGTCAGTGCCGCAACCCTCATTCGTGAAGTAGAACAAAAACGCCGTGGAAGTTACGGCGGCGCGGTAGGCTACCTGAACGGCCAAGGTGATATGGATACCTGCATTGTTATTCGTTCAGCCTTTGTGAAAAACGGCACCGCTTATATTCAGGCGGGTGCGGGCGTAGTGTATGACTCCGTACCCCAAGCTGAAGCCGATGAAACGCGCGCAAAGGCGCAAGCAGTTATAGGTGCGGTTAAAGCCGCGCTTCAGGCAGAAATGAAAAGCGGTGAGCCAGCGGTAAATGAAGGAGATAACGCATGAACCAACAAGTCACCACTTTATTTTTGCTCGACAATGTAGACTCGTTTACTTATAACCTTGTTGATGAACTGCGCACTCTTGATTTAGACATCAAAGTTTACAGAAACACGGTGTCTGCTGATATGCTATTTGAAAGAATGCAGGAGCAGGCGACGAAAGGCCCGGTTTTACTTATGTTATCTCCTGGGCCGGGTGCACCAAGTGAAGCGGGGTGCATGCCAGCACTCCTTAAGAAAGTACACGGCGTATTCCCCGTCATTGGTATCTGCCTTGGCCACCAAGCTATTGTAGAGCATTATGGCGGTAGCGTAGGTCGCGCGAATCAGGTCATGCACGGCAAGTCGTCTGCCATCACCCATTCACGAGAAGCAATGTTTGAGGGCCTTCAGCAACCATTACATGTGGCCCGCTATCATTCGCTTGTGGCGCACCAACTGCCTGAAAATCTCACGGTTTGCGCATCGACCGTTAACGATGACGGTAGCGAAGCTGTGATGGCCGTTTATCATAGCGATGATCGTATGCTTGGCTTTCAGTTTCACCCAGAATCCATTTTAACAGCTCACGGCAGTATGCTGTTAAAGCAAAGTATTGACTATTTAACGTTACAGGGAGCGAACCATGCTTAACGCAGGCCCTCTACTTGAACAACTTATGCTTCGCGAGTCGCTTTCGCAAACTGAAGCTTACAGCCTGTTCAATAGCATTATGCACGGCGAGCAAAGTGAAGTAATGATTGCAGCAGTGCTTACCGCACTAAAAATGAAAAAAGAGTCGCCAGGGGAAATTGCTGGTGCAGCCAGTGCCATGGTGGCTAACGCGCTTCCCTTTCCCACACCCTCTTACGAATTTGCAGATATCGTTGGCACTGGGGGTGACGGCCACAACACTATTAACATCTCCAGTGCAGCTGGTGTTGTTGCTGCAGCGTGTGGGGTGAAAGTAGCCAAACACGGTAACAGAAGCGTGTCGAGCAAGTCTGGCTCGGCTGATTTGTTTCGTCAGTTTGGTTTAAATTTAGACGTAACCCCCGAAATATCGCGAAAGTGCTTAGATGAAGCAAATTTCACATTTCTTTTTGCGCCGGTTTATCATGCCGGCATGCGCCACGCAGCCCCCGTCCGCGCTGCTATGAAGACAAGAACCTTGTTCAATATCTTAGGGCCACTGGCCAACCCGGCGGGTCCAACTCACGGTGTTTTCGGCGTATACTCCCCCGAGCTGCTTGAACCTTACGCCAAAACCCTTATGCTGCTTGGCCAACACCGCGCCATGATTGTACACGGGGACGGTCTGGACGAGCTGGCGCTTCTCGGTGAATCAATGATTTATGACCTTGAACATGGCGACATTCGAAAGCTTACGGTAACGGCACAGGACTTCGGTCTACCCCATTATCCACTGTCGGCCATTGAAGGTGGCGAGCCTGAAGAAAACAGACAATTTGTTGAATCAGCCCTTAACGGTGAAGGTAAAGAAGCGCACCGCGCCGCTATTGCTATGAACTGTGGCGCGCTGTTGAAAGTAACCGGTAAAGTCACCACGTTTAAAGAAGGCGCAGAGATGGCAATGAATGCCATGTCAGAAGGGCTCCCCATGCAGCTACTATCAAAAGTGGCCCAAATTACTCAGGAGGTAAGCACGAATGGCTAATGTGCTTGAGAAAATTGTTGCAGACAAACGAGAGGAAGTGGCCGCACGCAAAGATGCGCTAAGGCTAGAAAGTTTTAAAGCGGATTTAGTTCCTTCAGAAAAAAGCCTATTTGCTGCGCTTAGCGAGCCCAACGCCGGCTTTATCTTTGAGTGTAAGAAAGCATCACCATCGAAAGGACTTATTCGAGAAAAGTTCGATTTAGATGAAATTTTAGCGGCTTACACACCCTACGCTGCCGGCATTTCGGTGCTAACAGACGAGAAATACTTCCAAGGGAAGTTTGAATACTTAGCTTATGTAACAGAGCGCGTTGCACAGCCCGTGCTTAACAAAGACTTTTTTGTTGATACTTACCAAGTGTATTTAGCGCGTCATTACAATGCCGACGCAGTACTACTTATGCTAAGCGTGCTTAGCGATGAAGAATATCGTGCACTGGCTGACGTGGCCCACTCCCTTTCACTCGATATTCTTACCGAGGTGAGCAACGAAGAAGAAATGGAACGTGCAATAGCGCTTAAGGCGAATATTATTGGTATCAACAACCGTAATTTGCGTGACCTTTCCACGGATCTTGCCACCACAGAACGCTTAGTGCCGATGCTAGAGAAAGCCTCGCACGACTACGTGGTGATTTCAGAGTCTGGCATCTACACCCACCAAGACGTGCTGCGTTTAGCGCCCATATCCCAAGGTTTCTTAGTGGGCAGTGCGTTGATGGCGGAAGACGACTTACCGCGCGCCGTAAAAACGTTGGTAAATGGTGGCGTTAAAGTATGCGGATTAACAAGCATCGAACAGGCGCAAATGGCGTTTGACGAAGGTGCGAGTTTTGGCGGGCTAATCTTCGCGGAAAAGTCACCGCGCTGTATTACTAAAGCGCAAGCCCATTCTATAACGCAAAGCGTCAACGGCGCGTTTGTAGGGGTATTTGTAAATCACGATATTGACGAGGTAGCATCGCTTGCTACGTCATTAAACCTTTTCGCAGTGCAGCTTCATGGTAGCGAAGATGAAGCTTATATCGCTGCGCTTGCTGAAAAGCTGCCTAAAGAGTGCGAAATCTGGGTAGTTGAAGGGATCAAAGCCTCCTCTGCTGGCGCACTACTTGAAACAGTGGACAGACACTTAAACAATAAACGAGTTAACCGCGTACTTTTCGATTGCCAAGTGGGTGATGCGAAAGGTGGTACCGGTGAATCATTTGATTGGCAGTTGCTTAGTGGCATTGAGGCAAAGCATAAGTTAGTGCTTGCTGGCGGTATCGATGCCGACAACGCAGCCGACGCTATCGCTACAGGGTGCGGAGTTATCGATGTAAATTCAGGCGTAGAGACTGCCCCAGGCACGAAAAGTGCAGATAAGCTTAAGTCGCTGTTTGCTGCTTGCCGCCGTTACTAAATTAAAAAACAGGACAACGTAATGAACCAGTTAGATACAAAATTTGGCGAATTTGGTGGCATGTACGTGCCCGAATTACTTATTCCAGCCTTGGATCAGTTGGAAAAAGCTTTCTTAGATGCCAAAGAGGATCCTAGCTTTAACGAAGAATTTCTATCACTGCTTAAAGATTATGCCGGTCGACCTACGGCAATGACGTTAACTCGAAATCTTGTGAGCAACCCAAAAGTGAAACTTTACCTTAAACGTGAAGACTTACTTCACGGTGGCGCGCACAAAACCAACCAAGTGCTTGGTCAGGCTTTGTTAACTAAGCGCATGGGCAAAAAAGAAGTGATCGCAGAAACCGGTGCTGGTCAACACGGTGTGGCAACGGCGTTGGCATGTGCGCTACTTGGCTTGAAAGCGCGTATTTACATGGGTGCGAAAGACGTTGAACGTCAGGCACCTAACGTGTTCCGTATGAAGCTAATGGGCGCCGAGGTAATCCCTGTAAACGCAGGGTCTGGTACGTTAAAAGATGCGGTAAACGAAGCCATGCGCGACTGGTCAGCTAATTACGATACCGCGCATTATCTTTTAGGTACTGCTGCAGGCCCTCACCCCTTCCCTACTATTGTTCGTGAGTATCACCGAATGATTGGCGAAGAAACGCGTGCGCAAATAATGGAAAAAGAAGGCCGTTTGCCAGACGCGGTAGTGGCGTGTGTAGGTGGAGGCTCAAATGCTATTGGCATGTTTGCCGACTTCATTGATGAGCCTTCCGTTCGCCTAGTAGGCGTTGAGCCCGCCGGTAAAGGGGTTCACACAAAAGAGCATGGCGCAACCATAGTTACAGGAACAAAAGGTATTCTTCATGGCGCATACACCTTCATCATGCAAGACAAAGAAGGTCAAATTGAAGAAAGTTACTCGGTGTCGGCTGGCCTTGATTACCCTGCGGTTGGCCCTCAGCACGCTTATCTACACGACATTGGTCGCGCAGAATACGTAGCGGCAACCGATGAAGAAGCGCTAAACGCGTTTCAGTTGCTAGCAAGAAAAGAAGGGATTATTCCTGCGCTTGAATCATCGCACGCTCTTGCTCACGCGCTTAACATGGCTGATGAGGCAGAAGAAGAAACCATTATTGTGGTTAACTTATCGGGTCGTGGCGACAAAGACTTAGCGCACGTTATCAACATTCTAGGGGACGATTTATAATGGACAGATATGCACAGATGTTTACGGGCCTTGATAAGAAAAACCAAGGCGCATTCGTGCCCTTCGTCATGGTGGGCGACCCAGATTTAGCACAGTCAGAAGCTATTATCTGCCAGCTTATAGAAAGCGGAGCAGATGCGCTAGAGCTAGGCATTCCTTATTCAGACCCGATTGCTGACGGCCCAACCATCCAGGCTTCTGCCATTCGCGCACTAGAAAGCGAGGTGACTGTAGCGGATTGTTTGAGTGTAATCGCCCGCGTTCGAGCAAAGTACCCTGAGGTGCCAATTGGCTTATTGCTGTATAGCAACCTGGTAATGGCGCAGGGTATCGAAAACTTCTACAGTAAAGCGCGTGACGCTGGCGTAGACTCAATACTAGTGGCAGACGTTCCGATTCGAGAAGCTGCGCCTTTCCAAAAAGCGGCTGAAAACACCGGTATTTCGCAAATTTTGATTGCACCACCGAATGCGACTGAAGAGACCATGGAGAAGATTGGCGAGTACTCAGAAGGTTACACTTACCTATTGGGTCGCGCAGGGGTTACGGGGGCCGAAACTGCTGCGAATATTCCAGCTTCTGAGCTTATCGAGCGTTTGAACAAACACAAGGCTGCGCCTGCGCTATTAGGCTTCGGTATCTCAACGCCAGAACAAGTTAAATCTGCTATTGATGCCGGCGCTGCAGGTGCCATTTCAGGTTCAGCGACAGTAAATATTATTGCCGCTAACTTATCGGACAGTCACAAAATGCTTAGCGAGCTAGGTACATTTGTTGAAAACATGAAAGCAGCGACAGCTAAGGGGTAATAAGCATGCTATACATGATTTGTGCTACCGATGTCGCTGACAGCCTTGAAAAGCGTTTGAATGCACGCCCAGCCCACTTAGCTCGTCTAAACGTGCTAAAAGACGCGGGACGTTTAGTGATGGCTGGCCCCTTCCCTGCGGTTGATAGCCCAGATCCGGGCCCAGCAGGGTTCACAGGCTCACTGGTTGTTGCCGAGTTTGACTCTTTAGAAGATGCTCAAGCGTGGGCCGATGCCGACCCATATATCGAAGCCGGCGTTTACGAAAGCGTGATCGTTAAGCCGTACAAAAGGGTTTTACCTTAACTTAGGCTTATTTAACTAAAACGGCCCGAAAGGGACCGTTTAAAAATATTTAGCTATACAAAAAGCCCTCAATGGTTGATGAATTTAACTATCGAGGGCTTTTTTGTTGCTAAGTTAAAGCCGCAATGAATTCACTTGCGCGCCCTAACTTCGCACATTGATAGTGGACAGACACTCAAATCCGGATACGCAGCTGTGGACACACACTTAAAAGCGTTACCTATACTTAATGGACAGACACTTTGTGTATCAGGTAAACATCCGTTATCCGACGTTTTATAAGTCTACTTTTTCGTGTTCACCCATTTCATTTGGCTTAACGGTTTTACCTGTAAGCATTTTGAACATACCTTTAAGTGACGGGTCTGCGTCCCATACTTCTGCATCTTCAAGCTCAAATCGTAGCATTAGAAGCGACGGGTCTTCTTTACCTTTCTCGAACCAAGCTTCCACTGGGTTAGACCAATACTTATCAATAATTTCCTTTCTTGACTCAACGGTAAGCATTCCGCGAATACATGCAAATACATCGTGACCTTTAGATGCAAAATGCACCATCGCTTTACCCCCCTTGGCAATGCGATTGTCCCGGCTTGTGTAGAACCAGAATTCCCCATCTGCTTCTTTATCGAGCTGCGCATACATTGGCTCTGCATGCACATCCTCTCCAACAAGGCTTACCATCACTTTGGGGCTATCTGACATAGCTTTCCACATCGTTTTCTTGATATCACTAGACATAATTCCTCCTTGTAGAAAGAGTGACTGTCCGAATACATCATTTTCGGACTTACCACGCTTACCCTTCTTTCATTTTAAGACAACCTAGATACGCACAAGCTATGCCAATAGCTGTAGAAAGACTTTCTCTGCCTTAGGTTACTTAAGGTACATTAAGTGAGTTGCTTTAAATGGACAGACACGCTCTGTGGCCCGTTTGGCCACTAACCAAGCCAAAAAAACAATCAGAAACACATTTGAATTTTTCATATTTTTTGAAATCGTCTGTGAGTTTTAAGCCTTTCTCAGCTGTTCAATTATCTACTTTTATATTTTGGACAGACACTTTTTCAATGTATGCGTAAGAATTACCTAACGAGATACCGCCGAAAAAAAGCTGTAACAGCGAAGAGTCTACATTTACAAAACTCTAGACAAGGCAGTTACCAAGGTTGAGCTAAGCCTTTTATTCATAATCTCTCATTTCTCTATAAGTGTTATTAAAACTACAAAGTGACTGTCCACTTTACCTTTGCACTCCTCTAAATAACACGTGAGTGTCTGTCCGCTTTTATGCGCTCCTCTAAATACTACGTGAGTGTCTGTCCGCTTTTTTGCGCTTTTTTGGAGCGCGATTTACATCGAGTGTCTGTCCCATATTATTTTTTGTCACATTGCTGTGATTACTTAAGGCTTATGTACAGCTTTCTCTTGGCACGGTAGACTGAACTAAATTCAGAATGGGTTCAGTTTGCACCTATATACTTATCTATAATTTGGCCCGGGTGGGATAATTTTTTGTGAGGTTGTATGGCATTATCGCTTCGAGTTGCAGTGCTTTGCGTGGTATTAGCGTTCACTAGCACCACGCCCGCTATTGCGTTACAAAGTAACGGTGGCGGAATTTCAAAAGGTGAAGCTGCCGAGCGCGCTCGTGTTGCCGTCAATGGTCGTGTTCTTAAGATTGAGCAAACCTCAAAAAATTACCGGGTAAAAGTACTGAAAAAGTCAGGACGTGTAGTATCGGTTGAAGTCGATAAGCGCTCAGGCAAGGTGAAAACAAGTAAAGGTAAGGATTAACATGCGTATCCTTGTAGCAGAAGACGATAGCCGATTATTAACCCAACTTGATGCATTGCTGCAGCAAAACGGTTATAGCGTTGATTTGGCTGACAACGGAGACCATGCGCTTTTTCTGATTAAAGAGTATGACTATGATCTCGCGATTGTTGATATT
>Ga0105229_100320_pt1 | contig 17991 bp, 11 predicted proteins | sample Virmet3747_4435_FD_89711 | JGI IMG/M metagenome (GOLD analysis project Ga0105229, IMG submission 89711) | Marine viral communities from the Southern Atlantic ocean transect to study dissolved organic matter and carbon cycling - metaG 3747_4435 | ecosystem: Environmental > Aquatic > Marine >... | reverse complement strand
TAATGATGGCTATGGGGGCAGTTGCACTGGTTGCTAATGTCATTTGTCTTGTGATCATACGCAAACAAAGAAATGAAGAAGTGCATATGCGGGCAAGCTGGATATTTTCAGCCAACGATGTGATTGCCAACTTAGGCGTTATTTTTGCTGGCGTTTTGGTGTTTTGGCTCGATTCTCGATGGCCTGATCTGGTTATCGGTGTGATAGTTTCGTGCGTTGTGTTGCGCGGGGCAAAAATGATCCTCGAAGAGGCTGGAAATGAAAGACAGCGAGCGCTTAATGCGCAAAGTTGATAAGAAAATGCCAATTTTTAATTGCACATCAAAACTGCGTAGGTTGGCATGGCTACTTATTACTTTGCTCATGTGTCAATCGGGCTTTTCGTTCGCCGCTCAATGCGATGACTACCCTGCGGAGGTATCGTCAGTCCCTGAACAATCAAAGTCGATAGGCACTTATGATGTTCCCGAAAAAAATGTAAATGCTGGTGATAATACGTCGAGTGAAGAGTCTAAGTGTTTCCATTGTGTGCTATGTCAATGTGGACAGATTAAGTTTCTGGCACAACACCCAATAAATGACGTATCTAAACCGTTATATACCAATCAATACAGTTATTCCCGCAACGTCATTGACGGCCTAGTCGAAGGCCTTTTGCGCCCACCTCAACATTAATCCATTCCCTCCTATATGTTTGCATGGGTGCTTTCCATGTATGTCGTTATCTTATGAACAAAAGGTTCTTTTATGAGTTCTTCACGCCCATTGGGCATAAAAAAAGCTAGCTCAGCGTATCTGAAATTGATATCTGCTGCACTGGTAACCATGAGCATATCTGTTCAATCTGCCAATGCGCAAAAGTCTTCAATCACGCTTGAAAATGCGCTCAAACGCACATTATCAAACAACCCAGATTTAGTTGTGTTCGAATTTAAATCTTCGGCTTTGGATGGTGAATCAAAAATGGCCAGCTTACGACCTGAAATGTCTGTTGGGGTTGAAGTTGAAAATGTGTTGGGAACAGGCGAAGTGTCTGGTATCAAAGATGCCGAATTGACACTGACCTTATCGTCGGTCATCGAGCTTGGAGATAAAGTCAGCGGCCGAATGAATGTGGTGAGTTCAAAAAAAGCACAACTGCTTACACAACGGCGCATTCGTACGCTGGACATCTTGGGTGAAACAACTCGACGATATATCAATGTCATTGTCCAACAAGCGTTGCACAAGACTGAGCAACGAGCTGAAATGCTGGCTCGCACAATGCTTCAGACAGTCTCTACACGGGTTGAAGCGGGGGCTTCTTCACCACTTGAGAAAAAACGTGCAGAGTCAGCGTTGTCGCAGGCGCGTTTGTCGTTATTGATAAGTGAACAAAAACTCAATGAGTATAAACGCGACCTGGCCATCATGTGGGGTGACACTAACGCTGCGTTTGCGGAAGTTGAAGGGACACTGTTATCGTTTCCAAATTCACTGTCACTTGAACATATGCTTTCACAGCTTCAAAGCAATCCACACGTTCTGCTTTATGCTGATAACTATCGGGTACAAGAGGCCAGATTGAGAGTGGTTCAGGCCAGTCAGCAGTTCGACATTGCGTGGGAAGCCGGTATCCGAAGAATGCAGGGAATTAATGACACAGCGTTAGTCGCCAGTATTTCGGTGCCGTTAAATACCAAGCAGCGGAATCTAGGAGAATACGAACAACAGCGCGCATTGCTTGACAGTATCGACTATCAAAAACAAGCGAAAATTCGTGAACTCACTCGCCAAATAAATCAAGTCATTAGCGCAAAAGACCAAGCCTTGCTCACTGTTACGACCCTTCAAGACAATGTCGTTCCCACATTGGAATCTGCACTGAACTTGGCGCGGGAAGGCTATGAAAGTGGTCGCTACAACTACATAGAGTGGGTGACAACGCAGCAACAACTCATCGATATGCAACGAGCACTGATAAAAGCAGCAGGCTTAGTCCACCTTCGAAGCGCAGATCTAGAGGCACTTACGGGAATTCCCGTGTTTTCTGACTCTCCCTCGACGTCTGCTCAATCATCAGAATTACTAGAGAAAAAATAATGAATACATCACAATTTACATTACTCACTAGCGCACGTGACTTGCTTGGCGTGTTAGCCATGCTACTGACTTTACTGTTTGCTACTGTCGCCCTGGCTGATGATGACGATGAGGAAGCCGAAGAAAGACCCGAGTACGTAGTGTTATCTCAAGAACGGATGCTTGAAAACGATATCGTGACTGCTTCTGCCGCGTCAGGATCATTATCGCTCACAACCAGAACGTTTGGGCGGATAGTTCATGATCCTGCATCACTGAGTCATATTCGTGCCCGCTTCGACGGTGTTGTAAAACGTATCATGGTGAATATTGGAGATAAAGTAGAAAAAGGTGACACACTGGCAATCATTGAGTCAAACGAGAGTTTAAATCAATACTCAATCACCTCACCAATGTCTGGAAAAATCATTGCTAGACACGCCAATGATGGTGAGCTCACCAACGGTCAAGTACTGCTTTCTGTTGCTAATTACTCTCGCGCAATTGCTCAATTAGCTATTTTCCCCAAACAACGTACTCGTATTGCCGCTGATATGGAAGTCACTTTAAGGCTTGAGGAATTGCAGCAACAATCAAGTATAAGCCACATTACGTCCTCACCTGATGACAAACCTTATTCTATCGCGTTTGTGAACGTTGATAATGGCAGTGGTTATTGGCCTTTAGGCGCTATGGTAGAGGGTTATATTCAGATTGGGTTCCAAGAAGTCAATCTGGCTCTCCCCAAAAGTTCAATACAAGAGTTAGATGGGCAAACCATTGTTTTTGTCAAAGAAGGGGAACGATTTTACCCCCGCCAAGTAAAACTTGGGAACACGGACAACCGTTTAGTAGAGATTGTGAAGGGCGTTCAAATAGGCCAGCAAGTCGTTGTAGAAAATAGCTATCTACTAAAAGCTGATTTATTAAAAATGGAGGCGGGCGATGATGACTAATTACCTGCGCATTTATTGTCAAAAGCAAAGCCAAGTCCATAAAAACGGTGAGGTGAGAGCATGATTGCACCAATACTCCGTCTATCCATTGAGCGCCGTGGTGTCATGATGTTGTTCGCCTTGTTTGTCGCCTTTTTTGGTATGTACAGTTACAAACAACTGCCGATTGATGCTGTGCCTGATATCACCAACGTGCAAGTGCAGATAAATACCGCAACCCCAGGTTACTCGCCTTTGGAGACTGAGCAACGCATAACGTTTATAGTTGAAACCTCGCTGGCCGGTTTGCCTAATTTATCGTATACCCGCTCGATATCACGCTATGGCTTGTCGCAAGTCACAGTCGTGTTTAAAGAGGGCACCGATTTATATTTCGCACGAAATCTCGTCAACGAGCGTCTCACCGCCATCGCGGCGCAATTGCCAACAGGGTTAACCCCTGAAATGGGCCCTATCGCCACAGGCTTGGGTGAAATTTACATGTACTCGTTAAGTGCTGAGCCTCAGGCGCGACAGGACAACGGTCAACCCTATGATGCTATGGCATTAAGGGAGATCCATGATTGGGTAGTTAAGCCCCAATTGTCGCTTGTTGAGGGGGTGACCGAGGTTTATGCGATAGGCGGATTTGAAAAGCAATATCATGTGAATCCTAATCCAGTCGCAATGATAAACTTTGGGATAAGTACAGGTGACCTTCTCAGTGCGCTAGAACGCAACAATGCGAATCAAGGCGCTGGTTTTGTAGAACAAAATGGGCAACAAGTACTGATCAGATCGGAAGCCCAACTGAAGGGCATCGACGATATCGGCCAAGTGGTTGTTAAGATCATTGATGGCGTACCGGTAAAAATTCAAGACATCGCCCAAATCAACCTCGGTAAAGAGCTGCGCTCTGGAGCCGGCACGTTAAATGGCCAAGAAACAGTGATTGGCACGACAATGATGTTAGTGGGAGAAAACTCTCGTACGGTCGCCAAAGCTGTGGACAGTAAGCTCGAAACCATTAAAACAAGCTTACCCGAGGGCGTTATCCTTGAAGCGGTTTACGATAGAACAAGCCTCGTTGACAAAACCATCGACACAGTACAGAAAAACCTCGTCGAGGGCGCTTTACTTGTCATCGTTGTGCTATTCGTTTTGCTTGGGAATGTGCGAGCTGCACTTATTACAGCCGCTGTAATACCCATGGCAATGCTTGCCACGATATCGGGTATGGTCAAAACCGATGTGTCTGCTAACTTAATGAGTTTAGGCGCACTGGATTTTGGCTTGATTGTCGATGGCGCAGTTATCATTGTTGAAAACTGTATCAGACGATTATCCGAATCCCAGAAACAAAACGGCGCTACTCTACCGCTCAAAGAAAGGCTGAATGTTGTTTATGAAGCCACTAATGAAGTCATACGTCCCAGTTTGTTTGGTGTATTGATCATTACCATTGTTTATATCCCCTTGTTCACGCTCACTGGCGTCGAAGGTAAAATGTTCCACCCCATGGCAGCGACCGTGATAATGGCTTTGCTTGCCGCAATGGTATTTTGTTTTACCGTAGTGCCTGCGGCGATAGCAATTTTCATGAGAGGTAAAATTAGCGAAAAAGAAAGCCCAATTATTAAAGGTGCAAAGGCAGTCTATCGTCCTGTTTTAACCGGAGCGCTGCGTTTTAGATGGCTAGTGGTAGTAGCAGCGAGTGCTTTGGTTGTCGGCAGTTTATGGATGGGCAGTAAATTAGGCTCGGAGTTTATTCCTCAGCTCAATGAAGGTGATATCTTAGTACAGGCGATACGCATCCCTGGGACAGGGGTAGAACAAGCAGTTGAAATGCAAAAAACTCTTGAAGCGAAACTTATGCAGTATGAGCAAGTACAGACGGTATTCGGTCGCACGGGTACGGGTGAGGTCGCCACCGACCCTATGCCACCAAACATTACTGATACGTTTGTTATTTTAAAGCCTAGGGAGCAATGGCCCGATCCATCAATGACAAAAGCTGAGTTAGTGAAAACGTTTGAAGAGGACTTGTTTACTTTGCCCGGCAATAATTATGAATTTACGCAACCTATACAAATGCGTTTTAACGAATTGATTAGTGGCGTAAGGGCAGATTTGGGGATAAAGCTATTTGGGGATGACTTAGATACGCTCTTTGCATCTGCTTCTGACATTTTGACCGTTATTTCAACGATTGAAGGAGCTGATGACGCGAGGCTTGAGCAGGTAGAAGGCATTCCAATCTTCACCGTCACACCAAAGCCTGATCAATTGGCACGCTTTGGTTTGGATATAGCCGACTTGCAGTTATGGCTCAATGCTGCGACAGGTGGAGAAACCGCTGGAATGATTTTTGAGGGCGACAGACGCTTTAAAATTGTCGTGCGATATGCCGACGACATTCGAAATGAACTCACTCAGCTTGAGACCATTCCCATAGTCACGCCCTCTGGTGAGCATGTACCAATGAGCGAATTAGCCACACTTGCATTTAAAGAAGTACCTAGCCAAATAAGCCGGGAAAATGGCAAACGTAGTATTGTTGTCACAGCAAATGTGCGTGACAGAGATATTGGCACTTTTGTTGAGGAAGCTCAGGCGAGAATTAATGATGAAGTAAATTTACCTGCTGGTTATTGGCTCGACTATGGTGGAACCTTTGAGCAGCTCGAAAGTGCGAGTCAACGATTGACGATTGTGGTACCGGTTACGTTGTTTGTGATTTTGACTATGCTGGTAATTGCGTTTGGTTCAATACGTGATGCGTTAATTATCTTCACAGGTATCCCTTTGGCATTAACAGGCGGTGTAATGTCTCTTTGGTTAAGGGATATGCCTTTATCCATATCCGCGTCGGTAGGGTTTATCGCACTGTCTGGGATTGCCGTATTAAACGGATTGGTAATGCTGTCATTCATCAAGCAACGTTTGCTAGAAACCGGAGAATTAGTGAATAGCATTGTTGAAGGGGCTCTTATTCGCTTGCGTCCGGTATTAATGACAGCATTAGTTGCAAGCCTTGGATTTGTGCCCATGGCGCTGAATACGGGCATAGGTGCAGAAGTGCAAAGACCGTTGGCCACTGTTGTGATTGGCGGCATTTTGTCCTCGACACTGCTTACTTTGGTTGTTCTACCAGTTCTCTACAGAATTGTGTATGGGAGACATCTAACTAAATTGACGATTAATCACGCTAGTTAATAATAGTTATGGAGAAGGTCGATTCCTAGTATCGACCTTTGAAATACAAACGCTGAAAAGTAATAGTTGATGGTGTCATTGGTTTTTTATAACTATATCGGTAATACTGTTAAGAAAATGAATAGGACGCTCCAAGCAACTACATTAGATATGTAGGAGGGGCTTTATGAACTTTAGTAAAGAAGCAAAACATCATGTGTTTAAAAGGTTAAATCATGCACAGTCACAATCATAGTCACGACCATTCACATGGGCGTTCGAGTGATGCGTCAAAGCGTATTGGTTGGGCGTTTTTCCTAAATGTGGTGTTCACCATTATCGAGTTTATTGGTGGCTGGCTAACGAACAGTACCGCTATTATGGCGGACGCTGTTCATGATTTAGGCGATAGTTTATCGATTGGCACCTCATGGGGCTTAAACAAGCTCAGTGATAAAGATGCTAATCGTACATTTTCGTATGGCTATAAACGATTTTCACTTCTGGGGGCGTTAATTAATGGTGTTGTGCTGACTATTGGTTCCGTTTGGATACTATTTGAAGCCATTCCCAGGCTGGCCGAGCCTGAGATGCCGCAAGTGGAAGGAATGCTGTTATTGTCGATTTTTGGCATGGCAGTGAATGGCTTTGCTGCTTATAAACTCAGTGAGGGTAACTCGCTCAACGAGCGCGTGCTCAATTGGCATTTGCTCGAAGATGTCCTGGGTTGGGTGGCTGTATTTATTGTATCGATTGTTCTGATATTCAAGCCGTGGCCAATACTCGATCCCATCTTATCCATAGGGTTTACGCTGTTCATTTTGTTTAATGTCTTTCGCAACCTAAAAGAAACTTTGATGCTGTTTTTACAAGCCACCCCTGATCAAGAGCAACTTGCAAATATTCGGGATGATTTGTTATCAAACGAGAATGTCAGTGATTTACATCACTTTCATATTTGGTCACTTGATGGAGAGCGCAATGTGATGACCGTTCACTTAGTGTTAGTTGGAGATGTGTCCACAGAGCATATTCAAACGCTTAAAAATGACGTACAGAACTCACTCAAGAAATATAATTTTGAGCATACGACAGTCGAGTTTGAGTTTGCGGATGAACAATGCCGTGACGAGGCGTAAAGAAACTGATAGACTACTTTAGATGAAAAAACTTAAACGAACAAGCTACATCATGATCATGCTGATCGTATTTCAGTCGTTTTCTGCTGTAGCTAATTCATTGGATTTTCATGCAATAGACACTGAACACCTGCAACACGAGCATGATCATGCCGAGCATAGCAGCAACGCCTCGGTAAGCCCTGAAATAGATATCAGTGAAGATGACGCAAGGGGTCACCATAATCCTGCCGATTGCCACCACTGCGGACACTGCCACGGCTCACATGCCCAATGGGTAGGTCATCACAGCATCAATAACCTTAATGAGGTGGCGTCCGGCCACAACTTCAACTATTTGGATGCAGTCTTAGACGCAGCCATCAACCGCCTATTACGACCACCCAAATACCAATCCTAGGAAGTATATTGATTGCATCGCGGAACGTGTATCCGCGTTGTCCGTTTTTATCATATTTTAGGATTTATTATGAATTTCACTCATCGTAATGAGCGTGACCAATTATTCATGTGGTCACTTTTCGTCGCGCGATGTATTTTCACGCGAAACACTCAGGCAGAATCAACCAATGTATACAAGGCTCTTGATTCAACGATATTTAACCGACTTAAACTTTTATGCGCTTGCGTATTGTTTCTTCCATTTTTTGCTCACGCTCAAAATCAAAGCTGGGAAAACTGGTTATCATCGCAGATAAATAAACATCCCAACATTATAGCGGCTAAAGAACAATTGTTCAGTACTGGGGCGCTTGCGGAAGCTTCTGAGCAAGCACTTTATAACCCTGAATTGTCAACTGATTATGCGCGAAATGGCGATAACAATGACTACAGCGTAGGTATTGAACAGACAATCGACCTTTGGGACAGGCAAGGCGCAAGGCGACAAAAAGCCGGTTTTATGCGCACTGCTGCACAAGCTCAATACCAAGAAGTCGTTTTAAACAAATCAGCCGATGCTATCGACGCATTAATTAATTGGCATGCAGCAAAACGCGCAGCGTCTATTGCCAAATCACAACAACAGCAACTTAATTCGTTACTTGAATTAGTCGAAATACGCCAAGAAGCCGGTGATCTAGGCAGTATCGATGCAGAGCTTACCTTTTTGTCGTTGTCGAAACAATTTGCTCAGGTGGCGGGATCAGAGGCTCAACTTCAAATGGCCGAAGCAATAGTGCGTGAGTTACTTCCTGATTGGGAGCCAGAGCGAGGGCGGATACCGGACGAGTTTTGGCCTTCTAAAGTTGCATATCCGTCTGATGAAGAATTACTAAAGCACCCCAAAATAGCTAAAGCTTATGCGCAATGGCTCACGCAAAAAGAAGAAGCAGAAGTCACTAGACGTAATGCAAAAGCAAATCCTACTTTTGGTATTAATGCGGGGCGGGAAGAGCGAGAAAACGTCGTTGGACTGACCTTTTCTATACCGTTAAACATTCGTAATAATTACAGTGCAGAAACTCGTTCCGCTGAACGAATGGCGTTAGAAACCGAAGCACGTTTTAGAGCGCAGTATCAGAAACTACGTTTCGATTTACAAGGTGCGTTTGGCGCATGGCAAAGCTACAACCAGCAGTTTTCACAATGGCAATCGCTCGTAAAGAGTCGCATCGAGAGTAGTGCTAATTTGTTAGAAAAGCAGTGGCGAAGTGGCGATTTATCAACAACTAATTACCTGCTAGCACTGAATCAACGCGCAGAAAGCTTACTGTCTGGCATAGAGCTGGAAAAGCAAACGCGCATAGCATTGAAAAATCTCATGCTGCAATCAGGTCGCCTTATCGACTTGCCCCCAGTTCAACACGATTTCTCTATTGATCATCAGGATTAACAAAATGAATAAAACAGTATTAGCAGTTTTCATCGCCTCATATGTCGGCGCTGCACCAAGTTTCGCACAAGAGTCTGATCAAAAGCATGCTCACAATGAAACGGTAACAAGAATTGATAAAAGCATACAAGATAAGCATGACGAACATACTGATGATGGTCATGAAGAACATGAACTACAAGATGGTCAAAAGCATGATGAGCACGGAGGCGAGGGGGCCGATGAACATGATGATCACGAAAGCGAACATGCTCATGATAAAGGTGAAAGCGAGAATAAAGACGATGAAGAGCATGATGAATCTGCTTCTGCATCGCTAGACTCCAATCAAATGGCATTAGCCAACATTAAAGTAAGCACACTAAGCCCCAAAATTGTCAATTATACTTTGTATGCACCGGGTGAAATATTATCAAACGGCTATAGCAGTTATCGAGTATCACCCAGAGTGGCATCCGTTGTCACGCGTCGTCATGTGGCATTGGGAGACAGGGTAAATAAAGGCCAAGTGCTTGTCACGCTTTTTAGCGAAACCGTTGCGCAAGCACAAGCCAATTACCGAACAACATATCCAGAATGGGAAAGAGTAAAAGGACTTGGTCGAAAAACTGTTGGAGAGCAGCGCTACATTGATGCAAAAGCTAATTTTGAAGCGGCTAGTGCAGTATTAATCTCATATGGTTTATCCGATGCAGATTTGAAAACGCTCACCTCACAGCAATCAATAGCATTAGGAGAATATAGCTTACGTGCTGAAATTGATGGCGCGGTACTCAGTGACTCGTTTGAACAAGGTCAGCGTATTGATGCGGGAGAACCGTTGATCTCGTTGGCAGATGAAAGTGAACTTTGGGTAGAAGCGCATCTACCATCGAATATTAACCTGCGGCTAGGAGCAGGTTCTCCGGCACAAATCAAAGTGGGAGACTTCACAGTTGATGCAACAGTTACACAAGAGGCACATACCATTGACCCTGTTACTCGAACGAGAACGGTTCGGCTATTAGTGAGCAACCCTGAACATCGTTTGCATCCAGGCCAATTTGCCGAGGTGTATTTCCGTTTTCTGACTAAAATGCCGGTAATGGCTGTTTCAGAGAGTGCGCTAATGCGTGGTCCTGATGGAGACTGGACGGTATTTGTAGAAGATCATCCTGGCGAGTTTTTACCCGTCGAAGTTGAACTTGGAAGAGCGCTTGGTGGCTTGCGTGAAATTACCGGTGTAGAGCCGGGTTCACGCGTAGTAAGCGAGGGTGCTTTTTTTGTGGCATCACAAATCGCTAAAGGCGGTTTTGACCCACACAACCACTAATTAGGAGGAGTCTTTATGTTTAATAAATTAATTGATTGGGCTGTTACTAGTCGTTTATTAGTGGTGATTGCTCTGACAACGTTAATAGTCAGCGCGGTTTTTGTTATTCCGAAACTGAATTTGGATGCATTTCCAGATGTCACCAATGTGCAAGTATCTGTCAATACAGAAGCACCGGGATTAGCTGCCGAAGAAGTAGAGCAGTTAATTACTTATCCAATAGAAGCGGTGATGTATGCCTTACCTGATGTGATGGAAGTGCGCTCTATTTCTAAAACAGGTCTTTCAGGTGTGACCGTTGTGTTTAGCGAGGGCACAGATATTTATTTTGCACGTCAATTGGTATTCGAGCGTCTGCAAGCGGCTAAAGAGTTAATTCCCGAGGGCGTCGGTACGCCAGAAATGGGACCCAACACATCAGGATTGGGGCAAGTGTATCAGTATCTATTGTTGGCTGAGCCCGATTCAGGCCTAGACGCTATGGCGTTGCGTAGTTTAAATGATTGGGTGGTGAAATTGCTGCTGCTTCCTGCCGATGGCGTAACGGATGTGCTCTCTTTTGGTGGGGAAGTACGCCAATACCAAGTTAACCTCAATCCATCTCAATTACTTGGATATGGCTTGACTCAAGATATAGTGATGGAAGCACTTGAGCGGAATAATACCAATGTGGGGGGGTGGTATATGAACCGAGGGCAGGAGCAACTTGTGATAAGAGGCACTGGCTGGTTAGATCATGGCGAGGAAGGGTTAGAGCAATTACGTCAGGTACCTTTAAAAACCGTAGACGGAACAACGATTACTGTATCCGATGTGGCGAACGTTGAGTTAGGTAGCGAAATTCGTCAGGGTGCTGCCACCATGACCAGAAAAGACGCCGACGGTAACATTCAAAACTTAGGTGAAGTCGTCTCAGGCATTGTACTTAAGCGCATGGGAGCTAACACGAAAGCCACAATTGATGGCGTCAATGCTCGTATTCAGCGAATTAACCAAGCATTGCCTGATGGCGTGAGTTTTGAAGTATTCTACGATCAAGCTGACTTAATTACTCAAGCCGTGGATACGGTTGTAAATGCGCTAATGTTAGCGTTCGTATTTATTATTGTTATTCTAGCTTTATTTTTGATGAATCTACGAGCCACGTTTTTAGTCCTGATTTCGATCCCTATTTCTATTGGTATTGCCTTAATGGTCATGTCGTGGTTTGGACTTTCTGCCAACCTTATGTCGCTTGGGGGCATTGCAGTGGCAATCGGCATGCTAGTAGATGGCTCAGTGGTAATGGTTGAAAACATGTTTAAACACTTGACTCACACTGATGCTGAGCATGATCACAAGAGACAATTGGGTGAACATGTTGAAGATGATGATCCATTAGACTCGTCCCATGATACGCACGGTATCGCTTTGCGATTACAAGAAGCGGGCAAGGAGGTAGCCCGGCCTATCTTCTTCGCAACAGCCATAATCCTTGTGGTATTCATGCCTTTGTTTAGCTTTGAAGGCGTTGAAGCAAAATTATTTCAACCAATGGCTATTAGTATTATGTTGGCCATGCTTTCGGCGGTATTAGTTGCACTGATTATTGTACCGGCATTGGCGACGTATCTATTTAAAAAAGGCGTGAAACCACGAGAAAGCGTTGTGTTGAAACCTTTAGACGCGGGGTATCGCAAAGGGCTATCGTGGGCAATTTTGCATAAAAAAGTAGTGATTGGAATTGCTGCAATTATGGTAGTCGCTGCTGGTGTAGTGCTTCCTCGGCTTGGCACAGAGTTTGTACCAGAACTGGAAGAGGGCACCATTAACTTGCGTGTTACTTTAGCGCCTTCATCTAGTTTAGATACTGCCCTAGAGGTATCCCCGAAATTAGAGAATATATTAATGGGGTTTCCAGAAGTCACCTATACGTTGTCGCGTATCGGTCGCGCCGAAATAGGGGGTGATCCAGAGCCGGTGAACAATATCGAAATTTATATTGGACTAAAGCCTGTGCCTGAATGGACAAGTGCAAATAACCGTTATGAACTGCAAGCGTTAATGGAAGAAAAAATGGAGCAACATCCGGGTTTGCTTTTCAATTTTTCTCAACCTATCGCGACAAGGGTTGACGAGTTATTGTCGGGAGTTAGAGCGCAGCTAGCCATTAAATTGTTTGGGCCTGACCTCAAAGTTCTAGCTGAAAAAGGCCAGGCCATTGAAGCATTAGTAAAAGAAGTTCAAGGTGCACGAGATGTTGCAATGGAACAAATTGCCGGAGAATCTCAGCTCATTGTGACACCGAATCGTCGAGCTCTGTCGCGCTATGGATTGGCCGTGGGTGATGTAATGGAACTTGTACGCGAAGGTTTAGGTGGAGCCAGTGCTGGTCAAATCATTAATGGTAATGAGCGATATGATATTTATGTCAGGCTTGCTGAACAATTCCGAAATGACAGTCAAATGATAGCTGACTTGCGTTTACAAGCTCCATCGGGTGCTTGGGTTCGTTTGGGGGACGTGGCTGAAGTGACTATCGCCTCTGGTCCACCGCAAGTAAGACGTGATGACGTGCAGAGGCGAGTTGTGATCCAGGCGAATGTTCAAGGTCGAGATATGGGTAGCGTTGTGGCAGATATTCGCAAATCTATTGATGAGAAACTAGCACTGCCTACAGGGTATTCGGTGGATATTGGCGGTCAATTTGAGAATCAGCAACGAGCGCAGAAGCGACTATCATTGGTTGTGCCACTTTCTTTGGGGTTAATAGCTTTATTATTGTACTTTGCTTTTGCTTCATTTGGTCAGGCAATGTTGATACTTGTAAATGTACCATTGGCTGTTATCGGGGGGGTATTTTCACTTTGGTTATCAGGTCAATATCTTTCTGTGCCGAGCTCCGTAGGTTTTATTACCCTATTCGGCGTAGCGGTGTTAAACGGAGTCGTGATGGTAGAAAGCATCAATCAGCGTGTTGCAGACGGGTTATCGGTATCTGACGCCGTATTTGATGGTGCTACATCAAGACTGCGCCCTGTATTGATGACAGCGATTACATCTGCGCTAGGCCTTATTCCAATGTTACTGTCTAATGGCGTTGGTGCTGAAATCCAAAAGCCTTTAGCGAGTGTAATCGTTGGTGGCTTGGTAACCGCTACATTTTTAACTCTATTTGTATTACCTGTGCTATTCGCCTGGTTTTCAAAAGGGAAGTTAAAAGATATGGCAAGAGCGCCTTCCTAAGCTCAGCTGGCCTGCTGTGTGCGATGAGCATCGGCAGGCTGATTATCACTTTATAAGGGGTTCACCCATTAAGCTGCCCTGTCAAGTAAACAATAATATGCGTTTCCCCTTGGTTCTGGCGGTTCAAGGGTTTTCGATGTCCAATATCCGCCTCTATTCATCTCGTTTTTTAGTCGGACAGCGTCTATTCTTGCTCGCACCAGTCTACCGCATTAATCATTGCAGAAAACGCCAATTAGATCTGTTCCAGGCTAGGGGAATTGGACACTATTCTGGCATCACTTGAACACCAGTTCAGGTGAGACTTAGCACACTTTTTCCCTGATTTCGAGAATTCAATGTTTAAGTAAATCGGAATACGACCGTCAATCTAGAACTCCCGTTTTAACGTCATACAATTCACGTGTCTAATATTACTCATTACGTGATTTACTAAAGTATAAATTATCAGTCATTGCGACATTGGTTGTGCGCCATATTGCTAATGATAGGTATTCGTATTATCATTAGATAATTAATGCAACTTCTTTTTTACCTTATCACTACCCACCAAGGAATACTTTTTATGCAAACAAAGCTAACGCGCTTAACTTTGTCAGTTTCGACCGCACTACTATCTTTCAGTTCACTAGCTCAAGAAACACCCGATGTAGGCGAGGCGGGTGACAAAATAATGCCTGCTATAGAAGTTATTCGCGTAATAGGCGACAGCACCTCCGCTCTTTTAAAACAAACGGGTAGCGTTGTTATTATCAATCAAGATCAAATTGATAAAATTCAACCCTTGTCGACACAAGATGTTTTGCGAAGTATTCCCGGTGTGAATATTAAAAGTGAAGAAGAAACTGCCATAGTGTCTAACATTGGTATTCGGGGCCTTTCAGCAAGTGAATCTAAGTCTCTACTTTTAGAAGATGGCGTGCCCGTTGCACCGGGTCTTTTTATTGGTAACGCCCGTTATTTTAATCCCCGTATTCAGCGTGTAAGTCAAATTGAAGTACTGAAAGGCTCAGCTTCACTTCGCTATGGCCCATCCACAATAGGCGGCGTAGTGAATTATAAAACTAAAACACCCGATGATGGTGTCATCCTCACTGGCCGTGCTGGTTCCTTTAATATGCAAGAAATTACTGTAGAAGCGGGTGGCAAAAACGAAGACGAGGATGCATTTGCTGGTGTTTTAGCAACCCGCGCTAGCAGCGATGGCTTTATGGATAAAGGCTATGATATGACCGATGTAATGGCAAAAGCTGGTGTTATTTTTGACAATGGTCAAAAGTTAGGCATTAAACTATCGCGTTATGAAAATGACGCAAATATCTCTTATCGTGGATTATTACTAGCTGAGTATGAAGCGGGTGAAGACTACAACCCTGCACCAGACGATTACTACTTAACCGAGCGTACAGCGTTTGATATTAATCACGAATGGTCATTATCTAACGACGCAACCCTAAACACCCTTGTTTATTGGAGTGACGTGAGCCGCGATTATTGGCGTTATAGTGTTGATACTGAGGCCTCAAACGAGGCCAATAGTTGGGTATATACCGACAGTTTAACCGGAAATAATCGCTCGTTTGAGCGCGTTGGAATAGAAACTCGCTTGACTTTAGAACACAGCCTTATGGGTGTAGAAGCCAACAGTGAATTTGGCTTACGTTTCATGCAAGAGGAGTCAAACGACACCCGAATTCGAGCGCTGCGCAGCTCCGATCGCACAGGAGCAAACGATCGCCACCGTATTGATTCGGCGCAAAGCTATGCCGGCTATGCCCAAAGCCGTATTCAATTAAGCAATGCTTTTGCTTTTACACCCGGCCTTAGAGTAGAGTCCTATGAGCAAAAAAGAATAATACTAACCAACGATAATGCAGAAGCAACAACCAGCAACACCGAAATTCTACCCGGTGTTGGCGCAACTTACGACTTGAATGATTCGGCACAAATTTATGGTGGTGTTTACCGCGCTTTCTCGCCCGCTTCAAACGGTGTGGCACTTGACGGGCTGAGCGATCAAAACTTAGATGGAGAGCGTTCAACTAACTATGAGCTAGGCCTCAGAGGAAAGCAGGGCGACATTACTTATGAAGCAGCCGCTTTTATCATGGACTTTAGCAATCAAGTGGTAACGGGTAATAGCGACCCTAATTTGTCTCAGTCCAACGGCGGTGAAACTGAACATTTAGGTATGGAATTGCTGTTAGCCTATGATATTGGTAGTGGCTTTTATATTGATACTAACGCTACGTTTATCCCAACTTCAGAATTTAAAACAGGAGAAAATAGTGGAAACCGACTTCCGTATGCGCCAAAAGTAATTGCCAATGTTGCTTTGAGTTATGAAAGTGATAAGTTAAGCGGGGCATTAACCGTGCATCATCGAGGCGAACAATATGGTGATGCAAGCAACACAGTAGACATACCTGATGATGCCGCGGGTGGCATTTGGGGTGGCTTGTTACCTGCTTATACCTTGTTAGATGTAAACGCTAGTTATACCGTTAACAAAAATATGAAGGTATTCGGCGCTATCAAAAACCTAACTGATAAACGCTACATCACCGGCATGCGACAAGGTATTTATGTTGGCCCTGAGCGTTCGTTTGAAATTGGCGTAAATTATCGGTTCTAGTGTATACTTTTAGACAGAAATGCACTAATTCCGCATTATTGTTGCGGGATTAGTGTTATGCACCTTTGGTAACCGTTAATTTGTATGTAAAACTAAAACACGGTTAGCAGCTGGAACAAATACACGCAACATGATCAGCCGCCAATACCGAAGAGACTTTTCTTAGTAAGTTCAGCATCGCTTTATTATGGCTTATCGTTGTATCGATAAATCGCTTATTATCATTTTATGTGTCTCTCAGATTTACGCTCTAGCCAAGCTAGAGTGCTTAAACTATTGAGTCATGTCACCTATTCATTGTTCATATCAGACAAATACTGGAAGAAACAGGGGAATTGGTTCGTTCAATTATTGACAGCGCACTAACGCGGTTACGGCCGATATTGATGGCCGCATTGGCAGCAAGCCTTGTGTTCGTGCCCATGCCGATCAACGTGGATACTGGCGCAGAGGTATAACGGCCTTTGGCCACAGTGGTCATCGGCGGATAATATCGTCAACCTTGCTAACACTGGTAGTGCTGCCTGTTTTGTTTCGATTGGTTTACAAAAAGCTTGTTGTGTACTGAGCTGGGGCATTCGATATGAGTTCGAGTGCCCTCTTATTAATTGCGCTGTTTATATTACTGTTGATTCACAAAAAACTATCACTCTTTGGCAATGAATTACCCTTTGCTTTCGGGCATAAGACCAATCCGCTGAAGCCTAAATCAATCATACTCTTGAATCGAATCTGATGACTAGGCTCGAATTAACGTACAAAAATGTATCATACTGAACGACTCAAAAGTACGTAAAGCGGACCTTTGCTAGGCTCAAGTTGAAAATCTTTGTCACCGAAAAAAAGCGGCTACGTAGCAGCACATCAGCTTTATGTTTTCAGGTCGCATTTTGCTAATAGGACTAGTAGTATAAAACAGGACGAACGAATTCACTCAGTTTACAAATTAAGGGAAATGAAATGGAAAGGATGACGACGATTAGGTTAATAGTATTTTGGGCAAAGTTCGCGGCTATACTATTCACTCTTCCTACTGCTGCACAAAGTTTGAGCCAACATCAAGCTGATCTAGATACCTATTTAAAGGCCCTTAGTGACAATAATAAGATTATGACTGCGGTGTATGTGACTGAGAATGGTGTTCCACGTTATGAGCACTATGCTGGTCTTGCTTCAGTCGAAGATAATAGTCCAATCTCTGCCCAAACACGTTTTCGAATTGGCTCAGTGACAAAGACATTCACAGCGGTACTCGTAATGCAGCTTATCGAAAATAGAAAGCTGAGTTTGGATACAAAGCTAAACCAATTCTACCCTGCCATTCCTAATGCAGAACACATCAACATTAAGCATTTATTGAGTCATCGTTCAGGGATATTCAACTATACCAATGACCCTGACTACACGAGTTTTATGACGACCCCGCAGACAAAAGAAAAGCTTCTTTTAAGGATTCAAGGGTATCGGCCTGAGTTTAGCCCGGGTAGTAAACACAAGTATTCTAACTCTAATTATGCGCTCTTAGGCTTCATTATCCCCCTGTGTCAGGATAGTTGTCGCCTCAGTTTTTCATAAAAATATAACAGGGAGCGGTAAGTTAGATATTAGTGAAGCATTATCCTGAAGATCATAAGAAAGCCATCATTAGAAAGCTG
>Ga0105229_100289_pt1 | contig 19775 bp, 8 predicted proteins | sample Virmet3747_4435_FD_89711 | JGI IMG/M metagenome (GOLD analysis project Ga0105229, IMG submission 89711) | Marine viral communities from the Southern Atlantic ocean transect to study dissolved organic matter and carbon cycling - metaG 3747_4435 | ecosystem: Environmental > Aquatic > Marine >... | reverse complement strand
CGGTTTTATCAACGATGGTGATGGTACATGTTCGGATTTTGATTCTCAAAATGTATCATCATGCCCTAGCGGTTATGTTTTGCAATCTGGAAGCTGTTATCGCGTGGTGAATGCCACTGCCAGTTGCCCTAGCGGTTATACGCGCTCAGGAGATTCATGTAATAAAATAGAGACAGTAAATGCAACGGCAAGCTGTCCTAGCGGCTATACGCGGTCAGGAAGCACATGCAATAGGGTAGTGGGCGCTCCAAAATTACTTTCTTGTCAGTCCGGATTTACATTAAGCGGCGATAAATGCGTTCAGTCGGCATCAGCGTATTGCCCTACTGGGGAACTTAACTCCAGCAAAACTGTTTGTGAACAATACACGACAGATGTTTTTGCAGCTTGTAGTGCTTCAGATGGCATGGCTATCATGGATGTCGCAGAGGGGTACTGGCGCTGCTCATTGACGGGAGAGTTGGCAAATGTATATTGTTCTGATGGAAGTGCTGCAAAAGGTCGCTGCCCTGATGGAACGACCCAACCTACTTACAGTTGTTCTGCCGGGTTGACATTAGACGGTTCACAATGTTCACGTTCTGCTATTGAGTCGTGTCCATCTGGTTACTCGTTAGTTGATTCTTCTTGTCAAAAAACGCTAACTGAATCAGTGACATACGCATGCCCATCAGGTTATGCTAGAAGTGGGGCTTCATGCACAAGGACGTTAACACAGCCTGTTAATTATACATGCCAGAGCGGATATAGTTTATATAATTCAACGCAGTGTAAAGCTAATTCTGTTACCAATTCGGTAGGTAATTGCCCGTCAGGATTTACGCTTAATATATCAAATGGTAACTGTGAAAGATTAAGGCATGCGAGTGTTTCTTACTCATGTGCATCTGGTTACACGACATATCAGACTACGCAGTGTAGGCAAACTACACCTACTAACAGTATAGGCGCCTGCGCTTCTGGGTTCACCCTCAACGCCTCAAATGGTAACTGCGAGCGCAGACGAACAACCGCTATACAGTATAGTTGCCAATCGGGTTATTCCCTTTACAACAGCACACAATGCAAGCAGCAAAATGCATCCAATAGCATTGGTTCATGCCCTGCAGGATTTAGCCTGAATACAGGTAATGGAAATTGTGAGAGAACAAGAACGACGGCGCTTACATATAGTTGCCCAACTGGCTACGATGCCTATAACGGCACCCAATGCAAACAAAAGAGTGAGTCTAACAGTATAGGTAACTGTCCGTCAGGATTTACGCTCAATATATCAAGCGGGAATTGTGAGCGAACAAGACACGCCAATGTAACATACTCATGCAGTGCTGATTACAGCATATATCAGACTAACCGTTGTAAGAAAGATACACCATCTAACAGTATTGGCACTTGCCCTTCAGGATTGACCCTAAATATATCAAATGGTAACTGCGAGCGACTGTTAACAAGCTCAATTCTTTACTCATGCGCATCAGGTTATCAAATCTATAACTCTAATAAGTGTCTATCGCAGAACGAAACCGTTTCTATTGGCTCATGCCAATCTGGGTTCACACTTAATACAGAGAATGGAAATTGTGAAAGAACACTCACTGAGCCAGTACTGTACAGCTGCCCAACAGGTTATTCAAAGTATAATAGTACGCAATGTACCGCTAATTCGGGTACAGCGTCAGCGGGTATGTGTAGCAGCCCATATACTCTAAATACATCAAATGGCCAATGCGAAGAATTCCGTACCGCTTCAATTTCTTACAGTTGCGCAGCAGGGTATACGCGAGTAAATACCCAGTGCAGAAGAAATTTTGCGGAAAATGATATTGGAAATTGCCCCACATCATATTCGCTTAATCGCGCTACAGGCGTGTGCGAAAGAACACTGACTGATACGGCAATCAGAACGTGCGATACAGCGAACAATTATACCCTAGTTAATGGCACACAATGCCGCCAAGTCACAGATGAACCTATCAAATATAGCTGCCCAGAAGGTACGCTCGTGGGTACGTCGTGTGAAATTACACGGTATGACGACATTATACTCTATTGTGGTAGCGAGCAGGTGGAACTAAATCAAGCGCAATGCAGAACAGAGCAGCCAGACATGTCGAAAGGGCAGTGCCCAGCAGATTACGTTCTTAATACAACCAATGGTCAATGCGAAAATATCAAAAGCACAAGTGTTACATACATATGTCCCAGCGATCCTAGATACACGCTAAATAGCGATGAATGTAAATTCTACGAGGACAAGGAATACACCACATATTGTCCTGAGGGTGGTGAGTTAACGCAAGGCGGAGCGCTCTGTGAAACAAGGTTGCAATCAGAAGCAAATGTTGAATGTGAAGACACAAGAGCTACACCAGACCTAGAAAATGGTCGCTGCGTCATCGTAGAGAGAACGCCGTTTTTACAAGCAGATTTTGTGAAGGAGTAAGCAATGAACGCTGAAAGAGTAATAAATAAAAAACGCAAAACATTGAATGCGATAACCAAAGGAATGGTTGCGGGGGCGTTCGCCTGCTTATCCTATGGCGCCAATGCCGAGATTGTCGGCTATCAGGGGAATGACTCAAATGCTCAGCCCGTAAAAGCAAGCGCAGATAAAAAGTTCACCAATGCGAAAACCAATTTGGCTATTGCAGTCAGTACCGGCCTTGAGCGTGTCATCAGACTGACGGTCACAGACAGCAGCGATAGAGATGTGTTTACACGCACGACGGATATTGTGGGCGGCACTGACAGGTTTTCGTTTGAGAATAAACAGTACTACGGGAAAACGATAGAGTTAAACAGCCTCTCCGATGGCGAATATCGTGTAACGGCTGAAATTTTGGACACAGCCGGAAATGTAGTTAACACCTTCGTAGAAACCATGGTGAAGGATACCGCCGCACCAGAAGTAGCAGGCGATTTCTATTGGAAAATATGGCACTACTACCAACGTATTCACACTGACGGCAAATATGTTGTCTCTTACCCGCATGCCTCTGACGCAGGGTTTACAGAGGTAAGCGATACTTTGTCGGGCATAGACAGAGTAACGTTCAAATCAGAGTACCTTACTGGGCCTAATGCTGGTGAAGTCTATAGGGAGAATGTGCCGGGTATGTATACCGAAGATGGTAGAGCCATTATTGGTACGGGTACACAAAGTACAATAGGTAGCGCACACATCCCCTCTGGCAACGCTGAAATGCGCTTTACGTACACCATTTTCGATAAAGCTGGGAATGCCACGTCAGTATCAGAAGATGTTTATGTTGCAAATGGATTAACATCACAGCCAGAGCCTTGGGCTGTGTATACTGGGACTGGTTCATACGATGGATTCACTGGATACCAAAAGTATGTGGATGGTATGGTGGTATCGTCAAACCCAGTAAAAATGATTTACCGCATGCCTGCGTCTGAGATGCGCGGCGGCAATGCCGAGGGTGATATTTATGGAGGGTGGTACAACAAAGCTGGCCCAAACAACACCTCTTATTTTGTTCGAGAAAACAATGAGCATGTATATTTTGAGGTAGAAGGCACATCAAGCGGGTCGGAAATACAGCGCCTACAAGCGTACATTACGTCATTGCGTAGCTGGCGAGCAGCGCTTTTCAAGCATGACATAACGTTCTCTAGCGACGAATTTAAACCGCCTGTGGCTAGGGATATACAGGCCTATGTTGAAGGGCTAGGCCAATGGATACCGGCAGGTTATAACATAGGTTTGGACGATACTAATGGACAACCTGACGCGATAACGCAAATCAAGGTTTCTGTAGAGCCGCGCCCGTATGTGCAAAGGTACAGAATGCGGTTTTCTCGCGAAGACCAATTCTACGACAACCTAGACTGTGATATTCAGCCAAATGATGATCACTGTATCATCAACACCAACCTACCTTTTCCCAGTAGCGATATTAACGTCTATCATGGACGCTACTCTGTCAGTAATGAGGCGGGTACCCTAATTTCAAACGAACTGGCACCTAACTGGCGTTATCATGGCGACGCTCCTCGAATTGACAACATGCAGTATGATGACGTTATCAAGCGCATGACAATCAAGGCGAGTGGCGGGTATCCAACACGCGTTTGGGGGCAAAATAGATTAGGAAGCGCAAAATTGCGTTTGCTGGAGCAGAGCTCAGGCAATGAGATAATCATTGTAGGAACCGAGCTTCAAAATGAACTGGCAAATGACAGAATCGTTTACGATTATGAATTTGACCTTACATCACTACCCGATGGAGTGTATGACGCTACAGCAGAGGTGAAAGCGAATTTCAACGGCACAAATGCAGGAACGACGGTTAGACAGTTAGTAAAAAGCGATATTGCAATTGATGCTACCGCGCCGACGATTTCGTTCAATATCGCCTCAGGCGACGCGATAAAATCGCTAGATGTAATAGAAATCAGCGTTGAAGATAGCGTATCAGATGTCTACTTTGATGTGGCTCGCCTTCAAGGTGGCCCCAACAATGATGATATATTCCTATCAGTGAGAAACGAAGGCGGCAAGTATAAGCTTGAGTTTCCCGTCATGTTTCCATCATTGTCAGAAAGTGGTGTGTATACACTCGATGTTGCAGCGGTAGACGCCAGCTCAAATGTATCAACAAAGTCTATTAACTTTGTGTACAACCCAGACCGAGTAGGGCTTAAACGCGGCGAAACCGTCTATATCCCAGCTATTACCGAGTCTATAACAGACCGCGATGGCAATGGTCCAATTGCGACACAGCGCTTCATCAACGACGATGGGCAGCCGGTTCAAGGTGTCTATCAGGTTAATGCAACGCTCTCCAGTGATGCCGATTACGCAATGGTCATAAATGGCGTAACGTTACAGCCTGGGGAAACCAAGTCAGTCAGCAATGCTTACGATTTCTCTGCTAACAATGGAGTGTTGAACTTGCCAGCGCATCCAGTAAGCAATACTGCGACGGGTATAGCCGGTGTCATACTCACGCCGACATTTCCCGAAGCGCCTATCGCTTACGGTGAGGTCGCGCTTTGGACGGCTGATACATCAATTGAGGACTATCAAGAGTATTACCCGCTTGAGGATAAAACCTATGAGTTCAAGCTGACATTGGATTCGGCACTTTGTCAAAGAACAGAGTCGTATCGCCGTACTGCGACGGTAGACATGTTTTCATCACCGCGCTGTTTAATTGAAGTGGGTGAGTTGCCAGAAAACTTTAACTTCCTTCCTATGGATGCAAAGGTGTTTGGCAGCGTGATTAGCGAAGCCGAAACAAAAATTCCTTACATGGTGTCTTTGCTAGACGATAGTGGCAATAAGGTGACAATCAAAACCGGCGAGCACACCATCAATTTCGTGGAGCCAGAGCCAGAACGCCTAGTGATGGATGGTAAGATAAAAACGGATATACCTTCGGTAGAGATTGCGCAAAGCGACAATAATCCCACGTCATTTGTAGAAGAAATCCAACTGTCGTTGAACAAAGATGGTGTGTATTGCCAGCTTACAGCGGAAAGTTTTATCAGTACCTATACTGCTGAAATGTCGCCCAGATGCTTTTTCGAATGGGTGTCTGATTTAAAGGGGCTGTCAGATGAGGGTACAAACGCCACGGGTGTGCTCAATGAAAACGGGAGCGTTGAAATAGGCTACCAAGTGTCAGCAATGGAGAAAGGTGAAAAAGTACCTCTACTGACCGGCACCTACACATTAGAGGTGGGCGAACCACTACCGTCTATTGTTGAAGAGGTTGAATACGTATTTGAAGGAGAAGTTGTTAAAACAAGAGAATTGGAGAACTACGATAAAAAACGGGGTGTGTCTGATGTGACGGTGCGTGTGAATGAACGTCCATTTGATCAAATCGTGAAGTTAAAAGAGGCGAGCTGCGTTGTCCCTGAAGGACAAACATCATGTAAGTTGGAGCTGGATGGCTATGTACCGGGTCTTGATGCAGAAGACATAATGGGCAAGGAATCCGAAGTCGTGGCTGTTAATGACGCATTAGCATATTTGACGCCCACGGATGATGTGGTGAACTTTAATTTTGACTACCGCCCACCAGAACTTATCGATGTCATTTACAACAAATCTGCTACCGAAGTGGTTACCCATACAATCGACGGTGTAGAGTATGAAATACCTGCGGGACAGGCCATGGTGGTCACAGCTACGCCTCACAGCGATAAAGCAGGCGACTGGTGGATGCCCGATGTACGTGAAATAGAATTAGTGCCTAAACATGAGTCTAACGACCTTAACCGTGTATCGCTCAATGGCCTATCGTTTAGAGTACGCAACTATCAACTGTATTCAGAAGATAGTTACAGTGTTAGAGCGATAGATGAGCCGCAGTTGGTGGGTGATAAGGCGATCTTCTTAACGCGAATCTCGCAGCTCCCAGATGGGATATACAGTACCAAGGCAACGATATCCGATAAGTTCGACAATATGTCGACCATGGAGACGGATGAAACGTTTTTAGATAAAAGCGGCCCTCAACTCCTTTCAGCGTTTGGCGGTACAAAAATACGTGATGGTGCGACGACTGAGTTAGCATATTTCAGTGACCTTCACTTCTTAGCTTACAGTGATTGGAACGATGGATCTAAAATTTCTAACGTAACGCTAGATGGTCAACCAATCAGTTTCACTCAGAACGACGATGGTTCAATCACCATTGACGAAGTTGAAGACGCCATCGAGGGTTCTAATTATAAGCTAGTGGTTGAGGCATCTGATGATAGCGGGAACAAGACCATAGAAGAGTACAACCTGAGTTATATGAACACAGAGTTTGTAGTTTACCCCACAAGGGAAGAAGTTTTTGCAGAAATCATGCAGGCCGAAATGATTATCTATCAAAAGAATGGTCAAGGCTGCACATTCTCTGCGACACCAGAAGCCGCTATCGAAATAGCTGACCAATACAATAAAGGTTGTACGATTGAAATAGATGGTATGCCTGATGGTATGGATCTCCTTGCCCGTGGCCGCAGAATGTATGCACGTGGAGTCATTGATGAGGTGGGCGCCAAAGAGCTTCAATTAAAAGTTGTGTATTACAACAAGGATGGCCTATCTAAGACCTATGTTGGCGACACAGTGTCATTTGAAGTTTTGCCAGCACCACCGATAACACTGACTATGGACGATAGAAACCACATTGCCGGTGACAAATATTTTGTACCTTATAACAGTCGTAATGCAGGGATCGTAAACCTGAAAGCCGCGAGCGGTGCGTTAGATATTGTGACTGCGGCCAATGGAAATACAGATGTGATGAGTCTAAACGATGGACGCAGAGCCGTGGAATTCGACAGGAATTTACGTGTTGAGCGTGTCGATAATAACGATTCTGGCGTATGGTCTGAAGTGCCGTATAGCATAGACGCAGAGTATCGTTATAAAGCAGAGTCTAAAGTTAATGAATCGTTCAATGCGATAATTACACCATCCACCCGAACGTCGGCATTCCTTGTTGCAGAGATGCACGATGAAATGAATACCGATGATACGGTTGTGTTCTCAGGGTATGTTGGTCAATACAATCGCAGGCTTGAAGTCCCTTATGAATATGATGCAACCTCAATGGGTGATTGGGATGCGTCATTAATGGTTCGCGATGGACTCGATTATTCAAAAATTGCCGGACCCGTAAATATCGATGAGAACGGGCGCGTTCAATTTGAAGTGTCTGGGCAGACTTTGTTTGACGAAGGTAGAACATTCTATTTGTTAGCAAAGTCGCGTTCAGAAATTGAAGATTATGAGCTGGAGATTCTTTCTAGACCGTCGTACATCGAAATACTGAAAGCGGGGGCTATTGATGGAACCATCTACACAAGAACACTTAAATCTCAAATACCTTTTTATACGACAATTGCTTTCCGCTTTGATACGCGAGAAGACCGAGAGGTAATTGACACGCTTGGGTGGGAATTAAGTAGAGACGGCGGTACGACATGGGAAGCAATACCAGATACTCAGGATGAGAATAGATTCGTCGTTCATATGGATGAGCCTGTCACCAATCAATATCGCGTCAGAATGAAAAACAGACTGACAGGAGTTGAATCCACATCCAACGTACTAGAAATCATTGGGTACGAAATCTCTGATATTCAGCTAGATGGGCCAAGAACCGTCATTAGAGGCTTGGATGCTCAGTACACGGCGAGCATAAGCGAAGAGCTTAAAGGCAGTAGCGATGGTGTCTATGAGTGGAGTATAGACGATGGCCAAACATGGGTTGAGGGGGCAAGTACATTCAACTTTAATGCAGATGAGTCGGGCACGTACAACGTTGCTGTCCGTCACAGACTCAACTCCGCACTCGAAGTTGAAGTGGATGAATACTCAGAAGAGTCTACGCGGGTGGTGGTTGTTGATCCTGAGAAGCTATTCTTAGACCTTGATAGACCACGTTACTTTGAGGTGGGACGTCCTGAGACACTAGAAGCAACGTACCGTCTGTTTAATTCACGTGTTGAAGCTAATGTGATTGAGAGGATCACATTGCCAAATGGTGATGTCCTCAATGAGGGTGGCCAGTTTACCTATGCCCCTTCAAGAGAAGACCTTAATGATAGTGATGCAACGTTTGTGTATGAAGCGTGGGTTGAAGGGCTCAAAGAGGAAACTCGCGAGGTACTTACCGTTGACGTGCACACTTACGACTATCAGTTCAATACGCCTGTTCTTGACCTTAGACAGAGCTACCCAATTGCGCCAACACCTGTAAGGGGGCAAGTTGGGATAAATGTAGAGAACGAATCACCTGATATTGATTATACGTATCAGTGGTCGGTAGAGGACGGATTTGACGCTGAGATACAGGGCGAAAACAGTCAACGTTCCTATATCGTGCTGAAAGATGCAGGTCTGCAAACGGTGAAGGTTAATGTGGCTGACAACCGAGGCAACGAAGCTGAGGTGACGCAAATGGTTAACGTAGAAGAAGCAGGGCAGCTTGAAGCCAGCATTTCTGCACGATTCAATAAGTCGGAAATGACGGTGCCGTTATCAAGTTCGTTAAGGCTCAATGTAGAGATGCAGCATCCAAGAGATTACGTAAGAGAAGTGAAGTGGTATCTCAACGACGAATTAGTATCGGATGTCTCGTCTGACAGAGAGTACATAGAAATGACGGAAGCTGGCACGTACACGGTGAAAGCTGTCGTTATCACTGACCATGGACAGACGGGCGAAGGGGAATTCACCTTTGAGGCTAAACCGAATATACCGCCTGTGTGTGAGCCGTATGTCAAAAAAGACGGTACGTCAGCGACAGTATATCCATACTGTAAAGATGAAGATGGCAGGGTGGTACGTATCTTTATGGACTGGGGTACAGGTGAACAGATTCGTTCATCAGGTGTCACTCTGAGCAATTACGTCGATGAAGGCATTTCATCTGTCGTTATTCGCGCTATCGATGACGGTGGTGAAGAGTTTACAACGACGGTTGTACTGTAAAAAATTCGAGGCCAAGGATGGCCTCTTTTTTATTTGACCCCTTAAAATCTATACTTCTGTGAAAAAAAGCCCCTCCTAAAGCCAATAGAATAGACGCAATGAAATCATTATTTGCGGTGACTTATGGCCATGTTTGTTCCTCGAATTATTATCCTCCTGTGCATTTTAGGTGCTGGGTGGATGTATATGTCTGAACGGTATGATTTGTTGTTTGATTGGCAGCAAGACCGATGCCTTAACACAAAAGTCTTTTTTGTGGATACATGGGATAAAGAACTTGATCGCAATCATTTGATGGTTGTCGACTTCCCTATTGATACTGGCCCAATCAGAAAGGGAGATTTGGTTATCAAGCGCGTAGTTGGAATGCCCGGTGAGAGCATGACATACAACGCGATGACCATTGAGACAGACACGGGCTTTCAGTTTTTATCAGATATTCGAAAAGGAGCTGAGCATATCGGCTTCACCTTCCCTGAACAAAGCGTGTTGACGTTAAATGACGATGAATACTTCTTGGCGGGTGATTTGCCATTTAGCTTTGACAGTCGCTATTGGGGCGCTATTAACGAGCAACACATTTATGGGAAAGCATATGCAGTATTTTAAATTAACCGCACTCGCAGCACTTGCACTTGCCTTTAATGCGTCGGCACAAGAGGTGTCTGCGGAAGAAAAATTTATACAGCAGCAAAACGCGTTAAGCAAAAAATATACTGAGACGATGACAAAGCGCGGTTTGTTTGAAGGCATTGTCCCTGCTGGACAAGAAGATAAAAACGAGAGCGGCGGCGAAGAGCGGTTCTTAGAGAAATATCAGCGGTCTATTGAGGACATGAAGGCCAAGACCGACGGAGACGGCAACTTAAAAGGCATAGGAAAGACAAATGTTGATCCTAATAAAGTTGCAGTCGCTCCCGACTTCTTAGAAACACAGGAAAATATGCTTAAGAAATGGACGGCACAGTTCAAGGAAAAAGGGTACTTAGACGGGCTCGATGAAAAATCTATCGCAGAACGAACCCAGCAATTTAAAAATGCCGCTCAGTTAACGGCACAGAAGTCTAATGCAGGGCTGGCAAGAGAAATAAAGAAAGAGTTCGGACTTGATATGGATGGGAAGTCTGCTTTTGATGCAGAAACACCTTATGAACCGCAACGTTTAAAGGGTATTTTTATCTCCTTTTCCATGTCTAACACTGCCATACGTGAAGCGATGAAAGTCGCAGTATCGCAAGGAGCACAGCTGTTCCTTAAAGGTATGCACAAAGAGGACACTGGCATTCATGACACCATGCGTCGATTGCGTTCTATTGGTAAGGGGTTAAAGCAATACCCGGATGTGCGTTTTAAGCCTCGCTACTTTGAAAAGTATGACGTTAATGTTGCGCCATCTATCGTGTACTCGGAGGACGATAAATTTGTAACCGCATCTGGACTCATGAATCCAAATTGGGCGATGCGTCGGTTCAACGAGGGCGCATTAGGTGATAAAGGCGTACTCGGCGATACATTGCCTGTTGAAGAAAAAGACATCCGTAAAGAGTTCAAAGACAGATTTGCGGCGATGGATTTTGAAGGAAAAAAAGAGCAGGTGGTCAAGAACTTTTGGAAAAAGAAAGAGTTTAATGCACTACCAGAAGCTAAAGAGGATGCCCGTTGGTTTATTGATGTCAGAGGCACAGCAGCGAAGGATGTGATTAACCCGCGTGGCGATAAGTTGGCAAGTGCAGGGCAGGTACTTAATCCAATTGAGAATATGACGACGCCATTGACGCTGTACATCTTCGATCCGATGAAACCGCGTCAGCTTGAATGGGTGTCGGCGAAATACCACAAAGAAAGACCATTAGGTCAGTCAATGATTATTTTCTCTCGGCTCAATAAAGAAAAAGGCTGGGACCACCTCAATGCGCTTAGAAAATCATTAGGCCAAGAGCTTTATGAGTTACCTAGCGAGCTGGTAAGACGATTCAATATTACGCATTTGCCCGTGAAAATTTCGACGGATTTTGAGCGTAACCTGATGCTCGTTGAGCAGTTTAAAATGGAGAACTAATCATGAGATTAATATTTGCGGTTATCTGCGTGTCTTTAGGTATCTGGCTTGCGTTTAATTACCCTGACGAAGCGGAGATGATTTTAATGTATGTGCAAAGTGCGTTCTTTCAGTTATTAGAGTTTTTAAGGCAGTACGTATGAAATTAACGTCCGTTAAATACATAGTTTTGCTTTTACTGGTGATGGTGACAGCATCATTACCAGCAAGAGCGACATCGATGAACCCGCAGTGTCCAGACGCCAATTTATTCACCAATGTATTTGACCAAATATGCTGGGATTGTTTTCTTGATTCAATATCCCTAATGGGCGTATCGGTAGAAGATGAGCCTGATGGCGCAGCGAATAAGCTTCCTGTCTGCTTTTGTTCAGATGCGTTAGGTGTACCTGAGGTGGGCTGGCCGCTGGCATATTGGCGACCTGCAAGAGTTAATGAAGTGGTATTAACCCCTTGGTGTGCACCGGGGCTCGGCGGTATCAAGCTTCAGGATACGATGACGGGTGTCGGTACGTCCGATACGGTGGGAGATGGCAGAACGAATCAAAGCTCGTTCTATCAATACCACTACTACTCGTACCCCATTATGGATATGTTGGGCATGTTAATTATGCCTAACTGCTCTGATGGTTACGTTGATATGGACTTACTCTATTTATCTGAGGTGGACCCATTATGGCAGTCAGATATGTTATCCCTCATATTAAACCCGGAAGCCATTATCTTCGCTAACCCGGCTGCAATGTTGTGGTGTATGCAGGACTGTATAACAACGACGGCCAATGAACAGTTGGAGGAGAGTTTCGGTTGTGCCGGTTGCAGTGGTAGCTTGTACCCCATGACAGGTAACGTTACACGTGAGCCGGATCAAGTCGCAGCGTCCTCGCTCATTACGCAGCGGGTATTAGCAGGGCTTCATCGAAAAGGGTTAGCACGGAAAACCATTGGTGATGAAGCAATGTGTGAGCCGGAGTACTATCCGACCATTCCGCGGTCTCAATATCGTTTTAGCATGATGTATCCGGTGCCCGAGGCATCGAGTGACCTTGCTTCATCAACCGTCTCTTATGCCCAAGAAAACTCAAGCAATGAGTCCCAATTTGCCGATAACTTGGCAGGCGCGTCAGGAGGGGACACCGACGCCTTCAAACAATGCTGCCATCCAATGGGAATGTCGACGGCGCGATGGTGCACACCGTATGGTGGCAGGGAAAGGCCGGGCAAAGATGCATACCTATACCTGATATGGAATTGGCGGGATTGCTGCAACCGAGGAACGGCAGAATAGCGATTTTCAATTTACGCCCCTCAAAATTACCCTGTCTATGAAAAGTAAGGGGAAAGACTAAAGATAAAATAACACCATGGAATTTCTATGGTGTTTTTTTATGCGCTTAAAAAACGTTTTTACGTACTGTGTATTAGGTGTTTTTGCACTACAAACAAATCTCGCGGTGATGCTGTCTGTATCCACCGCAATATCGGTGTTTTATACCGCATCTGTGTTGGCGAGCCCTCCGCCTGTATACGACCCAGACACACCTTTACTTAATGAATTAAAGCGAAAATACACCATTCATGACCCTGACAGAAATACCGTTATCAGTGGAGGCACACTGGGTACTCCCGTTAGCACTCCACCAAAAGACCTATCTCAGATAATAGCGGAGAGAAGCTTTTCCTCGTCAACAGAAGTCGAACTAACGCCGAACCCTTCCATAGACTTGAGCGACACATCATCACTACTTAGCCAGTATGAGCAAGAGGGGTTAGCTATCGGTCTGACAAACGGCGCTCCTGTAGGCGATGCTGATGGAAATATTGACGTAAAATACGCTAAGAAAGCGACACGGAAATTCGAGTATGACGAAGACGGGCGGTTAGTTATTGAAATCATCGATGAAGAGCCAGAATACGTTGAAACGGGCGGAGAAAGGGAAAGCTATTTATCGCAGGAGGTGAATAGAGACGATATTGAGTTCGCGGCCGACGAAGCGCATGGCGATGATCCGATGATTAGACAAGAGGGCAGAACCGCGCATTCTACGCTATCTACTGGCACTGACACATCATCGAGAGCCTATCAAGCTCTCATAAATTCTGCATCAAGAGCAAATAATACTGTTGTTGACCCCAACGCAGGTTGGCTAAATCCAAGTCAACAAGCATTTGACGATGCATCTACACCGGCTGGTGGGTTTTTCTCATCGTGCGAAACCACCGTTGAAACTAAGCGTAAAACAATCAATTACCCTACGAAGAAAGAATATTCATGTCAGCAAAACATGGCGCAAAACCTCAATTATTGTGAGGTAGAAAGAAAGCTAAGAATACCAATGGTTGTGGGAGGTGACGGCTTTGAATCCTGCGGTGTAGGCTGCTACGAACTCACTATCGGTAAAGAGGGAGATAATTACTACGAACCACCATGCGGCAAAGAATGTGCTTCGCAAATATTTACGGAAAGCCGAATATTGAATCTCAACCTAGCAGACGGGTTTAGATTATCACAGGTCACTGCTTCAGCTCAATTTGATGATCATTTTGAGTTACTCATAAACAACAATTTAGCGTTCTCGCGATATCGCAAACAGTTCTCTTATGTTCAGCGAGTTCCTGTTCCACCTGCTAATGCGGGTAGAGGTTTCGCTGAGCAGGGCAACGACTCCATGCCTTTACGTGACGTTAGTTTCGGCGTGTTAAGACACATAGATCAAAACGCTAATAATACATACGACTTTACAGTAAATACGCTCGTTGGTGGCAGAGGTGAAATGTTGATGAAAATTCGCTTTTACATCACTGACGAGACGGGCGAGGGATATGGTGAAATAATCAAGCAGACACCAGAAGGGTGTCTGGATAAAGTTGACCCTAGCTATCAAAACCGTGACGGCAACACTGGCGGCGGTGGCGGCGTCATCGTACCCGGTGATGAATGGGTGAATGAAAATCCGACATTTGGTATTCAGTCGCAAAGCTTTAGTCCAACGCAGACGCAAACACAGAGTCAGTCTCAGACACAAAACAATGACTTAGGGGATGGCAGTGATTTTGGCCGGTTAGATGAAGGTGAATACGATTACAGTTTGTGTCGGTTTGATTCTTATGTGCCGCTTGAAGTAGGCGATAGGGGGTATCCGCAAGAATATTTAGATTTAATTGGTCCGTTCTATCCCGGCGATACAGGCAATAAGACATGGCGCTATGAATTAGAGAATTACCGATGCGACCCTTTAGGTGGTTTGGACTATTGTGTTGTTGATCCTGAAACGGGGGAGGAAGAGTGTTATACATGGGATGAGTTGTTAGCGCAGCCTAACCAATGCGATATTTTGCAAAACGACAACTCGTGCAGTGAAGTCAGTAGGCAGTGTACGCCCGGTTGGGACATCGAGGTCGAAGATGAGTCGTATTGTTTCAATGAAACTGTTACGTATTCGTGCGAGACAAATAACACCATAGACAGGGAAGTAGAGACATCGACTAACACATGCGCAGGAGCAATACCTTGTTCGGGTGGTGACTGCGAATTCGGTGAAACTGAGTCAAATGACAGATTTGTAGAAGCGGCTGTCATGGGAAGCGTTATTCAATATGCTGATAGTGACAGAAGTTGCGAAATAGAAGACGACCCAAGTACGTGTCGAATCTTTGAAGGTGAGTACGAATATTGTTCAACCGAAGTTACTGGGTTGGGGATGGATTGCTGTGAGGAAGCGGGTGGCGTTGATATTCTTGCCTATGTGACGGCAGCTAATCTCATGATTAAGTCAAATAAGCTTGCTAAGGAAGGTATCTTTGGAGATGCCATACAAGGTGGAGTAGAGTCCGTCGCAGACACAGCATCTACATTTGGCGAGTCGATAAAGGGTTCATGGACAAGCTTTAAGAAAAGCGCCGGGGAACTAGGCACAAAAGCGTGGGACGCGATGCCAAAAGCTATAACGCAGGGTTCTGAAACGCTCATAGGTAACTCAACGGGCGTGGTTGCGGATGCAACAGGACCAATAGCTGAAGCATTTAGCTCAACAAAAGAAGCGTTTACTGGTGCATTGGGCTCGCTGCAACAAAATATTTACCAATTAGCCTATGAAGCGCTACCACAAGAGTTGGCCAGCCAATTATTTACTCAAGCAGGTGGTGAAGCGGTGACAGATGCAGCCACGCAAGAACTCGTATTAAACGAGAGTATTACAAATTTCTTTAGTAATGTAATGTTGGCTTATCAAGTTTATTCGACGATAAAACTGGCGCTCACGTTGTTGACAATGTGCGATGAAAACGAATCTGATATGGGGATAAAGCTAGCACAGCGGCAGTGCTTCAAGGTGGGCGGTAGCTACTGCTCTAAAAAGATATTAGGAGTCTGTATACAAAAGAGACAAGACCATTGTTGTTACAACTCAATTCTTGCCCGTATTATCATGGAGCAAGCGGGACCATTGCTTGGCAAGGATATGTCAAGTTGCGAAGGGTTAACGCAAGAGGAATTGGCGCGATTAGATTTTGACAGAATAGACTTGAGTGAGTGGGTAGGGTTAATGATTGAATCAGGGGAGATGAAGAGCCGCTCAAACGAAAACATACTAACCGGTGGCGGTGAATTTGTTGGAAACCGTTGCGAGCAATTCGAGGTAGAAGATCCTATTACAGGCATTGTAACAACCGAAGAAAGATGCTTTAAGAAGCTCGAAGGTGGACGAATGATAAACAGCTATGGACGTCAGACTGTATCTGAGCGAACTTCAGATAGGATGGATGGTGCTAGCTCGTATACTGAAAATATGAGGCAAGGCGCTAGAAACATGGCGAATGGAATAGATTGCTCTGCATCACCCCGCCCCGCCGTATGCGAATTTGGTTTCACGATAGATGATGGCGGCCAATAAGAGAGCTATATAAAAAAGCCCAGCATAATACTGGGCTTTTACACTGAATTATCACAGTGGGCTATTAATTGATAATGCTTTCAAACGCTGACGTTTCATCTTCGTCAAATAAATACTGCTTACCACCCTTTACAACATAAACCTGTCCAATAGTGACCCATTCACTATCTTTTGGGTTGTCGATAGACTGCACCCGAGCAGCATCAGGGGTGACCGCAAAAAAGCCTAGCTCTTCCCCGCCATTTAATAGAAAGTACAATGCCGACGATTGGGTACCCATTGAATAAACAACCACATAATTATCGTTGATTTGACCGACAATTTTTGGCGTAACACTAAAATGACAAACATCGCTTCGATTCATTAGGTCATTGGGCACTCCAACAAGATAACGCTTCCAAGCTTCGTTGCTTGTTACGCCCTCACGTTCTTTCTTGTCGCCAAAATAAAAAGCGTTATTACAATACTCACCACTAAACAAAAAGTTTTGTACGGATGCAGCTGATGTATTGCCATACATTCCATAATAGTCAGCACCATCTATCGATGAAAATGCCGCTCGGACTTTTGACTCCAGTACAGAAGAAACCTGTTTGTATGCCAGCTGTCGGTTTTCAATATTTACCGAATCTTTTGAGATAAAATCGACCCCAAAAGGGTACCATTTTGTCATATTTTCAATTTCGCTATCCATCAATAGCGCCCCTAAACCTAAGACTAAACCACCCTGATAGAAACCAGAATAGAAAGAAAAAAGCGCGTTAGGATCATCGTGTTCAACAGTCATATCTGTATCGACTGGGCCATCACTTACCCCTTTACCTTTTCCATCTCGATACCCCATTTTAACGATATTAAGCGCGACACTCTCATCGTTATTCCACTCAATGGGAGCGGTATCTTTTACAGTAAGTTCAGGCTGTTTGTTAGTGTTTGATGTAGAAGAGCAGCCACCCAATGCCAAAAGAGAGGATGTGATTACTGCGACTAATGTATTGTTTTTCAGATTCATTTTGATTCCGCCCATCAGTGAATTTAAAGACATAATACCAACAAAAAGATAACCCGCTACCCAATTGGCAACGCAAAAAAGACATTTCACCCATGTAAAACGACGTACCTACGAAAAATCAGTAAGGATTTAATAGGTAACATCTTTCTACGATAGGAGGATGCATGCTCACAGAAGAACAAGCTGGCACAATTCAAGAGCCAAATGAACATAAATTGATTATTGCTTTGCCGGGGTCGGGTAAAACATTCACGTTTATTTCTCTGGCTGAAGCTATTTTGAAAATGGATGATAACCATTCTGTATTGTTGGTGACATTTACCAATGCGGCAGCCGGGGAGATGAAGCAGCGGATAGAAAAACGCTTGGGTAAACAGATGGCACGACGAACTAAATCTGCCACCTTTGCATCGTTGATGATGCAGCAATTTAAGCAAATTTCCCGCGGAAGGAAGCCAGTCATTGGTGCAGAACAATACACATTCGTTAAAAGAGCGCTTGCTTCGTTACACATGAACACGGATGAAATAGAAGAGTGGCTAACCACAATCGAGCAGATGGGGCGTGACTTAAATTATGCCAGCGATGAAACGCCATCCTCTCAGGTATTTGATCGGTACATCGAGATACTAAATGATGACAATAGGTATGACCTAAATCTAATGGCCAGAGAGCTGATACACGGCATGAAAACGGGCGAGGTTAAGCCTTATAAGCATACCCATTTGCTGGTGGATGAATTTCAGGATACAGATGCTATTCAGTTGGAGTGGGTTTCATGCATGGGCGAAGTCGGTGCAGGTGGTGAAGGTGCTAAAATCGCCGTGGTTGGCGACGACGACCAATCTATTTACAGTTGGCGCGGAAGTCTTGGGTTTGAGGCGTTTCAGCAGTTTAAGGAACGGTTTAATGCAAGTGCATACGTATTATCTCGATGCTTCAGGTGTTCACCTGCAATATTAAAATCAGCGAAAGGGTTCATTGAAAATAATGAGGATAGGCTGGACAAAGAGATGATGTCTGCTGTCGCTGATGAGGGCAAAGTAACAAAAGTACCTATTCCGCCAGAATTCATTTCCAAGTATCTGATGAAAAAGTCCATGGCGGACGAATTAGAGATAAAGAAGGACAAAGGTAAAAAGCAATCTAAGGCCGACGATAAAAAGTTTGAAAATTACCGTTTCGTTGCTGAGAAAATACAAGATAGTCAGAAGGGCGGGTGGGCTGTTCTAGCAAGAACAAATAAGCAACTCGACCAAATGGAAAGAGCGTTTACTGAATTAGGCATAAAAGTGCTTAGGATTGGGGGTAAATCAATTTTCGACAATGTTCACGCGGTCTCGATGGTGAACTTGTTTCTATCGCTGATCAAAGACAAAGCCGCGTCTGAGCTGGTTTCAGGTCTGGGGTGGATTGGAGAAAGCGAAGTAAACCTTAAGCGCATCTATACTGAATCACGACGAAGCGGATTTGCGTCAATATCGCAGTTAGGTGATAGCCCGTGGTCTCCAGTGACCTCGTATTTACAAACGATAGCGCAGCTGGCTAAACAATGTCGTGAACAAGACGCTGAAAAGTACATCGATAAATGGGCTCAGGTCATGCGTCGAATAATAAAGAAAATGGATGATAAAGAGAAGGTGCTGCAAGAAACGATACTGGACATTATTATTAATATCCTAAAGGGCAGCAAGGGTGAATTAATTGCTCGTGCGCTAAATCTTGTAGACAAGACGCAAGGCGTTAAATCCTCAAAGGCAAAAGATGATAGTGCAGACTTTGTTGTATTATCCACGTTTAATTCCAGCAAAGGGTTAGAATGGGAAAATGTTTGGCTCATCGATATGGATGCGGGTGTTATTCCAATGCTGAAGGATGACATTAGCTTAGCAGCCATTGAGGAGGAGCGTAGGTTGGTTTATGTTGCAATGACCCGTGCAGAACGAGAGCTTTACTTAAGTTACAGGGAGAGTGAAGAAAGCGTATTTATTGAAGAAATTGATGGTGTTATAGGCGGAATTTGATAAATTCCCAAAATAGAACATCTCAAAACGCAGGCTCTATGGAAAAATGAGTCGCGTTATCTGCTATTATTTTAATTCAGCGAAAGCATTTTTTATCTCCGAGTCGATGGCCTTTAGTGCCAACCTTTAAAAAACAAAGGTAAGTCGACTCGGTTTGTCGTGCCCGAAATAAAAAGAGTGTTAATGAATGCATCGGTATCGGCGTTTTTCAAGGTAGTTGTCGCCTGAGCTGTTAAGCAGCTTCTTTTTTGTTCTCTGGGTTTAATTTCACATCACCGATTTCCTCCCAGTTTCTAATACCCTTTGACCAGCGGTTAGG
>Ga0105229_100286_pt1 | contig 19856 bp, 18 predicted proteins | sample Virmet3747_4435_FD_89711 | JGI IMG/M metagenome (GOLD analysis project Ga0105229, IMG submission 89711) | Marine viral communities from the Southern Atlantic ocean transect to study dissolved organic matter and carbon cycling - metaG 3747_4435 | ecosystem: Environmental > Aquatic > Marine >... | reverse complement strand
TGCTCATCGTGATCCTGACATTACGGTTTATTGGTATTTAGATGGCATTTATGTGGGGTCTACAACTACATTTCATGAGCTTTCCATGGCTTTAAAGCCCGGAAAATACACGATTTCGGCAACTGACGCGCAGGGCAACACGCAGGCGCAAACGTTAGAAATAAGGCCTGCCTAGTTTTAACTTTTCTCTTAACAAAATTTTATAGTACGCTTGGTTCGGTTTTTTCCGAACCAATACTAATTTTGCTCGTTCAAATGATCAAGATATGGAGTTGGAAGCGCTGAATGAAGAAAAACAATTGTTGATAGAACGCCTAGGTGTTCACATAGAGAAGAAGGATAATATTCCGCCACTTGCTGCGCGTATTGTTTCGACTTTGATCCTAACCGGAAAAAAAGGCTGCACTTTTGAAGAATTGGTCACCAATCTTCAAGCCAGTAAAAGCACGGTTTCTACCCATCTTAACAACCTTCAGCATTTAAAAACCATCACCTATTACACAGTTTGTGGAGATCGCAAGAAGTATTTCATCATGAACCCGAACAGTATGATCATTCATATGGGGGAAATGCTAGATACTTGGGAGAAAGAAAAGCATCTTCATATCGCAATAATGAATTATAAAGAGAAGATAAATCAAGTAGATCCTGAAAACATCGATTTGCATTTTGACCTCGAGTTTCATCTGGATTATCTCAACTATCTGGAGCAAGCTAGTGAATCCTTAAAACGCATACGCGAAAGACTTTTAGAAAAGAACAAACAATAAATAAATCCTCAACCATGAAAAAAAGAATATTTAATTATCTCATTCCCGCCCTACTGGGAGTTCTTGTTACTACCTCCTGTGGAGAAGACAAGTCATCTGGTGAGGCTCAGGCGCAAGCTCAACAAGCGCAAAAATTACCTGTAATTAGTATCCCGCAACAAACGCTTACCGGTTACAGTTCATACCCTGCCAGTATAGAAGGTATCGTAAACAGTGGCGTACGTGCTAAAATACAAGGTTACATTTCTAATGTACTTGTTGATGAAGGAGCAAAGGTGCGCAAGGGTCAGGCACTCTTTAAACTAGAGACTCAATCTTTGAGCCAAGATGCTAATGCTGCACGAGCTAATGTAAACGCTGCTCAGGTTGAAGTTGACAAGCTGAAACCTCTTGTAGATAAAGGCATCATCAGTAATGTACAATTAGAAACTGCTAAAGCTCAACTAGAGCAGGCTAAAAGTAATTATGAAAGTATTGCAGCAAACATTAGCTACGCTACCGTAAAAAGTCCGGTTGACGGTTATGTAGGAGCGATACCGTATCGCGAAGGAGCATTGGTAGGACCTACTGATACTACACCACTTACCACAGTTGCTGATATTGAGCAGGTATATGCTTTCTTCTCAATGAATGAGTCTGAATATTTAAACTTTATTCAGAAAACTGAAGGTGCCTCACTTCAGGAAAAAATTGAAAATTTCCCGGAGGTTACTCTCGTTCTTGCCAATGGTAAAGAATATGAGCAAAAAGGTAAGATTCAGACGGTTACAGCGCAAGTAGATCGTACTACCGGTACGGTTAGCTTTAGAGCTATTTTTGACAACCCTAACCAACTTATCACTAACGGTAACAGCGGGACCTTAAAAATTCCAATCGAATATAGAGATGTACCTGTAGTACCGCTAAACTCTACTTTTGAGCAACAAGGTAAAATAATTGCATACAAAGTTAGCGATGACAACAAAGCCCAGACAGCTGAAATAATTACGCGTGCTACCATTGGAAATTTATATGTGGTTGAATCTGGTGTACAAACCGGAGACAAAATTATTGCGAAAGGGGCTAACAAAGTACGTCCCGGCACAGCACTCGAACCCCAAGAAGTTCCTTTTGACAGTATTGCCAAACCTGTGGAGAAATTATTTCAATAAAAAGAAGCTGAAATCATGTTAAAAACATTTATAGAAAGACCTGTACTTTCTACCGTAATCTCTATTATCATAGTGATTTTGGGAGTACTAGGACTTACCTCATTACCGGTAGAACAATATCCTGATATTGCTCCGCCTACCGTTCAGGTGACTGCTACCTATACCGGTGCCAGTGCCGAAACCATTCTAGAAAGTGTGATCATTCCTATTGAAGAACAAATCAACGGGGTTGAAGGAATGGACTATATTACTTCTACTGCAACTAATAATGGTACTGCTGAAATCACGGTATATTTTGATCAGGACACAGACCCAGATATTGATGCGGTAAACGTTCAAAACCGTGTGGCACTTGCTAGTCCGCTTCTACCGCAAGAGGTAACACAAGCAGGTGTTGTTACTCAAAAACGCCAGACAGGGTCATTGATGTTTATGTCTATGTATTCAACAAACCCTGAATACGACGCGACCTTTATCAACAACTACCTTAACATTAACGTAGTGCCTGCCTTTAAGCGTATTAATGGTGTGGGTGATGTTAACGTATTCTCGCAGCAAGATTATGCAATGCGTATTTGGTTAAAGCCAGATCGTTTGAAAGCTTATAATCTCGTACCTGCCGATGTTACTGCAGCACTTAACGAGCAAAGTTTAGAAGCAGCTGCCGGTACCTTAGGACAAAACAATGGGGAAACCTTTTCATATACCATTAAATATCCCGGGCGCTATAAAGAAGAAGGTCAGTATCAAGATATAATCATTAAAGCCCTTGACAATGGGCAATTCTTAAGATTAAAAGATGTTGCAGATATTCAGCTTGATGCACAAACGTATAGTGCGAGTTCGCAGACAAAAGGATACCCAAGTGTAAGTTTTGCGATCTATCAAACTAAGGGTTCCAATGCTCAGGAAATTATTGAAACCGTAATGGGCGAATTAGAAACCATTGAGGCCAACCTTCCGGAAGGGCTTGAGGTTTTTATTCCGTATAACACCAATGAATTCTTAGAAGCGTCTGTTGAAAAGGTGGTACATACCTTAATCGAGGCCTTTATTCTGGTATTTATTGTGGTATTTATCTTCTTACAAGATTTTAGATCTACCTTAATTCCTGCAATTGCGGTACCGGTATCTATTGTAGGTACATTCTTCTTCCTGAATCTCTTTGGGTACTCTATAAACCTACTTACATTATTTGCACTGGTACTGGCTATTGGTATTGTGGTTGATGATGCGATTGTAGTTGTTGAAGCCGTTCACGCAAAGATTGACGAAGGAGCAAAAAGTGCCAAATCTGCGACGACGACTGCTATGCACGAAATTTCGGGAGCGATCATCTCGATTACGCTGGTTATGGCTGCGGTATTTATTCCGGTGACTTTTATCACAGGACCTACCGGGGTTTTCTATGAGCAATTTGGTATCACACTAATTGTTGCGATCATAATTTCGGCGATTAACGCATTAACGTTGAGTCCGGCCTTGTGTGCACTTTTCTTAAAAGCACATGATGAAGAGGAAGAACATAAGAAAAAAAGCTTCCTTCAGCGTTTTTATGACAAGTTCAATAAAGGTTTTGACGCAACAATTAAACGCTACGGAAGTTCGCTTCAATTCTTATACAAAAGAAAGTGGATCACATTTGCTATGCTTATTTTAGCCGGTGTAGGGATCTACTGGTCTGCCACTACTACACGTACAGGATTTGTTCCTAATGAAGATCGTGGAGTATTGTTTATAGATCTTTCTCTTGCCCCGGGGTCGTCTCTTGACCGTACTAATGAAGCGGTAACCGACTTATACAATAAGATTAAAGATGTGCCGGGTATTGAAGGTGTAAGTACTGTTGCAGGACGTGGTTTGATCAGTGGTCAAGGTAGCAACAACGCTTTAGGATTTATCAAACTTAATGACTTCTCAGAACGTGAAGAAGATTCGCTTTCTGTAGATGCAATTACTGCAAAACTCTTTGGAATTGCTGCAGGATATCCTGACGCCAACATAATTTTCTTTGCGCCTCCAAGTATTCCAGGTTTTAGTATTTCTTCTGGAGTTGAAGTTAACCTACTTGACCGTGCTAGTGGCTCGATCACAGATCTTGACCAGGCTAATCAGGAATTTATGGGCAACATTATGGCGCACCCTGAAGTTCAATATGCACAGTCTTCGTTCAACACCAGATATCCACAATATCAAATGGATATCAACGTACCGCTGGCAAAACAGACCGGCGTTGCGATCAGCGATATATTCTCTTCGCTACAAGGCTACATTGGTGGAATTTACGCAGCAGACTTTTCTCGCTTTGGTAAACAATATCGTGTGTACATCCAGGCGTATCCTGACTATCGCGCAGATACTGATGATTTGAACTCTATGTATATCAGAACCAGTGCCGGCGACATGACACCATTGAGCGAATATGTAAGTTTTGAACGAGTTTATGGGCCACAAGCGGTTACGCGTTTCAACCTATTCAATTCAACTAAAGTGAATGTATCGATGAACCCGGGATACAGTTCGGGAGACGGTATTTCTATTGTTGAAGCCGAAGCAGCAAAACTTGCCAATAATTATGATATCGCGTATTCAGGTCTAACACGTGAAGAAGTAAGCGCTGGAAGCCAAACTATAGTGGTATTCTTACTTTGTGTGGTTTTTGTATACTTCTTACTTTCGGCGCAGTACGAGAGTTACCTGCTGCCGTTAGCCGTGATCTTATCGCTTCCGCTAGGTATTTTTGGAGCCTTTTTCTCTACCAAAGTAATGGGTCTTGAGAACAACATCTACTTCCAGATTGCACTGATAATGCTAGTGGGGCTGCTGGCCAAAAACGCAATTCTTATCGTAGAATTTGCCATACAGCGGCGTAAAAACGGGGAGTCTATAGTAGACTCTGCTATTGATGGTGCTAAGGCACGACTACGACCTATTCTGATGACTTCTTTTGCCTTTATTCTAGGTTTAATGCCATTAGTACTCGCTACTGGTGTTGGTGCCGAAGGTAACCGCTCTATTGGTACCGGTGCGGTAGGTGGTCTTTTGATAGGAACCCTGCTTGGTGTTTTTGTCATCCCTATCTTATACATCATGTTCCAGTGGCTACAAGAAAAGATCTCAGGAACTCCAACTCAAACCGAAGAAACTCATTAATATGAAAAAGCAATTAATATATAGATTATTGTTAATCGCTTCTGTTCCTATGCTGCTGGCTTCTTGCTTTGCAGCTAAGGAATATGAGCGTCCTCAAGAATTGATCGATGAAACCTACTACCGCACCGATGCTATTGAGCAAGACAGCACAAATATGGCGGTGGTTTCCTGGAAAGAGTTATTTTCTGATCCTACTTTGCAGTCTTATATTGAGACTGGTCTTGAGAACAATATTGACATCAGAGTCGCGGTACAACAGATTCTTGCCGCAGAGGCTTATTTTAAACAAGGTAAAGCAGGATATTTTCCAACACTTGATGCCACCGCACAATTGACGCACCAAGAGCTTTCTTCTAATAGTCAGTTTGGTGGTTTGTTCTCTTCTCTTGATCAATATGAATTAAGCGGAAGTCTTTCTTGGGAAGCCGATATCTGGGGAAAAATCAGAAGTAATAAGCGCGCATACGGAGCGCAGTATTTGCAAACAGTAGAAGCGCACAAGGCTGTAAAAACCCAGTTGGTGGCGATGATCGCTTCCTCATATTATCAGCTTTTGGCTTTAGACGAGCAATTGCGCGTTACCGAAGAAACTATTGAAACGCGCAGCAGTAGTCTTGAAACTACTAAAGCCTTAAAAGAGGCTGGTAATGTAACCGAAGTAGGTGTTAAACAAACCGAAGCGCAACTCTATACAGCTCAAGCTTTACGGATTGATCTATTGAATCAGATACGTTTGTTAGAGAACAGTTTTTCTATTCTTTTAGCACAGCAACCGGGCGCTATCACTCGCGGAAGTTTGCGTGAGCAGCGCATAGAAACTCCTTTAAAAACCGGAGTTCCTTCTCAGTTGTTAAGCAATAGACCTGACGTGCGCGCTTCAGAATTTGCACTTATCAACGCTTTTGAACTTACTAATGTAGCGCGTAGCAGCTTTTACCCCTCACTTACGTTGAGTGCGACAGGCGGTTTGCAAGCGCTACAGTTAGATCAATTGTTTGATACAAATTCACTTTTTGCTACACTTATTGGCGGACTAACGCAGCCTATTTTTAACCGAAGAGCTATTAAAACGCAATATGAAGTGGCTCAAGCACAACAGGAGCAAGCACGCCTTCAATTTAAGCAAGCCTTGCTCACTGCTTCTCAGGAAGTTTCTGACGCGTTATACACCTATCAGGCTTCAACCGAAAAATTAGAAGTAAAACGCAACGAGTTTGAATCGTACAATACCGCTACCGAATATTCTGAAGAGCTGTTAAACAATGGTCTTGCTAATTATTTAGAAGTGTTAACCGCGAGAGAAAACGCGCTAAACTCAAGTCTTGACCTAATAGATACACGATTAACGCAACTACAATCTGTAGTTGATCTTTATGAAGCCTTAGGCGGAGGCTGGCAATAAATCTCAAATCGCCTTTCATTCCTGAATTGTAAAAAATCCGAAGTGCCTCATAGTACTTCGGATTTTTTTATGGGTGTCGCACAAGTAGATTATTACCGTAACGGAAAGCCTTTTGCTGCCCACCACGGATGAATTTCAATCTGTAACCTGCCGGCTTGCACCATAGGATCAAGGTTGGCCAGACTATCTGCCATCTGCTGTGTTGGAGTATTATAAATTGTAATTCCGCGGATTTCTCCATCATCACCAAAAGGCCCCGAAATATCTGCGTAGCCCAACTCATACATTCTGCCTAAATGTTCTAAATGTAGGTTCTGAAGACTGTCTGCAACTTCTTTTGGCTGATCCCGATTAGGACCGCTTTTTAAAAATGCGATAAAATATTGCTGCATAATCACAGTATCTCTAGTCTTCTCATCAACATACTTGAAAGTCATATAACCGGCTTTCTTAAGTTCTGCTTCAACTTCTGATACTAGTTTTTGATGTTGCGCTTCTTCATCAATAACAAATTCATCAATTACTATAGGTTTTTCATTAGCTTCTTCCTGCTTACAGCTAAGACAGGTCACTAAAACAAATAGGACAAGTGCAGTTAATCGTTCCATGTTTTAAACGGATTTTTGCTGAGTTGGGAGTTGTAATAACGCGGATCTCCTGTTACCTCTTCCCCTAACCAGTCTGGTTTATTAAAATCTTCGGTCGCTGACTGTAGTTCAATCTCCGCCAGAAGTAAGCCTTGGTTTTCTTCAAAAAACTCGTCTATCTCAAAGGTATGCTGCTCCGCTTTCACGAGAAATCTCACTTTAGAAATAACTCCCGGTTCGCATAATTTGAGCAGGGCTTCGGCCTCTTCCCTATTTATCTCCTTTTCCCACTCAAATCGCGTGGTTCCTGTGTCATCTGATTTCCCTTTAATAGTTAAAAAACCCGAGTCGTCTTTAATACGCACGCGCACGGCACGTTCAGGATTACTGTTGAGATATCCTTGTTTGATCACATGCTTGCGGAATGCTTCCACCTTAAAAGCATCGTTTTTCACTAAAAATTTACGTTCGATTTCAAGCATTATCAGCTATTTTTTGAATTTCATCTGAAGTGATTCGGGCGTTTTCATAGGAATTGAAACCTAAATAAAGCATCGTTTTCACTAAAGCTTCCGGTTTAATACTTCTAAACTTTTTCAACGGCCCAATCAAAAACGGATTGAGTACCTTAAAGACCATAATTCCTATTTTTTCTGCAGTTCGCTTTTCCTCTCGCTCTGCAGCTAGCAATGCCGGTTCTAACAAGTACGTGTTATTTGGTTTTTCGGCTAAAACATCACGCTCCATCTCGCCTTTTGTTTTGTTGTAAAACACCCTACTTTCAGGATCTGCACCCAATGCCGAAATCACAACGAAGCGCTCGATACCATTGGCTACACAAAGTTTTGCCGCCGCCAGCGGAATTCCGTAGTCGATCTTTTTGTAGGTTTCTTTATCGCTGGTTTTAGATTGCGTTGTGCCTACACAGCAAAAAACCACATCTGCCTTAAATCTATCTTGATGTTTGTCTAACTCGAACATATCAACAATATGCTCTTCTAACTTAGGGTGCTGTAAACCCGATTTACGGCGATGAAAACTGATTACCTTTTCAAAACGATCATCATCAAAAAGATGTCTCGCAAGTAGCGTACCTGTAACGCCGGTAATACCGAGAATGAGTGCTGTTTTTTTCAAAGTCTGTATCTAAATATGAGTATACAAGGTACAATTTGATTTTATAATCGCACAAGTATCAAATGGTCGCGCAGTTTGGCTGAAGTTTTGTAGTTAAATTTACAGAATCGATGGAAGAACCTCCTAAAAATAGAAAGATCATACACGTTGATATGGACGCGTTTTACGCTTCTGTGGAGCAATTGGACAACCCCGAATTGCGCGGAAAGCCTGTTGCTGTTGGCGGCGGCTCAGAACGGGGAGTAGTAAGTGCTGCAAGCTATGAGGCGCGTAAATTTGGTGTTCGCAGTGCGATGGCCGGTGCGCTGGCTCGTAAACTTTGCCCTGATCTAATTTTTGTCAAAACGCGTTTTGATCGCTATCGTGAGATCAGCGGGCAAATTCGAGAGGTGTTTCACGAATATACAGATCTTGTAGAACCGCTTTCTCTCGATGAGGCTTATCTGGATGTCACCGAGAACAAAAAGGGAAATCCCAGCGCCACGATGATCGCAAAGGAGATCCGTGCTAAAATCAAAGAGAAGACCGGGCTCAACGCTTCCGCAGGAATTTCTATCAACAAATTTATTGCTAAAGTTGCCAGTGATGTAAACAAACCCAACGGACAAAAAACGGTCAATCCAGAAGAAGTGCTTCCGTTTTTAGAGGCTTTAGACATCAGAAAGTTTTATGGTGTAGGTAAGGTTACCGCCGAAAAAATGTATCAACTGGGTATTTTTACAGGAAATGACCTAAAAAGTAAAAGTCTAGAATTTTTACAGGAGAAATTCGGTAAAAGTGGAAACCACTATTACAATGTGGTACGCGGTATTCACCTGAGCGAAGTGAAACCGCATCGCATTAGAAAATCATTAGGTGCAGAGCGTACTTTTAGCGAGAATATTTCTTCGGAAATTTTTATGCTTGAACGCCTGGAGAATATCGCAGAAGAAATAGAACGCCGACTTAAAAAATCTAATGTCGCCGGCAAAACAGTGACGCTCAAAATAAAATACAGCGATTTTACGCTGAAAACCCGAAGCAAAACACTGCAATATTACATCAGGTCTAAAGAAGTGATCTACGAGACCGCAAAAGAACTTCTGTATCAAGAAAAGATGGAAAACAGCGTGCGCTTATTAGGCATAACCTTGGCCAATTTAAATACCGAAGATAAACGCGAGAAACCCGCTGAAAAAAAGGAAATCGCAGTACAACTCAAGTTTGAATTTTAGTCGGCGGCACCAATAAAAAAGCTCTTTCCGATCAGGAAAGAGCTTTAAACTTTTAAGAGATTAAGAGTAATTAATTCCCTTGAATCTCACGTACTCTAAGCGTATTTACCATACCTTTTTCGCTAATAGGCATCGCCGCAAGGCTAATGACCATATCACCTACGTTAAGGTAGCCGCTGTCGCGAGCGATGCGATTTACATCACGCACAGTTTCGTCGGTTGAAACAAACTTATCGTAATAAAATGCTTTAACACCCCAAAGTAAATTAAGCTGACTTAAGATATTTCGGTTTGAGGTAAAGACTAAAATATGCGCATTAGGTCTCCACGCTGAAATTTGAAATGCGGTATAGCCACTGTTAGTAAGTGTGGTGATGGCTTTAGCATCAATATCATTTGCCATAAGCGCCGCGTGATAACAAATAGATTTGGTAATGTAGCGCTTTGTACGAATATGAGGTGGATTCTGAGGTACTTTGATCAATGGTGAATCTTCAACCTTAGCTAAGATAGAAGCCATACGCTCAATAACCTGAACAGGGTATTTACCTACAGAGGTTTCTCCACTCAACATTACCGCATCTGCACCATCCATCACAGAGTTTGCAACGTCGTTCACCTCAGCACGCGTAGGCGTAAGGCTGTCGATCATTGTTTCCATCATTTGTGTTGCGATGATTACCGGAATACGTGCTTTTTTAGCAGCAAGTACTAATTGCTTTTGAATAAGCGGAACTTCTTCAGCAGGAACTTCCACACCAAGATCACCACGCGCAACCATAAGACCATCACTATAAGCTACGATCTTATCTATATTTTTTACTGCCTCTGGTTTTTCGATCTTAGAAATGATAGGGATTTTATGCTCAGAGTGTTCTTTAATTAAATCCTGAAGCTGAATTAGATCACCTTCGTGACGCACAAAGGAAAGGGCGATCCAGTCAACCTTTTGATTGATCGCAAAAATGGCATCTTCAACATCTTTTTCTGTAAGTGCAGGAAGCGAAATATTAGTATTAGGAAGGTTTACACCTTTTCTTGATTTTAACGGTCCGCCTTGAATTACTACAGTCTCAACTTCGTTTTCATTATCTGTCTTTAAAACCTCAAAGATCAATTTACCGTCGTCCAGAAGTATGCGTTCTCCTTTATTTACATCACGAGGAAAGTGCTGATAGTTCATATAAACACGCTCCTTAGTGCCCTCAAATTCTTCTTTTGTTGAAAAGATAATTTTGTCTCCCGGGTTAACTACAACTTCATCTTTCATAATCCCAACTCGCAATTTGGGACCTTGTAAATCTGCTAATATTGCTGTGTTATAACCAAACTCTTCGCTAAGGCTGCGTATCATATCTATACGCTCTTTTACCGCATCATAGTCGGCGTGAGAAAAGTTAATTCTAAAAACATCTACACCTGCTTTGATCATATTGTGAAGGACTTCCTTCTTACTGGTAGCAGGACCTAGTGTAGCAACAATTTTAGTTTTCTTTGTGTTTGACATTATTCAAAAATTAAATTTTGTTTAGATTTTAACGCGCTTACCTCAACCTCGTAAGCGGTAATTATTTGTGGTATTTGATTCAAGTGAGCAAGCAATTTTAATCTGGGAGACTTGCCGTTGTCACTCTCTATTTTTAAAAGATAATCTGCATTTTTAACTTCTGGAATCAAGTTAACTGTTTTGTAGTGCTCTGACTCAGAATCTGCAAACAAATCGCTGGTTACCAAGCGCTGTGCTTGTTTTAATTTATATTTATTAGCTATCAAAGTAAAGGTTTGATAGTTTTTTTGATCATCATATTTAAACGAGGCAAAGCTATATTTTAGTTTTTTGATGTAAAAGTCAACGTCTTTTGAACTCTTTAAGCGTAAGCCCGCATATTTATTAGCCATAAAAGCAAGCCTATAATCTTCTAAAGAACAGTGTATTGCTATTAAGCTAAAGTCAAAATCAAACGCATCATCTAGCAAAAGTTTGAGGGCAGCCATACTCTTAAATAAGCGTTAAATATAATCAAACTATAAGAGATATAATAGACTTAGGCTTTATCTAAATGTAAAAATGACTAGTAGTAGCCTGCCTTTTTAGTTAAAGCGATGCACATCTATTTTATTTTGAAACACATAGTAGGCGCGCTTTGCCGCTTTTTCTTCAGCTTTCTTTTTTGAAGTTGCTCTTGCTTTTGCCACTTGCTTCTCATCTATTGACAACCGCACCGAAAAATGACGTACTACATCCTGACCAGTGTCTTCATACGTATCAAAATCAAAACTGTGCTTTTCTTTCTGACACCATTCAATAAGTAAGCTTTTATAACTTATAACACGGCCTTCTAACTTTTCAATATCAACATAAGGGTCTATCACTCGTTTATTGATAAACTTTTTAGCATAATTATAGCCTTTATCTTGATATATAGCTCCGACGAGCGCTTCAAAAAGATTCCCGTGAATGTTGGCTCCAAAATTCTCTTTGGGAATAGCCGATTTTACCAAGCCTAATAGTCCCAGATCCCGACCTAATTCATTAAGATGCTCTCTGCTTACTACTTTAGAGCGCATTTTTGTCAAATAGCCTTCGTCGCCTTTGCCCACTTCATCAAATAAATAGGCGGCAATCACAGCACCCAGCATCGCATCGCCTAAAAATTCTAGCCGCTCATAATTAAAGGCATTGCCTTTATCATCTTGAAGCGCCATAGATCTATGGGTAAATGCTTCTTCATAATGCCTTAGTGTATTTGGTTTAAAGCCTATGATTTTTTTGACGGTAACAAAAAAATTCCCGCCCTTTTCAGGACGGGAAGTAAATATGTTGCGAATTACACTCATCTGAGATTATTCGCTATACTTTTTAAATAAGACACAAGCGTTGTGACCTCCAAATCCAAAAGTGTTGCTCATCGCCACATTAACCTCGCGCTTTTGTGCTTTATTAAGCGTAAGGTTTAAAGAACTATCAATGTTCTCATCAACAGTCGTGTGATTAATGGTTGGTGGCACAAGACCATGCTCCATCGCAAGGATTGAAGCAATCGCTTCAATAGCTCCTGCTGCACCTAAAAGATGCCCCGTCATTGACTTGGTTGAATTGATATTGATGTCCTTAGCGTGCTCTCCAAATACTTTGGTAATCGCTTTAAGCTCGGCCACATCTCCCAGTGGAGTTGACGTACCGTGAGTGTTTATGGCATCTACCTCTTCCGGTTTGATGTTTGCGTCACGTAAGCAATTAAGCATTACGCGCTCTACACCTATTCCGTCAGGGTGCGGTGCGGTCATGTGATGTGCATCACTAGACATTCCGCCTCCTACGACCTCGGCATAAATTTTAGCGCCACGTGCTTTTGCGTGCTCATATTCTTCAAGAATAAGCGCACCGGCACCTTCACCTAAAACAAAACCGTCTCGTGTAGCGTCAAAGGGTCTTGAAGCGGTTGCGGGATCTTCATTACGGGTCGAAAGGGCATGCATTGCATTAAAACCACCCATACCCGCTTTTGTTACCGCTGCTTCACTACCTCCTGTTACAATGATATCACAATGCCCTAAACGTATGTAGTTTAGTGCATCTATCAATGCATTGGCAGATGACGCACATGCAGAAACCGTGGTATAATTTGGCCCCATAAATCCATGTTTGATCGAGATGTTACCCGGGGCAATATCTGCGATCATTTTTGGAATAAAGAAGGGGTTAAATCTAGGAGTACCATCACCTTCGGCAAAGTTTATTACTTCGTCCTGAAAAGTCTCTAGGCCGCCGATACCGGCTCCCCAAATCACACCAACTCTAAATTTATCTACGACATCAAGGTCTATTCCTGCATCCTTAATCGCTTGATCAGAAGACACTAATGCATATTGTGCAAAACGGTCTAACTTTCGAGCTTCTTTTCGGTCAAAATAGTCCTGAGCGTTAAAATTTTTGAGCTCACAAGCGAATTTGGTTTTAAACTTTTCTGTGTCAAAATAAGTAATAGGAGCACAGCCGCTTTTACCTGTACTCAACCCTTCCCAATATTCTTCAATATTGTTCCCGATTGGCGTAAGCGCACCAAGACCTGTTACTACAACTCGCTTTAACTCCATATGGTAATTTGCTTTCTTCTTACTTTGCTTCTTCTATGTAGGAAATAGCTTGACCTACAGTCGCGATATTTTCTGCCTGGTCGTCTGGAATCTGAATATCAAATTCTTTTTCAAACTCCATAATAAGCTCAACTGTATCTAACGAGTCTGCTCCTAGGTCGTTTGTGAAGCTAGCTTCTGCAACAACCTCGTTCTCATCAACGCCAAGTTTATCTACGATGATGGCTTTTACTCTTGATGCAATGTCTGACATAATATTTAATTTTAAATTTTAATTAGGAGGCAAAAATAGCAAACTTTACCGTTTTACCACATTACCTATCTAAAATGTGTCGTTAATTTAAACATTTCCTCCTGAACATAAAACGCAAACTGCACTTTTAAAACAATAATAATGCGTTGTTTTGTAGTCTCGCAACACCTATAATATATGAAACGAATCATAATTTTTGCTTCTGGAAGCGGCTCTAACGCACAACGAATAACAGAGTTTTTTCAAGACCGAAAAGATGCGCAAGTTGTTCAGATTTTAAGCAATAAAAGCACTGCAAAAGTTCTTGAACGAGCAAATAATCTTAAAATTAGCGCCTTCAGTTTTAACCGAAGCGCCTTTTATGAGACAGATCAAGTTTTAAATCTTATTAAAGCTACACAGCCGGACCTGATCGTACTGGCCGGGTTTTTATGGTTGTTCCCTAAAAATATTATCGCAGCCTACCCCGGCAAGATCATAAATATTCATCCGGCACTGCTGCCTGCTTATGGCGGAAAAGGCATGTACGGGGCGAACGTACATAAAGCTGTGGTAGCGGCTGGCGAAAAAGAATCTGGTATTACTATTCATGAAGTGACTGCTGAGTATGATAAAGGAGCTGTCATCTTTCAGGCTAAAACTCAATTAGAGCCTGAGGAGACCGCAGCTAGTCTGGCGGCAAAAATTCACGAGTTGGAATATGAGCATTTTCCGCGTGTGATCGCAGAGATTCTAGAAAAGCAATAGACATATAATGTTGAAGGGATTCCCGCCTTCGCGGAAATGAAAGAGACTGAATATATGGCGAAGAAAGAGAAATTTTATGTGGTCTGGCAAGGCAAAAAGCCCGGCATTTATACCTCGTGGAAAGATTGCAAAGCTATGATAGATGGTTTTGCGGGTGCACAATACAAGTCGTTTGCTACATTTCCCGAAGCTAAAGCTGCTTATAATAAAGACTACAAGGATGTAAAAGGTTCTGCTAAGAAGAAAAAAACGCTCACTGCCGAAGAAAAAGCTAAATATGGCGAACCTAATTTATATTCCATTGCTGTTGATGCAGCAAGCTCCGGCAATCCCGGCATAATGGAATATCGTGGTGTAGACACCCAAACCGGCAAGCAACTCTTTCATCAAGGTCCTTTTAAACAGGGTACTAATAATATAGGAGAGTTTCTTGCACTCGTACACGGTCTTGCGCTACTCAAACAAAAAAACAGCGACCGCATTATTTATTCAGATTCGCGTATCGCCATTGGCTGGGTAAAAAAGAAAAAATGCAATACCAAGCTCACAGAAAATTCGAAGAATAAAGATGTGTATGATTTGGTACGTCGTGCCGAAAACTGGCTTCAAAACAACACTTACAAGACGGTAATTGTCAAATGGGAAACGAAAGCCTGGGGTGAAATTCCGGCTGATTTTGGCAGAAAATAAAAAACCTAAGATCCTATTCGTAATAGCATCAACGTCTTACGTGTTCTACATTTAAGACAAAAGCGCACCGTAAGTTTAGAAACACTCTAACGACCATAGTTTAAAATTGCATTATCAAAACTGTATATTTGCATAAAATTTTTGGATGCATAAACTGGTAATTGTAGGCACGTGTGCCTTTGATGAAATTGAATCTCCGTTTGGAAAAACCGGAAAAATTCTTGGTGGAGCCGGAACCTTCATTGGTCTAGCCGCCTCTAATTTTGAGGTTGACCAAGCGATCGTTTCTGTTGTAGGATCAGATTTCCCTCAGGAATATATTGACCTGCTTAAAAATAGAGGCATCAATATGGAAGGGCTTGAAGTTGTAAAAGACGGCAAAACCTTCTTCTGGAAAGGCCGCTACCACAACGATCTAAATTCTAGAGATACGCTTATTACAGAGCTTAATACTTTGGCCGACTTTAATCCGGTTGTTCCTGAGGCTTATAAAAATGCTGAAATTGTTATGCTGGGTAACTTACACCCGCTCGTTCAGCTTTCTGTTTTAGATCAAATGAACAAAAAACCTAAGCTTGCCATTCTAGACACTATGAACTTCTGGATGGATAGCGCTCTTGAAGATCTTAAGAAAGTGATTGCTCGTGTAGATGTGATCACAATAAATGATGAAGAAGCGCGCCAGCTAAGTGGAGAGTATTCTTTAGTGACTGCAGCACAAAAAATCTCAGCAATGGGACCTCGCTTTGTGGTTATAAAAAAGGGAGAACACGGCGCATTGCTTTTTGAAAAGGATAAAATTTTCTTTGCTCCGGCTTTGCCGCTTGAAGAAGTTTTTGACCCTACAGGCGCGGGCGACACCTTTGCCGGCGGTTTTGCCGGTTATTTAACCAGTACCGGAGACCTTTCTTTTGAAAATATGAAAAGAGCAATCATACACGGTTCTAACCTCGCATCGTTTTGCGTAGAGAAATTTGGAACTGAGCGTATGCAAAATTTAAAACCCGAAGAAATCGAAAAGCGTTTGCTGAAATTTAAAGCCTTAACGCAATTTAATTTAGACCTATAAAACAACGCGCGCCCTCTTCTTAACCAGAAGGGGGCGCAAACATTTAAACAAGCTATGAGTGACGCAATAAAGCACGAATGCGGAATTTCAGTAATACGTCTTTTAAAACCCCTAGAGTATTATAAAGAAAAATATGGCACTGCATTTTATGGTGTAAATAAAATGTACCTAATGATGGAAAAACAGCACAACCGTGGTCAGGATGGTGCAGGTTTTGCCAGCATTAAACTAGATATGGAACCCGGAGAGCGCTATATAAGTAGACAACGCTCTATCGCGCAACAGCCTATTCAGGATATTTTTGCCCAAATAAATTCGAGAATCAATCAGGTTTTGTTAGAAAACCCCGAGTATGCAGATGATGTTGCTTTGCAAAAAAGACACGTTCCATATGTGGGAGAACTGCTTTTAGGTCACGTGCGCTACGGTACTTTTGGTAAAAATAGTGTGGAGAGTGTTCACCCATTTTTACGTCAAAATAACTGGATGCATCGTAACCTTATCGTTGCCGGTAACTTTAATATGACCAATGTTTTCAAGCTTTTTAATAAGCTTGTAGAGCTCGGTCAGCACCCTAAAGAGAAAGCAGATACCATCACCGTGATGGAAAAGATAGGCCATTTTCTCGATGACGCCGTAGCTAAGATTTATAAGAAATTAAAAAAAGAAGGTTTCTCTAAATTTGAAGCTTCTCCTCAAATTGCAGAACGTCTTAACATTGCAAAAATCCTGAAGAAAGCTTCAAAAGAATGGGATGGTGGTTATGCGATGGCTGGTCTTTTAGGTCATGGCGATGCCTTTGTATTGAGAGATCCTTCAGGGATTCGCCCGGCGTATTATTATAAAGACGACGAGGTTGTTGTAGTTGCCAGTGAGCGCCCGGTGATTCAGACTGTTTTTAACGCAAAATTTGAAGATGTAAAGGAGCTTGATCCCGGTCACGCGATGATCATTAAAAAGAGTGGAAAAACTTCTATCGAAAAAATTCAGGAGCCACACGAGCGTAAAGCATGCTCCTTTGAACGCATCTATTTCTCGAGAGGTAGCGATGCCGAAATTTACCAAGAACGAAAAGAATTAGGTAGATTATTGATGCCTGAAGTGCTCAAGCATATTGATCACGACACGCAGAACAGTGTGTTTAGTTATATTCCTAATACAGCCGAAACTTCATTCTACGGAATGGTTGAAGCGGCTCAAGCCGAATTAGACAAGCAGAAAGCCGCAGAAATTTTAGAACGTAGAAACGAATTAGACAAGCAAGGGCTTGAAGCGATTCTGTCTAAAAAATTGCGCACTGAAAAAATCGCAATAAAAGACGTAAAATTACGCACCTTTATTACCGAAGACAGCAGTAGAGACGATCTTGTAGCACACGTATATGACGTGACTTATGGTGTGGTTAAAGAGTCTGACAATCTTGTGATTATTGACGACAGCATCGTACGCGGAACTACACTTAAAAAGAGTATTATAAAAATGCTTTCTCGTCTAAATCCTAAGAAGATTGTAGTAGTTTCTTCTGCGCCGCAAATTCGTTATCCGGATTGCTACGGAATTGATATGGCAAAACTACAAGATTTTATTGCCTTTAGAGCTGCTATTGATTTGCTCAAAGAAAATGGTAAAGAAGAGATCATCAATCAGGTTTATGAGAAATGTGTAAGTCAGGTTGATTTTGAAGACGTAGATGTAATTAACTATGTCAAAGAAATTTATGAACCCTTTACAGATGAAGAAATTTCTAATAAAATTGCTGAGCTTTTAAAAGATGAAACCATCGCTCCAGAGGTTAGCGTGATTTATCAAAAAGTAAGCGATTTGCATAAGGCGTGTCCTAAGAATCTGGGTGACTGGTACTTTACAGGAGATTACCCTACCGTAGGAGGAAATCGTGTGGTAAACCGTGCTTTTATCAATTATGTAGAAGGAAATTTAAAGAGAGCGTATTAAACAGGCGCTTTAACTAATAATTCAGCACTTTATCTAAAAGATTTGGTTGCACCCCGCAACATATAATATTTTAGTGACTGCCATAACATAAGTAGGTTAAGTTCATGGTAGATTTGGGGCAAAAAAGGTGGATTTTTTCCACCTTTTTTATTTGTACCAAATCGGGGGTGGCGAGCATCAATCTAAATAAAAGAATTCCTAAACTAGCTGAAAACAATTCTTGCTATAGTAATGTCAAACCTGTGCTGCGAGCCGTTTTTCAATCCTTGAGATTTCCACCTTTTTTATTTGTACCAAATCGGGGGTGGCGAGCTATCATCTGAATAAAAGAATACCAAAACAAGCGGAAAACAATTCCGGCTCTCATGATGCCAAACGTGCGCCGCGAGCCGTTTTTCAATCCTTGAGATTTCCACCTTTTTTTTTGGCACCGCCAAAAGGGAATAATACTCAATCCCGATAACTATAAGAATGTCTCGAAATTGAAAATTTCTTCCCAACTAATGCTTTAAAAGCTTGTTCTTAAGTAGTTTATTTGCACCAAATCGGGGTGGCGAGAAATCCATCTGAATAAAAGAATTCCTAAACTAGCTGAAAACAATTCTTGCTATAGTAATGTCAAACTTGTGCCGCAAGCCGTTTACACTCTAGATTTTCCTCCTTTTTTATTTGTACCAAATTGGGGTGTCGAGCCATCGATCTAAATAAAAGAATTCTTAAACCAACTGAAAACAATTTTTGCTCCAGCAATGTCAAACCTGCGCTGCGAGCCGTTTTTCACTCCTTAAGTTTTTCCACCTTTTTTTGACACCATCAAAGGGTGTAATACTCTGTCCCATTAACTATCGGGATGCCTCAAAATTGAAAATTTATTTCAAAGAGTAAACAAGAATATATCTTGATGACACCAATAAAAAAGCCCGGATCAACCGGGCTTTTCATCAGAAACATAGTACTTCTTATTTATTTTGTGCGTATCTGCTAGAAACTTCTTTCCAGTTGATTACGTTAAAAAACGCATCAATATATGCAGGACGTTGGTTTTGATACTTTAAGTAGTATGCGTGTTCCCAAACATCAATACCTAAAATTGGAGTACCTCCGCAACCTACTTCAGGCATTAGCGGGTTGTCTTGGTTAGGCGTTGAGCAAACCTCCACTTTTCCACCTTCGTGAACACAAAGCCAAGCCCATCCTGAACCAAATTGAGTACCTGCTGCACTACTGAATTTATCCTTGAACGCTTCAAAAGAACCAAAAGCAGCATCAATAGCTTCTGCTAATTCTCCTGTAGGCTCTCCGCCTCCGTCTGGAGACATTACTTCCCAAAATAGGCTATGGTTGTAAAAACCACCACCATTGTTGCGCACTGCGCTATTGGTCATATCAAGATTTATCAGGATGTTCTCAATAGTTTTTCCTTCTAAATCAGTTCCTTCGATTGCTGCATTTAATTTGCTTGTATATCCAGCATGATGCTTGTCATGATGAATTTCCATAGTTTTTGAATCAATATGCGGCTCTAAAGCATCTTTCGCATATTTTAATTCTGGAAGTTGAAAAGACATATTTTAATATTTTTTCGTTAATAGAATAGTTGATAATCAAAGATAAGACTTCATACGCCTTATC
>Ga0105229_100260_pt1 | contig 21201 bp, 16 predicted proteins | sample Virmet3747_4435_FD_89711 | JGI IMG/M metagenome (GOLD analysis project Ga0105229, IMG submission 89711) | Marine viral communities from the Southern Atlantic ocean transect to study dissolved organic matter and carbon cycling - metaG 3747_4435 | ecosystem: Environmental > Aquatic > Marine >... | reverse complement strand
GGAGCTTGACGCTATTATCAATCAGGCACAAAGCCAGATTGACGCTGCACAAGATGCAGCCACATTAGACCAAGTTAGGGTCGAATTCATGGGTAAGAAAGGTAAACTTACCGACTTACTTAAAGGGCTTGGAAAGTTATCGAACGAAGAACGTCCTGCCGCAGGCCAAAAGATTAACCAAGCTAAGCAGGTTATTCAGCAAGCTATTTCTGCAAAAGGTGAGTTTTTACGCACTGAAGAGCTTAACAAAAAGCTAGCCGAAGAAGCTATTGATGTAACTTTGCCAGGCCGCACTGAAAAGCCAGGTAACTTGCACCCGGTTAGCCGCACTATTGCGCGTATTGAATCTTTCTTTGGTGAGCTTGGTTTTTCTGTTAAAACCGGCCCTGAAATTGAAGATGGTTTTCACAATTTCGACGCACTGAATATTCCTGCGAACCACCCAGCGCGTGCCGATCACGACACCTTTTACTTTAATCCAGACATGATGCTTCGTACGCAAACCTCTGGTGTTCAAATTCGTACCATGGAAGCGGAAAAGCCGCCATTGCGTATTATCTCGCCAGGGCGCGTGTATCGTAACGACTACGATCAAACCCACACGCCAATGTTCCATCAGGTGGAAGGTTTGATGGTTGATAAGAACGTGAGCTTTACCGACCTTAAAGGTATTTTGCACGACTTCTTACACCACTTCTTTGAAGAGTCGCTAGAAATTCGCTTCCGTCCTTCGTACTTTCCATTTACGGAGCCTTCAGCTGAAGTAGACGTAATGGGTAAAATGGTCAGTGGCTAGAAGTACTAGGCTGCGGCATGGTGCACCCAAATGTACTTAAAGCGGTGGGTATCGACCCAGAAGAGTACACAGGTTTTGCCTTTGGTATGGGCGTAGAGCGCTTAACTATGCTTCGTTACGGTGTTAACGACTTGCGCGCGTTCTTTGAAAACGATCTTCGTTTCCTTAAGCAGTTCAACTAAGGCAGAGAGTACACATGAAATTCAGTGAAAAATGGTTAAGAGAGTGGGTTAACCCGTCGCTGTCGGCACATGAGCTGTCTGAACAGTTGAGCATGGCTGGCCTTGAAGTAGACGGCGTTGAGCCCGTAGCAGGCGATTTTAAAGGCGTGCTAGTAGGTGAAGTGGTTGAGTGCGGTCAGCACCCGAACGCCGACAAACTGCGCGTAACGAAAATTAACGTAGGTGGCGATGAGCTACTTGATATCGTTTGTGGTGCGCCTAACTGTCGTCAGGGCATTAAAGTAGCGGTAGCGGTTGTTGGCGCTGTATTGCCAGGCGATTTTAAAATTAAGAAAGCGAAGCTTCGTGGTGAGCCGTCTTTTGGCATGCTATGTAGTTTCTCTGAGCTAGGTATTAGCGACGACCACGACGGTATTATCGAACTTCCAGCCGATGCACCTATTGGCGAAGACATTCGCGATTACCTTGGTCTTGATGACAACGCCATTGAAGTAGACCTAACCCCAAATCGTGCAGATTGCTTGGGTATTCGCGGTATTGCCCGTGAAGTAGGCGTGCTTAATAACCTTGACGTGTGCGAGCCTGAAGTCGCTGCGGTAGACGCAACTATTGATGATAAATTATCAATTACGTTAAGCGCGGATGACGCATGCCCACGTTATTTAGGCCGTGTTGTTAAAGGCGTAAATGTTAAAGCTGCATCGCCACTGTGGTTAGTTGAAAAGCTACGTCGTTGCGGTATTCGCAGTATCGACCCCATTGTTGATGTGACTAACTTTGTATTGCTAGAGCTTGGCCAACCGATGCACGCGTTTAACCTTGCCAGCATTGAAGGCAACATTAACGTACGAATGGCGAACGAAGGCGAAGCCCTTACGTTGCTAGACGAAACCGAAGCTAAGCTGCAAAGCAATACTTTGGTTATTGCTGACGACAATAAAGCGCTAGCAATGGCAGGTATTTTCGGCGGCCTACACTCTGGTGTAACTACTGAAACACAAGATATTTTGCTTGAAAGTGCGTTCTTTAGCCGTGATGCCATTATGGGCCGTGCCCGTCAGTATGGTTTACATACCGATGCGTCGCACCGTTACGAGCGTGGTGTAGATCCGCTACTTCAGCGTAAAGCTATGGAGCGCGCTACTGCACTAGTTCTTGAAATTTGTGGTGGTGAAGCTGGCCCTGTTGTTGAAGCAGTGGCTGAAGACAAGCTACCTAAGCAAGCAACGGTTACGCTACGTCGTGAACGTTTGTCTCGCGTACTAGGTATTAGCATTGATGATGCAAAAGTAACGGAAATGCTTAACCGCCTTGGTTTAGACATTACGCAAACTGAAGCTGGCTGGGAAGCGGTTGCGCCAAGCTATCGTTTCGATATTTCAATTGAAGAAGATTTGATTGAAGAAATCGCCCGTGTTTACGGCTACAACAACATTCCAAACGTGGCGCCAAAAGCAACTTTGGCAATGTTGCCTTCGCAAGAAGCTAAGCTGCCGCTAAACACAATGAAGTCGTTGTTACTTAGCCGCGGCTACAATGAAGCGATTACTTACTCGTTTGTAGACCCTAAAATTCAAAACGCATTATTCCCAGACGTGAAAGGCATGGTGTTACCACATCCAATATCATCTGATATGTCGGTAATGCGCGTAAGTTCATGGCCGGGTTTAGTTGGTGCTGCTGCTTATAATCAGAAGCGTCAGCAACAGCGAATTCGACTGTTCGAAACCGGATTACGCTTTATACCTCAACAAGATGCGCCTAATGGTGTATTGCAAGAACAGGTAATTGGTGGTGTAGTAGCAGGGCGTCGTAACGAAGAGCATTGGGACTTGGGCGATAGCCCGGTTGATTTCTTCGATGCAAAGGCAGACGTTGAAGCGTTGCTTGCCCTTACCGGTAAGCAGGGTGAGTTTACTTTTGTAACAGGGCAGCACAGTGCGTTACACCCTGGTATGACTGCAAAAATTTTGCTTAATGATGAAGAAGTTGGCTATATTGGTGCTTTACACCCGCAGTTTACTAAATTGCTTGGTGTTAACGGCCGTGTATTTGTGTTCGAGTTGGCGGTAGATGCCATTACCGAGCGTAAATTACCGTCGGCAGTACCGGTATCGCGCTTCCCGTCGAACCGCCGTGATATTGCTATTACGGTTAAAGATGAAGTGCGTGTAGGAAATGTCCTTTCTTACATAGAAAAAATTGGCGTAAATCAACTAGTTGCTCTAAACTTGTTCGATGAGTACAAAGGCAAGGGAATTGAGCCTGGCTACAAGAGCCTTGCTTTGTCACTTCATTTACAAGATCCGGATAAAACCTTAGAAGAAGCTGAAATTCAGCAAGCCGTAGATACTGTGGTTAAAGGTCTGGAATCTGAGTTTGGGGCCGCGTTAAGAGAGTAAACTATGGCATTGACCAAAGCCGAGATGGCTGAACACCTATTCGAGAAACTAGGCATTAACAAGCGTGATGCGAAGGATCTGGTAGAGCTTTTTTTCGAAGAGATTAAAGGCGCTCTGGAATCTGGTGAGCAAGTAAAACTGTCAGGTTTTGGTAACTTTGACTTGCGAGATAAAAACGAACGTCCTGGCCGTAATCCTAAAACCGGTGAAGACATTCCTATTAAAGCGCGTCGAGTGGTAACGTTCCGCCCGGGTCAAAAACTAAAAAGCCGAGTTGAAAACTCAGAGCCTGTCGACCAATAATCTTTAGGTCGTTACAATACTGAAAAAGAGCGAGAGGCTTCTCGCTCTTTTTGTATTGCCTCTTTTTTGCAGTGCAATCGCACTGATATTCACAAGCTATTTTTTCGGAGGAAGTGTGAAAAAAGCACTTGTTGTTCTTGCTGTTGTTATCGTCGCCGTTTTTTCGTGGTTTACTTACTTGTCGTTAGATGCCGACCAACGTGATCAAAGCGCAGCCGAAGTGCCATTAATTACGGTAATGGAAATTCTTCACGCCAGTGATTTGCAGGAAGGCGTTAAGCAAGCGGTGAAAAATAATAATGCTGAACAAGTAGATTCGTGGATGGAGCAAGCCCGTGAAGTAGGGCAGGCCGCGAAGTTATCGACTGAAGATATGGATTACTTAGCCTCGGAAACCGCTAAAGACTACGTGGTATTTAATGCTAAACGACAGCTGTATAATGAAGCGTTTGAAGCGCGCTATTACGCCTTAGAAGATGTAGAGTCGCTAAAAGCCCAATACCCTGAAGCCAAAGACTTATTCCCACGCACCGATGCGCTGATTGAAAAGCGTGATGCGATCATTCAACAAATTGCCGTAGCCATTTCTGGCAGCGAACAGCCCGATGATGCGGCGCTTCAAGAAGCGCGCAAGCAGTGGCTAGCGAAATCGAGTAAATAGGCAGCTTTTAGGGCTGCTTTTCTCTATAGACTAGTCTATCTCGTCTTTACACTGAATTCTTAACTCTGCGCTGTAATGGCGGCGGTTGCATAACTTAATACGGTATTGTTGGTTTTTGCTAACGCAGCTTACGATATATTGGATTGTACTAAGTTAATTTATCGAAATATCTGCAAATTTAGCGCTTGTCAGCAAAGCTAAATCACCAGGAGCAAGCGCCACTTCTAACCCTCGCTTTCCGGCGCTTACATGAATAGTGGTCAGGTTTTCAGCGCTTTTGTGAATAACGCTGGCTAACCGTTTTTTTTGGCCCAAAGGGCTTACACCACCTAACACATAGCCTGTTGCTACCATCACCGCGTTGGCCTGCGCCATTTCTACTTTTTTAACACCTAGTGCTTTTGCCATTTTCTTTTCGCTTAGCTTGGTGTTTACGGGTACCACGGCAACTGCAAGCTTATTATTGTCTGTACTAACCACTAATGTTTTGAATACGGTGTCTGCATTAAGGTTAAGCTTTTCAACGGCTTCTAGCCCGTACGATGCCGCATTGGCATCGTGTTCATATTTTAATACCTTGTGTGCTATTCGCTTTTTCGTAAGTAATGTAATGGCAGGTGTCATTCGGCTTCTTTCTTATAAAAGACTCGGCTGTGTATGGGCTTGCTGGGTAACAAGGGCGTTGCTGCATGCACTGCGTAGTCGTTAAACCCTGCTGTAAAGAAATCTGACAGTGGGTGGCCCGATTGGCCGCCAGGTAAGGTGAGGATTGCGTCTTCAAGGTGGCCAGGGCTTACAAAGAAGCGTTCAGACGCACCAAATTTAGGCGCTTGCACGGCGGGCATATACGTATCGCCAAAGCCTTCCACTTGCTGCATGTTTAACATGCTTCCTACTAATGGGATTTGACTCGCGAAGGGGTGCTCTACTGAGAGGGCATTAACCTTACCCCATGCTAACGTTTCCATGTCGGCTTCAACTGGCGAATACTTATCTAGCAGTTTATGTTTGGCGCGGCGGTAGGCATCCACAAGCAATTCGTCGAAGCTTTCAGTGTCGGCAGGTAGCCAAGAGCTTGGTTGACTGTGAATTAATTGCCAGGTGGCGGGCTCTATGCCCCTTAATAGCGTTCGGCTGTTAACCCCTTGTTTGTCTAACGTTGAAAGTAAGCCGCCAAAGAGCGTTTGCACCACTTCCTGCCTAAAGTATTTTACCAGCGTATAACCTACGGAGTCTTCGCAGGCACATTCTTTCCATGCGTTTAAATAGGCAAGGTCTGGCTTAAACTCAATGTCTTGCATATTTAACAAGCCATACAGTAAATGCTGCCAGGGAATAAGAAACTGCGCATGATTATCTAGCTGAATAGCGTAAAAGTCGGTTTCATTGAAGGTGTCTTTCTCAAACAGCCTATCTCTTATTTGCTGTCCGCGCGCACCTAGCGCGTAGCCACCGTTACCCCACACTTTCGTGTCTTCTGCCGATACCACGCGAGCGTTCGCGGTCCAGATCCTACCCATACTTGGGTTAATAACTTCAGGTAAATTAGTTGCGCGTTGAGCGGAAGTGTTCGCCGTATCACTTTCTTTAATTGCCGTAAAAGTAGCGCGTTCTCTTGCCATTACTGCGCCCCCTGGTAACCAAGCCGCGCTGCCGTCTTTATCAACAATGACCAAGTTTTGGGTGGGAATGGCTATGCGTTTACCGGTTTTAACCGCGGCATCTACGGTGTTTGCTGTACCAAAGTCCACAATGCCTAAGTTAGCGGCGAAAGGGTGGTGGGCCACCCAATTTAGGGCGTAGCGTTTGCCGTTCAATTCCCTCACTGGGCCAAACTGGCTCACATTGAAGGAAAATTCATGTTCACCATCGGGCAAAGGAATGCGTTCAGTAACAGTTGTTGTTGCTGTGTCGTCATCCAGCGCAATCCAGTCCACATTGTCTAAATTTGCGTTTGTAAAGCCCCATGCTATGTGCCCGTTGGTGCCTACAACGATGCCGGGTAACCCGGGTAGCGATACGCCCGTTACTTGTACATTTTTACCCGCGTCTTGGTAGTTAAGCTGTGCTCGGTACCAAATTATTGGCACACGAAGGCTTAGGTGCATATCGTTGGCTAAAAGGCCTGCACCTGTTGACGTGTGTGCACCTGTTACTGCCCAATTGTTACTGCCAATATCCGGTAGTTCTGCGGCATTGTAATGGGCGCGCGCTATCGCTGTGTCTTCTTTTGGGGTACCTACATCTGGTTGAGGCGCTGTAGTACGAAGAGAGGCTGGATAGGCCGGTATGGGCGCGTCGAGCAAAGGAATTTCGCTGGCATCAAGGGCCGCCTGATAGTTACTTGGCTGAGTAATAAAACCGTATACGTCCTGCCCGAAGGTTGAAAGCAATGCTTCTCTGGCTAAGTCAAGCTCTACCTGGCTACCTTGTAAGTCCATATACATGCTGTAAATAACAAGGATGCTGTCGGTAGGGCGCCACTGCACCACGTCCACACCCGCGGCTAAGTATTCAAACGGCGGCAAGGTGTATTCAGATAGCGCATCGTTCACGCCATGAGCGTAGCGTACTAATAGCTCTTGTTGTCTAGCGGGCAAGTTTTCAAATACGGCTTTTGCACGCTGCTCGAACTGGTGGAACCGCGCTTTTTTGTCTATATCAAGAGCAATGTCACCCACCCATTGGGACAAATTGCCTGAAGCTGTGCGCCGCTGAAGATCCATTTGAAAGAAACGGTCTTGGGCGTGAGCAAAGCCAAGCGCGTAGGCGGCGTCGAAAATGTCGTTGGCTTTTACAATCGCGTGGCCTAAATCGTCGCGACTGAGCTCAGTAGGCGCATCTACGTGATAAGTGGCACTGTTTCCATCAAGAGCGGGCAGGCTTAGGCGTAGCGAAATATAAAGTGCAATAGCAGTAACTGAAAGCAGCGTTAAAACACTAAAAACCAACCACTTGATCCAATTTATCACGTGTAAAACTCCCTATTTTTCTCTATCCTAACCATAGAACTTGCAAATTTGAAGTGATGTTTTATGACAAATATTAAGGTGGTGCTGTGGGGCCGTTAATGTTGGACTGTCAGGCTGAAGAACTCTTGCCTGAAGAAAAGGAAAAGTTAGCACACCCAGTGGTTGGGGGCGTAATTTTATTTACCCGAAATTATCACGATAAGCGCCAGCTATCTGCCTTGGTTCAAGATATCCGGCGTTTTGCTAAAAATAACGTGCTAATTGCTGTGGATCACGAAGGTGGTCGCGTTCAGCGTTTTCGTGACGGGTTTACCGCGATACCGGCAATGGGCGATATTTTACGGCAGTCTGAACATCAGGATGAAAGCGCGGCATATGCAAAAGCGTGTGGTTTAGCGTTAGCTTACGAACTAAAAACGCTAGATATCGATTTTAGCTTCGCACCGGTTCTCGATATTAATGGTGTGTCGCAAGTTATTGGCGATAGGGCGTTTAGTAATAATGCTGATGAGGTTATTCGCCTTGCAACACAGCTTATTCAAGGGCTAAAAACCGTGAACATGCCTGCTATTGGGAAGCACTTTCCCGGGCACGGCAGCGTAGCCCCAGATTCTCATATTGCTTTACCTGTGGATGAGCGCGGTTTTGACGAGATACGCCGTACGGATATGGTGGTGTTTGAACGCGTTATTGAACGTGCCCTACTAGATGGCGTTATGCCCGCCCACGTTATTTATAATCAAGTTTGTGACAAGCCGGCTGGTTTTTCGTCAACGTGGCTAAAAACCATTTTGAAAAACGATATAGGTTTTAACGGTGCCGTGTTTTCTGATGATTTGTCGATGCACGGTGCAAGCGTTGCCGGAAGTTATGTTGAGCGCGCTGAAGCAGCGCTTGACGCTGGGTGCGATATGGTACTGGCGTGCAACAACCCGAAAGGCGCGGAGAGTATTCTAGATGGTTTAGAGGCACGCTTTTCAAACCCGAATAACAGTGACGTAGCAAGGCAAGAGCGAGTGATGGCACTGTATGGGCGAGTGATGCCCGCCGGGCTTTACGATAAGTATGAAAGCGCAGTGGCCCTTATTGCGCGGTTAAGTGAACGATAGTACCGGTTACACCGGTACTTCATCTACGCCGGCTTCTATGTTTAAAAAGCGCGCAAAGGTGAACAGAAAGTCGCTTAGCCGGTTTAAGTAGGCGTGAACCACTTCCGGTACATCGTAGTGTTTTGAAAGGCTAATGACCGAACGCTCGGCGCGACGACAGACCGCACGACAAACGTGAGCCTGTGCTGCGCCTTTGCTTCCGCCTGGCAAAACAAATGACGTATTGGGCGGCATTTGGCTGGTAAGGGAATCGATAGCGCTTTCAAGCTTTTCAACGTCGTTTGGGGTTAATGTAGAACTTGCTGAAATGGCAAAGCCCGCTTGAAAGAGACTGCGCTGAATGTCGTGTAGCAGAGAATTATGCGTTGCTGGTACATGGGCAGCTAACAAGCCAATATGACTATTGAGTTCATCCATATCGCCATAACTTTGCACAACTAAGTCGTCTTTATCAACGCGAACGGCTTTGTCGGCATAAATTTGCGTACTGCCTTTATCGCCAGTACGAGTATAAATTTTCATAAAATCTTACCTAAAGCTAATTTTTTGAAAGCTGCTTCTTAAAAGCGAGGCTAAAACGGGTAGCCTTTACCGGTCTTAAAAGAAACCCACCAATGTGGTGTCTTCAGCCTGCCAATCTTAACCGGGCCCTTTCTAACTAGGCACTGGTTACTCGTCGTCGCCGGTGGAAGGGCGCTGGTATCGGCGCACCTGAACGACAAAACCAAATAAAGGGTGGTCGAAATAATGTAGCTGGGTACTAATAATTCGGCGTTGCTCTACAAGTGGCACCGATACTAACCTGTATTCAGGGGGCGCGGTATTTTCCACTGTGCTGTCATCTTCGCTGCTAAAGTAACTCAATGGCACGGGCTGTCGGTAAAACATTTCACTATCAACGTGAAGGTAGGGCACGCGGTTAATATATTTAAGGAATACTTTAATGGTACCGTCAATTTCCCAAATAGGCGTTCTTAAGGCCCCATCGCCTGCGCCGTCTTCGCCTTGCTCAACAATTAACGGCCCATCTAGCGCTTTAAAGGCGTTAAACGCAATGGGTTTAGGTTTTTCCAATCGGCGCTCTAGCGCGGTAAAGAGGTCTTGTACTGCCACTAATTCCGACGCTACGTTACTGCTTTTGCTGCCGTCTGGCATACCTTGCACGCCTTGTGCGTTAGGCACATTGGCAGATATTTGAGCGTTATTGGCAGCAGTATTAGTGGTATTAAAAGTGGTGCCGGTTTCTGTGGTTAACGACGCGGTGGCATCGTAACCAAATTGTGGGTTCTCATTTAACCCATTGTCTGTCGCGCTAGTTTGTATATCTTTGCGCATCTCGCCGGAAAGGTTGTACTGCTGCGCATAATTTTGACCACCGAAAAGCCTCACTTTGAAGGCATTGTTTTTCCCAAACATTACGGGCTGACGCCATGTAGCGTGGAATAAACGCTCTAGGTCGCGATTCGAGCGAATTTGGCGAGAAATCGATGACAAGGCCTGTTCGTTACTGGTAAGTAAATGCGCTTTTGACGCTAACGGCCAGTCATGTCCTTCTACAATAATCGGCAAATCAGCAGGCGCTGGCATTCTGTTATCCGGGTAATGGGCTTTCCATACGATAGCAGGTTGTAGCGCGTCGCTACTGGCCTCACTGTCGCTGATGTCGTCATTTACCACAGCAGTTGCGCTGGCAAGAGTGGTGAACTCTGCACTAAGCCACGGCTTTTCTTCTTCGCAGTACTTGAATTCCGGCACCTGTACGGGAGTGCTGTGCTTAACGCCGAAAAACGACGCCCAATAGCCCGCGATGGTTTCAGCATTCGGAGCAGGCATTAAATTTTCTTCGGTATCAAACGTACTGCTGTAGAAAGAGCGTGCAGCCGGAAGATCGATTTGTGGCAGATTAAACAACGCCTCGTTCGGCCACTTTACCGTGGTATCTGCCCCACAAACCGCTAAGCCCTGTTTTAAGTAGCTAATATCAGGTGAAATAATATCACTGATGATGTCTGCCTGAGCGCGCGGGGCCGATAGGTTGTCAGCCAGCGAGAACTGCTCTTCTAGTTCTGTTAGTGCCACGTTGCGCTTAAATGCAATGACTTCAACATCAAACCACCAATTATCATTGGCAAGTGCAGGGGTTGAAACAGTATTTAAGAAAATTGCGCCTATCGAGGCAACTAACGGGCACCAGCGAGATAACTTCATGTTACCGCGACTCCTTTGCAAAATCGGCAATAATATCGCTAATGAACGCAATTCGCGCTTTAGCTGTGTCGGTCTTTTTCACCAAACGCAGTTTTTGGCTGCCTTCAAATTTGAAGGTGTTCGGCTTGGTTTGTACAAGGCTAATAATATAGCCCGGATTGACCTTCGTGTTCTCTTTGAACTCTATGGTACCGCCTTGTGCCGACAAGTCTACTTTTAGAATGCCTAAATCATGGGCTTTTAGTTTGATTTCAGCCACTTCAATTAAGTTCTTCGCCGGCTCTGGCAGCAGGCCAAAACGGTCGATACATTCCACCTGGAACTCATCAATGTCATCTTGCGTCGCACAGCTCGCCAAGCGCTTATACAGTGATAAGCGTGTGTTTACATCGGCAATGTAATCTTCCGGTAATAGGGCAGGAATGCGAAGCTCTACTTCGGTATGGCCAGACATCGCATCGTCTAGCGACGGCTCTCTGCCGTCTTTAAGGGCATTAACGGCTTTATCAAGCATGTCCATGTAAAGGCTAAACCCTACGCTTGCGATTTGACCCGATTGGTCGTCGCCTAAAAGCTCGCCTGCACCACGTATTTCTAAATCGTGAGTAGCCAGTGCGAAACCTGCACCTAGGTCTTCTAACTGAGATATCGCTTCTAAGCGCTTCACGGCATCTTTTGTCATGCGCTTAGGGTGCGGCGTTAGCAGATACGCATAAGCTTGGTGATGTGAACGGCCCACACGCCCGCGCAGTTGGTGAAGCTGCGCTAAACCTAAATGGTCGGCTCTATCCATAATAATGGTGTTCGCACTAGGTACATCAATGCCCGTTTCGATAATAGTGGTACACACAAGCACGTTGTAGCGCTGGTGATAAAAGTCGCTCATCACGCTTTCTAACTCGCGCTCGCGCATTTGACCGTGCCCCATTGCAATGCGTGCTTCGGGAACAATTTCGGCAATCTCTTCTACGGTTCGTGCAATACTTTCAACTTCATTGTGAAGGAAGTAAACCTGACCACCGCGTAAAATTTCACGCATAATGGCTTCGCGAATAACCGCTTTATTGCGCTGCTGCACAAACGTTTTAATAGACAAACGACGGGCAGGGGCGGTGGCGATAATCGACAAGTCGCGCATGCCGGAAAGGGCCATGTTTAGGGTACGTGGAATAGGGGTTGCGGTAAGCGTGAGAATATCAACATCGGCGCGCAGCGATTTCAGTTTTTCTTTTTGGCGAACACCGAAGCGGTGTTCCTCGTCTATTATGACAAGGCCTAAGTCTTTGTACTTTATATCGCTAGAAAGCAGTTTGTGGGTTCCCACGACAATGTCTACTTTACCTTCGCCAATACGTTCAACCACCGACTTTTGCGCTTTACCGCTAACAAACCGGCTCATTACTTCTATTTCGAACGGCCAGGCTGCGAAGCGGTCTTTAAAGTTTTCATAATGCTGCTGAGCAAGTAGCGTTGTAGGCACCAAAATAGCCACTTGTTTACCTGCATTTGCGGCAAGGAAAGCGGCGCGCATGGCAACTTCAGTTTTACCAAAGCCTACGTCTCCGCATACTAGGCGGTCCATCGCTGACGGGCTGCCCATATCATGCATAACCGCTGCAATAGCTTGGGCTTGGTCGGGTGTTTCTTCAAAGGGAAAACTATCGGCAAAGGCTTGATAATCGTCCCAGTTAATCTTGTATTCGAAGCCGGGTTTCGCCGCGCGGCGTGCGTATACGTCTAACAGCTCAGCGGCTACGTCGCGTACTTTTTCAGCCGCCTTTTGCTTTGCTCTTGTCCACGCGTCTGAGCCTAAGGCGCTAACTGGCGCGCTGTCTGCATCGCCACCGGTGTAGCGAGAAATCAAATGAAGCGAGGCTACCGGTACATATAATTTCGACTGTTTAGCGTATTCAATACACAGATATTCTGTGGTTACGCCACCCGCGTCGAGGGTTTGTAGCCCTAAATAGCGGCCGACGCCGTGATCTAAGTGCACCACGGGTTGGCCAATAGAAAGCTCGGCCAAGTTGCGAATAATGGCGCTTTCATCGGTAGCGGTTCTTTTATCACGTAGGCGACGCTGGCTAACCTTTTGGCCTAGCAGCTCGGTTTCAGTAATAAACAGCAGTTCGCCTTCCTCGGTTTGCCAGCGGAAGCTGTTATCCACCATGCCAACCGTAATACCAATACTGTTGTGGCTTGCGATGAAATCACTGTAACTGTCTACGATAGTGGGCTTTATGCCGGCTTTAGCAAGCACCGTCAGCAAGCCTTCTCGACGGCCTTGGGTTTCTGCACAAAACAGTACTTTAGCCCCGTTGTCGGTGGCGTGGTTTACTGTTTTAATTAAACGCTCGGCAGGCACTTTTTTCTGCGAGTTAATGGCAATGTCGTCAAGCTTTTCGCACTGTAAATTAGTGGTGCCCGGCTTTTCTTCAAGTACGGCGTTGGTTAACGATGCACGGGGCCACTGCTTAATTGCGCCAAACAGTTCGTTTATAGGTAAAAAGAGTTCATCAGGCGCAAGCAGGGGGCGCGCTAAATTATATCGATACTGCTCGTAGCGCTCTTGTACGTCGGCCCAGAAAAACTCACTGGCGTCTTGTACATCGCCGTGAAGCAGCAGCAGGCTCTTTGGATGCAGGTAATCAAACAGCGTTGCGGTGTTTTTGAAAAACAGAGGAAGGTAGTATTCCACACCGCTTGGCATTGTGCCTTTGCTAACCTGGGAAAATACGCTTTCTGACGCGTTGTTCGCATCGAACTTTTCCAAAAACTGCTGCCGGAAAAGCGTAATGGCCTCTTTATCGATAGGGAATTCACGGGCTGGCAACAAACGTATTTTATTGACTGACTCGCCAGAACGCTGGGTTTCAGTATCGAAGTAGCGAATAGAGTCTATTTCATCGTCGAATAAGTCGATACGAAACGGTTGGTCGCTTCCCATTGGGAATAAGTCGATAATACTGCCGCGCACAGAAAATTCGCTATGGCTCATTACTTGGCTTACATGTAAGTAGCCGGCTTGCTCTAGGTTTCGTCTGAATTGGTCTCTGTCTAACGTGTCGCCCTTGTTTAGCATCAGTAAGTACTTAGCCAAATAGTCGGTGGGCGCTAGACGCTGCATTAGCGTGTTAACAGGAACAATGAAAATGCCATCGCCTTGCTGAGTAAAACGAAACAGGGTTTCTAAACGCTGGGAAACAATATCCTGATGGGGCGAGAATGAGTCATAAGGCAGCGTTTCCCAGTCAGGGAAGAGAGTAATGGGCGTATTATGCTTATTATCGCTTAAGAAAAACGCTATTTCTTTTTCAAGCTTCATCGCCGAAGGCGTGTCGGCGGTGATAAGTACAATAGGGCCTTTATACTGGCTAAGTGCTTGACTGATACATAGCGCGGCGCTGCTGCCTTGAAGCTGGCCCCAATGCTTGTGGTCTTGTGAAGCGGCTTCTTTTTTAGGCGCAGGTAATGGTAGCGATAATAAAGTGGCTGTCATGACGTCCTGTTTGTTTTAGTGCAAGAGGTTTTTTTACGGCTTATATACTGTTATTGGGGCAAATTAGGATCCCGCTTTTTTATCTTTTGACCGTTTTCGCAGCTGCTGGGTTTGAATATGCAAGCTTGCGCGAACCAGAAGCTCCTGATCTTGCTCTCGTATCGTGTTAAAAATAAAAGCAATATGGTAACTATCTTCAACTTGCTCGCAAGTAATTACTTCACCGTAACAAAAAATAGCGGCAGCTTCGGCATCTAAGAAAAGCTTAAGTTCCGCCTGAGTGCCTACCTCTAGTTTGTCTTTTGATTCGATAATAACGCCACCACCGCCAAGTTTCACCGTTTTGAGGCGGTGTTCGGGCTCATCTTGCTGATGCAAAACAAACGACATCATTAGGTCGATTTTTCTCGACTGATGATTGAGATATTCGGCGAGTGTCTCAGCGTGATCGCCAAGGTTTCTTAACGGGCGAATGGCCTGGGCTTCCAATGCGGCCATTTCGCTTGCGATGCGAAAGGCATAGGGCATTGACTCTTCAAGGTTATCTTCATCAGGTACGGTTTCATTAGCACCTAGAGGACGCACGTTGGCGTTAACGCAATAGGCGATTGAGAAGTATTCATCGAATTGGGCTTGTTTTTGTTCTTGGCTAAGTTCGCTCACATCATTCCTCTGCCACTAATTCTTGTGCAGCCAGTAGCTTACACGTAGTATACCCACTTTACTATTTTGGGGTTACCCCGTCATCTCGCCTTTGGGCTACTTATCTGAATAATTTGTTCAATAAGCATAGCCAAATGTAAGGCAGATTACCGTATTACTGAAAAGCAAGGCGCTATGTTTTATCCTGTTTCTGCATTCATTGCCTATCGTTATGCTAAATCTAGCAAATCCAGCCAAACCAGTTTTGTCTCTTTCATTAACCGATTCTCGGTAGCCGGCATTGCCTTAGGCCTAATGGCATTAATCATCGTAGTGTCGGTAATGAACGGCTTAGAGGGCCAGCTAAAACAACGTGTTTTAGGCATCGTGCCGCACATTGAAATTACAAAGACACCCACGACAACAAGTAAAGACGCAACACTTACAAAGACACCCATCGTAAACAAACAAACCCAAAAGCTTACAGAGACACCCACCTCAATAGTCAGTAAGCCTCCCATTTCTGAAGACGATAGCTCGAAGCTTACAAAGACACCCACCGTAAGCCCTCAATCTCAATCGGCTATGACAGTAGACGCGTTTAGCAAGACACCCATCAAAGGGGTGGTAGCAAGCATGGCATATCGAGAAACTGAAGCTGTCGTTCAGTCACGTTCAGATCTACGCGGCGTTCAAGTTCACGGTGTCGAGCCCGGCGTGATGCTAGAGCACACTCTTGTGGCAAATCACATGGAGCAGGGAAGATTTAACGATTTAGTTGAAGGAAGTTTTTCTGCCATTATTGGCCGCGCCCTTGCCATAAAACTTGATGCGAGGGTTGGCGACAGGCTTCGCGTAATGGTGGCAGGGGCAAGCGTGTATACGCCTTTTGGGCGAATGCCGAGTCAGCGCCTAGTAACAATCGTGGGTGTCTTCGATATGGGCTCGCAAATGGATGACAAGGTTATGTATATGAACCTAAAAGATGTCAACCGGTTGATGCGCGACCCAAAAGGCAACGGGCAGTCGCTACGTTTGTTTTTAAACGATGCGTTTAACTATTTAGCGGTGGTTGATCATTTAACCGATACGATGGGTGTCTCTGTAAGCACTATCAGAACGTGGCGTGAGCGCCAAGGGCCATTATTTGATGCTGTGAAGATGGAAAAAAACATGATGACGCTTATGCTGCTGCTAATAATAGCGGTAGCGGCATTTAACATTGTGTCTGCGCTGGTGATGGTAGTAACTGAAAAGCAAGGTGATATTGCCGTATTGCAAACACAAGGCATGCTACCTGGAACTGTTATGTGGATTTTCGTACTTAACGGATTGTTTAACGGCATAAAAGGAGCGGGCATAGGCCTTATATTAGGCGTTGTTATTACGCTTCAATTGAATAACATTTTGGATTTGATTGGTTCGCCATTAGCACTTGCGGCCGATGGAAGCGGTTTGCCTGTAGAAATGGACGCTGTACAGATTGCTGGTATTGCGTTGCTCTCGCTGCTTCTTTGCGTGCTTGCAAGTGTGTATCCGGCGCGAAAAGCAATGAAAATAGCCCCATCTCAAGCACTTCAAAACGAATAATGGGGTGAATTAACCGTGCAAATCGACGCGAAATTCACTATACTCGCGGTCTTTTAAATTTCGCCCAGTGAGACGTCATGAACAAGAATTTTATCACCTCGCAATCGCTTCTACAGGATTCCTTTCGCTTAGCGGCAAAGGTGTATGAAGATGGCTTTCGCCCTGACTTTATTATCGGTATTTGGCGTGGTGGTGCTCCAATTGGTATCGCGGTTCAAGAATTCTTCGAATTTAAGAATACGTCTACCGACCACATTGCAGTGCGTACTTCGTCTTACTATGGTATTAACCAGCAATCGAAAGAAATCCGTGTTCACGGTTTGCACTACCTAGTTGAAAACGCCAACGCAGAAGACAAGCTACTGATAGTTGACGATGTTTTCGATTCTGGCCGTAGTGTTGATGCGCTTATCAAGCAAATTAACAAGCTAATGCGCTTGAACATGCCTAAAGATATTCGTATTGCGTGCCCATGGTATAAGCCACAAAACAATACCACTGACATTGTGCCAGATTATTACGTTAACGAAAGTGACGAGTGGTTGGTATTCCCGCATGAGATTGCTGGTCTTTCTGAAGAAGAAATTCGTGAAGGCAAGGGTGAGCTTTCTGACGTTATGGACATATTATTTGATAAATAAGCATTGAACGCTTAGGTATCATCACCAGACGTATTGAAACCGCACTGTTGTGCGGTTTTTTTGTTTGCTATTTTCGCAGGGAAGGCTAGGGTAAAAGTTGTACCCACGTTTACTTCGCTTTCTACCGAAATGGTGCCACCCATGGCTTCAACAATAGAAAATGAGATATAAAGCCCTAAACCTGTACCTTTGCCGGTGGGCTTTGTAGTGTAAAAAGGTTCAAACAATTTTTGTAAGGCATGTTTTTCTATTCCGCAACCCGTGTCTTTAATAACCACAACTGTATTGTGGTTTTCCGTATCATTGTATGAAGTGATTGTGAGCGTGCCGCCATCGTTCATGGCTTGTGCTGCATTTACGAATAGGTTAACCAAGACTTGGTTTAGTTTGCCTGTTCTCCCCTTAACAGGAAGCACACTGTCTAGTTTCTGCTGAATTTTTATTCTGTGCTTTAGTTCACTATTTACCAGCCTAAGAGCGTGACCAATGCAGTCATTAACGTTTATCGTCTCATCGTCCTGAACATCCGCGTCATGGGAAAACGAGCGCAGGCTGGTGATAATATCAGTGACTCGAACAAGCCCGTCTTCAGACTCACTACAAATATCTGCAATTTCGTCGCTCAATGAATCGATTCTGTTCTGTGTTTGCCAAGCTATGGCTTCTGCAGTTAGTTGGGCGCGTTCTTCATCACTTTGGCTTTGTGACAGTTTAACCACAATATTTTGCATTTGAGATAAAGCTGGCAACACATTTCGCAGAAAATGGATGTTACTATTGATAAAGGCTATGGGGTTATTGATTTCGTGTGCCACACCTGCCGCAAGCAAGCCTAGCGACGCCATTTTTTCTGAGTCGATAAGGCTTTTCTCTACTTGTGCTTTCTCCTCTTTCAGCCTTACTGTTTCAAGAGCCATTAATTTAGCGTGCATACTCATTGCAATTTGTTCAGTAAACGTGCGGTAGCGGTTGGCCATGTCTACATACTCTTGTGTGTAATAGCCAAGCGATTGATGGCAAAACACGATAACGGCTTGCTGCTGGTGCACGTTAAACGGGCAGTAAAGTACAGAGGTGACTTGAGTGTCAAATAGCGAGAGATGTTGCTGCCAAATAGGTTGTTGTCTGATATCAAACAGGGCAACGGGCGTACTTTTGACCGCACGGGATAAGGTTTCGTCAATTTTCCAAACAGTATTAAGAAGCGGCGCGTAGGTACTGTTAATGCAAGTCATACGCTTTGGCCCTTCGTTTTGTAGCACAAAACATACTTCGTAATTGTACAGCCCTTTAAAGACACTGAACATTTTATGGTACAAGTCTTGTTTATCTTCGGCGGTTAGCAGCGCCTGTGTTCCTTCTAACAAAGCGTCGCTTTCTTTTTTGTGCGCTTCAGCTTGTTGTTTCAGCCGATAGACAAGCGCAAGCTCTTCTAAAACGTTTTCATAATCTTTATTCATTGGGAAAACACTACTGCTGAAATCATGAGATTGCCGTGCCTGTTTTTGCCGTCAAGAAAACGACCTTGTTCGCCAAACGTAAAGGGGCCGCATATTGGAAGAGATGCAAATTTTTCTTGTAGGGAGCAAAGCATATTGTCTATTTCGTCGCCCACCATAAGCCGGCAACCCGCACAATAGATCATAAGCACGCCTATGGGCTGTCGATTTTCGGGTAAAAGCATAATGGCATTGTTAATGACTCGCTCGGCGCGAGAGGTAAGGCTTGAAATACTACCTTCCATCAACACTAAATCTTCATTCTCTTCCACTTCAGAAAACATGTTTAGCGCGCCATTCGCCTCTGTAGAATCTGGATGGCACAGTAAATAGCTCGTTGCACCGTTTTCTAGTGCTACTGGCCGGCCCAGTGGGGCCGAAGACGTAAGCGTTAAAATTTGCCCGCCTTGCAGTTGTTGTTCGATTAAACGGTTTGTTGCCTGATTATAAATATGGCTGGCGGGTGAGCCGTCGAGCTCGCTTAGTTGTCGTCCGCACGCTTTTGACACCCTAAACACGGTATCAGTTGGTTTGTAACCAGAGCTATAGCTCAAGCCAAGGGGGGAAGCAGGGTACATAACAACCACTGCTATTGTTTGTGCGCCTAGCGCTTCACGGGTGAGGGTAGTCCAATTGCCTTCAACGGTGTTGTCTGCCATCGACCCTCCAAAAATAGGGACCTGATCCCCAACCACACTGGCAAACCCTTCTAAAATTCTTTCTTCATTCCCCGGCGGCAGCGCACACCATATTAGCGCAGGGCTTTCATAAGGGCGCCCGGCATTCACGAGTGCTTGTTGTAAAGCATTAGCCCCCGCTTTAAATGCGCTGTTCTCATCTATGTTGGCACTGCCAACGCCGTAGACCCCGGCATCGTCAAACACACAAAAAAGTGCAAGGTCGCACTTTGCACTAACAGTTTTGCTATCGCAAAGTAGTGAACCCAAACATGAGCTGGAAACAAGAAAAGGCGTAGACGCTCGCTTTAAGGCGTGCTGAACATCTTGAAAAGGAAGACAGGCATTAGCGTAGCCAATTACCAGTGAAGGCAACTTTTTTTCAAAAAGCGCAGCGATGTCTTCTTTTATATGCGCAGGGTTAGCGCATTGTATCTCGAACGTTTCTATTTGCATTTGGCTTTTACCACTAAACCTACCAATTAATAGTAGATTAAAATAACAAAAGCCTTATTAACCATTAGTCGCAAAAACTGACCTAGGGTTTAGTTATCGAGATAGAATTTATCGTGAAACGTGTACACCCACGTGGGTTGGTAAATAACGAGTAACGTTATCGCCATACCGTTTAGTAATGCTTCTGGGAATACAAGTAGCGGAATGAGCAAAATATAGTTATCGAAGATAATGTCCCATGCATAAATGCCGTCCATGTAATAAAAGGCGCCGAGTGATAAGGTTTTTAGCGCTATCGAAAAGGCGGCGGGGAAAAACGCGCAGATGAAGATGTAGACAAATAACTGGCGAGGGATGCGGTGAAACGACAGCATGTAAAATAGGTAAGTAACGCTGATGGGGAGCACCGTACCTAATAGACCGTTTACACCCAGGTTTTGCCATGTTCCATAGCCTGTAGCGGTGGCGCCAACAAGGGCGATAAAAGCGGCGATAATTGCGTATCTAAAGCCGAGCATGAGCGTAAGCACAGATAAACCGAGAAAATGTACGTCTAGGCCTTCAAATATACCGGCTTTGAATAACCAAAGTACGAACAGCGAAGCCGCGGTGCCGAAAATAAGATGTTGTTGCTGCTTATTTTTGGCAAAGTGAATAAAGTCGATATTCTTTACAGCACCCAATAAAAAGGCACCATACATCAGTAAAGCTATGACTTGTAGTGTACTCACATATACTCCCCGGCTACTGCGCCTACATTCTCAATTTTTAACTTTTGTACTCAGCCCAGATTGGGGCGTGGTCAGAGGGCTTCTCAATACCGCGAAGCTCGTAGTCAATGCCGGCATCAACAAGCGTGCTATGAAGAGACTTTGTTGCCAAGATCAAATCAATACGAAGACCTCGGTTGTCATTAAACCCCTTAGAGCGATAATCAAACCACGAAAACCTTTCGTTTGTTTCAGGGTTTAACGTACGGAAGCTATCTTCGAAACCCCAGCTGAAGAGGGTGTTGAGCCACTCGCGCTCTTCTGGCAAGAAGCTGCACTTGCCTGTTCGTAGCCAACGCTTGCGGTTTTCTTCACCAATGCCAATATCGAGGTCTGTGTGAGAAATGTTTACATCACCCATCACAATTACATTGTCTTCTGGCGTGTGGTTTTCATCCAGATAGGTCATTAAATCTTTATAAAACTTACGTTTGGCTGGGTACTTGGTTTCATGCTTTTCGTTTTCACCCTGCGGGAAATAACCGTTCAGGATAGTGACAGGCTGGCCAGCGTCATCGGTAGTTTTTAATATGATCATTCTACGTTGCGTGTCTTCTTCATCCGTGGGAAAGCCCATAGTTACTGATAAAGGCTCTTTTTTAGCTAAGAAGGCGACACCGTAATGGCTTTTTTGACCGTGGAAGTAAACGTGGTAGCCCATTGCTTCAACTGCTTCAACAGGAAACTGCTCATTGTGAACCTTAATTTCCTGAAGCCCGATTATATCAGGCTGGTGGGCGTCGATAACGGCTTGTAGCTGGTGTAAGCGAGCGCGAATACCATTTATATTAAAG
>Ga0105229_100235_pt1 | contig 22168 bp, 16 predicted proteins | sample Virmet3747_4435_FD_89711 | JGI IMG/M metagenome (GOLD analysis project Ga0105229, IMG submission 89711) | Marine viral communities from the Southern Atlantic ocean transect to study dissolved organic matter and carbon cycling - metaG 3747_4435 | ecosystem: Environmental > Aquatic > Marine >... | reverse complement strand
GCCCTAAACAATTCCCTAAATGATATTCTAAACATACTTTGTATTTGCCCGATTCTATCTTTTCTTTAGACAAATCATAATTACACGTACGCAGCGGATACAAGCCTTTTATAAGATCAAGCAAGGTGTGCACGGTTTTCATACTGGTGTACGGACCATAATATTCACTGCCGTCTTTTATTAATCTTCGGGTAGGAAATACTCTGGGAAACCGCTCATTTTTAATGCAAATCCAAGGATAACTTTTATCATCCTTAAGCATCACGTTATAGCGCGGCTGGTAATTTTTAATCATATTGTTTTCCAGCAGAAGTGCATCGGTCTCGCTGTTAACTACAATATGCTTAATGTTTGCAATCTTTTTTACCAGTAAATGGGTGCGGGCATTGTCGTGCTTTTTATTGAAATAAGAGGAGACACGCTTTTTTAAGTTTTTGGCTTTGCCCACATATAACAATTTCCCCTTTTTATCGTAATACTGATAAACGCCGGGACTGTTGGGTAAAGTTTTAAGTTGTATTTCTAATTCAGGGGTTTCCATACCAACCAAATTTACGGCTTATCGCGCGCTAAAAAAATTTATTAACCTGCCTTTACAGAACTTGAGACAAGCATTAGATAACCCTTTCATAACAAGCCCCATAAGACGTTTAATGGCGACACATTTCTATTTCAAGACATCACGCTAGTTTTCAGGATAGAATATTTAAACCTTTGGCGATGCCAATAACATAGTATATTTACGCCTTAATGGCCGCCGCTTATCACGATGTCGCATTGTTTAACCTAGTTTTAAATGGGAGCCTTAAAAAAAGAAATATGCTTTTAGTAAATTGCAGTATATGGAAAAAGTTGTCATAGGCCGAACCGACCGAGCAGATTTCCCTGCATTGGGATTATCAGATATTGATGTTAAGATCGATACCGGTGCCTATACTTCGTCTATTCATTGTAATCACATACGCGAAGAAGACAACATCTTACGCTGTACGTTTTTAGACCCTAAACATCCGGAATACAACGGGAAAGAAATGCAGTTTGAGTCTTATGACATCACTGCCGTTAAAAGTAGTAATGGTGAGATTCAGTATCGTTATGTGGTACAAAGCAACATCCGACTGTTTGGTAAAGTTTATAAAATATCACTTACCTTAAGTTCTCGTGAGGATATGCGTTTTCCTGTATTGATTGGTCGTAAATTTCTTACCAAAAAATTTATCGTAGACACAGAACTGACCGATGTGTCCCATGCTCAACAAACCCTATGAACATAAAAATATTATCTAGAAACTCTGGTTTATATTCTACCGCGCGCCTTATTGAGACCGCAAAAAAGCGCAAGCATAATGTAGAAGTCATAGACCCACTGAAGTGCGATTTAATTATCGAAAAGAAAAAACCTTCAGTATACTATAAAGGCCGCTACCTTTCTGACACCGAAGCGATCATCCCACGTATTGGCGCATCTATTACGTACTACGGTACTGCTGTGGTACGACAGTTTGAGATGATGGGTTGTTTTACCACAACAGAATCTCAAGCTTTAGTGCGCAGTCGCGACAAGTTGCGCAGTTTACAAATATTATCCCGTGCACGTTTAGGCTTGCCTAAAACAGTTTTTACTAATTATAGCCGGGATGTTGCTGAAATTATCGATCACGTAGGCGGCGCTCCTCTTATCATTAAATTACTTGAAGGAACGCAAGGTCTGGGTGTGGTTTTAGCTGAAACTAAAAATGCCGCAGAGTCTGTGATCGAAGCCTTTAATGGATTACAAGCACGGGTGATCGTGCAAGAATTCATCAAAGAAGCAAAAGGTGCAGACATCAGAGCTTTTGTGATTGATGGGCAGGTTGTAGGTGCTATGAAACGTCAGGGAAAAGAGGGCGAGTTTCGCTCTAATCTACACCGTGGCGGTACCGCCGAGGTGATCACACTTTCTGATGAGGAAGAAAACGCGGCGATCAAAGCAGCAAAAGCTATGGGACTTGGCGTTGCTGGTGTTGATATGCTACAAAGTGCGCGCGGACCTTTAATTCTTGAGGTCAACTCATCTCCGGGATTAGAAGGCATAGAGAAAGCTACAGGAAAGGATATCGCTAAAAGCATTATTAGATATATAGAACGCGGAGTATAATAGTATGACTGGTTTTGACGACAATGATGTGCTGCACATTCTGGGCGAAAAAATCGCTCCGGGACAACGGCGCACGCTAAATTTTAATCTGGCGAAGCTGTACACTACTACTTCGGTTGAAGTGCCTATCATCATTCAACGCTCAAAAAAACCGGGGCCTTGCATTCTAATCACCGCCGGAATTCACGGCGATGAGATCAATGGAGTAGAGATCGTACGCCAGGTAATTTCAAAGAAAATAAACAGACCGGCACGCGGAACGATTATCTGCATCCCGGTAATCAACGTTTTTGGTTTTCTCAATATGGAACGCGCCTTTCCTGACGGCAGGGATCTAAATCGCGTTTTTCCGGGAACTCAAAATGGTTCTTTAGCAAGTAGGTTTGCGTATCAATTCACCAATAAGATTTTGCCGCTGGCAGATTTTTGTATGGATTTTCATACGGGTGGCGGAAGCAGATTTAATGTCGCGCAAATACGCGTAGATCCAGACAAAGAAGAATTAATGCAATACGCTAAGCTCTTTGGGGCGCCTTTTATTGTCTACTCAAAAAACATTTCAAAATCCTATCGCTCTACCTGCGAGAAAATGAATATTCCGGTGTTGCTGTTTGAGGGCGGAAAATCTCAAATAAGTGATAAAGATATCGCGCGTGCCGGTGTACACGGAGTGATGCGTATTCTTAGTCACTTTAAAATGCTTTCTAAAGATTTTGAAGCACCACAACAAAGCAAAGATTCTATCACGATCAAAAGCAGTTCTTGGCTTAGAGCTAAATACAGCGGCTTGCTCCACCTTAAAAGCACTTGTGGTGATTTTGTAGAAAAAAACGAAGTCATCGCCACCATCACCGATCCATACGGAACTTTTAGACATAAAGTGAAGGCTTCTAATGACGGCTACATCATCAATACTAACGAAGCTTCTTTAGTGTATCAAGGAGACGCTATTTTTCATATCTCTACCGAATTGGTTTAACATGGAAAAAAAAGAACTTCGGGCTAAATACAAACAACTGCGAGAAGCTTTAACGCCAGTCGCTTGTGATGAAAAAAGCCTGGCTATTGCAAATAACCTGCTTCAGCTTGATATTTGGAGTTTTGAAACCTATCACGTGTTTCTCACTATTGAAAAATTAAAGGAAATCAATACCGAATATCTTCTGAATATCCTCAACGGTAAAGACAAGAATATTGTGGTTTCTAAAAGTGATTTTGAAGCGTTGACGATGCAGCATTTTTTGCTTACCGATAACACGACGCTCAAGATCAATAACTGGGGAATTCCCGAGCCCCAAAATGGTTTTGAAGTGCAGTCGCAACAAATAGATGTAGTTTTTATTCCGCTACTGGCTTTTGATAAACAAGGGAATAGATTGGGTTATGGCAAAGGTTTTTACGATAGGTTTTTAGCCTCCTGCAAACCCGATTGTTTAAAAATTGGACTTTCCTTTTTTGAGGCGGAAGATGCATTGGAATTTTCAGCCTATGATATTCCGCTAACACACTGTGTTACACCCAACAAAACCTACAGGTTTTAACGTCACAGCATTTTTTTTACTATATTCAGCCTCCCATTTCAAAAAATACTTAGCGCATGTCTGAAAAATCTCAAAACGGATTTTTTTCATTTCTGAATAAAAAGCCTACTACGACCACTAAAGATCAAGAAGAAAGCTTTTTTTATGAGCAAATTGCCGCAATGGTAGGTGCCGGAAGTTGGCGTATAGACTTTATCAACAAAAAGAGTTTTATAGATGATCAAATGCGTAATATTCTGGAAACACCGGAGAATTACACACCTTCTTTAAAACACACGCTGCATTTTTTTGATATGGAATACCACGATGTTGTGGTAAACAGTTTTAATCAATTATCTTCAGGAACACCCTCTTTTGATAAAGTGATCAAAATGGTGACGTACACTAACAAGACGTTTTGGGCACACGCCATTTCTAAACCTATACAAGATAAAAAAGGTAAAGTCATAGGACTAAGAGGCGTTGTTGTTAATGTTGACAAAGAAAAAGAACGCGAATTGATGCTTGAAAAAGCCATCGAGACTGTAGAAGCCAACAATTCGCGCTTATTCACTTTTGCAGATTATGTTTCGCACAACATCAAATCGCACGTAAACAACCTAGAGCTCACAAGTCAGTTAGTTGATGTGACAAAACTACCTCAGGATCAAAAAGAGCTTTTTAATAATTATAAGGAAATTGCTGAAAGTCTCAACGGTACAGTCGCACGCTTAAAAGAGGTGGTTTCCATACAAAATAGGGCAGCGCAGCCTTTAGAAGCTATCAATCTAGAAGAAGCTTTTGAGCGGGCTAAAACTAAATTACGCACGCTTATAGAACAAGAAGAAGCCTATTTATACTGTGATTTTTCTGAAGTTCCTACCATTGAATACAATCCTTCTTTTTTAGATAATATCTTATTTACGCTTATCAAAAACGGAATCATCAATAAAAGTCCTGCGCGTAAGCCTGAAATAAAAGCCTACTGTTTAGAAAATAAGAAGAAACTGTCTCTGATCATTGAGGATAACGGCAAAGGCTACGATTTAGATCGAAACAAAGACCAACTCTTTCATATGACACGCAGTTCAGATAACAATGAGAACAGCCAGTCTGTTGGTTTATTTATCGTCAAAAATGAGATTGAAGCGTTAGGCGGTAAGATTGAGGTAACGAGTAAATTAGGATACGGAACCAAATTTATTATCACCTTATAACACCAGCATTTAAGGTTTATCTTTCGCAAAAGCGCGCTTGTTAAACACCAGTAATAAACCTACTCCTGTACTGATCGCCATATCTGCAATATTAAATACCGCATTAAAGAAGGTAAAGTAATCTCCTCCCCAGATAGGAAGCCATTCCGGCAGGTAACCTTCCCAAATAGGGAAATAAAGCATATCTACCACGCGACCGTAAAATACGCTCGCATACCCACCATCTTCAGGCATAAAAGTTGCCAGCTGGCCAGCACTGCTATCAAAAATCACCCCGTAGAAAATAGAGTCGATGATGTTTCCAAAGGCACCCGCAAAAATGAGTGCGATCCCCACGATAAGAATGCGCGAACCATTTTTCTTGACGCTGTCATAAAGCCAATAACCTATAAGCGGAAGAATCCCAATTCTAAAAAGCGTCAGGATTATCTTACCGTAGTTTCCGGGAATTTTAGCACCCCAAGCCATACCTTCATTTTCAACAAAAAGAATTCTGAACCAATCAAAAACTACAATTTGCTCCTGTAACTGAAAATGCGTTTTTATGTAAATCTTACTTATCTGGTCTATAAGAAGAATAAGAACAATAATGCCTACGGCCTTTTTTAATGACATGTGCTGTATTTAAGAGCGGTAAAAATACTTAATTTATTCAGATTGGGTGACGCTTATACTTCCGTCAACACTTTTTAAAGTGAGTTTGTAAAGCGACACAGGACTTGTCGCTACGTGAAGACTTCCGTTGCGGCTTGAAGCTTCTATTTTAGTAGTTCTCGTCTCTACATCAATAGCACCTCGAAGCGTGTTAACAACCCCGTTTCCGGTAAAATCTAAAAGGTTAGCCCTTCCGCCGGAAAGATTCAAATTTACATAACTGTAGGCTCCCTGCGCTTCAACAGAAGCTAATGAGGAATTCACCCACAATTCTTTATTCGACGTTAATTCTATATGCAAAACAACAGACAATACCTTGTGCGCCGCCAACTTATCATCAAAGGCTTTAAAACCTACCGATCTTCCCGTGGTGATGTATAAAAGGTCATTTTGAAGCGCAGTGTCGATCTCAAGGGTTTCAAAAGTTTCTCCCTCAACCTCTGTGCTGATAACCAGTTGGTCAGAATTTGTGGCTTTCACATAGATCTGAAAAATTTGATCAGACTCTATAAAAATACCTTTGAGATTTTCCGCAGGCTCCGTCAATACCATCTTCTTTTGCGCAAAAGCGGAATTCAAGCAAGCAAGCAAAGCAAAAAATAAGGTAATGTGATTAATAGATCTCATAAGGCGCTATAAACAAAAAACGCTCCAGATTCTACTGAAGCGTTTTTGTAAACAATGATGACGTGTCTTATTTCTGCATGTTTTTTGCCTCAATGCTCAATGTAGCGTGAGGAACTAGCTTTAAACGCTCCTTATTGATAAGTTTACCGGTAACGCGGCAAATACCATAAGTTTTGTTCTGTATGCGGTTTAACGCGTTCTTTAAGTCACGTATAAATTTTTCTTGACGGATGGCGAGCGCAGAATTTGCTTCTTTACTCATAGTCTCACTACCTTCTTCAAAAGCTTTAAAAGTAGGTGAAGTATCATCAGTACCGTTATTACCATCATTCATATAAGCACTTTTAATAAGGTCAAGATCATTTTGAGCCTTATCTATTTTCTGCTGAATGATCACGCGAAATTCTTCTAATTCTGCATCGCTGTAACGTTCTTTAGTGTCTGTCGCCATTGTTGTTTACTGTTTTTTTATAGCCAGCTTTGTTTCTACATCATCAAATGCTATGGCTATACCGTTAGTAACTTGCTCTGCAACGTCGAGTTTTGCGGTGAGCGTTTCCCTTTTAATATATTCTAAGTTGTCGTTAACGGCTTGCTCGACCTTACCGTCACGTTGTAATTGTACTTCAATTTTATCAGTAACCTCAAACCCTGAATCTTTTCTCAAATTCTGAATTCTGTTTACTAATTCTCTTGCGATACCTTCTTTTTTCAATTCGTCTGTCAAAGTAACGTCTAAGGCAACGGTGAGTGAGCCGCTGCTTGCAACTAACCACCCCTCAATATCTTGTGAAGTGATTTCTACGTCTTCGGGCGCCAAAGTAACACTTTTTCCATTAATGTCCACAGTGATTTCGCCCTCATTTTCAATTGTTGAGATGTCTTGAGCGCTCATCGCGTTTATAGCGTTTGCCACTACTTTCATATCTCGACCAAAACGCGGCCCAAGCACTTTAAAGTTCGGTTTGATATTTTTGACCAAAATACCTGATGCGTCATCGATCAACTCGATCTCTTTCACGTTTACTTCTGATTTGATCAAATCTTGTACCGCAATAATTTCCTCGCGTTGCGCTTCATCAAGCACCGGAATCATAATACGCTGTAACGGCTGGCGCACTTTTATCTTTTCTTTAGCGCGAAGCGAAAGCGTTAACGATGAGATCGTTTGTGCTTTCTGCATTTTATGCTCTAAAGTCGTATCTATAAATGCGGTATTGCTTTCAGGAAAATCTGAAAGGTGTACGCTTTCTGCAGCTTCCTTGTTGGTTAATCCATTCAGATCCTTATACAAACGATCCATAAAGAATGGCGCCACAGGAGCTCCCAGCTTTGCAACAGTTACCAGACATTGATAAAGGGTTTGATACGCCGAAATCTTATCGTGTGCGTACTCGCCTTTCCAGTAACGGCGACGACTTAAACGCACAAACCAGTTACTTAGATTCTCTTGAACGAAGTCTGAAATTGCACGTGTAGCTTTAGTAGGCTCATAGTCTGAATAAAACTTCTCTACCTGCGCGATCAACGTGTGTAATTCTGAAAGAATCCAGCGGTCGATTTCCGGTCTGTCTTTCCATTTTATATCAGCTTCCGCATAGGTGAAATTATCCAGATTCGCATACAGCGAAAAGAATGAATAGGTATTATACAAGGTTCCGAAGAACTTACGCTGAATCTCTGTGATTCCGTCTAGATCAAACTTAAGGTTATCCCAAGGATTCGCGTTACTGATCATATACCAACGCGTCGCATCAGGCCCAAAAGTATTCAGCGTCGTAAACGGATCTACCGCATTACCCAAACGCTTAGACATCTTCTGACCGTTCTTGTCTAAAACGAGTCCGTTTGAAACTACGTTTTTATACGCAACATCGTCAAAAGTCATCGTTGCAATGGCGTGAAGTGTATAGAACCAACCGCGGGTCTGGTCAACACCTTCTGCAATAAAGTCGGCTTTACGCCAGGTTTCATCAACCATTTCCTTATTCTCAAAAGGATAGTGCCATTGCGCATACGGCATGCTTCCGCTATCAAACCACACGTCAATCAAATCTGCTTCACGACGCATTGGTTTTCCGCTTGGCGAAACCAGTTTTATCTCATCAACCACATTTTTATGCAGGTCGATCAAATCATAATTTGCCTCGCTCATATCACCAGGCACAAAATCAGCAAATGGATCGCTGTCCATCACACCGGCTTCAACAGATGCAGTAATTTTTCCTTTTAGTTCGGAAACCGAACCAATGACAATTTCTTCTTTACCATCCTCAGTTCTCCAGATTGGTAATGGAATTCCCCAATACCTTGAGCGCGATAAATTCCAATCGTTGGCATTGGCTAACCAGTTGCCAAAACGACCTTCACCGGTTGCTTTCGGTTTCCAGTTAATACCCAAATTCAACTCGTGCATACGATCACGCACATCGGTTACTTTGATGAACCAGGAATCTAACGGATAGTATAAAATAGGTTTATCGGTACGCCAGCAGTTTGGATAACTGTGCACATACTTTTCAACCTTAAAGGCTTTATTTTCTTCTTTGAGTTTAATTGCGATCTCAACATCTACACTCTTTTCAGGTGCTTCGCCGTCGTCGTAATATTCGTTTTTCACATACTTGCCGCCAAACTCTTTCAACTCTGGACGAAAACGCCCTTGCAAGTCAACAAGCGGCACCAAATTACCATTCTCATCTTTCACCAACATTGGTGGAATTTGAGGCTCGGCTTGTTTAGCCACCATCGCATCATCTGCACCAAATGTTGGTGACGTATGAACGATACCGGTACCGTCTTCGGTAGTTACGAAGTCTCCCGAAATCACACGATACGCATCCTGTGGATTGTCATGCGGCTGTACATAATCGATCACCGGCTCATATCGCAATTCTAGCAATTCGCTTCCCTTAAATTCAGAAATGATTTGATATGGAATCTTTTTATCTGACTCGCTGAAGTTTGTAAAATCTTCCTCACTTTCTGTAGCAAAGAATTTCTTAGTGAATTGCTTTCCAACTAAAGCTTTTGCGCAAACCACCTGAATAGGCTCAAACGTATATTGATTGAAGGTTTTTACTAAAACATAATCTATTTTTTTACCAACCGTCAAGGCTGTGTTTGAAGGCAAGGTCCACGGAGTGGTCGTCCACGCCATCAAATATTTTGTTCCATCAAAAGCTGCAAGCGGAGAAGCTTTATAGGTTTCATTCTCCACCACTTTAAACTGTGCGGTTACCGTAGTATCGGTAACATCTTGATATGTCCCGGGTTGGTTGAGTTCGTGCGAACTTAAACCGGTACCGGCTTTTGGTGAATAAGGCTGTATCGTATAGCCTTTATAAATAAGGCCTTGATTATAAATATTCTTAAGCAGCCACCATACGGTTTCCATGTATTTTGGCTTGTAGGTGATATAGGGATCTTCCATATCAACCCAATAGCCCATCTGCTCGGTAAGATTGTTCCACACATCGGTGTAACGCATTACCGCATTTTTACAGGCTTCGTTGTATTCTGAAACGCTGATCTTGGTCCCGATATCTTCTTTGGTAATGCCCAATTCTTTCTCCACACCAAGTTCTACCGGAAGTCCGTGGGTGTCCCAACCGGCCTTACGCTTTACCTGCTTTCCTTTTTGGGTTTGAAAACGACAAAAAATATCTTTGATCGCACGCGCCATAACATGGTGAATACCAGGCATTCCGTTTGCAGATGGCGGACCTTCAAAAAAGATATAAGGTTCATTGCCTTCACGCGTAGAAATACTTTTTTCAAATATGTCGTTTTCCTTCCAATAGGCTAAAATTTCTTCAGCTACTTTTGGCAGGTCAAGTCCTTTATATTCAGGGAACTTTGTGCTCATGATATGCGTTTTCTAATAAGTGTGCAAAATTACGGAATTTAGATTAGAAAAAAACCTATAAAAAGAATGCCTTAACATAGCGATAATTTCAGTCTTCGTCCTACTTGGCAAATTGCAACTCTTGATAAAAAACGTGCATCAATCGTGGCCGCACATTAAGATCATAAATGGCAGTATGTGTGCGTGTGGGATATACCCGATTTGACAGAAAAACAAAAACCAATTCGTGCTCGGGATCTGCCCAAACGAAAGTTCCTGTAAAACCGCTGTGACCAAAGCTAGATGCACTCACCTCCGGATTAGGATAGGAATCCGGCAGGGCATTTTCAACATTATTGAGATAGGGTTTGTCAAAACCTAGACCGCGACGGTTATCATTCTCAGGATATTGAACCCGCGTAAACTCTTTCAACGTCGCTTCAGAAATATATCTCTTGTTGTTATAAACACCCATATTTACATACATCTGCATCAATTTTGCCAGATCTTCTGCGGTGGCAAACAGCCCGGCATTTCCTGACACACCACCTAACAGACTTGCATTTTCATCGTGTACCCAGCCTTTAACATAAGCCTTTCGGTAAACCGAATCTTCTTCGGTGGGAATGATACGTGATTCAGGAAAGTGATGCTTTTCAGGATTAAACATTATGTTCTCAGCGTCTAGCGGAGTATAAAAATTTTCCTGTACATACTGCTCGTAAGGAACGCCGGTTAGGTTTTCTACAAGTTGTGGATAGAGCAAAAAGGTTATGCCTGAGTATTTATATTTTTTTTCTTCGGAAACTTCAGAGCGATTGATCTTTCTATACATTTTACGCACAAAACGCTTGTTAAGAAAAAGTCCGTTATAGGTTTCTACAGAAAATCTTCGGGATTTTTCTGAACGCACAAAACGATGTTTAAAGCTTCCATCTTCTTTTAAAACATCATTCAAAAAAACAATATACGGCTCCAAACCGGCTTGATGTGCCAGTATTTCTCTTAGCGTTAAATCCCGCTTATCCTTTCGGCGTTTCCAAGGTTTCCAATAGGTGCTAAATTTCTCATCTAGATCAAGTTCTCCTTCATCAACCAGTTTCATAATTGCGGGTAAGGCGGCGGTAACTTTAGTAACCGAAGCCAAATCGTAGAGATCGCCTGGCGCTACCTTTTGAACACTATCATAGGTATGAAATCCATAAGTTTTATTAAAAATGATGTTTCCGCTTTGTGCAACCAAAAGTGTTGCTCCGGGAAACGCCTTTGCTTCGATCGCTTGATTCATAATCGAGTCTACCCGAGCGTCAATAATTGCATTTGTGACCGGTTGATTATCTAAAGGCGCTGTAAAAGTTCGATTTTGAGCCAGGGCTCCAAGCGTAAAACAGAACAGCATAAAAGTCGTAAACGTATTCATAGAAAGAGTCAGATCCCTGGGAGCATTTAGTTGAAAATGTTAAAAAAATTGAGGCAAACCTCACGCTATTCGATCGCGATTGTTGCGTAAAATAATTACGATCTAAAATATTCAATCTCGACTTCACAAGCGACGATTTCTTGTATTTATATGGAAGGCTTCGCGGTATTTATCAAAATAAAAATTCTAGATATCTAAAATTTACAAATTCATAAAAATGCCGCGAGAACGTGCAACTGCGATAGGTTTTTAAGCATAATGCGATAATTTGTAAAGACTTAAAACCCGATGCCTTTTGAAAACGCTCACCGCTCCTAAAATTTCGCTAGATCTTTTACAAGAAGTTCTGCCCACCGGCCAACTCGTTACACACCATAAAGGCGATACGCTTTGTACGATTCATAAAAAAGTAAAGCATCTTTTCTGGCTCATTGACGGGAATCTGGATTTTTATACGCAACAACAAAATCCGCAACAAGAAATACAAGTAGCGCATTGCGAAATTCCTTTTACCACTCTAGGTTGGAATGGATTTTTTACTCCTGAACGTTATACCTTCAGCGCAAAAATTGCCAGTGATCAGGCGTGTTTTTATAAAGTGCCTTTAAAGGATTTTAAAGCGGATATTCCTCAAGTTAACAGCTTGCTTCTCACTATTGGTCAAAACAATTATCACTTGCTCAAAAATGCCTTGTGCAAACAGGCTTCGCTTTTACAACCGCGTAATTTTCAGATTCCGAAAGACGAACATTATTATGTAAATGCATCTATCGAGAAATCTGAGATCGTTCACTTGATGCGGCGCTCCCCGTTTCTTGATCAGTTTTCTGAACTGCATCTAGGCAAACTCGCCAAACTTGCGCAACGCCGCGACTATGAACCTAACGAAATTATTTATGCGCAAGATCACGCTTCAGAGGGTTTGTACATCTTGATTCACGGCGAAGTGGCCATCAAGCGCATAGAAGGTAAAGTAGATGTCAGTCAGCGCAGCATTTCTAATTCCGGATTTATTTTTGGCTGGTCTTCCCTGCTCAATCTTCCTGATATTTGCAACGCCATCACCACTGAAAAAACAGCGGTATACTTTATCAATCATCTGGATTTGCACCAATTGCTAGAGGAAGATGACCGACTCAAAAAACGTTTTTACCATCGCCTTATTTGGCTCATAGGGAATCAAATCAATGCGGCGTTCATTAGGTATACTTCGCTCTTAGGCAAACACAGTATTGACGCTGTATATCAATTGATCGAAAACAACCGCTCGCGACTTACCGTAAATTCGGGATTGCATTCGGTATTTCATTTGTTAAAAGATCAAACCACCAAAGCGCTTGCGTATGAAACCTTACAGAATTTAGTAACGCAGGGCTCAAGCCTAGAGCGACACATCGCATCGCTGAGTCTCGAGTTTTTAAAACACGATCGGCGCGAACATCAGTTTAAAAATGCGTTGCGCAATATTTATGAAGCAGTCGCCGAAAATAATCCCGAAACCAGCCCACAACACAAACGCAAAGCTTGTGCGCAAGCCACACGTGAAGCGCTAAAACAGATTATGGTGCACGTGGAAGGTTTAGAGAATCTACCTGAGGATTCCGGGCATATTTTTATTTACAACCACTTATTAAACCATTCGTTTTACACGCTGAATAATCAATTTCAGATCACTTTAGACTCGCATTTTATCAGCGTTTTACTTGATGATAAATACGGTGAACCCGGCATACGCACCGTGCGTATCGCACAAGGTCAGGAATACGGACATCAAAATTATTATGAAAATCTGGGCTACATTAATGTGTACACCAAAGAATCTGAACTGCCGGAAGCCGCTGCTAAAACCAGCAACCGAAGTATTTTTTACACAGCCGCGAGTGAATTCTTAAAAAACAAAAAGAATCTCATCATCAGTCCGGAAGGCACATCCTATACTTCTGAAGAATCTCCCGGAGCTTTTAAAACCGGCGCATTTAACCTCGCTCTAAATCTTAAAACCGAACCGCTCATCATCCCGATCGTTTTGGTGAATTTTGATAAACGCATCAACGACACCTTGTTCTACTGCAACATCTTGAAGCCTTTTAAAATGAGTGATCACGTGGCTAAAAATGACCCTGTTTTGGTCAAAGCTTTTGTGGAAGACTATCAAAAAAAGTATGCAGACTATGTGGCCGAAGCTCGCGAAAAAGTAAAAAGGTTAATGACCAGTAATTTCTCGGCGGTGCCGGAAGAAGAACCACCGGTAATGTGGGCCAACGAGATCAAACGCCTGCGTCGTCGTGTTGAAAAACTGAAAAATCAAGAGGACTTGTACGTTTTCTACGGAAGTTCTTCGGTGCGGTTATGGGTGCATATGCAAGAAGATCTTGCGCCCATGCACACTTTAAACTTGGGATTTGGCGGCTCTACGTATGCTTGGTGTTTGCACTATTTTCAGGAAATCTTTCAAAATGTAAATCCATCGAAGCTTATTTTATATGCAGGAGAAAACGACATTACTCAAGGCCGCACACCACTTGAAGTATTAGCCGACTTTAAAGAGCTCATCAAAGCGGTAAAGGCAAAATATCCTAAGGTTCCCCTGGCGGTCATCAGCTTAAAACCCAGTGTAGAACGCGCGCATCTCATCCCGCAATTTATGGAGCTTAACGAATTGCTTTCAGAATATGTAATCACAGGCTTGGATGCGCAATTCATCAACGTGTTCTCACAAATGATCTCGTTAGACGACAAGCCCAACCCTGAACTGTATATGTCAGACGGCTTGCACCTCAACAAAAAGGGTTACATCATCTGGAGCGAGGTGATCAAGCAGGCATTGCAAAAGCCGGTTTAAAATGAAGAGTTACTCTAAAGATCTATAAGTGATTTTACTCTGATTTTGTTCGTACCTGAAAAGTACTTTGATCTCAAAATCTTTCTTATTCCAAATGATAACGAGCGGCTTTTCTTCAAAAGTACCCTCACGAAGATCCTGTTCTGATTTTGTTAGGCGTTGTTTAAATTCAGGATTAGAATCATCGATCGTTTCGCTCATCATAGAAGTTTTAGTTGCAACCCAAATATGATCTGGTGCGCCATACTGTGCTACCAATGAATTGAAGGTTTTAAAATTTAAAACTTCAAGCAAATGAACCGTTATTGAATTAACAATCCCTCTATCATTTTTATGAATGCTTAGACAGTTATATTTTGAATCGTAGTACGACTTGTAACTTGAATCCTTTTCTAAAAAATAGGTGCTATTTTGAAAAGGTTCGTCTGTAAACTCTTCCCCGATACAAGACGCTGCAAAAGCAAATGACTTCCCAAGTAATGTTTCAAATTTCATTTATAATTGATTGATAAAATCCTAAAACGTATACTTCAACGCCATAATGAGATTACGTCCGGGTGCTGAAATACCTGAAGAATAGGGGCGGTAGCGCTGGTCTGTAATGTTTTCTAGAGCGGCAGTCGCTTTCCAGTTTTGAGCGATTTGGTATTCACTGTATACGTTCAAAGTGTACCAGCGCGGTGAGTACGGATTACCATCAGCATCCAGCGCGTATAAATAGGAATTCCCTTGTTGCGATGGCGCGAGTTCGTCATAATCAAACTGCCCATTATATTCTGCAGAAGCGTCAAATTTCCAGCGTTTCATACGGTAAATAAGGTGCGTATTTCCAAAAAGTGGCGCCGAGTGCCGCAACGGCGCATCGCTGCCGTCATCTTCTTCCTGACTTCCTTCGGTAACAGCGATCTGAGAAGTGAGTTTTATATTCTTGTTAAACAAATATTCTAAACCGGCTTCAACACCATACACCTCAGCGCTTGCGGCATTTTGAATTGCCTGTACATTACTCGGCTCGCCTTGATAATCTACAGTTGTCTCCCCGTTCAGACTAAAATCACGACGTACAAGCGCATTGTTCAAATGCGTGTAATAGGTTGCGATATCGAGACGTAATTTTTCATCAATGCGCCACGCCGCACCCAACTCGGCATTATATGCATATTCTGCTTTAAGATCGGGATTAGGCACCACCACAGACCCGGGTTCGCTGTCAAAGATTTTCCCGATATCATCAATATTAGGCGCTCTAAAGGCTGTGCCCAGATTCAGTTTAAGATTGAAATTTTCTGCCGTTTGCCAATTCAAGCCGGCGTTTCCGGTGAAATTTCCGAAGCTTACATCTGCCTTTTCAAACGGAAAATCATAAAAGTTATCATCAAAAGTCGCATCGATCAATATATGATTGTACCGCACGCCTGTTTGCAAGGTTAAACTTTCAGCCAAATTGAACTGTCCGCTTAGATAGGCTGCCAGTGATTGCCAGCTGGAATCATCAGGGTAGCGGGTTGCAGTTGCTGCCTGGTCGCCGGTGTTGATATCGGTTTGCTTTCCGTAGGAACCAATTTTGTTATACACATATTCCAACCCATAAAACAACTGATTTGAGCCCATTTTCTTAGTAAAATCAAGATCTAAAGAATAGGCGTTCACCTGCTCTTGCGTGGTGAATAAAGTAGTTGCTCCAAAATCACGATCGTTCCTACTTTCTTCAAAATATTGAATTGCCGCTGTAAGCTTAGCATCATCATAAAAATCGCCGTTTCCTTTTTTATCGATTTGAAGGTTTCCCATAAACCACAATTGCGGACCGTAATACCATTCTGCAGAACGCAGCTGCCCGTTTCTGGTTCGTGTAAGCCTATCGTAACGCGCGTAATCTGAAGTATTGCTGTAATGCAACCCAAGATTAAAATCCCAAATGCTGTTAGGCATATAGCGCACTTTTTGGGTAAGGTTGATCATATCAAAACCGGTAGGTGTTTGCACATTGGGATCATCATTTTCAACCACCGTATCCACACCGTTTTGTGTCACCACATATTCGGGACGCAGGTAATCTTCAGGGCCGTGACTTCCCATACGTAGATCGTCAAAATCAGAATAGCTTACACTGGTTAAAAACGCCCACTTTTTAGCACCGATATTAAAATCAACGTGACCTGTTTTTTCATTATTTGCTGTAGCATATCGGGTAAGCGCCATTCCTGAGAATGCGGTACCTTCTTCAAAAGAAAAGGCCGGTTTTTTAGTATAAAAATTCATCACACCGCCTACCGCGTCACTACCATACACCACAGATCCCGGACCTAAAATAACTTCGGTTTGATCTATCGTAAAGGGGTCAATATTAATCACATTCTGAAGATTTCCTGAGCGAAAAATCGCTGTGTTCATACGAACCCCATCTACCGTCAACAGCAATCGGTTGGTTGAAAAACCGCGTATCATAGGGCTACCGCCACCCAACTGACTTTTTTGAACAAAAACCTGCCCGCTCTGACTAAGAAAGTCTGCCGCTGTTTGCGGATTTTTAAGTTCGATATCTTCAGCATCCAGACTTACTATTTTTTGAGCGATATCCTTAGACTCCTGCTCAAATTTTGACACCGAAAGCACCACCTCGTTAAGTTGGTTCTCGTTATCATCCAGATAGACCACATTACCTTCAGCAACGATCGCCGCCTTTGTGGTTTTTAAGGTGATGTGGGAGACGTGCGTGATAAAAATAGTTTCAGATTTTGAGAAGGCAGACACGTCAGCGTTTCCTTCTTCATCACTTACTACATAGGTTGCCTTTAAGGTATTGTAGAGCGCGGCATTGGCTACCGGCGCTTGGGTGTCTTTATCCAGCAGTTTGATCGTTTGGGCGTGAAGGGTCAACGAAAAAACACAAAAAAGCAACAAAGTAAGGGGTAATCTCATAAATGTGGTTAGTTAAATAATGCGGTTAGCACCGCAAGTGACTTTGGTTTTTTAAAGCCGTGTAAATGTAATTCATAATACGCGAGCAGCATATTTACAAAGTCTGCGCGGCGTTTTTGGTTCAGTTTTACTGTAGCAAGTGCATCAAAATTTATACCCAAGAGCTGTTTGAGCGTATGTAAATTTTCTTCGGAAATACTGTAAAAACTTTCAACAGGTTCAAATATTCCGGTTTCTAAGTTGAAGTGTGCGTGATGCAACTCTGAAGTATCCGGATAAAAACCTAAATATTTGGTCAATTCTAACAGAAACAACAGATGAAAATTGGCTGTTTGTTCGTGCAGATCAAACCATAAAAATGCGTGTTCTAAAAAGGCATAGAGTGCTCGGTTCTCTTCTTCCTCTTGAATGGCGTTCCGCAGCATTTCTGAAAGAAAAAGCACTACACTGGACTTCAAAACATCAGTATGTAAACTTAGATAAGGTTGAATCACTTTAGCCTCGCGTATACTCTCGAGTGCTCCTTTGTCTTTATGCACCGCAACCAGTTCTAACTGACTTGCAGGCTGAAACATCGCCGTGCGCAATTTGCCTTTTTTTGATTTTAAAATACGTCTAAGAATGTACGATTTGAGTCCGGCTTCTTCTGTGAAGCAACGTACAATAAGATCTGCTTCTCCGTACTTAATTGCCGAAATCACTATGGCTTTTGTAGTTACCAGCATCAGCGAATGATCATAAGTTTGACGATTTTGGTCTCCACGGCATCTTCGGCGGTGATCAAAATAAAATAGACTCCCGAAGCCACGCGGTATCTTCCAAAAGCGGTTGTATCCCATTGAATGCTTCCGCCTTCTGAGACTTCTTCATAGACTAAATTTCCGTTTAAATCCGTGATTTTCACATTGGCGTTTTCGGTTAAACCATCAATGGTTACACTGCCGGTAAATGAAGGTCGCACCGGGTTAGGAAAAACCCGAGCATTTTCTAGAGTTTCTTGAGGAGCCACCGCACTTCCCGAAAAAGAAACCAAGCCCAAAGGAGTCGCAAAATAGACTTCTCCAGAATCTTCATCAATGCTTATATCTTGAATATTATTTGAAGGAAGTGGCGAATTTGTGGTATTAAACTGTTGTAAGGTTTCCTGACCATTAGCGCTAAAGTAAAACGCACCGCTAGATACGGTCCCCACCCACTTATTATTATTTCCGTCAACGGCAATGGCCCGAATAACTTGGTCATTAAGCAATTCTACAGCACTACCTGATTCTTCAATGATGATGGGTTGCGTTTGAATTTCGGCATTTTCAAACATCTGCGCCGGACTAAAAAGTCGTCTAAGTCCTAAGCTAGTACCAATCCATAATGCGCCATTATTATCAACCGCAAGCGACTGCACATTATCTGACGGCAAATTAGATCGCTCAGCATTGAGCAACCTAAAGCTATTCGCATCCGGATCGTAACCAACGAGACCTCGGTTTGAAGAACCAAAATAAATATTTCCTAACCTACCAATCACCAATTCTGAATAGCCATTAACCGCATCAAAGTCAGGTAAAATAGAAGCAATGGAGATCCCATCAATTTGATTCCCCGTTTTGCTTGCGAGTGCATTTTCGACCAAACTGTTGGTCAACCATAAAGTTCCATTACGGTCATAAGCAGCTCCGTTGATACGTACATCAGTTGGTGCAAAAGGAATATCACTCAAGCCACTGTTGGTCTCATCATACAGTTGCAAGGGCACTTCTTCAACGATTTCAAGAAGGCCAGCATTAAACGAACTCATAAAAACCTGAGCATTGTCCTCGGGATTATAGGTAATGTTAGTGATACTATTAGTTTCCAAAAGCGCCTCAAAAGGAAGGTTATACCACCCGGAATCTACCACAAAATGGCTCAGTCCGCGCTGCTTTAAAGGAAATGGATTATAGGTATCTGAATAATCGCCGTACGCTACCCAGAGTTGACCCGGAGCAGCTTCAATAGTAAACGGGTCATTGCGCAATGGACCATCGGGCAACACCTGAAGCGCTGTCGTTGTGTTTGATGTTGAAGAAATTAACAGACCTCTAGCTTCGGTACCTAAATAGATTTGACCTTGAGAAGTAAATGCCGAAGTATAGCTGCCAGGATAATCAGCAAGCGCAGCCACTGTTGTTGTCAAATTTCCTGACACATCATAAATCAGAACTTGACTACTTAAACTTATCGTAAGCGCATCTTCTGAAGCTAAAAAAGAAACCGGAAGCCGGTCTAACGTGGTTTGTGTATTAAAGCTAGTTCCGTCAAAACGCTGTAGGCTTTGATTGCTTTTTACCCCCCAAAGTGCATTTCCAAAGGTTTGAATACCTTCCCAACCGGTAGGATCTAAGGTTTCCCAATTTTGAAAATCAATTAAATTATCATCGGCTGCCAGTGCACGTCGCAGTCCGCCATTAGGTGAGGCCGCATAAATGTACTCCTCAAAAATAGCAGTTTGTTTGATGTTTAGGCGGGCTCCGTTATTTCCTATAAAATACGAGTCATCAAATTCTAAACGCGAAAGATCAAACAGAGAAATCCCAAAACCTGTAGCGATGTACAGCGTGTTGTTGTATTCATCAAAACTGTTAATCGTTTTTTCTGAAGGAAGAATAGCCGGTTTGTCCCGAATAGCGACCAGAGTGGTAACGCTTTCATCCGGTAATACAACATCTATAAGCCCCGAAGTGTAACCCACAAATAAAATGCCGGTAGCTTCACTGAAATGTATAGCGCTAATCGCTTCCCCCGAAAGCCCTTGAATGGTGCTGTACAACTGTGTTTCATTAGTGTTCAGATCGTAACTAAACACCGAATTCTGCGCAGCTGCAAAGATCTTGTCATTAGCCTCTGCTAGTGCGGTAATCTGATTGTACGAAAAATAAGCCGTCCATGCTTCTGAATACTTTTGAGCAAATGCACAGCATATATTTAATAGGAAGAGAAGTAAGTATGGATTCTTTTTGAACATAAACAGCGCACAAGTCTTGTGCTAAAAATACAATATAAGGTGCAGTATGTTTATAAAAAAAGGCTTCGGTTGTACACCGAAGCCTATGGCTAAATCTTTTATATAATTTTCAACCTTTACACAATTCCTTGTGCAAGCATCGCTTCGGCAACCTTAACAAAACCGGCGATATTTGCTCCTTTTACATAATCTACAAAGCCATCTTCCTGCTTACCATACTCTACACACGCGTTGTGAATATCGTACATAATCTCGTGCAGTTTTTTATCTACTTGCTCGGCAGACCAATTGTAGCGCATACTGTTTTGAGACATCTCAAGACCAGAAGTCGCTACACCACCTGCGTTAGACGCTTTACCCGGAGAGAATAAAATCTTATTCTCTAAGAACACAGCAACAGCATCTGGAGTACAAGGCATATTTGCACCTTCTCCCACAGCCATCACGCCATTTTTAACGAGCAGCTCAGCATCTTCTTTGTCTAATTCGTTTTGCGTAGCACAAGGCAATGCTATATCGCACTTAATTCCCCAAGGTGCTTTACCCTCGTGAAATTCTGCTTCAGGATACTTCTCAACATACTCTTTGATACGCCCGCGACGCTCGTTTTTGAGTTCCATTACAAAAGCAAGTTTTTCTTTATCAATACCGGCCTCATCATAAATAAATCCGTCTGAGTCAGAAAGCGTCACCACTTTTGCATCAAGTTGGGTTGCTTTTTCAGCAGCGTATTGCGCAACGTTACCAGATCCTGAGATCACGATGGTTTTTCCCGCAAGTTTTTCGCCAACATTATTCAACATATATTTTGTAAAATACACGTTACCATAACCTGTTGCTTCAGGACGAATCTTAGAACCGCCGTAAGACAATCCCTTTCCGGTAAGAATTCCTGTAAATTCGTTTTTGATGCGCTTATACTGACCAAACATATAACCAATTTCACGACCACCAACTCCGATGTCACCGGCAGGCACATCAGTATTAGGACCAATATGGCGATATAATTCAGTCATAAAGCTTTGGCAAAAACGCATCACTTCAGCATCGCTTTTTCCTCGCGGATTGAAGTCAGACCCTCCTTTACCACCACCCATAGGAAGTGAGGTAAGGCTGTTTTTGAAAACTTGCTCAAAACCTAAAAACTTAAGAATACTCAAGTTAACCGAAGGATGAAAACGCAAACCACCCTTGTAAGGTCCAATAGCCGAATTAAATTCGATACGATATCCTTTATTGATCTGAGTTTCTCCCTGATCATCAACCCAAGGCACTCTGAACAAGATCGCGCGCTCTGGCTCAACCATACGCTCCAGAAGCTTTTTGCCTTGGTATCTAGGATTATTTTCTATAAAAGGAATAACAGTTTCTGCGACTTCCTGTACTGCCTGAATGAATTCAGGCTCGTTTGGATTAGCTTTCTCAACAGAATCAACAAAATTTTTAATGCTATCTGTCATTATATGATTTTTTTGAATTTATAATTTTTAACATACGAAAACGATGCAAATATATGATATTAATAAAAAATAGTATGTTATTTTTAGATATTCTTAATATTGATATTTCGTTTTTACGACATTTATGATAAAATTAGTAGCCCGGGCATAATTCTAGGTTAAAACCTCAATTTTACTATATTTGTTGCACCATAAGTCCCCAAAACTAATGAATACCAAAATCCTATTTTCGGTATTAATCATCTGCTTATCAATCCCTTTTGCAGGTAAAGCACAGCTTGCGTTTTCTAACGAAGTTGGTGTAATTGCGGGACCGTTACTTTTTCAATCAGATTTTGGGCTTAGAAACAACGTAGACACCAACATTAACAATCAAGGTTGGGGTATTGGTATCGTGCATTATTTTAACTTTTCTTACCGAGCAGATTGTAACTGTTATACCCGTGATCGCTATTTTAACGACCATTTCAAATTACGCTCTGAAGCCGATTTGCATTATACTAAATTCACCCACGAAGGTATAG
>Ga0105229_100207_pt1 | contig 23696 bp, 15 predicted proteins | sample Virmet3747_4435_FD_89711 | JGI IMG/M metagenome (GOLD analysis project Ga0105229, IMG submission 89711) | Marine viral communities from the Southern Atlantic ocean transect to study dissolved organic matter and carbon cycling - metaG 3747_4435 | ecosystem: Environmental > Aquatic > Marine >... | reverse complement strand
TCGACCAGCGTAAATGCAACGCAAACTGAGTCTACTCAAACCGATGAGGCGGCAAATGATAGCCAAGGTTTGCCGTCTATGTTTGCCGCTTTGCTTTCACAGTTGCCGACGTCCTCTGATGAAGAGGGCACCAGTACGTCAGATGACGCAGAGCCAAGCTTAAGTACAGGCTTGTTATCTGCGCTAAGCTCAGATGATGCCATTAGCACTATGCAAAACTCTCTATTAAGTGCATTGCAAAATAATGTATTTTCAGGGTTAACCAGCGCGGCTTTGGCAACATCAAATGAAAGTGACAGTAGCTCAACAACCGATAGCACTGTCGAAGAAACCGCACTGGATGAAAACACAAGTTCGGCGGGTGCCATTTTTGATAACTTATATACATCCGCTTTCGGAGAAGATGGTTTAAGTTTAAACGACGGATTTGACACCCTCAACATTGTGAATCACTTACCCATAGTGTCGGATATTTATGAAGCTACAACATCCAGCCACATTGACGCCGCTGCAAGTCTGGCGGGAAGCTTTTTATATGGCGGAATGGCTGGCATGCTATACAACGTGGCGGACTTAACTGTTGAGGGGATGACAGGTAAAAGTATCTCTTCCAATTTATGGGATGTAGGCAAGCAAGTTTTTGGCTCATCGAGCACAGAGGCTGAAATTTCCGGGGTTGTGGCTGAAACCGAACTGGCTTCCACTGGTAATGATGCGTATCAATTTGTGAAAAGAAATATCGGTGGCTAACCGCCGCCCCAGGCATCTCTTACAAAAAGCGATGTGATCATCGCTTTTTGTGACTCGATTACCTAGGTGACGCAATTAAAACGTGGGTTTGATTGGCTTATATTCTGAAGATAAAAACCAAGGTGAAGTCACCACTAAATCAGCCGTAGCGGGCGTACAAGCGACGGGTACATTCCACACTGAACATAATCGAAGTAGAGCTTTAACGTCAGGGTCGTGAGGAGCAGCGTTTAACGGATCCCAAAAGAAAAAAAGCGCATCCAATTTGTTTTCAGCAATAAGAGCCCCTATTTGCTGATCGCCCCCAAGTGGGCCACTTTTATAGCGGGTCACTTCAAGGCCAGTCTCCTTGTTGATTAAACCGCCTGTTGTGCCTGTGGCAACTAGATTACACTGCTCTAGTATTTTTGTATGCTGCTTAACCCACACTAATAGCTCTGGCTTTTTATGATCGTGAGCGACCAGCGCCACGGTTAGTTTACTCATTTTTTTATTCTTCCTTTCAGAAACCTTGGCTAATTTATAGCAAACCGCTAAGCGAATTACGACAACCAGTATAAATATTCAGTTTTATACCTTTTATTGTCAACTAACTGTCATAGGCAGTTTGTTAAAATATGGAAAACAAATAAAAATATTTATACATTAATATTGCATAAATATTCCTTTTTAGTAAACTAGTCAGCGGTTAAGGCATCTACCCCAGATTGGGTTGATACAGAAACAGGATACAACGATGACACAACCAACTCGCGTTCACAGCATCATGGCTTTGAACGTCACAGAGTTTACCTCTCCCCTGGCTGGCTACACATTGCAGAGCCTGCGACGATGCATGCTTGCAGGTTTGCTTTTGCGGTAGCACACTTTTTACCTATGTAATGTGGTCGCGGTTAGGCATGGACATACGCCAAACCAGTTTACAAAGGTAAAAAGTGATTTTTTTCCCTCTTTCATTGAATAGTTAATTATGTACAAAGTTGCAATTATTGGTGCCAGTGGTTACACCGGAGCACAACTCGTTCAATTAGTTCAGCAGCACCCAAGCCTTACGCTTGCCGGCACTTATGTGTCGGAAAATAGTGCTGACGCAGGCAAGAACATAGGTGCCCTGCATGGAAACTTAGCCCACGTTGATGCCACCTTAACCCCAATTTCTAACGAGATATTAGTCGCACTTACCTCGCAGGTAGACTTTATTTTTCTCGCCACACCTCATGAGGCAAGTCACGACTGGATGCCCACCCTATCTTCAGGGCGTGCGAAGGTGCTTGATTTATCCGGCGCATTCAGACTAAAAGACACGGCGATATTCGAGCAATTTTATGGTTTCGCCCATACACAAAAAGACAGCCTTGATGCATCAGTTTACGGCTTAGCAGAATGGCATGAAGAGAAGATTGCCGATGCCAGTGTTATTGCGGTGCCGGGTTGTTATCCCACCGCTAGCCTAACCGCATTAAAACCCCTAGCCGCAAATGGACTTCTCGATGCCAATGTACGCCCGGTGATAAATGCTGTGTCTGGGGTTTCTGGCGCAGGTCGAAAAGCTAGCCTAACCACGAGTTTCTTTGAAGTCAGCTTGCATGCTTACGGCGTATTAGGCCATCGTCACACCCCTGAAATAGAAGCCTATCTTGGCACACCTGTTATTTTTACGCCGCATTTAGGCAATTTCAAACGGGGTATTCTTGCCACAATTACAGTCAAGCTTGCGCCTAATGTGTCGCAAAGCCAACTTGATTCCGTATACCAAGACGCTTATAACGGCAAACCCATTGTGAGGCTGCGCAATAGCTTTCCGAAAATTGATGATGTGGCACATACACCTTTTGTCGATCTTCATTGGAAACTTGATGAAGCCTCTGGTTATGCGGTGGTAACAGCCGCCATAGACAACGTCATGAAAGGGGCAGCATCACAAGCTATCCAATGCCTCAATATCATGACTAAACAGCCAATTGAAACGGGATTAGTACTATGAACCGTTCCCCTATTGTTATAAAAGTGGGTGGCGCATTACTCGATGATGCGGCAGCAATGACCCGCTTGTTCCTAAGCATTAAAGACGTAAAAGCCACCCGCCCTGTTGTGGTTGTTCATGGTGGCGGCCCGTTAGTTGAAACACTTATGGCAAGCTTAGGGCTTCAAAGCACGAAAATTGATGGCCTACGGGTGACGCCTGACGATCACATGCCTTATATTTGTGGCGCACTGGCGGGAGCCGCCAATAAACAACTTTGCGCTGCTGCGCTCGCCACAGGTGTAACACCAGTAGGGTTGTCGCTATTAGACGGAAATATGGTAGTGTGTGAACCCCTGGCGGAGCAATACGGTGCGGTGGGGGTGCCAGCAACGGCTGAATCTACGTTTTTGAAAAATGTATTGGCGCAAGGCGTCTTGCCTGTCATTAGTTCTATTGGCTCGAGCCCACAGGGGCGTTTGTTAAATGTGAACGCCGATCAAGCGGCCACCGTCATCGCAGAACTCCTTGATGGAGAGCTTTTACTATTATCTAACGTCGACGGCGTTTTAGATGCAAACAAGGCACTCATTGTTGAGTTAACAGCAAATAGCATTAAACAATACGCCGATGATGGCGTCATTACAGATGGTATGAAGGTTAAGGTAGATGCCGCGTTGCAATCTGCTGAAACCTTGAAGCGTGCAGTATTCATCGCAAGTTGGAGTGCCGACATTACTGATATATTAAATAAGAATACGGGAACTCAAATTCTTCCCGAAAAGATCGCGCCAAGAGAAGGCGACGCAGGAGACACAGAATGAAACAGGATTTATTAACCTTTGCTAACTGGACACCAGAAGCAATGCAAAACTTGCTGCAATTAGCAGTAGAAATTAAACAAGCCCCAGCTAGCTACAGCAATGTGCTTGCGGGTAAGTCAATCGTTGCCCTGTTTGAAAAACCGTCTCTGCGTACTCGCGTCAGTTTTGATATTGGCATCAACAAGCTTGGCGGCCACATGGTTTATCTCGATGTTCAATCTGGCAAGCTAGCTGGTCGTGAAGATGCGGTAGATACTGCGGCCAACCTCGCGTGTTGGGCCGATGCTATTGTCGCCCGTGTGTTCTCTCACACTACACTAGAAACCTTTTCGAAAGCAGCCAACGTGCCCGTAGTTAATGCACTTTGCGATAAATATCACCCGTGCCAAGGTCTTGCTGACTATCTCACTATGTTTGAACGCTTCGGTAAAACCGAAGGTCTGACGATGGCCTACGTAGGCGACGGCAACAACGTGACCCACTCACTGTTAATTGTGGGGGCGCTACTTGGTTGTAATCAAGTGGTTGTGACGCCAGAAGGTCACGAAGCCAGCCCTGAAATTGTGGCGCAAGCTAAAGCTATTGCCGAGAAAACCGGCGTAACCATTATAGAAAGCACAGAGCTTAGTGCTGCAAACGGCGCAGATGTTATCTATGCTGATACGTGGCTTTCAATGGGTGACAATACGCCACTTGATGTTATCAAAGAAAAATTCATGCCTTATCAGGTCAATGAAGCGCTGATGGAGGCCACAGGTGCAAGCTATGTGATGCACTGCCAGCCTGCCCATCGCGATTTAGAGATCACAGGCTCGTTAATTGACAGCGACAAGTCGCTATTAATGCAACAAGCCGAAAATAGAATGCATGGCCAAAACGCCATCCTTACTCAATTACTTAACGCTTAAAAAGACGCCTAAAAAGACGATTAAAAGGATTACTTAGATGCAAAACGTTAAAAAAATCGTGCTGGCCTATTCAGGCGGGCTTGATACATCAGCCATCATTCCATGGCTAAAAGAAAACTACGGCTGTGAAGTTGTCGCATTTGCGGCAGATGTGGGCCAAGGTGATGAAGAGCTAGAAGGGCTTCACGAAAAGGCTATCGCCTCTGGTGCAAGCGAATGCCACATTGTTGATTTAAAAGAAGAGTTCGTAAGCGAATATATCTTCCCAACTATTACTACAGGTGCAGTATACGAAGGCGAATATTTATTGGGCACCTCTATGGCACGCCCAGTTATCGCTAAAGCACAAGTTGAAATTGCACGTAAAGTCGGTGCTGATGCCCTATGTCATGGATGTACGGGTAAAGGTAACGACCAAGTGCGTTTTGAAAGCACCTTTGCAGCCCTTGCCCCAGATCTTACCGTAATTGCGCCATGGCGTGAGTGGGATATGGTAAGCCGCGAAGACTTACTTGCTTACCTGGCTGAGCGCAATATTGCGACAACAGCGTCAGCGACTAAAATTTACAGCCGTGATGCCAACGCATGGCACATTTCACACGAAGGCGGCGAGCTTGAAGATCCATGGCAAGAGCCTACCAAGCAAGTGTGGACCATGACGGTAGACCCTGAAGATGCGCCAGACGCCCCAGAGCGTGTAACCCTGTCTTTTGATGAAGGTAAGCTGACCCACGTTGACGGTGAAGCATTATCGCCTTATCAAGCACTTGTTAAGCTAAATACAGTAGCAGCAGCGCACGGTGTGGGACGTATCGACATTGTCGAAAACCGCCTTGTAGGTATGAAGTCTCGTGGCTGTTATGAAACTCCAGGAGGTACAGTTCTGCTTAAAGCGTATAAAGCGCTAGAAACCATGGTGCTAGACAAGGCTGCGCTTAAGTACCGTGAGCAGATTGGCCTCGAATTCTCACATGTTATGTACGATGGCCGTTGGTTTACTGCCCTTAACGATGCATTGCTTGCTGGTGCGGCCTCTTTCGCTAAGAAAGTGACTGGCGATATCGTGGTCAAGCTTTACAAAGGCCAAGCTACTGTTACCCAGCGTAAATCGCCAAACAGTCTTTACTCTGAAGATTTTGCCACCTTTGGTGCCGATGACGTATACGACCAAAAGCACGCTGAAGGCTTTATCCGCCTATTCAGCCTTTCAAGTCGTATCGAAGCACTGAAAAACCAAGGCTAATCGAATACCGCGCGTATTTGCGCGCGGGTAGCGAACGCAATAAACAGCATTTAAGGAGCATCACATGGCGTTGTGGGGTGGCCGGTTTGAATCCGGTGCAAGTAGTATGTTTAAACAGGTTAACGACTCGTTGCCGTTTGATCAAGTTATGGCAAGCCAAGACATTCAAGGCTCTATTAGCTGGTCGCGTGCTTTGCAAAAAGCAGGTGTACTTACCGCTGATGAACAAGCGCAGCTAGAAGGCGCGCTTAGTGAGCTAAAAGCGCAGCTAGAAGGCGCGCTTAGTGAGCTAAAAGCGCAAGCAGACGCCGGTGAATTAGACTTTAACGCCTCTAGCGAAGAAGACATTCACAGCTTTGTTGAAGCCGCGCTTATCGAGAAGTTGGGCGATATTGGCCGTAAGCTTCACACAGGCCGTAGCCGTAACGACCAAGTAGCCACCGACTTCCGCTTGTGGGTTCGTGAACATATTGCCTCACTTCGCGCAGATGTATTGGGCGTAATCAAATCACTTCTTAATGCCGCAAGCCGTCATCAAGAAGCGATTATTCCAGGTTACACCCACCTGCAGCGTGCTCAGCCCATTCACTTTGCACACTGGTGCTTAGCGTATGTGGAAATGCTAAAGCGTGATTTAAGCCGATTAGACGACTTAAAAGTACGCATGAACCAGTGCCCGCTGGGCTCGGGTGCACTCGCAGGCACCACGTTTCCGGTGGACCGCCACGCCATTGCAGAAGAGTTGGGGTTTGACTCTCCTTGCTTAAACAGCTTGGATGCTGTGTCTGACAGAGACTTTGTACTTGAACTGCTGTTTGTTGCTAGTACCAGCATGATGCACTTATCCCGTCTTGCCGAAGACATGATCTTCTATAACTCGGGCGAAGCAGGCTTCCTACAACTCGGTGACAGTGTGACCTCAGGCTCGTCACTGATGCCGCAAAAGAAAAACCCTGATGCCCTTGAGCTTATGCGCGGAAAATGTGGCCGCGTATTTGGTTCACTACAGGCACTGCTTGTAACCATGAAGGGCCTTCCTCTTGCGTACAACAAAGACATGCAGGAAGACAAAGAAGGCGCTATCGACACGGTTAATCAGTGGCACATTTGTTTGTGTATTGCCAGTGAAGTACTGGATTCACTTCAGCTTAACGAAGAACGCTGTCGCGAAGCCGCGGCCCAAGGTTTTTCGAATGCCACTGAATTGGCCGACTACTTAGTGGGTAAAGGCGTGCCGTTTAGAACAGGCCACGACATTGCCGGGCGCGTAGTGCTTCAGGCCATCGACAAAGGCTGCGCCATTGAAGATTTGCCGCTTAGCGACCTGCAAGCTATTAGCGATAAAATTGAAGACGACGTATACCCTGTCTTACAACTAGAGTACGGCGTGAACCAGCGCAATATTCTAGGGGGCACCAGCAAAGAAACCGTGACGAAAGCTTTGTATCAAGAGCTGGAAAATTTAGACAAGCAAGGGTAGTTAAGGAACACTAGGATGGTATTAGCGCATCATGATGGCATAAAACTGTTTCGCAGTTCACTGCCTTACATTAATGCTCATCAGGGGAAAACTTTTATACTGATGTTCGGTGGTGAAGCCATTGAACATCCCAACTTTCCTAATATTATCCACGACATTGCCCTGTTAAACAGCTTGGGCGTACGCGTGGTAGTGGTGCACGGCGCCAGACCGCAAATAGATCAGCGCGTCGCCCTTCGCAACATTGAAGGCCGCTTTGAAAATGGCGTGCGCATTACCGACAAGCAAACCCTAGAATGCGTAAAAGATGCCGCTGGCTCGGTACGCTCTCAGGTAGAAGCATTGCTGACCATGGGCTTGCCGAACTCACCTATGCACGGCTCGCAAATTCGCGTGTGTTCTGGCAACTTGGTGGTGGCCAAACCCATGGGCGTACGCGGTGGTGTAGATTTTGAAAACACAGGTTTAGTGCGCCGAATTGATATTACGGGTATTAACGACCACCTGAACGACGGCTCTATTGTATTGCTATCGCCTATGGGCTATTCCTCTACCGGCGAAGTATTCAACCTTTCTCACGAAGATGTGGCGACACAAGCAGCTATTGCGCTGAAGGCCGATAAGCTTATTGTGTTTTCAAATTTTGATGGCATCTTCAATCGGGATGGAAGATTGCTGCGTACCATTGAGCGCCCGCAGTTGGAACAGCTTATTCTCAACGGTGACATTACCACTGAAGACACCGTGCTCAGTGCGTTGACCACCAGCGTAGCCGCAGGTGTGCCCCGTGCTCATTGTATCAGTTTTGAAAAAGATGGTGCCTTACTTCAAGAGCTGTTCACCCGCGATGGTACAGGCTCGTTAGTTATGGAGCACCATTACGAGCAGCTACGTGCGGCCACGATTGATGATGTGGGCGGCATTCTTAAGCTAATCAAACCATTGGAAGAAAGTGGTGTGTTAGTGAAGCGCTCTCGTGAACGCTTAGAAAACGAAATTAACCAATTCATCGTGATTGTTCGAGACGGCATGATCATCGCCTGTGCCGCACTTTACCTGTACCCTGAAGACGGTTGTGCAGAGTTAGCTTGCGTGGCAACCCACCAGGATTATCGCGGTAAAAACCGCGGCGAACGTATATTAGATGAAGTGCGTGTGCGCGCAAAGGAAGCGGGGATCAACCGTATTTTCGTACTGACTACAGTGACTGCGCATTGGTTTTTAGAGCAAGGCTTTGAACCTGCTGATATCAGCGCATTACCTGAAGTAAAGAAGGAACTTTACAATTTTCAGAGAAATTCAAAAGTCTTTACTTTACCGGTGTAATATATGCGCGTTCCGCGCGCATATTAGCCATATCGCCCCCTCTACCCCCTCGACAAAACAAACGCTTTCCTATAATTTATCTGTATAAAAATAATGATAATTAATTCGGTCAATTGCGTGTTCTCTAATGTAGTATCTCGACTCAAGCGTTTTCTGCTTATCGATGAATTAAATTTACAAGCCGCTGAACCTACCATTTGGAAAATGAGCGTTTTACGCATCATATTAGCCAGTGGGTTACTCTTGACCTCAGCCATTGTGCTGCACTCTTCTTACCAAGCGTATCAGCAAGGCCTATACTACGTTATTGTACTAACAGCAGGATTCTCACTGCTACTTTGGAGCACCTTAAGTTTACGAAAGAAGCAGCTTAGGGCAGCGTCAGCAAGCTTGGTGCTAACCATTGTATTAGCGGGCCTATGTATTCTATTTTTTACTCTCGATATTGCATCCGCACGCTATGGCCTCTTATTCTTTTTCACCTTACCCATTGTGTTGCGTTTGTTCTATGGTAACCGTGTTGCCATTATTGGGATTGTCCTGAACCTTGTGCCCTACTTTTTATTGGTCAGAAACCAACCCGTCGCGCCATTATTTGGCATCGATATTACATTGCCGGAAACCCATACGTATTTAAGCTCCTTGGTCTTTCTGTTTTTTAATATCTGCTTACCCTTTGCGGTTATCCGTGTGATGTCTTCTCTGGAACGACAAGCGACGCTAAATCAACAACAAAGTCAGAAATTAAACAAGCTGGTCAATCGCTATCAAGAAATATTCAATAACGGCGGCACACCTTCATTTTTCTGCGATCAACAGGGGAAAATACTGCAAGCTAATCGCAGTGCTCGACAACTTATAAAAAGCTACGCGCCGTCATGCCAATACATTCAACACTTATTTGAGATAAAAGCACCACTTTCAGCAGGGGTGAAACAGCAAGCCCACATCGTCAATAACAACAACTGCGTGTTCGAAATTCAACTGGCCAGTTTGCTGCATCACAAAAAGCAACTTATACATTGTTTTGATGTATCTTCTACAACGGCTAAAGTGAAAAAATTCGATGCCTTCAAGCGTCAACAGTATGAAAAACATTACATTGATAGCCTCACGGGACTGAAGAACCATCATTTTTGGAAATACTCAGAATCAGCAGAGAGTTTAAGCTTTAGCAATTGCGTCTTACTCAAACTAGCCAATTTAAAAGAAATAAACTTACAGTATGGTCATGCTCAGGGTGATAAAGTTCTCGCACAAGCCGCGACGCTGCTTGAATCTGTGTTACCGAGCGATGTGCATCTCTACCACTTCCCAGGCGCTAAGTTTCTGCTTTATAGCAAATCAAAGAGGGCGGATTTTTGTACATGGTTATGGCAAGAGCTGCCGCAATATATGCAACAATCCATGGCCTCTAGCTCTCGCCTTTTGCCACTAGTATGGCGAGGCGGACACACCAAAGTTACACGCATCAAGGCCATTGAAAGTATTATTGAGTCGTGCTCAATTGCGCTCACCCAAACCAGCACTGACCTGCCTATTTTTACGTTTGACTCAAATACCGTCAAAAGCATTCGCGAACACACTCAGCGCAAAGACAAAATAAAGCAATTATTAGAGGACGGTCACTTATCTCTCCACTTGCAGCCCCAAGTGTCGATGGAGGAAACTATCCTTGGCTTCGAGTGCCTAGCCAGGCTAAAAGAACCCAATACAGGCAATATATTACAACCCTACCAATTCATACCTATTGTGGAGGAGAATAACTGGCATGTATTGCTTACCCAAAAGGTGGTTGAAGGCGCCATTCACTTATTAGAACACTGGCCGAGCACCATGCCTAAAGTGCCTCTTGCCATTAACCTCTCGGGCCCTGAGTTGCTTAATGACGTTTTCTACGAAAAATTACTACGTCGCTATTCAGAAAGCCCCACGCTATGCGCGTACTTAAAATTAGAGCTGACGGAAACATCTGTACTGGCAAGCCATCTAGATACAAAACGGCGCCTGACGACATTAGCCAATATAGGCGCCACCATAATCATTGATGATTTCGGTACAGGTCACGCGTCCCTTGCTCAACTGATTGATATTTCTGCATCTGTGTTAAAAGTTGACCGCGAGTTTGTGGACAAAATTGAGACCTCAGAACGTCACCGAAAAATTGTAAAAATGACGCTAGAGCTTGCCCGCAGTTTAAATATGGAAACCATTGCCGAGGGGGTAGAAACTCAGGCACAGTTGTCGGTGTTAAAAGGCATGGGGTTCACTTTATTTCAAGGCTACCTTTATGGGAAGCCTGGCCCTATTGCGCAATGGCAGAACCAAGCCTCCCCAGCAGAGCCTATGTTAGTGCACGAAAATACACTGTCATAACGCTAAAAAATAACGGATGACTTGATTTCTTCATCTGGACAGGCTTTACTGGTATGACCAGATAAATCTACGCTAAAGACACGCATATAATGAAAAAAGACATTAGTGTGACTTGTGAAGATCATACTCACCTTACCGCGACCTTGTATTCGCCAACCTCTCCAATCAAGGGCGCAATAATGATTGCCCCAGCCACCGGTATTAAACGGCAATTTTATGCGGCTTTTGCTACCTATTTATGCGAACTCGGATTTGGTGTCATTACCTATGACAATCGTGGTATTGCAGCCTCGCTAAAAGGGAAAGTTCAAGACAGTGATGCTTCACTTATTAAATGGGGCACATTGGATATGCCTGGCGTACTAGAAACCCTCAAGCTTCATTTCCCGCATACAAAATACTTTCTCATTGGTCACAGTGCTGGAGGACAACTGCTCGGCCTTATGCCCAACGTCCATGACCTGACAGCATTCTGCAATTTTGGAAGTTCTTCTGGCAGCCTCAGAAACATGCGAAAGCGCTATTTGTTCAAAGCGCACTTTTTTATGAACATGTTTATCCCACTTAGCAATTTGTTCTTTGGGCATACTAAGTCACAGTGGGTGGGCATGGGCGAACCCTTACCTAAGCAGGTGGCCAAACAATGGCAACAGTGGTGCAATGGGCAAGGCTATGTCGAAACCGCATTCAAACGAGATATTCACACCCATTTTTACAATGACATTACACTACCATCGAAATGGCTATTGGCTGCTGATGATGACATTGCGAATTTAAAAAATGTAGAGGATATGCTGCGTGTATTCCCTAACGCGAGCGCACAAATAGAGATACTTCATCCTGACGATTTTAAGGTGAAAGAAATAGGCCATATGAAGTTTTTCTCCCGCAAATGTCAGCACATTTGGCCCCAAGCCTCCCACTATTTAGCACAATTTATAGACACCTAGCGGGCTTATTCAATACGTGACAATAGTGCGTTTGCTTGCTCTCGTTGTTCAAAAGGCGCTGATAACTTTACCAAGCGGCTTAAAATACGCTTTGCTTCTGAATCGTTTCCCAATTCTACCAAGGTATAAGCCAGATGGTATTGCAGTGATAAAGATGTGGCGTTTCGCACTGACGCCTCACGAAGCAGGGGCAGCGAGGCTTCTGGTTGGTCATTAATGGTGAGTGCCCAACCGTAAGTATGAAGCACATCGGCGTCTTTAGGTTGCAACCGGTAAGCTTGCTCTGCAAAGTGTAAGCTCTTTTCTTTATTTACCGGCAAATGCAGCTTCGCTAACCGATTGTAGAATGCAAAACGGTTAGCCTCAGGTGCTAACTCTATCATGTAAAGGTAGTGGTTGATTGCGGTATTGGCGTCACCATAATAATAGTGGTATTGCGCCAGTAAATTACGGGTGAAATACCTATCTGGCTGTCGTTCTACTGTCGCGGTTAGTCGCGTAATCAGCGACGAAAAATCAGCTATTTTCACACTTAGGGCGTAAAGTTTGGCGTAAGCTAAATCGAAGTTTTCGTCTTCATTCAGCACCTTTTGATAAAATGTCATTGCTTGGTTGAGGCGACCTTTTTGCTGTGCTAATTCACCCAATTTGAATAACACCTGGGGGTGATTAGGGTAGCTTTTTATTAGTGCTGATAAGCTAGATTCTGCACGTTCGAGTTTATTTAATGCTAATAAAAGCTTCACCCACTGAAGTTGTAAATTTAGGTTTTCTGGTTGCAATAAACGGGCTCTATCCATGCTGTTCAGGGCTTTCTCTTTATCACCCATTGCCAACCAATTTTGCGATTCGCTGACCAGTACATTAACCGGCCTATCAAATATTAGCTCTAGTTTAAGAAGTGTGGATTTTGCACTTTCCGCATCGTTTGCTTTGATATAAAACGTAGCCAATTGCACTAACGCCAATGGATTGCCTGGTTCCTTCACTTCCAATTTACGTAAAACAGCAATTGCGCTAAGGTAATCTCGTTGTTGATTCATTGCAGCTACGGCGGAGAAAGTAATTTTTCCTATTGGCCCAAATTTTTGTAGAAGGTATCGATACCGTCTATCAGCCGATTCAAAATCTCCTCGACGCATGTCAATATTCGCCAATTGAAAAACCACTTGAAGATGATTGCCTTTTTCATTTTCCAGCGCCATTAAAATTGCTTCAGCGTCGTCTAACAAACCTTTATTGATTAACATTGTTGCTTGATTGTACCGCGCGGCGAAAAGCTCAGGAGCTTGCTCGAGCACTTCCGATAATATAACGTCAGCCTCTGCGTATTTTTTTTCAACCAATAATTGCGCAGCGTACATATTCTGAATCGCGATATCATCAGCATACTGCGCTCTTAATGTCGCGATGGCTTTCGCTGCTTTTTGGGTTTCGCCGATATCGAGGAAGTAAAGAGAATAGGCCACTAACACTTGTCTGTTGTTTGGGTATTGCTCAAGTAGGTTATTCAGCTGAGCTGCCGCTTCTTTAAATTTACCTCGGGAGAACTCTACCCGTACCGCAAACAAGGCAACGTCTACGCTATCGGAATACCGTTCTGATAAGGAGGATAGTAATCTCACTGCTTTAAAATTACGGGCATTTTCTAAATACAAACTTCCTAGCAAAATTGCCTGCTGAAGATGCTGTTTTATTAATTCCGCCTCGTGGTTTTGTAGGCCCAACATGGCGGCTTTTTTATCACCTAACGCCATATTGGTAGTGGCTAACAGAATCGCAGTTTGTAGGTCTGGTTCGCTGTAGGTTGTAAATAGCGTAAAATTATCTCTAGCTTGTTCAAAATTACCCTGCATCAAGGCCACCATACCCCGCAAATAGAACAAGGAAGGTTCGGCTATCATCATTTCTTCTGGCACGGTAGATAAGCGCTGATCGATTTGCTCTAGTTGAGGCCGAATGTTAGATAGGGCATCTATCTGGCTAGTTAGCCAGCTATTAACAAACATTACGTATAAATCGTCTTCCGTTTCCAATAACAAGTCTTCGGTGACTAATAGCGCAGCGTCCAAATCGGCTACGGCCACATAAGCATCAATCAGGCTTCGTGCAATTTTCGCGTTATTGGGCGATATCAGGTAGGCGTTATTGAAATGACGCTGTGCCAGCAACACATCCCCTTTTGCACTAGCAAGACGGCCAAGCGCCCACCATGTTAAAGCTTGACTTTCATCAACAGCCAGCGAACGTTGAAGCAGAGTCTCGGCCTGCTTATACTGACCATCCTTAATCGCCAATAAGGCCAAACCGTTTAATCCCAGGGGGTGGTCTGGTAATTGGGTAAGTAGTTCATCGTATTCTCTTTGGGCACATAGCGGCCTTGATTCAAGCAAGCATGCTTCAGCGCGGGTAGCGCGCCATTGTGCCAAATGGGCCTTAGATAAGCCGGCAGATACGTCTATGGCTAATATTTGCTCTGACTTTCGCAGACGCACCAATACTCTGGACCAATTAGGTAACACTAAATTAGGATCAGCGCCTTTTTCGTAGGCATGTAAATAGGTTTTATGGGCTTGCTCCCACAACCCAGTTTCAAAATAAAGGTTGGCTAAAAGCAGATGTGCGGGGAGATAGTCAGGGTTGGCTTGTAAAACATTCTTTATATGAATGAACGCTTCTTTGTAGGCTTTTGCTTCATAACTAACGATAGCGGATTCATAATCAGCGTTCGCAGTACTATTTTGGTCAGTATTGGCGAACGCCATGAATGAAAGTGTAAGTAAAAAGCCACTAACAACACTTACACAAATTCGATTTTTCATTATTTAACGGGTAACTTTAAGCCTGCGTGTAACCATCAATATACTGGCGAAAAGTATCAAGAACAAGCTTGAGTGGGGTGCTGGGACTTCAACAACACTCGCTTCACGTTCATAGTTAAATACAAAGTTGTGAAACTCGCGAGCCCCGGTGTAGGATTCCGCGGCAAAAGATCCATCAAAAGATGAACCTCCCGTAGTGTCTGCAAAAGGCGCAAGTACAGACCCTTTTACGTTCAGGTTATTGAAATCAATGCTTTCAGCATCATAAAAATTCCACAGGATATTTGAATAATAACTTTGCTGGGTGAAATCACCTGTACTGTTTACACCACCACCAATCACAATATCGTTGCCGGGTAAGTCGCTTGCGGACACATTGATAATGATGGTTTCCGCACTGCCTGCAATTAAGTTTAACGCGCTGTTTTGAGCAAACACTTCGCTGGCAGAAACGTTGAATACAGCAACTTCATCGGACCCCGAGTAATTGAACGTGCCATTGCTGTAAGTGCCATTTTCGGTAAGGCTTGCATAATAAGCGGTATCGGCATAAAGGGAACTGGCAATGTCGGCAATTGACACGTCAGGGTTATAAATAGCCTGGCCGTCATCACCGTCGTTCAATTCTACTGTCGACGCGTTTAAGGCGCCGCCGTAGACGAGGTTATTGTCTCTAAGCACCCGAATACCATTCGCATTAACATCACCCACAATGGTCACCGCATCAATAGCGGTGTCGGTATTGGCTAATCGACTACCAAACTCAGCAGTGCGCCCTTGCGCGTTTAAATCACCGCCAATAAATGCCTGCCCTTCAACATCGCCGCCTTGGAAGTTGTAATCTTCTAACAATATAAGGTTATACGTCCCAAGCACATTCGAAGTGGTTGTGCTCGTGCTGGCGGTTTCAGCCGCTACAGCGGTGAACTGAACAACACAAAATATAAAAAAAAGTGCAAAGCGCATATGACGACTACCTAACGTATTAGCGAAAGAAAAGGAGTATTAGCCCTTCAAGGACACGGCCTAAAATACACGGCAATGACCATAACTGTGTCGGCCCGCCGTTCATGTGTTACACAAAGCAATAAACGCACCAATTTTAAAACCATAACAAACTCATACACTTCAATGATTTACATAACTTTAACATGGTATTTTTGTATATTTTTTTGACAGTCAAGCACCTAAAATCGCGACTTTAGTTGGTGCTCAAATAAAAAGGAGGCGCAAACGCCTCCTTCATCAAAGCAGCGGGCTAAATGTGCCCTACAGCGCAATGGCTACGAACGCCTCGCTGCCACGGCTTGCCGCACTCGCTTCCCGTAGTCCTCATCCGCTTGATCGTATTGTGCAAACATTGCCTCTTGCACATATTGACTTGCTTGACTTAAACCGTCGGCGATATTACTCACCAATTGGCCTTTTTGATCTTCATTCATAATGCGATATAGGTCTCCCGCTTGAGAGAAATTATCATCATCACGATTGTCGTAAATATCTAACCAAGCATCTTGCTCAAGGGGCATTGGCGGCTCCGCCACTGCCGGAACTTCAGCCGGTTCGCCTATCTGAGCCCGGTTGTTGGGGTAAAAATTAGCGCCTGCCCCTGCCAATGCTGGATTGATTCCTGCAAATGCTCCATCACGCTGATAGTTGTGAACAGGGCATCGCGGGGCATTCACTGGAACCTGGTTATAATTGGCCCCCACGCGATATCTGTGCGCATCTTGATACGCCAATAAACGTGCCTGTAGCATTCTGTCAGGCGACGCGCCAATGCCGGGAACAAGATTACTTGGTGCAAATGCCGCCTGCTCTGTTTCAGCAAAGTAATTATCTACATTGCGATTTAATTCAAGCTGCCCTACCTCAATAAGAGGGAAATCACTGTGAGGCCAAACTTTAGTCAGATCGAAAGGGTTAATTTTGTAATTTTGCCCTTCTTCTTCCGTCATAATTTGCACGTTTACGGTCCATGATGGGAAGTCTTCTTTGTCGATGCTTTCCACAAGGTCTTGCTGAGCACCGAAGGCAGGCATGGTGGCCGCTTGCTCATTGGTTAAGGTTTTAATGCCTTGGTTTGTTTTAAAGTGCCATTTCACCCAAAAGCGCTCGCCGTCTTCATTCCAGAAACTCAACGTGTGTGAGCTATAGCCATTAACGAAGCGGTATGAAAGAGGAATACCTCGATCAGACATTAAAATGGTGGATTGATGTAACGATTGCGGGTTGTTCGCCCAGAACTCATAAATAGCTTGTGGATCAGGTAAATTCGTTCTTGGGTTCTTTTTTTGGCTATGGATAAAGTCGGGAAACTTAATTCCATCGCGTAGGAAAAATACCGGCGTGTTATTACCCACCATATCCCAGTTGCCCTGCTTAGTATAAAACTTAACGGCAAAGCCCCTTGGGTCTCTCGCATAGTCACTAGAGTCCTGCCCACCACCGACGGTTGAGAAGCGCAAAAAAATGTCGGTCTGCTGGCCGGGTGTTTGCAAAAAATCGGCAATCGTATAGTCAGCTAGGCTTTTGGTCAGCGTGAATGTGCCATACGCCGCGCTACCTCGCGCGTGAACGACACGCTCTGGAATTCGCTCACGGTTAAAGTGCGCAAGCTTTTCAAATAGATAGTGGTTATCGAAGGTAACTGGGCCACGGGCCCCCGCTGTGCGGCTTTGATTATCGCTAGCCACTGGCGCGCCATTGCTCGCGGTTAAGGGGGTGCTTGATGCGCCTGAAAATGGACATTTACTCATCTTTCGCTTCCTTTTAATTCATCTACCTTTCCAGTTAACCACTGGGGGTTAAACTGGGGGGTAACGCCATTCGTTACCGATAAATCAATCTTAGCTAATAGGAAAAAGCGAATCTAACGAACTATATCAATCTGTACGATTGATTTTTGCAATCCAGTATAAGAAAGTTAATTGAAAAGCCCGATTCAATCGGGCCTTTGGGACGCGCTTACCGCTATTATGTAAACGCTATAAGCGACTGATTACGCTATTCCACTGCCCGTAAAGCTTCATCAATATCAGCTGCGCTATGACGGTTGCTTAACTGCCCATCGTCGCCCCATGTTTTATTGACAATTCGACCACGTTTCACCGCCGGTCGCGTCTCGACCTCTTTTGCCCAACGTAAAAGATGCTCGTATTCATGCACTTGTAAAAAGGTGGCTGCATCGTACAAGTTACCAAGCACTAAATTTCCGTACCATGGCCAAATTGCCATATCGGCAATAGAATATTCATCACCCACCAAGTAACGATGGTTCGCTAAGTGTTTATCCAACACATCAAGTTGACGTTTCGTCTCCATGGTGAAGCGATTAATCGGGTATTCCATTGGGTAAGGCGCATAACTGTAAAAGTGCCCAAACCCACCCCCTACGAAAGGCCCAGAACCCACTTGCCAGAACAGCCAATTATAACAGGCAACGCGTTGAGCAGGATCCTTCGGAATAAAGGCATCAAACTTTTCTGCTAAGTAATGAAGAATAGAACCCGACTCAAATAATTTAGTTTCAGGAGACGTGGTGGTATCGACCAGTGCAGGAATTTTAGAATTGGGGTTCACATCAACAAAGCCGGAAGAAAACTGCTCCCCTTCCCCGATATTTATCAACCAAGCGTCGTATTCTGCCTCAGCCTTACCCGCGGCAAGCAACTCTTCTAACATGATAGTGACTTTTTGACCGTTGGGGGTGGCTAATGAGTAAAGTTGTAGCGGGTGCTCACCAACCGGGCGATCTTTTTCATGAGTCGCCCCAGACACAGGGCGATTAATACTCGCCCACTTGTTACCGTCATCGGTATCTTGGGTCCACACCTTTGGCGGCGTGTAAGAATGTGCATTGCTCATAACAAACTCCTAAACATCGTTTTCATTGAATTGATAGCGAAGACATGGGATTAACATTGACTCAATACTAGCCTTAGCATAGTACGAATACGTTGAATAACGTGTATTTGGGGCAAACTGCGCACTGATTAAACCGCACACGGTAAGTGATAAAAAAATAAAAGGCGAGCAGTCCATTGCCCGCAAACTGGGAGTACTGCCCGACAAGATATCGGGCAGTCATTTACTTTTCTGAAATAGAAGAGAGGGCGTTTAGCAACATACAGGTGTTGTAATCGTTCACTTTACTGTGATTAATCGGGTCAAAAAGAAAGAGTGAAAATGGTGAAATAAAAAGCTTAGTAAACATGGCGCATCTCCTTCGCAGATAAAACCTAACAACAGAGGTTAGGTCACGTTTTAAGTCACTGACTGACTATAGATAAGCAAAGCCTAGGCCAAAACAAAATAAATGAATTAAAACAGATACTTACTGAAAATCGAATAGCGTAATCAGGGAGAAAGTGAGATATCCGTAGCCTGTAGGTAACACTTATTTACGCAGCATAGTAAAAACTACAAATAAACGTAAAAAGTGGCGGGCAACTATAGACATAAAAAAAGCAGCGTAAAGCTGCTTTTTTTTATGTCGTGGAAAAACTTAAATACTGACTCGCTTGTACGGACGATACTCCGCTTTCCAAAAATTTCGTTCAATACTTTGCTTGAGCGCCTCATCTGAGAGCTCTAGTGCTAACCCTTGTGCCATCGCTACTTTGGCCACGGCAAAAGCAATATCTCGACTGATTTGAGCAATGGCTTCCAGTGGCGGCAACAACGCGCCTTCCCCTGTATTAACCATAGGCGATGCATCGGCTAACGCATTACTAGCAGCCATTAACATTTCATCGCTAATCAACTTTGCTTTTGCTGCAACCACACCCAATCCAATGCCCGGGAAAATATACGCATTGTTGCATTGTGCTATGGCAAAAACTTTTCCTTTATATTCAACCGGCTTGAAAGGGCTACCTGTGGCAATGACGACTTCGCCATCTGTCCATTCAATCACTTGCTCTGGTCGGGCTTCAACCTGACGGGATGGATTACTTAATGGGAATATGATGGGCAATTCGCAATTTTGCTTCATCGCACTAATCACTTGCTCGGTAAAGAGTCCAGGCTGACCTGAAACCCCGATAAGTACATCGGGTTTAGCACAGTGCATGACATCAAGCAGAGACGGGTAATCTCCGCTAAACGTCCAGTCCGCTAAATCTGACACGCTCTGCTGAAGCCGCTGCTGAAAGTCTCTTAACCCCTCCATGCCTTCAGTTAATAAACCAAACCTATCCACCATGAAGACTTGTTTGCGTGCCTGGCTATCGCTAATACCTTCATACACCATCTGCTGTATTAGCATTTCCGCTATGCCACAACCTGCTGAACCTGCGCCAACAAAGGCCACATTCATTTCACTCAGGCGCTGCTTCTTCATTCTGCACGCCGCCAAAATAGTACCAAGGGTTACGGCTGCAGTACCTTGTATGTCATCGTTGAAGCAGCACACTTTGTTACGATAGCGATTTAGTAGCGGCATTGCATTGGGCTGAGCAAAGTCTTCAAACTGAATCATGACATCTGGCCAACGACGTTTAACCGCGTTAATAAACATGTCAACGAATTCGTCATAGTCTTCTTGCCCAATTCTTGGGTGACGTGCGCCCATGTACATGGGATCATTCAAGAGCTTTTCGTTATTTGTGCCTACGTCTAACATAACCGGCAGCGTATATGCTGGGCTAATACCACCGCATGCGGTATACAAAGAAAGCTTGCCAATAGGAATGCCCATACCCCCAATACCCTGATCGCCAAGACCGAGTATCCGTTCTCCATCGGTCACGACAATCACCTTCACCTTACGTTTTGTGGCATTTCGTACAATATCGTCGAGTTGGTGACGCTCTTCCCACGAAACAAATAAGCCTCGTGAACTGCGATAGATATCAGAAAACTGCTCGCACGCATCTCCAACGGTAGGCGTATAGATAATTGGCATCATTTCATCTATATGCTTCTGAATAAGACGGTAAAACAAAGTTTCGTTATTATCTTGAATAGCCCGAAGATAAATATGTTTATTAAGGGTTTCATCAAAACTACTGTATTGCATGTAGGCGCGTTCCACTTGCTCCTCAATAGTTTCGTAACGAGGAGGAACTAAGCCAGTTAGGTTGAAAGCCGCCCTTTCTCGGGCAGTAAACGCGCTGCCTTTATTAAGCAAAGGCGTTTCAAGTAGTGAAGGCCCCGAGTGGGGAATATAGAGATATCGCTGTGTATCATCTGACATGGGTAATCCGACTGAGTATTTAGGCAATTTTGCCCGAGCCTCTCGCGCGTGCTTATCGCACACGCTGCATTAAAATATTTCTTCCGGCTCAGGCCGAGTGAAGGTGTCCTTTTCAGCAGGGTCGATAACCTCGTCATCTCTCACGTACGACTTGGGCTCAGTCCCTTGCAGAAAATATTCAAATAGTGTCGTATGGTCTGTCCTGCGGGTCAACTTCCCACTGGTACGATCAATCCGAATTCGCACAATTTTTTCCGGTACCGGCAGTGGCGAATGCGGTTTATCCGCCAGGGCATACTGCATAAAGCGGATCCACGCTGGGCCAGCTGCTTTTGCCCCATCTTCGGTGCCAATTAATGCGTTACCTATCCAGTTAAACTTCTCAGGGTTGCGGTTGACTAAATTTTGATTACGGGTTGCTCTGCCCAGTTGACGGCCCATGTTATCGAAACCCACCCAGGCGGTTGCAACGATGTCTTTATGAAAGCCACTAAACCATGTATCTCGAGAATCGTTAGTAGTACCGGTTTTGCCCGCAATATCCGTACGCTGCAAAATATTACGTGCGCGCCATCCGGTGCCTAACCAGTAAGTTTTCTTGTTCCAGTTACCATTAGCTCGAACCGCTGTCCGCATCATTTCCGCGACTAAAAAGGCATTTTGTGGCGTAATAACTTGAGGCGCAATGGGTCTATCCTCTTGCGGCCCTTCGCCCAAGGTCACATCTTGATTTAGCTGGGCTTCAAGAAGTGCTTCAATATCAGCTTCATCGTTCTCATCCAGCGTATTATCAGGCGCAGCGCCTTTAGTGCAGACGTCGCATGCCCATACAGGGTTTGCTTTCCATAGTTCTGCGCCATTTTCATCCAATACTTTACTAATAAAGTGCGGGTTCACAAGGTAGCCACCATTAGCAATAACAGCCATCCCTCTAACCACTTCTAGCGGCGTATGCGAACTGGAGCCCAAAGACACGGTTTCATCCAAAGGAATGTCTTCTGCATCAAAACCAAATCGCGTTAAGTAGTCGACGGTATTGCGCAAACCGACACCTCTAAGCAAGCGCACCGACACCACATTTTTTGATTTACCCAGCGCCTTACGCATACGAATTGGGCCATCGTATTCCGCAGGGGAATTTTGTGGTCGCCAAGCCACGCCAGTAGCGGCATTCCATTGATTGATTGGGGCATCATTAATAATACTCGCAAGTGTATAACCACTATCGATGGCGGCAGAATACACGAACGGCTTGATGTTTGAACCCACTTGCCGTTTTGCTTGTGTTGCTCGATTAAATTGACTTTGATAAAAGCTGTAGCCGCCCACAACAGCTTCAACCGCACCATTTTTAGGGTTTAACGCAATAAAAGCACCACTGACTTCGGGTAACTGAGAAATTCGCCATTGACCTTCCTGCTCACGAATATAAATCACGGCACCGGGCTGGGTGATATCTGCGGCCACTTCAGGCTCGTTGCTTTGCCTAAAGTCTGTTATGTATCGTCTTGCCCAATCTAACCCTGCCCATTCTATGGTACGGGTGTGGCCATTAACATCAAAAACAGAAATGGATTGCTCACTCATTCCTATCACCACAGCTGGCACAAGGGGTTTAATATAAGGCACTTCTCTTAGTACCTGTATAAATTCTTCCTCTGTCCAGTCACTTGCCGTCACCTTTTCACTGATATCAAAACTTAAATTCAAAGTAGGCAGAGGATCGTCACCTTCGTTAACCTCTGGCGCATTGAAGAGGTATCCTAGAGGCCCTTTATAACCGTGACGTTCATCGTAATCGTGGAGGTTTCTTACTACAGCTTTTTGTGCCGCTAATTGCATATCTGATGTGGCAGTAGCGTACACCTGATACCCCCCCGTCTCAGCCTCTTCCTTGCCGTATATCTCCACCATCTCGTTATAAATAATGTCAGCAAGATAAGGCGCGTCTACTTCTATTTCTGCGCCATGCTTTCTTGCTGTTACCGGCATACTTGCAGCCTCTTCAAACTCTTGCTGTGTAATATAGTTTTCATCAAGCATACGTAACAGCACAACACGTCGACGTTCAACAGAACGTTCAGGGCCGCTAATAGGGTTCAGCACCGAAGGCGCTTTAGGCAAACCCGCAATGGTAGCAATTTGCGCTAACGTTAATTCAGTCAACGGCTTGCCGTAATAGACTTGTGCTGCGGCACCAAATCCAAAAGAACGATGGCCTAGCTCTACTTTATTAAGGTACAGCTCTAAGATTTCTTCTTTTGTGAGTACCTGTTCCATGTGCCAAGCGATAAAGATCTCTTTAACTTTACGGATGTAGGTTTTTTCTCTGGTTAAAAAGAACCCTCTTGCTAGCTGCATAGTCAGCGTACTTGCGCCCTGCTTTTTTTCTCCCGTTAGCAACAAACTCACCGCGGCTCGGGCGATGCCTATTGGGTCTATTCCGTGGTGTTCGTAAAAACGGCTATCTTCAGTGGCCAAAATAGCGTGAATTAATTGTTCGGGCACTTCATCAAGTTTAACGGGGATACGTCGTTTCACACCGTATTGGGAAATCAATTTCCCATCGTTAGTGTAAATTTGCATGGGGGTTTGGAGACGAACGTCCTTCAGTACAGTGACGCTAGGTAGGTCTGGTTTGATATAAAAGTAGATACCCACAAGTGCAGCACAACCAAGTAGGCCAGAAAGAAAAACGAATAATAAAAGCGGTTTAATGAACTTCACTGTTTACGATTACCAAGGCATTTTTGTGGATATAACGTATATTTTCATACGTATGTGTTTTCTATAGAACCATACTTAGAAAAAAAATTAAGTAATATTGTACTTTAGAGCAACTACCTTTGAAACCG